>Ga0105242_10000589_pt1 | contig 28679 bp, 33 predicted proteins | sample KBSM24metaG_FD_81521 | JGI IMG/M metagenome (GOLD analysis project Ga0105242, IMG submission 81521) | Miscanthus rhizosphere microbial communities from Kellogg Biological Station, Michigan, USA - KBS M2-4 metaG | ecosystem: Host-associated > Plants > Roots > Rhizosphere > Soil | place...
ACTACGGCGAGGCGGGCAAGGGGCCGGAGCTCGAGGTCGGCACGGTGCTGGCGATCGAGCCGATGGTCAACGCCGGCGGCCCGCTGGTCCACATGGGCGACGACGGCTGGGCGGTCTACTCACAGGACGGCTCGCTCGCCGCCCACTTCGAGTTCACGATCGCGGTCACCGCCGAGGGCCCGCGCATCCTCACCCCCTGGCACGAAGAGCTACCCGACCTCTGAGCGGCGGCTAGCCCCGTCGCATCAGCCTCCCGACCGCGGCCATCAGCTCCTCGGTCTTGTCCCCCCGCTCGGTACCCGGGGCGCCGACGACGCAGTGGCGGGCGTGGTCGTCGAGCAGGCCCAGCGCGACCTTGTCAAGTGCCGCCTGCACGGCGGAGATCTGGGTCAGCACGTCGATGCAGTAGCGATCGTCCTCGACCATTCCCTCGATCCCGCGCACCTGTCCCTCGATCCGGCGCAGCCGCTTCAGCAGCTGCTCCTTGGTCGCGGTGTAGCCGCGGGCGGGGGCCTTTCCGATCTCTGCTGCGGGCATCTCGTCTCCTTCTCGCTCGTCTCAGGCGTGGGCGTGCGTACCCCCAGTGGGTATAGCGTAGCCAGTCGACGGCCCGCGCTTGGCAGAATCAACCGCCGTGGACCAGGAGCGTTGGAGCGAAGTAGATGCGTTCGTCAGTGAGCGGCTCGGGCTCGAGGATGAGACGCTGGCGGCGGCATTAGCCGCCGCCGAGGAGGCCGGGTTGCCGGCGATCCAGGTCTCGCCGCCGCAGGGCCGGTTGCTGCAGATGCTGGTGCGGATGCAGGGCGCACGCCGGGTGCTCGAGTTCGGCACGCTCGGCGGTTACAGCACGATCTGGATGGCACGGGCGCTACCCGCTGATGGGCGGCTGATCTCACTAGAGGCCAGCGCCGAGTACGCCGCGGTGGCACGGGCCAACCTCGACCGCGCCGGCGTCGGCGAGCGGGTCGAGATCCGGGTCGGCCCGGCCCTGGAGGCGCTGCCCACGCTCGAGGAGCAGGGCGCCGGGCCCTTCGACCTGGTCTTCATCGACGCCGACAAGGTCAACACCCCCAACTATTTCGCTTGGGCGGTCGACCACGCCCGGCCGGGGGCGCTGATCGTCGCCGATAACGTCGTTCGCGGCGGCACTCTCGCCGAGGCCGATAGCGAGGATCCCGCCACCCAGGCCCAGCGCCGCCTGCACGACGAGATTGCCGCCGATTCGCGGCTGCTGGCGACGACGATCCAGACGGTTGGTGGCAAGAGCTACGACGGCTTCACCCTCGTCTGGCTGCAAGACGGCTAGTGGCGGCTCCGTCGCCGCCTGGCGGCCCCCTCCCGAGACGGCACCCCTGCTATCTTTCCCGGTCGGCCCATTGGGCCTGAGTGTTGTGCCTGCCGTCCGACTCATGGGGCGTGCGGGAGTCCTGTTGTCGATACGAGACCGGAGCAATGAAGGTTCGAGCTTCCGTAAAGCCGATGTGCGAGAAGTGCAAGGTGATCCGCCGCAACGGGGCGGTCCTAGTGATCTGCCAAAACCCGCGACACAAGCAGCGGCAGGGCTGATCGATGGCACGTATCGCCGGCGTCAACATCCCGGTCAACAAACGGATCGAAATTGGGCTCACCTACATCTTCGGGATCGGTCGTTCAACCGCGCAGAAAATTGTCGCGGAGGCTCGGGTCGATCCCAACACCCAGGCCAAGGATCTGACTGAGGACGAGGTCATCCGCCTGCGTGATGCGGTCGAGAACCGCGAGGTCGAGGGCGACCTGCGGCGCGAGCGCTCCCAGAACGTCAAACGGCTGATGGAGATCGGCTCCTACCGCGGTCTGCGCCACCGGCGCGGCCTGCCGGTCCGCGGCCAGCGCACCAAGACCAACGCCCGCGGCCGCAAGGGCCCGCGGCGGTTGAGCGTCGCCGGTAAGCGCAAGGCATAGGAGGGGCAGGATGGCTGAGAAAAAACCCGGCAAGGGGCGCGCGCGGCGCCGCGTGAAAAAGAACGTCACCTACGGACAGGCGCACATCAAGACTTCTTTCAACAACACGATCGTCACCCTCACCGACACCGAGGGCAATGTGATCGCCTGGGAGTCGGCCGGTTCGGCTGGCTTCAAAGGCTCCCGCAAGTCGACGCCTTTCGCTGCCCAGGTGACCGCCGACGCCGCCGCCAAGAAGGGCATGGAACATGGCCTCGAGCGCGTCGAAGTCTTCGCCAAGGGCGCCGGTTCCGGCCGTGAGACGGCGATCCGCTCGCTGCAGGCAGCCGGCCTCGATGTGACCACCGTCAAGGACGTATCGCCGCAGGCCCACAACGGCTGCCGGCCGAAGAAGCGGAGGCGCGTCTAGTGGCCCGCGACACTTCCCCGCAGTGCAAGCAGTGCCGGCGCGAGGGCCAGAAGCTCTTCCTCAAGGGCGAGCGCTGCTTCACGGACAAGTGCGGCGTCGAGCGCCGGTCCTACCCGCCCGGTGAGCACGGCCGCGGTCGCCTGCGCCAGTCCGAGTACCGGGTGCAGCTGCGCGAGAAGCAGAAGACGCGCCGCTACTACCAGGTACTGGAGAAACAGTTTCAGGCCTACTACGACAAGGCCTCCCGCCAGGATGGCGTTACCGGCGAGAACCTGCTGCGGCTGCTCGAGTCCCGCTTCGACAACGTGCTCGTCCGCCTCGGCTTTGCCGCCTCGCGGCGCCAGGCGCGGCAGCTGATCACCCATGGCCACTGGATGATCAACGGCCGTCGAGTCGACATCCCCTCTTACCAAGTGCGTCCCGAGGACATCATCTCGATCAAGTCGGGCTCCAACGCCACCGACACGATCCGGCGAGCGACCGAACTCGTCTCGACTGTGCCGGCCTGGCTGCAGGCCGATCACGATGCCCTCACCGCCAAGGTCCTGCGCTACCCCGAGCGCTCCGAGATCTCGGCGCCGGTACAGGAGCAGCTGATCGTCGAGCTGTACTCCAAGTAAGCCCGGAAAACGATTTCTGAAACACGCAGAGCAAGGAACTCATGACCACTGATTTCCAGGTCCCCCGTATCACCTCCGAGAAAATCGACGACCGTCGTGGCACGTTCACGATTGAGCCGCTCGACAAGGGCTTCGGTTACACCTTCGGCAACAGTCTCCGGCGGGTGCTTCTGTCCTCGCTGGGCGGTGCCGCAATCACGAGCGTCCGCATCGAGGGCGTTGCACACGAGTTTTCGACCGTGCCGGGCGTCAAAGAGGACGTCACCGACATCGTCCTTAACCTCAAGGATCTCGTCGTCCGCATGCACACCGACGCCGACGAGGTTGAGGCGCCACTGGTCGCAACCGGCCCCGGCGAGGTGAAGGCGAAGGACATCGACCTCCCCTCGGGCGTTGAGATCCTCAACCCCGAGGCGCCGATCGCGACCCTGGAGAAAAAAACCAAACTCGAGGTCTACCTGACGATCGGCCGCGGCCGCGGCTACTCCCCGGCCGAAGAGAACAAGTCCGATGAGCAGCCGATCGGCGTGATCCCGATCGACTCGATCTTCTCCCCGATCCGCCGTGCCTCCTACGCGGTCGCCGCGGCCCGTGTCGGTCAGCGGACCGACTTCGACAAACTCAGCCTGGACCTCGAAACCGATGGCTCAATCGAGCCGGGGGCGGCGCTACGCGAGGCCTCCGAGATCCTCATCAAGAGCCTGGCGATCTTCACCGACGCCGATCGCGTCGAGGAACTGACTGCCCGTGAGCCGGTCGCCGTGGTCGCCTCTGACCCATTGGTCGGCGGCGGTGGCGGCGTCGAAGGCGGGGCCAGCAACGGCCTCGACGAGATCCTCATTGAGGAGCTCGAACTCGGCGTTCGCTCCTACAACTGCCTCAAGCGCGCCGGCGTGCAGACCGTTGGTGACCTCGTCCGCAAGTCGCGCGGCGAACTGAACGCGATTCCCAACTTCGGTCAGAAGTCGATCGAGGAAGTGATCGAGACGCTGCACGCCCGCGGCCTCGACCTGCAGGCCGACTGAGGTAGCTGGGGCGAGAGGAGGAGAACCCGGTGCGTCACCGCAAGAAGCGCAACAAGCTGAGCCGCGACGCGGCGCACCGTGAGTCCCTGCTCTCCAACCTCTCCAAGCAGCTGATCGAGCACGAGCGCATCCAGACTAGCCAGGCCAAGGCCAAGGCGGTTAAGCCCGAGGTCGAGAAGCTGATCACGCTCGCCAAACGTGGCGACCTGCACGCTCGCCGTCAGGCTCTGGCGACGCTGCACAACGACAAGTTCATCGTCCACAAGCTGTTCGACGAGGTGGCGCCGCGCTACGCGACGCGGCCGGGTGGGTACACCCGCATCGTCAAGCTGGGCCCTCGGCGGAGCGACTCCACCGAGATGGTTTACCTAGAGTTGGTCTGAGACGGGGGGTGCGGCGGGGGGTGCCCGCCGGACACAAGCCCGCCCGGGAAGTTGGGCGCAGTCCTAGGTCCGAGTTTGGGCGGACTTGTTGAGTGTCCTGCGGGCAACCCCCGCCGCACCCTAGTAGCTGACCGACTCCAGGTAGAGGCCGTGGGGGGGAGCCGTATCGCCGGCGGCGGTTCGTGGGGCACCTGCCAACAGCTCCTGGAAGTTCTCGACGCTCCTGCGACCTGAGGCGCATTCGAGCATCGTGCCGACTAGGGCGCGGACCATGTTGCGCATGAAGGCGTCGGCCTCGATCCGGAAGATGAGGATGTCGCCGTCCTGGTCCCAGGAGGCGGCGAAGACGTCGCGGTCGAAGCGGACGTGGTCGGTCTGGGTGGGGGTGAAGGCGGTGAAGTCGTGCGTGCCGGCGAGGGCGGCGGCACAGGCGTCGAGGGCCTCGCGGTCGATGCGGTGAGGCCACCAGAGGGCGCGGCCGCGCTCGAAGGGGCTGGGGGCACGGCGGGCGAGTAGGCGGTAGCGGTAGGAACGCGAGCGGGCGTCGTGGCGGGCGTTGAAGCCGTCCGCGGCGATGGAGGCGGCGGTGACGGCGAGGTCGTCGGGGCCGACCCCGTTGAGGCTACGAGCCAGGTCGTGCGGCAGCTCGGCGTTGGTCGCGAAGCTGGTGACCTGGCCCAGCGCGTGGACGCCGGTGTCGGTGCGGCCGGCGACGGTCAACTGCACGGGTTCGCGCAGAACCGTCTCCAGGGCCGCCTCGAGCTCGCCCTGCACCGTTCGCAGGCCTGGCTGCGCGGCCCAGCCGCGGAAGCCACCGCCGTCGTATTCGAGGTCCAGTCGAACCGTGGTCACTGCGGGCAGTATTCCGGGCGTCGCGGCCGACGGGAGGACCCGCGGGCGGGCCACCTAGAATCGACCTTGTGCGCGTCCTGCTGACCAACGACGACGGAATCTCGGCCCCCGGCATCCAAGCCGCCCGCCGTGCCCTGCGCGAGATCGACGGCGTCGAGGTAGACGTGATCGCGCCGGACTCCAACCGCAGCGCCACTGCGCGCAGCATCACCACCCGCTCGCCGTTGACCGTCGAGGAGGTCGAGTTCGGCGACGGCGATTGCGGTTTCGCGACGGACGGGACGCCGGTCGACTGCGTCCGCTTCGCCGAGCTTGGCCTGGTCGGGCACCGGCCCGACCTGATCGTTTCCGGGATCAATCACGGTGCCAACCTCGGCGACGACATCACCTACTCGGGCACGGTCGCCGCCGCGCTGGAGGGAATCGTGCTTGGGATCCCCGCGGTGGCGGTCTCCCAACAGTCCTCCAGCGGTGGCATGGGCTACGTCAGCGGGCGCTTCGAGTTCGGCGTCGCCGCCGCCTTCACCGCCCAGCTGGTGCAGCGACTGCTCGATGAGCCGATGCCGGATGCGACGCTGATCAACGTCAACTGCCCGGCTGGGGAGCCGGGCGGGGTGGAGGTCACCAAGCTCGGCAAACGGATCTACAACGACGAGCTGAAGCTGGTCGGCGAGGACAGCGACGGGCCGCGCAAGCGCTACGAGATCTACGGCTGGCAGCCGGGCTACGAGGAGATCGAGGGCACCGACCTTAACGCGGTCGCGGCGGGCCGGATCGCGGTCACGCCGATCCACTTCGACCTCACCGACCATGGCGGCATCGACCACCTGCGCGGCTGGCGCTTCGAGGAGATGCTGGCCGCGAGCGCCGCCGCTACGTGAGCGACGCCGATGCCAAGCGCGCCGCCGAACTGCGGGCCGAGCTGGAGCGGCACAACCGCCTCTACTACGTCCTTGACGAAGCGGAGATCGGCGACGATGCCTACGACGAACTGCTTGACGAGCTGCGCGACATCGAGGCGGCGAATCCGGAGTTGCGCACGCCGGATTCCCCGACTCAGCGGGTCGGGGCACCGCCGCTCGACCGCTTCGAGCCGGTCGAACATCACGAGGCGATGCTCTCGCTTGGCAACGCCCGCAACGAGGAGGAGCTGCGCGGCTGGGAGAACCGGCTCGCCAACTACCTGAAGCGGCTCGACATCACCGCCTCGCAGTTCAGCTACACGACCGAGCCGAAGATCGACGGGCTGGCGATCAGCCTCACCTACGAGGATGGGGTTCTCGTTCGCGGCGCCACCCGCGGCGACGGGCGGGTCGGCGAGGACGTCACCCAGAACCTGCGCACGATCGGCTCGGTGCCGCTGCGGATCCGCGACGCCCCGAAGCTGATCGAAGTGCGCGGCGAGGCCTATCTGCCGATCGCCGCTTTCAAAGAGCTGAACGAGCGCCGTGCCGAACGGGAGGAACCCACCTTCGCCAACCCGCGTAACTCGGCCGCCGGCTCGATCCGCCAGCTCGACCCGGCACTGGCGGCGGAACGGCCTCTCTCGACCTGGATCTACGGGATCGGTGCCGTCCAAGGCCTCGATCTCGCCACCCACTCCGATGAGATCGAATGGCTCGACGAGCGTGGTTTTAAGGTCAACCCCGATACCGCCCACCACGACGGGGTCGAGGGCGTCGTCAAGCGCTGCCACTGGTGGGAGGAGCGGCGCGAGGAGCTCGACTACGAGATCGACGGCGTTGTCGTCAAGGTCGACGAGCGGGCGCTCTGGCGCGAGCTCGGCGTGGTCGGGCGGGAGCCACGCTGGGCGATTGCCTGGAAGTTCCCGCCGACGACGGCCACCACGACGATGGTGAAGGTCGTCTGGAACGTCGGCCGCACCGGCCACCTGGTGCCGTTCGCGATGCTCGAGCCGGTCCATGTCGGTGGCGTCACGGTTAGCACCGCCACCCTCCACAACGAGGAGGACCTGGCTCGCAAGGACGTGCGCGAGGGAGACGAGGTGGTGGTGATGCGCGCCGGCGACGTGATCCCGCAGGTCGTCTCGCCGCTGGTGCAGAAGCGCAAGAAAGGTGCGCGGCGCGTCAAACCGCCGAAGAAATGCCCGGCCTGCGGCACCGAGACGGTCAAGCCAGAGGACGCCGTCTTCACGATCTGCCCCAACCGCACCGGCTGTCCGGGGCAATCGTTCCAGCACGTCAAGCACTTCGTCAGCAAGGGCGCGATGGACATCGACGGCTTCGGCGAGAAGCAGGCGATGCGCTTCCTCGAAGAGGGGCTGATTGCCGACGTCGCCGACATCTACGACCTCACCGAGGAGCAGTTGGTGGCGATGGACCGCTTCGCCGAGATCTCGGCGAAGAACCTCATCGCGGCGATCGACGGTTCCCGGCAGCAACCCTTCAAACGCGTCCTCTACGCGCTCGGCCTGCCGGGTGTCGGCTACGTCACGGCAGAGGCGCTGGCCGACCACTTCGGCTCGATCGATGCTCTACGCGCCGCCGATCCCGAGCAGATCGAGGAGGTCGAGGGGGTGGGTCCGATCATGGCCCAGCAGATCGCCGAGTCGCTCGCCGACGAGCCGACCTGGGCTCTGGTCGAGAAGCTGCGCGAAAAGGGCCTGCGCCTGGAAGCCGACGAGTCCGAACGGCGCGTCGAAGGCGGCCCGCTTGAAGGCAAGACCGTGGTCCTGACCGGGACCCTGCCGGAGCTGACCCGCGAGGAGGCCGCCGCCCTGGTCAAGGCGGCTGGCGGCAAGGTCACGAACTCGGTCTCGAAAAAAACCGACTACGTCGTCGCCGGCGAGAGTCCCGGCTCGAAGTTCGAGAAAGCCGAGTCGCTCGGCATCGAGATCCTCGACGAAGCCGGCCTGCTGGCACTGGTTCGTTAGGAAGAAGGCTCGAAAACGGCACGCCCTGCGCGCCACGAGTGAATCCGCGGCTGTGGTCGACTTGGCGAACCGCTAAGAGACCGAGATGTTTTGTCTGAGAAGGAAAAGATATTGCGAAGGGGCTTTCGCCACGCGAACATCGGTTTCGCTGTGATGATGGCCCTGTCGAGCCTCGTCCTCGCTACGGTTGCGCTCTTCGATGCGGGAAAAGGTGCGATGCAGGCGGGTGTCTGGGTCTCGGTTTTCGTCGGCGTCGGCGTCTATCTCACCCTCGACATCCGGGCCGAACGGCGCGACGAGCGGCGGGATCAGTAGCCGGCGACGGCGCCGGCGATGCGGTCCTGGTCGAGGTGGGCGAGGCTGAGGTTGGCGACGCCGTTCATCAGGATCGAGAAGGTCATGATCTGGCCGCTGGTGTTGAAGCAGTAGCCGGAGAGGTTGCTGACCCCGGTCAGGGTGCCCGTCTTGGTGCGGCAGCGGCCGTAGGCGGCGGTGCCATGCATGCGGTCGTCGACGGTGCCCTCCTTGCCGGCCAGGGCGAGGTCCTGGATGAAATCGTCGCCGGCGGGGTCTTCGCGCATTGCCAGCAGCAGGTCGACCACCTGGCGGGGCGAGGCGCGGTTGGAGCGGGTTAGTCCGGAGCCGTCGACGGCGTGGATGCCAGAGCCGTGCGAGGCCGCGAACTGTTCGACCACTGAGGCGCCGGCGCCGGTGGTGCCGCCGCTGCCGAGTCGGGCACCGATCAGCTTCAGCAGCGTCTCGGCGAAGAAGTTGTCGGAGTAGACGTCGGTGGTGTTGACGATTCGGTCGAGGGTGGGGGAGCGGACGATCGCGATCTGGTCGGCGTTCGGCGGCGTTGGGCCCAGGGCCACTTGCGTCGGCACCTTGATGCCGGCCGCGGCGAGCGACCGAGCGAACTTCGAGGTCGCCAGCTTGGCTGGGTCGACGGAGAAGCCGCTGCTGCTGTTCGGCCCGCTGAAGCCGGAGTTGAAGGCGAGGCCGGAGAGCGGGCCGATGTAGGGGCTGGTCGCGTAGCCGGAGTCGGCGACACCGCGCAGCTGGTCGAAGACCGTCGCGTCGGCGTAGACGCGGCCGGTGATTCCTTCGATTCCGGCCGCCTTGATCTGCGGCGTCAGCGCGAAGAGGTTGGTGCCGAGGCCGGCCAGGTAGCCGTTGTAGAAGGTGGGAGTGCCGAGGGTCGGGTCGCCGCCGCCCTTCAGGTAGAGGTCGCCGTGCAGGGTCCCCTCGGCGTCGAGGCTGCCGGTGGCGTAGACCCGGGTCGGGATCCGGGTTTCCGGCCCCAGCTGCGAGAGGGCCGTGGCGGTGGTGAAGAGCTTCGTGTTCGAGGCGAGCGAGCGCGGCGTGCCGGGGGCGCTGGCGCAGACGGTCTTGCCGCTTTCCGCCTCGACCACGACGAGGCCGCTGGCGCTCCCGCCTCCCTGGTGCAGCCAGGACTGCATCTGCTGGCAGGCGGTGGCGGCGTGGGCGCTTCCGGCAGCGAGCAGGAAGGCGGCCAGGCAGGCCGCCACAAGCAGAATCGAGCCCCGTCTCATCGCCCTCTCCAACACGCGCGGGGGCCAAGGTAGCGGGCGGTTCGGCGGGCTCGGCCGGTGGGACTGAGATAATCCCGTTCTATATGGGCAAAGTAGTCGACATCGACTCGAAACCGCGGCGCAAACCGCGGCGGCGCAAAAAGCCCTCGAAGACCGCTCTGGTGCTGGGCGGAGGCGGCTTCACCGGCGGCGTTTACGAGATCGGTGCCCTGCGCGCACTCGACCTGCTCGCGGTCAACAGCACCGTCAATAACTTCGACGTCTACGTCGGCACCAGTGCCGGCTCTTTCGTCGCCGGGATGCTGGCCAACGGTGTCACCCCCGATGAAATGATGCAGGTCCTCAACGCCCAGGTGGACTCCGAGATGGAGGACCTCGACCTGGGCCGGGTGCTGAAGCCCAATTACCTCGGCTTCATCCAGAAGGCGGCCGGCCTGCCTCTGCGCAGCCTCGAGGTTCTGCGCTCGCTGGCCAAGCTCGGCGAGCTCTCGGCGATCGACATCGGCGTTGGCCTCGCGGAGGCGCTGCCGACCGGTCTCTATTCGGGCTCGGGGCTCAACGAGTACGTGGCCGGCGTTCTCGCCGATGGCGGTCGCACCAACGATTTCCGCCTGGTCGACCCCGAGCTCTACCTGACCGCCACCGACCTCGACACCTGCGAGCGGATCGTTTTTGGTGAGGACGGCTGGTCGGACGTGACGATCTCAAAAGCGATCGAGTGCTCGACCTGCCTGCCGATCGTCTACAAGCCGGTCGAGCTGAAGGGCCGGCAGATGGTCGACGGCGGCATTCGCTCGACCACCAACGTCGACATTGCAGTCGAAAAGGGCGCCAAATTCATCGTCGTTGTCAATCCGCTCGTCCCCTACGTCAACGACTTCGAGAAGACGATCCCCACCGTGCTGGGAACCAAGGTGCGGCGGGTCTCCGACATGGGCATGCCGGCGATCGGCAACCAGGTCTTCCGCCTGATTGCCCACCAGCGCCTGCATCAGGCGGTCCAGTTCTGGCAGGAGCGTTATCCGGGCGTCGACATCATCCTGCTCGAGCCGAAGCCGAACGACGAGCTGATGTTCGGCACCCCGATCATGGACTACCGCCGCCGCCTCGAGATCGCCCGCCACGGCTTCGAAACCGTTACCGCGACCCTGGCTCAGGACTACGGGCGCTACGAGGAAATCGCCCAGAAACACGGGCTGGAGATCTCCGAGCAGCGGGTTCGCAGGGTTGTCGAGACTGCTGCCGAGGAAGAGCCGGGGCAGGTTTCGGCTTGGAAACGGGTGCTGGAGCAGACGACGTCGGTGTTGCTGCGGCAGAGCGGTGAGGCTTCGTAGGTAGTTCCAGAGCGCGCCGAGGGAGTGGGTGGGTGCTCCTCACTCGGAACATCGTCGATTGTCGTCACTGTGCTTCTCGCCCGGAGCGGGTCGCTCCTCCTCCGCAAAACGTTCGGAGCACCCACCCACTCCCTCGGCGAGTCCCGGCACTGCCTCGGGAGCGTGGTCCGTTCGATACATCGAGACCGCGGTCCCTCCTCACTGGGAGTGAGGCGGCAGCGTCCCTCGCTACGTGGATGCCGACACACTCCGTTCTGGGAGCTCGTTCGCGCAACCCACTCGGGGCCCGCGAGTGTCGTCCGCGGGATCAATCGTGCGGCTGGCGGAGGAGGGTGTGGGGCCGTGCGAACGTTTTGCGGAGGAGGAGCGACCCGCTTCGGGGCTTCAGCCTCGGTGACGCTGCGCCGACGATGTTCCGAGTGAGCAGGGCCCCACACCCTCCTCCGCCCGGGGACCCGACTCAGCCCGCGTACAACTCCTCGATCGCGCCCTCATGCTTGGACGCCACCACCGCCCTCTTGACCTTCAGCGTCGGCGTCAACTCCCCCGACTCTTGGGAGAGATCGGCGGGCAGGATCGAGATCTTCTTGACCTGCTCGACCCGCGCGAAGTTCTGGTTGATCTTGTCGACATGGGCCATGATCGAGGCTTTGATGTCGGGGTTCTGGGCGAGCTGGGCGGGATCCTCGGGGAGGCCATGTTCCTTGGCGTAGGCGACGGCTTCTTCGGGGTCGAGGGTGACCAGGGCGACCAGGTAGGGGCGGCGGTCGCCGACGACGACGCACTGGGAGACCAGCGGGTGCTGCTTGATCTCCGCCTCGAGGTTGGCCGGGGTGATGTTCTTGCCGCCCGCGGTGATGATGATGTCCTTTTTACGGCCGGTGATCTTGATGAAGCCGTCGGCGTCGATCTCGCCGATGTCGCCGGTATGCAGCCAGCCGTCAACGATCGTCTCCGCGGTCGCCTCGGGGTTCTTGTGGTACCCCTGGAAGACGTTGGGGCCCTTGACGAGGATCTCGCCATCATCGGCGATCTTCACCTCGCAGCCGGGGAACGGTTTGCCGATCGTGCCGACCTTGAAGTCGTCGGGGGTGGAGACCGTCGCCGCGGTCGAGGTCTCGGTCATCCCCCAGCCCTCCAGCACCAGGACGCCCGCGGCGTCGAAGAAGCGGAGGATGTCGGGGTTGATCGGGGCGGCGCCGGAGACCGCGAGGCGGATCTTGCCGCCGAAGAGATTGCGGATTTTCGACAGCACCTGCTTGTCGGCGAAGGCATACTCGCGGCTGAGTAGGAAGCCGGGGGTCTTGCCCGAGCGTTCGGCCGTGCGCATCCTTTCGCCGACCTTGATCGACCAGTTGAAGATCGCCTTTTTGACGCCGCCCGCTTTCTCGATGCCGCTATTGGCGGCGGTGTAGATCTTCTCGAAGATCCGCGGCACCGAAGGGAAGTAGGTCGGGTGCAGCTCGGCCAGGTTGGGGAGAATCTTCAGCGGGTCGCGCTCCCAGTAGGCGATCGCGGTTCCGAGGTCGAAGCTGCCGAACTGGATCAGCAGGGCAAAGGAGTGAGCCAGCGGCAGGTAGAGGTAGGTGAGGTCGCCCTCTTCGATGACGCTGGTCTCGTTGACCATGTCAAGCATCGCCCGGTAGTTGCCGTGGCTGATCACGCAGCCCTTCGGCGGGCCGGTGGTGCCGGAGGTGTAGATAAAGGTGCAGATGTCGGCGGGAGTGACCGCCTCGTAGAGCGCCTGCCAGCGCGCATCGTCGCCACCGGCGCCCTTGGCGGCCAGTTCCTCCGAGGAGAGGGCGTCGTCGGCGGTGCCGGTCATCAGCACGACCTGCTCAAGCTGCGGCAGCTGCGAGCGCACCTCGCGCACCTTGGCCAGCTGTTCCTCGTCCTCGACGACGACGACCTTGGCATCGGAGTTGTCGAGGACGTAACGGCACTCCTCGGGCGAGTTGGTCTGGTAGATCGGCACCACGGTGGCGCCGATCGAGAGCGCCGCAAAGTCGAAGTAGGTCCACTCCGGGCGGGTGTTGCCGAGGATCGAGACGCGGTCGCCTTTCTGGACGCCGAGCTCGACCAGCCCCAGCGCCAGCGGCCGCACGATCTCGCGCACCTCGGCAAAGCTGCGGTTGACCCAGCCATCGCCGTCCTTGTAGCGGACCGCGGTTGCATCGCCGTAGATCTCCGCCGAGAGCGGCAGCAGATCGGCCAGCGTCTTTGACTTGGTGCCCCGCCCCGTGGTCATCGGGCGGAAGTCTAATTCACGGCTGCTTTACACCTCAGCCGCTCGAAGCCGGGCCTGCCTGCTGGCTCTGCATCTGGCTGCGGAGAGAGAGTTCGAAGAGGGTCCGATCGATGCGGCCATGGAAGATCGGGACGCCCATCTCAACGCATTTGCCGATCACCTCCTGTCGTTTCATCCGCATCTCATCGGCAAGCTCGCTGGGCGTCAAGTGGTGAGCCATGGGCGACCTCCAGGTCGTTGAAAAGTGGGTAGGCCATGTTTACCCCCGAAGGCGGACGTGTCAATCAGCGCAATCGATCTAGCCCTTCGTCCCGAGCCGACAGGCGCCGCTCGCGATAATGCGGCGATGCCCGGAGCTACTCAAGAGGCGCCCACCCCCGAGGTCCCCACTCGCCCGCTGCCGCGCCGTGGTCGGATCTGGGTGGCGCTGGTGCTCGCCCTCTTCCTCTTCGGCGTTGGCTACCTGGTCGTCACCGTCGCCACCAAGGAGCCAGGCGCCGAAGTCATCCACATCGCCGGCATCTCCGAAGCGCAGGAGATCTTCGGCGGCGTCCCCCAGGAAGGCGATCGGCTGGGCTCCTCGGATGCCCCCGTGACGATTCAGCTCTTCAACGACATTCAGTGCTCGAACTGCGCCGCTGACTTTCTCGATTCGATTCCGACCTTGACCGAAAAGTACGCCCGCTCGGCCGAGGTCAAGTTCCTCTACCGCCACTACTCGAACAGCGAAAGCCCGACCGAGCTTGGCTTCTTCGGGGCTGAGGCGGCGGCTGACCAGGGCTATGGCTGGCAGTACATCTATCTCTTCTTCCGCAACCAGGACGAAGCCGAGAAGTTCGAAGTCGACCAGAACTTCCTCGACTCGGTCGCCGGCGGGATCGAGGAACTCAACTTCCCTGAATGGCAGGAAGACCTCGAAGAGGAGGGCGGTTCCAACGGCGCGATCTCCAAGCGCCTCGAAGCCGACGAGGAACTCGGCCGCGGCCTCGGCATCCGCTACGGGCAGGCCGCGATTGTCAGCGGTCCGGGTGGCACCCGCACGATTCAGGATGGCGCCACCCTGCGCCAGATGGAAGAGGCGATCGAAGAGGTCGGAGAAAAGTAGGCATTACAAAAAAGTCGTCCCACAGCGGCTCGCTTGTAAGTAGCTTTGGCGCCAGGCGTGTGTCCAGTCGATGTGGGAGGCCAACGATGTCGTTCGCGATGAGCTTGAAGCGGGTGCGGGTGCTGGCGGTGTTCATGGGGCTGGCCGCGGTGATGCTGCTGGCGGCGGATCGGGCCGCGGCTGACGAAGAAAGCGGGATCGAAGATAGCCCGCCGGCGCTCGGCTTCACGGCCGTCACCCCCAGCAGTCTTAGCTACGAAGGCGGCAACGTGCAGATCCAGGCGGAAGTGACCGACGACGTCGGTGTGGGGACGGTTTACGCGGCGATCTACGGGCCCAACGGGAACCAGTCGATGCAGCTCTTCGAAGGCTTCGAACACAACTACTTCGGCACCCTGGAAGTGCCGGCGAACTACTCGGAACTGTCGGTGGAATACCAGATCGAAATCCAGGCCTACGACACCAACAATGCCTACATCGCCAGCCTGATCGGCGGCGTCCAGGTGGAAGCCGCGCCCCAGTTCGATGAAGCGCCTTACGTCACCTCGACCGAACTGTTCCCGTCGTACCTACCGGCGGAAGGAGGAACGGTGACGATCCGTGCCGACGCGGGCGATAATCGCTCGCTCTCGGGTCTCTTCGCGATGATCTCCCTGCCCGGGGGTGGCAGCACCGAAGTGGGGATGTACGCGATCAGCTCCAACCAGTTCGAGGGTACCTTCACGGTGCCGCCCAACACCGGCCCGCTGGGCGCCGAATACGTGGTCGAAGTGGTCGCTCAGGATGACATCGGCCAGGAGGCGCGGGCCAGCGCCGGGATCATCACCGTCGAAGCACCACCGCTGGTGCCGGGGCCGGGCCGGCTCGAGACCTGGCTCCCCAACCGCTCCTTCGGCTCAGTCCAGGTTGGCGGGGTGGCCCAGCGCCTGGTTTCGATCCGCAACGTGAAGGAAAGGAAGAGCACGCCGATTGAGGCAACGGCGCACCTGGTCGGCTCACCGGCTTTCTCTCTCCCTGGGGCTCCCGCAGAGGGTGTCCACTTCACCCTGGAGCCCGGCACCAGGCAGGTGATCCCGATCGAGTTCCGGCCGACGGCGACCGGCTCGCAGACCGCCACGCTCGAATTGGTCCGGGCCGACGGAGGCCAACCGGGCTTCGCGGTCACCCTCTCGGGTCAGGGTGTCCAGAAACCGGTGAAGCGCTGAGGCGGTTTCAGCGCGCGGCGGCTGAGCGAGCTTTTACCCGGTTTCCCAATCGATGAAGGCCGAGGTGGCGCCGCTGAATCGGGCGCGGAGTTTCATGTAGTCCAACAGCACCGCAAAGAAATAGGCGGTGAATGCCGCGGTGGTGAGTCGCTCGAGGGTGCCTCCGAGCCAGGTCGTGAAGTGAAGGTTGATGAGTTCGATCTGCGGTGCGAAAGTCTCGAGCGCAAGGTCGATGAGCATCAGGATCAAGGACAGCCAGAGGAGCACGTACTGAGGACTGCGAAATGCAACGTACCAGGCAAGTCCACTGCGGGAACCGACCGTGTGTACCTCCCCACGCTGCGCGATCTCTCCGGCGGGAGTCTTCATCAGAACCTCATCGAAGGTCACCTCCAGGGCGTCTCTGACTCCGGCGATGGCGGTCGTCGCGGACGCTTTGATTGCCGGATTCAGCTCATTGGCCGGCCGAGAAGCGGTAGCCGCCACGACGCGCTCGGTGGAAGACTTGAGGGCCTCTGGCGTGTGATATCGGAGGCGAAACCTGAATTGGTTCTCGCGTTGGAACATCAGGCCGAAAATACCTTCCTGCTTGTCCTCTAGGACGCGAGTTACATCCGAAATTTCTCCCTCGGCGTCCTCAGGGATCTGAGCGAGGATGGAGATCGCGTGACGGAGAGCGTTGTACTTTAGTCTCACCGTTGGATCTGGGCCGAGAAGCAAGGGCTCATGCTTCTCACTATCGATGTTCAGGAACCGCCGAACGTGGGAGATGATTTGCTCGCCGTCGGGATCGGTAGGGCGGTTACCTTTTGGATGGGTCTCCGCGTATTGTGCGAAGGCATCCAGTATTTCCTCCTTGGTGAACGGTTGCTCGTCGGAATGAAGTAGGCGTTCCTGCGAGAGCAGTAGTTCCACAAGCTCGTTCGCCGCGACGGTGGGCATCGCTTCGTGCTTCAACTCTAAATCGTCCATGCCAACGCGGAGCGAGATCACCGTGCGCATGCGAGTTATCCTATGGAGTTATACGACCTCGGGCCCCGACCTTTAGTTGCTAGTCGGAAATCGAGGCCGCCGTCTCATCGAGCTCGACCTCGTGCAAGGTGCCGGTGTCGGGGTCAAAAACGAAGCCTCGAATTGCGTCACGTGAGACTAGGTGAACGCTGGACCGCAGTGTGCGAAGACTTCCTATCAGGGTCTTCTCGAGATCCTTGAAAGCCCCTACCGGCCATGTGGGTGGTTTTCCATTGGTGGCCAGCGCGCTGGCGAGATCCTCCTCGCTCGTGCCCTGTAAGCCGCAATCCTCGTGCATCACGACGACTATCTCTGCGGTTCCCAGGATTCTCTGCGAGATGCTCAGAGAGCGGATCGCATCATCGGTAACGAGGCCGCCGGCATTGCGAATGATGTGTGCATCTCCCCGATTGAGGCCCAGGATTCGCTCGACCTCCAGTCGGGTGTCCATGCAGGTCAAGACTGCAACCTTGCGGCGGGGGCGCGGATCCAGATGCGGTGCGGCCAGGTCCTTTTGATGGGCCTTGGCAAAGTCCAGCATTTCGTCGCCGTTGGTCATTAGCCCCAATGCTATGGCGTTTAGGCTGCATTTGTCCGCTTAGGCCGCCTCGCGAGCGGCTCAGATGCGGTAGTAGGCCGATGCCAGACGGCGCGCCAGCGGCCTCTCAGTCCCCTGTCGAGCAGCATCTTGGGGATGAGGATCTTTTGATCATCGGGGCGCCCGGATTTGAACCGGGGACCTCACCGACCCGAACGGTGCGCGCTACCAGGCTGCGCCACGCCCCGAGAAAGGCGATTATCTCAGAGCGGGCCGCGAGGCGACGGCGGGTTCGAGTGAGGCCGCTACTTTGCCCTTCGGCACGGTTCCCCACTGAAGGCGATGTCGCGCGGACTCCGATACCCGGCTGCCCTCCTGGCGCTCTTGTTCGCGCTGGCGCTGGCGCCCGCCTGTGCGCGCGCCGACTTGCCCTACGGGTTCATCGGCATTTCGCCGCAGAGCCCGGCCAGCGCCTCCGACTTCAAGCTGATGCGCGAAGGGGGCGTGACCAGCGTGCGGCTGCCGCTCTACTGGTCCGGGATCCAGACCCAGAGCCCGAGCATTGCCGAGGCGGACTGGTCGAGCTTCGACCGCGAGGTGGAACTAGCTGCCGAAGCCGGCATCTCGGTCTTCCCGTTCGTCTGGGGGACGCCGCCCTGGGCGGCCCCGAAGCAGATCGATCTGCCGGTGCGGAGCGCCTGGCAGCGGGCCGGCTGGGCCAGGTTCGTGCGCGAAGCGGTGCACCGCTACGGCCCGGGCGGCTCGCTCTGGCGCGACGACCCCGACTTGCCCTATGAGCCGATCCGGCGCTGGGAGATCTGGAACGAGGAGAACATCGTCACCTTCGCCCACCCGGCGAGCCCGAGCGAATTCGCGACCCTGGTGCGAATCTCGGGGCGGATCCTGCACGGCGCCGACCCCGGTTCCAAGGTGATCCTCGGTGGCTTCTTCGGGCGACCGCTGCAGGTCCCGCCCAACGTGCCTTCGGGCCAGTTCCTCTCGCGCCTCTACCGCTCCCACCAGGTGAAGCGCTACTTCGACGGAATCGCCCTGCACCCCTACGTCGCCGACGCGCACGCGATGCGGGCTCAGATCGAAAACCTGCGTCGGGTGATGGCGGTCCACAACGACGCCGAGACGCCGATCTACGTGACCGAGTTGGGCTGGGGCTCGCGCAACGGCCCGACCCGCTGGGAGCGCGGCCTCTACGGCCAGGCGAACGAGCTCTCGGAGGCTTTCTCGATGCTCTCGGCGCACCGGTTGCAGTGGCGCCTGCGCGGCGTCTGGTGGTTCACCTGGACCGACGAAGGCGGCAGCTGCCTGTTCTGCCGCTCGGCCGGCCTCCTCACTGCCCGCCGCGAAGCGAAGCCCTCCTGGTACCGCTTCACCACCTGGACCGGCGGCGATCCGGACATCGTCCCGCGCGCCCGCTTCGGGCCGATCACCGAAGTCGAAGCGGAACCGTTGCCCGTCGAACCACCGGCGAGTCGCCGCCGCTAGGCTGCGGTCAACTTCCGAACTCGACAACAGGAGAGGCCAGATGCCGTTCTCAGTCCCGGATTTGCCATACGCCTACGACGCGCTTGAGCCGCACATCGACGAGGCGACGATGCGCGTCCACCACGACAAACACCACCAGGCCTACGTCGACAAAGCGAACGCCGCGCTGGAGGGCACGGAGTGGGCGGACCGTGACGTCGAGGACGTCCTCCGCAACCTCAGCAGCCTGCCCGGCGACAAGCAGGCCCCGGTCCGCAACAACGCCGGCGGCCACTACAACCACTCGCTCTTCTGGCAGATGCTCAGCCCCGACGGCGGCGGCGAGCCCGGCGGCGAGCTCGGCTCGCAGATCGGTACGACCTTCGGCTCCTTTGACTCCTTCAAGGAGGAGTTCAAAAACGCCGGCATCGCCCGCTTTGGCTCCGGCTGGGTCTGGCTGGTCAAGGACTCCTCCGGCCTCGCCGTCGTCTCGACGCCGAACCAGGACTCGCCGATCTCCGACGGCTCGACGCCGCTGCTCGGCTGCGACGTCTGGGAGCACGCCTACTACCTGAAGTACCAGAACAAACGGCCCGACTACATCGAGGCCTTTTGGAACGTCGTCAACTGGGAGTACGTCGCCCAGCGCCTCGCCGACGCCGGCTGAGCGCTAGCGAGCGATAGGAGCAGCAGGCCGCGCCGCCTCGGGGAGGTGGCGCGGCTCCTCTCCCTCCTTGGGAGGGATCAGGCTGATCGCGTGCTCGGCCTTGGCGGTGATCGAGAGGCTCGGGTTGACACCAGGGTTGGCCGGCATCGAGGAGCCGTCGGTGACCAGCAGGTTCTCGTAGCCGAAGGCGCGGTTGCCGGCATCGACGACGCCGGTCTCGGGGCTGGCGCCGATCACGGCGCCGCCGAGGATGTGGGCGGTCGTCGGCGTGTTGCGCAGCGACTCGGTGAGGGCGCTCTGGGCGGTGCCGCGCATCCGCTTCGCGAACCAGCGGGCAGCCTGCTCGGCGGCGGGGATGAAGGTCGGGTTCGGCCGCTCAGGATCCTGTTCGGTCTGCAGTCGCACGCCCTTGCCGAACAGCTTCCGTTTCGGCCGTAGGTGCATCGCCGCGTCGACCGTCTGCATCACCAGCAGGATCACCGTCCGCTGCGACCACTTAAAGGGGACCAGCATCCGCAGTGACTGCAGCGGGTGGCCCAGCGTTGCCGCCAGCCATTGCAGCGGCCGGGTCAGCTTCGTGCCGGCGCCGGTCATCGCCGTGAAGGTGCCGCTCATCGCGTCGCCGGCGGTGCCGTAGGTGACGACCTCGATGTGGGTGTCGGGGTCGGGGTAGATGCTGGAGGTGATCGCCACCGAGCGGCTGAAGTCGCGCTCGTCGTCGCGGGCCGTCACCGCCTGGATCGACTCGGAGTTGGTGCGGATCACGGCGCCGACCTGGTCGGAAAGCCGCGGCAGAGAGCCGGAGTGCTTGCAGTTGGCGAGCAGGTTGTTGGTGCCGAGGGCGCCGGCGGCGACGACCACTCCCTTGGCGGTCAGGGTGCGGCGGCCGCGGCCGAACCAAGAGCCGGATCGCTCGTCGCTGACCGCGTAGCCCTCGGAGCCGTCGGCGGCGCCGAGCGGCCGAACGTCGGTGACCTGGCGCTCGGGCTGGATCTCGACGCCGAGCCTCTCGGCGAACCAGAGGTAGTTCTTGACCAGGGTGTTCTTGGCGCCGTGGCGGCAGCCCACCATGCAGCTGCCGCAGCGCATGCAACCGGTCCGCTCCGGTCCCTCGCCTTCGAAGTAGGGGTCCTCGACCTGCTTGCCGGGCTTGTCGAAGAAGACGCCGACGCGGGTGTTGGTGAAGGTCCCGCCGACGCCGATCTCCTCGCCGTATTCCTTGAGCAGCTGGTCGGCCGGCCCGATCCCTTCGTACTCGGTGACGCCAAGCATCCGTTCGGCGGTGTCGTAGTGGGGGGCCAGCTCCAGCTCCCAGTTGCCGAGCTCGGCCCACTGCGGGTCGGCGAAGAAGGCGGGGCGAGCGCGGTAGAGCGTGTTGGCGTAGCCGAGGCTGCCGCCGCCGACACCGCTGCCGGAGACGACGAAGACGTCCTTGAAGAAGGTCATCCGCAGGACGCCGCGGAAGCCCAGCTTCGGCAGCCAGAAGTAGCTGCGCGGCTGGCGCAGGGTGGATTCGGCGAAGTCCTCATCGCGGAAGCGGCTGCCGCACTCCAGGACGGCGACCCGGTAGCCCTTCTCGGCCAGGCGCAGGGCAGCGACCGAGCCGCCGAACCCGGAGCCGACCACGATCCAGTCGTAATCGTGGGTCATCGCAGGTAGTTGTCCGTGAGCGCCTAGCCCTCGCCCGGCTCGAGCGGGCGGAAGTCCGAGACGCGAGCGCCGCAGACCGGGCAGAACCAGTCCTGGGGGATGTCCTCGAAGGCCGTTCCCGGGGGAATGCCGCCGTCCGGATCGCCGATCGCCGGGTCGTAGATGAACCCACAGCTCTCGCAGATCCAGAGGGTCACTTCTTTGGTTGCGGTCATGTCGGAAATTCTAGGCCCGCCTATTTGTCGAAGCTGACCGAGACCGGCTCGCGATCGGCGGCGTCGATCTCGAAGTACTCGCGCGCGGTGAAGCCGCCCTGGTTGGCGATGATCGAGCCCGGGAACTGCTGGATGTCGGTGTTGTAGGACTGCACGTTGGAGTTGTAGATCCGCCGCGAGGCCTGGATTTCGTCCTCCAGCTCGGAGAGGTTGCGGCTCAGCTGCTGGAAGTTCTCGGTTGCCCGCAGGGTCGGGTAGTTCTCGGCGACCGCGCGCAGTTCGGTCAGGGCGCCGGTCAGTTTCTGCTCGGCTTTGGCGGTGTCTTCGACGCTGTTGGCCTGCATCGCCTCGGCCCGCGCTTTAGTCGTTTTCTCGAAGACCGAGCTCTCGTGCTCGGCGTAGCCTTTGACCGTCTCGACCAAGTTCGGCACGAGGTCGTGGCGTCGCTTCAGCTGCACATCGATCCCGCTCCAGGACTCGTCAACCCGGTTGCGCGAGGCGATGATCGAGTTGCGCTTGGCGATGTAGTAGAGGACCGCGATAACGATGATCGCGACGACGACGATGATGACGATGGTCATGGGGCTCCCTCGGGGGTTCGAGCGCTGCCGGAATGTCAATCCTAGCCGCCCAGCCAGGCGCCGACGTAGGATTCGCGCCCGATGAGTGCCAAGCAGGGAGCCGAGGACTGGGCGGCGCTGGTGCGCCGCTACGGCGAGCGCCACGAGCTCGCCTACGAGCCGGTCGGCGGGATCAATCCCGTCGACGGCCCGGTGGCGCTCTGCGTCGGCGGCGTCAACCGGCTCACCGGCCAGCTCGCCGAGGGCTTCTGGGGCGCTTGCTGCGACGCCGACGAAAAAGAGATCGGCAGCCTCTTCAACAAGGCGGTGCTGCCGACGGCGCTGCTCGCCAAGGCGCATATGCCGGACCTGGCTCGGGTCGTGCCGGCCTTCAACGTGGAGTCGATCGAGGGGGCCGAGGCGGTCGCGCAGCGCTTCTCGCGCAAGGTCGAATTCGAGTCGATCGACTTCAACAAGCGCTTCTGGGCGACGGTCCCGAAGGAGTACGACCCGGTCAAGCTGCGCGAGCTGTTCAGTCCCGGCTTCCTCGCCTGGGTGACGACAATGAGCGGTGAGATCGACTTCGGCGTTAACGATCGCCAGCTCTGGTTCCTCTGGCGCCTGGTCGAGCGCAGCGAGGAGGAACTGAAAGCGGCGCTACGCAACGCCGGACAGCTGTTCAAACGGCTGCAGGCGGAGATGGAGGAGAGCGGGATCCATACCTACCCGCCCGGGCCGTGGCACGCCGGCTTGCAACCGTTCCCGGAGAGCTAGGCGCGGGCTTCGAACATTGGTCCAGGTGAAACTGCGGCTGGCATGGCACATGGGTCCAAAAGCGAGAACGGCCAGGCTCAGCCGCCGATGAAGGCGTTGTGAGCACCTTGCCTCTTTCATCCAGCTTTTGGCTTCGCACCGCGGTCTCGCTGGCGATCGTCGTCGCGATCCTCGCCCTGGCGCTGCCGGCTGCGTTCGGGGACGGCAGCTGGAACGGCGGCGTCGACGCGTCGCAGTTCTTCTAGGCCGCTGCGCCACCGGATACTTCGAGTTTCTTTTTCGGTGGCAATTCTCAATCGGCGTCTCAGCGATGCCGATGCGGATTGGGCATGGAAGCGATTCAAGGCAAACCCGTCGTGAGGCGGGGACGCAAAGCTAGAGGTCTCGGCCTCGGCCGAGATAGCTCGGCTGCCGCTTTCGGAGCCCTATATCCGAGCCCCGAAGGAGGCACCTATGTCTCGCATTTCCGTGATCCTCTCGAGTCCCCGCCATCTGCTTGGTGCGCTCCTCGTGGCGCTTCTGGCGGTTGGCGCGGTCGTTGGATCAGGCGCGAGCTTCACCTCGAAGTCCGCGAACCCCAGCAACACGTTCAGCTCAGGCAACCTGGCGCAGTCCAATTCCAAGGAAGGCGCCGCGGTCCTGACCGCTGCCAACATGGTGCCGGGAACCTCGACCAACGGCACGGTGACGATTACCAACAGCGGCAACGTTGCTGGCACGTTCTCCCTGTCGAAGGCCAACCTCACCGACACGCCGGGCGCCAATGGCGGCCAGCTGTCGGGTGTGCTGGACCTGACGATCCAGGACGTGACCAACTCGTCGTCGCCGGTCAACGTGTACTCGGGCAAGGTCGGCGCCATGGGTGCCCAATCGCTCGGCAAATTCTCTGCCGGCGAAGCCCGTACCTACAAATTCACCGTGACGTTCCCCGACGGCGGAACTCCGGCGTCCACGACGACCGGGGACAACGCCTACAAGGGTTCGGCGGTGAGCGTCGGCTATCAGTGGGATGCCGTCTCTTAGCGGTATCCCGCGGGACGGGGACGGGGGCGGAATCGGCGTTTGTGCCGGTTTCGACCCCCGCACCCCAACTCGCCGGAGGCCGACGGTGACCGAGGGCCGCCACCCGGCGCTGCGCTGGCTGGGGGCGGGGCTGACGGTGCTCTGCATTGCCCTGGCGGCGATCCTGCTGATCCCCGCCGCGCTCGGCTTCCAGCGTTACGTGATCGTCAGCGGCTCGATGACCGGCACCTACGACAAGGGCGCGATCGTCTTCGACAAGGAAGTCCCGGTCGTCAACCTGAAGGTGGGGGACGTGATCACCTACGCGCCGCCCCCCGGCACTTTCTCGCAGAAGCTGGTTACCCACCGGATCGTCTGGATCGGCACCGATAAGGAGGGCGAACGGACCTTCCGCACCAAAGGCGACGCCAACCCCAGCGCCGATCCCTGGACCTTCAACCTCGAAAAGCCCGACCAGGCCAAGGTCGATTTCTCGGTGCCCTACGTCGGCTATCTGCTGGCGGCGCTCTCGATCCCGGCGGTGCGGATGCTGGCGATCGGGATCCCGGCGGTGCTCGTCGCCCTGCTGATCCTGGCCGGGATCTGGCGCGACGCCGGTGAGGAGGCCCGGCGGCGCAAGGCGGAGGCCGAGGCCGCCGGGGCCGGATCGCAATGGACCGGCTGAGCATGTTGCCCCGCTCGCGCTGGCTGCTGCTGGCGGCGTTGGCGCTGCTCTCGCTGGCGCTCGGCTCGGCGCTTTTCAGCGGCGCCACCTTCAGCTCGAAGACCGCCAACTCGGCCTCCTTGGCGGCGGCGAGCATCAAGCTCAGCTCCTCGGCCCCAAATCAGGCGATCGTCGCCGCCACGGGGATGTCGCCCGGCGAAAGCAGGCAGGGGACGATCTCGATCGGCAACGAAGGCTCCGTGGCCGGCAACGTCACCCTGCGGGCCACCGGCCTGACCGGGACCGCCCTGGCGGCGGTGATCGAACTCAAGGTCGAAGACACCACCGGCGGCGGCTCGGCCCAGAAATGGAGCGGCAAGCTCGGCTCCTTCAGCAACGTCTCGCTCGGCTCCTTCGCCGCCGGCGCAACCCGCAGCTACAGGTTCACCCTGAGCTGGCCGAGTACGTCCAATGAAGCCTCGCTGCAGGGCGCTTCGACTTCGCTCGCCTTCCAATGGACGGGCAGCTCGTGAGGGGCCGGGCACAGTTGGCGCTCTCGCTGGTGGCGCTGGCCGCCTGCGTACTCACGGTCGGGATCAGCGGCGCCAGCTTCACTGACACCACCCAGAACCCGCAGACGATCAGCGCCGACGCCGACTTCCTCCCCCCGACGGCCAGCGCCAGCGTGATCGGCAAGACCCAGGGCGGCGTCCCCGGCTATGTAAAGAAGAGCGGCACCTACTACGTCTACGCCAACGTCAGCGACTCCGGCAATCCGGCCAGTGGCATCGCCTCGGTCAAAGCCAACGTCTCGGCGCTCACCTCCGGCCAGACCGCGGTCGCCCTCGCCGCCGGCTCCTACAGCGCCGGTGGCGTCTCCTACAACTACCGCAGCGCTCAGTTGACCGCCGCCAGCACTCTCAGCGCCGGCTCGAAGGCCTACTCGCTGGCGCTCACTGACCAGGCCGGCAACTCGGGCAGCCAGAGCTTCTCGGTGACGGCCGACAATGGTCCCTTCGCTGCCGCCGAAATCGGTACCGAAAACCACTCCGGCGGCACCGCGGGCAAGGCCGAGAAAGGCGACACGGTCACCTACACCTTCAACAAGGCTGTCGACCCGGCCTCGATCGTCTCCGGCTGGGACGGCAGCGGCACCAAGTCAGTGACGGTCTCGATCGCCGACAGCGCCTCCAACGACGCTCTCACGGTCAGCGGTGCGACGATCGGCAGCGTTGCTCTCGGCGGCAACTTCACCACCAGCGGCAAAACGACCACCTTCACCAGCTCGACCCTCTCGGTCAGCGGCGAAACGGTGACGGTCGTGCTCGGCACCGACTCGGCCGGCAACGCCAAGAGCGAAACGTCGAAGACCAAGCCTGTCTGGACGCCGTCGACGTCGAACTACGACCCCGCCGCCAACGCCTGCTCCTCGGCAACCGTGAGCGGCGAAAACGTCCGTCAGTTCTGAGCTGGGCTCAGGCCGGGTAGTCGGGGTCGCTGGGGAGGACGACCCGCTTGTCGCCGCCGTCGCCGACCACTTTCGGCAGGATCGGCTCGACCTCGCGCTCGCGGTGGGCGGCGATCGCTTCCTCCGAGCTCGAGAAGGGCAGCAGCGATTCGAGCTGGCTGACGGTCGGAAAGGCGAGCACCAGTTGACCGGTGCGGTGGGCGTCGAGCGCGGCGGTGGGCTGGAACCAGGCGGCCTCGACCGTCTCGACCCCGTCCGGGCGGGGCGGGGTGTGGGCTGGCGCCAGGGCGAGGTAGAACCAGGCGTCGAAGCGGGTCGAGATCGCTTCCGGCGTGATCCAGCGCGAGAACAGCACCAGCTCGTCCTCGTCGCCGAGCTCGATCGCAGCCTCCTCGCCGAGCTCGCGAATCGCGCAGGAGCGGTAGGCGGCGTCGCCATCGCCGTCGGCCGGGTCGAGGCTGCCGCCGGGGAAGACCCAGACGCCGGGCATGAAGGCGGCGCTGTCGGCCCGCTTCAGCATCAGCACCTCAAGCGTGCGGTCACCGTGTTTGCCGCCGCGGCGCAGTAGCACCACCGAAGCGGCAGGACGGGGCGTCGCCGGGGGGCCTGAGTTTGGCGCCTCGGCGGGGCCGCGGTTCCTCTCCATCGGACCAGATTAGAGGTCCTAAGCGGCGTAGGGCAGCCGCTCGGCGGCGGCAAGTGGGGTCGCCGGCCGCTGCGCCGGACAGGCGGCCTCGATCGCCGCGACGACCACGTCGAGCAGCTCGTCGAGCTCCGCGGCGGAGATCGAGAGGGGCGGTACCAGCACGATCGTGTCGCCGAGCGGGCGCACGATCGCGCCGCGCGCGCGGGCGGCCAGCGTCACCTGGTGACCGATCCGCAGCGAGCGCTGGTGGGCGCCGAGGTCGATCCCGACCATGAAGCCACGCCAGCGCACCTCGGCCACCTGTGGCATCGCCTCGATCGCCGCCAGCCGCTCGTCGAGCCGGGCGAGCTTCGGCTGCAGGCGCTCGATCGTCCGCTCCTGCTCGAAGATGTCGAGGTTGGCAAGGGCGGCCGCGCAGGCGAGCGGGTTGCCGGTGTAGGTGTGGCCGTGGAAGAAGGTGCGCTCCTCCTCGGGGGCGCCGAGGAAGCCGTCATAGATCGCCTCGGTGGCGAGGGTGGCGGCGAGCGGCAGGTAGCCGCCGGTGATCCCCTTGGCGAGGCAGAGCAGGTCGGGGGCGACGCCCTCCTGTTCGCAGGCGAACATCGTGCCGGTGCGGCCGAAGCCGGTCGCCACCTCGTCGGCGATCAGCAGTACCCCGTGGCGGTCGCAGAGCTCGCGCACGGCAGCCAGGTAGCCGGGCGGGTGAACGACGATCCCGGCGGCGCCCTGGACCAGCGGCTCGACGATCACTGCGGCGATCTCCTCGCCGTGGTCGGCGAGGGTGCGCTCGAGGTCGCCGGAGTCGCCGGGGGCGACCGAGTGGGTCGAGAAGAGCAGCGGCCCGTAGGCGGCGTGGAAGAGGTTGATGCCGCCGACGGAAACGGATCCGATCGTGTCGCCGTGGTAGGCGCTGTCGAGGTGGACGAAGGAAGTGCGGCGAGCGTGCTCGCCACCGCGCTGGGCCTGGTACTGGAAGGCCATCTTCAGGGCGATCTCTGCGGCGGTGGCGCCGGAGTCCGAGTAGAAGACGCGGCTGAGCCCGTCGGGGGCGATCGCGACCAGGCGGTCGGCTAGCTCGGCGGCGCCGCGGTGGGAGAGGCCAAGCATCGTTGAGTGGGCGACGCGGTCGAGCTGCTCGCGCACGGCGGCGTCGATCGCCGGATGCCGGTGGCCATGGACGTTGCACCAGAGGGAGGAGGTGCCGTCGAGGTAGCGGCGGCCGTCGGCGTCGATCACGTAGGAGCCCTCGCCCCGCTCGATCAGAAGCGGCTCTTCCTCGACCCAGCCCTGCTGCTGGGTGAAGGGGTGCCAGAGGTGGTCATGGTCGAGCTGGGCGGGGTCCGACGACATTCCGGCCGACCTTAAAGCCGCCCGCGGCGGAAGCTATCGAGCCGAGTGCTTGCTTGTGTGAGTTATGTCACAGGCGCAAATATTGCGCTTGAGAAATAGTTGCAGGAGTGCAAACATTGTCGTAATGCAAGCGAGCGATGTACAAGAGTTGGCCGAGAAGGTGGCCGCCGAGACCAGTCCCGAAGCGCAGGAGACGGCGGCGCGGCTGACCGCGCTGATGCGGCACCTCTTTCTCTACGACCGCGGCAACCAGCTGCGGGTGCTAGAGGACTCGGGGCTCTCGATGACGCAGTGCAAGGCGCTGCTCGAGCTGGGGGGGCTGGGCGGGTCAGCGGAGGCCTGGCAGGTCAGCGACCTGGCCGAGGTCTTCGGCGTCTCCGTTCCCTCGATGAGCCGCGCCGTCGACGGCCTGGTCAAGAAGCGGCTGGCGACCCGGGTCGAGGACCCGGCTGACCGGCGCGCCCGGCAGGTGAAGATCACCGCCAAGGGCAAGGACTTCGTCGAGACGCTGGCGACGATCCGCCAGACCGGCCTGCAGTCGTTCGCCGCCACCCTCACCGCGGCCCAGCGGCGCAAGCTCGACGCCGCCGTCGACTCGCTGATGGACCGCGAGGACATCGCCAAGACCTTTGAGCACCTGAAGGGAGCTGGATCCGTTTGACCCGCTATCGCCACCTGATTACCGACGACAACCGCAAGTGGTGGACGCTCGGAGCGATGTGCTTCGCGCTGTTCATGATCATGCTCGACAACACCGTTGTGAACGTCGCGCTGCCTTCGATCCAGAAGGACCTCGGCGCCTCGATCTCCGGCCTCGAGTGGACGATCAACGGCTACACGCTGTCCTTCGCGGTGCTGCTGGCGACGGGCGGGCGGCTGGGCGACATCTTTGGCCGCCGGCGCATGTTCCTCGCCGGCGTCATCGTCTTCGCCCTCTCCTCGGCGACGGCCGGTTTCGCCTCCAACTCGACCGACCTGGTGATCAGCCGGGTCGTGCAGGGCGTAGGTGCGGCGCTGATGATGCCGGCGACGCTCTCGATCATCACCGACGCCTTCCCGGCCAGCGAGCGCGGCAAGGCGATGGGCA
>Ga0105242_10000595_pt1 | contig 28423 bp, 30 predicted proteins | sample KBSM24metaG_FD_81521 | JGI IMG/M metagenome (GOLD analysis project Ga0105242, IMG submission 81521) | Miscanthus rhizosphere microbial communities from Kellogg Biological Station, Michigan, USA - KBS M2-4 metaG | ecosystem: Host-associated > Plants > Roots > Rhizosphere > Soil | place...
GTCGCGGTCGTCTCCGACGGCAGCGCCGTGCTCGGCCTCGGCAACATCGGCCCCGAGGCGGCGATGCCGGTGATGGAGGGCAAGGCGATGCTCTTCAAAGAGTTCGCCGGCGTCGACGCCTTCCCGCTCTGCCTCGACACCCAGGACACCGAGGAGATCATCCGCGCAGTCGAACTGGTCGCCCCCACCTTCGGTGGCATCAACCTCGAGGACATCTCGGCGCCGCGCTGCTTCGAGATCGAAGACCGGCTTAAGGAGACGCTCGACATCCCCGTCTTCCACGACGACCAGCACGGCACCGCGGTGGTGACGATGGCCGCCCTCTTCAATGCCCTGAAGATCACCGGCAAGCCGATCGAGCAGCTGCGGGTTCTGGTGGTTGGCCTCGGCGCCGCCGGGGTAGCGGTGACGAAGATGATGCTTGCCTCCGGGGTCACCCACGTCGTCGGCTGTGACCGCCAGGGCGCCCTCTCGACCGCCCGCGAGGACTACGAGTCGGGCGGAATGAGCGGGATCAAGCGCTGGTACGCCGAGAACTCCAACCCCGAGAAGCTAAGCGGCCAGCCGGCCGACGTGATCGAGGGAATGGACCTCTTCATCGGCCTCTCCGGCCCGGGAATCATCGATGCCCAGGCGCTGCAGAGGATGAACGACGACGCGATCGTTTTCGCGATGGCCAACCCGACGCCCGAGGTGATGCCCGAGGACGCCGCCCCCTACGTGCGGATCATGGCCACCGGCCGCTCCGACTACCCGAACCAGATCAACAACGTGCTCTGCTTCCCGGGAATCTTCCGCGGCGCCCTCGACGCCGGCGCTCCGGCGATCAGCGAGGAGATGAAGCTGGCCGCCGCCAAGGGCATCGCCGAGGTGGTCAGCGACGACGACCTCTCCGAGGACTACATCATTCCCAGCGTCTTCAATCGCGAAGTGGCGCCGAAGGTCGCCGCGGCCGTCGTCGAGGAGGCCAAACGCGACGGCATCGCCCGCCTCAACGAGGAGACCGGCACCTTCGCCACCGTGGAGGCCGATTGACGTCGTGAGGGTCCTCGTCACCGGAGCCAGCGGCGCGATCGGGTCAGCCCTCTGCGACGCCTTGCTAGCCCGCGGCGACGAGGTGGTTGGGCTGACCCGCGACCCCTCGCGCACAAACGGCCGCGCCCCCGGAGTCGAGTGGCGGCGCTGGGAGCCGACCCTGGAACGGCCCGACCGCGAGTACTTCGAGGGCGTCGATGGCGTCGTCAACCTGGTCGGCGAGAAAATCAACCAGCGCTGGACCGCGGAGGCGAAGCGACGGATCGTCGAGACCCGCCGCACCGCCACGCAGAACCTCGTCCAGGCGATCGCCGGACTCGAGCGCAAGCCGAAGGTTCTGGTCAGCCAGTCAGCAGTCGGCTACTACGGCGACCGTGGCGACGCCGTGGTGGACGAGCACGCGGGGCCGGGCGACAGCTTCGACGCCGAGGTCTGCCGCGAGTGGGAGCAGGCAGCACGCGAGGCCGAGGCGGCCGGCCTGCGCCTCGTCATCGTCCGCACCGGCCAGGTCCTCTACGCCGGCGGAGGCCTGCTCGGCGAACTGGAAACGCCCTTCAAGCTCGGCGTCGGCGGCCCGCTCGCGGGTGGGCACCAGTACCTCTCCTGGATCGGCCTCGAGGACGAGGTCGGGATCCTCCTTTGGGCACTCGACGAGGAACGGGTCAGCGGCGTCGTCAACGCCACCGCGCCGGGCCCGGTCACCAACCGTGAGTTTTCGAAGGCGCTCGGCCGGGCACTGCACCGCCCCGCGGTACTGCCGATTCCCGGCTTCGTCCTCGATCTCAAAGTCGGCAGCGAGTTCGCCGCCGCGATCAAGGGCGGCCAGCGTGTCCTGCCGAAGCGGACGCAGGAGCTCGGCTACGAATTCCGCCACCCGAACCTCGACGAGGCCCTCGACGGCATCTACTGAGAGAGCGCTTCGCGAACCGCGTCGCGCAACTCACTAGCGTCGCCGGCTTCCCGCACCGCCCGCAGCACCGTCGTCATCGCTGCTCCGCCCGAGCTGCCCGCCGCCTGACCAATCCCGGCCGTTTCCAAGATCGGCAGTGAGAACCGCGCCGCTGCGGCCTGCGGCTCACCGAGGTAGGCGATCGCCCCCGAATCCTCGGTCGCCCGCCTGGCGTTAGCGCCAACTGCGGCCAGTCTCCAAGCGCCCTTTTGCGGTTCCGCGCCGGTGGATGCGAGCCGAGCGCTTCCCGCGTCGTCGAGGCAGGTCAGGCGCAGGCGCACGTCGCCCGCCCGTCCACCGGCGTGATCAAGCGCTGCCCGCGCATCGGCGCAGAACGCCCGCCCACTCGCCGCTTCCGGCCCACTCAACGGCGCGCTTGCGTAGACGTCAACAGTCGCCCCCCCTGCCACACCCTCAGATACCCCACAACCACCAGCGCCCAGCAGAACGACCCCGAAGGCGAACATGGCAAGCACGAGGGAGGGTGCGGGGCCCCTCCTAGCCAAAGAAGACCTCAGCCTCCGCGTACAACTCCTCCGGCACCAGCTTGAGCGCCGCGGTCGCCTCGCTCAGCGCCACCAGCTCGATGTCGGTGCCTCGCAGCGCCGCCATCGTCCCCCAGCGGCCCGCGTCGGCGGCGTCGATCGCGTGTAAGCCGAAGCGGGTGGCAAGGACCCGATCGAAGGCGGTCGGGGTGCCGCCGCGCTGGACGTGCCCAAGCACAGTGGCACGCGCCTCTTTGCCGGTGCGACGCTCGATCTCACCCTCCAGCCAGTGGCCGACGCCGCCGAGGCGGACGTGACCGAAGGCGTCGGTTTTGCCCTCGTCAAGGCTCGGCAGGCCGCCAACCGGCTCCGCTCCCTCGGCAACGACGACAATCGGCGCGAAGTGACTGGCGAAGCGTTTGCCGACCAGGTCGCAGACCCGCTCGACGTCGAACTGCCGCTCCGGGATCAGGATCACGTTGGCCCCGCCGGCCAGCCCTGCGTGGAAGGCGATCCAGCCGGCATGACGACCCATAACCTCGACGATCAGCACCCGGTGGTGGCTGTCGGCCGTCGTATGGAGACGATCGATCGCCTCCATGGCGATGTTGACGGCAGTGTCGAAGCCAAAGGTGTAGTCGGTGGCACCAAGGTCGTTGTCGATCGTCTTTGGGACGCCGACCACCCGGATCCCGACCTCGTCGTGAAGACGAGCGGCGGCGCCGAGGGTGTCCTCGCCGCCGATCGCGATCAGACCGTCGACCCCGGCCGCGGTGAGGTTCTCGGTAATCCGCCGCGGGCCATCGTCATCGGCGAAGGGGTTGGTCCGCGAGGAACCGAGGATCGTCCCCCCGCGCGGCAGGATGCCGCGTACCTCGGGCACCCCGAGCGGGCGGCTGTCGTTCTCCAGCGGGCCCCGCCAGCCGTCGCGGTAGCCGACGAACTCGTGCCCGTACTGGCCGACGCCTTTGCGCACCACCGCCCGGATCACCGCGTTGAGGCCGGGGCAGTCGCCACCTCCGGTTAGCACTCCGATCCGCATCGGCTTCAGCTTAGGACCTGTGGTGACGGAGCCGGCTTGAAGAGGTAGGTTCGTCCAAACCGAGCGAGGAGGGCAGCGATGAGCGACGCACCGGATCTCAAGGCAGTCACGCAGGCCCAGCAGCAGACCTGGTCGGAGGGGGACTTTGCGATGGTCGCGAACCTCGTCTACCCGGTCTCCGACAACCTCGCCGAAGCTCTCGACATCGTCGCCGACGAGCAGGTCCTGGACGTCGCCTGCGGCAGCGGCAACGGCGCCATCGCCGGCGCCCGCCGCGCCTGGGGCAACACGGTCGGCGCCGACTTCGTGCCGGCCCTGCTCGAGCGCGGCCGCGAGCGCGCCGCCGCCGAGCGGCTCGAGATCGAGTTCATCGAGGCCGACGCCCAGGATCTGCCCTTCGAAGAGGGGCGCTTCGATGTGACGATGTCGATCTTCGGTGCCATGTTCGCGCCCGACCAGGAGCGCGCCGCCGCCGAGCTGCTGCGCGTAACCAAACCGGGCGGCCGGATCGGGATGGCGAACTGGACTCCGGACGGCGGCGTCGCCCAAATGTTCCAGGCCGTCGTCAAACACACCGGCGGGCCACCGCCGGGCCTGATGCCCCCTACCCTTTGGGGTAGCGAGGAGCGGGTCCGCGAGCTCTTCGGGGATGGCGTCTCCGACCTGCGCCTCGAACGGCGGCCGGCGCGCCAGTCCTTCCGGTCGGCCGACCACTTCATCGAGTTCTTCCGTACCTACTTCGGCCCGGTTCGCACCGCCTACGAGAAAGTCGGCCCCGAGGGCGAGGCAGCACTGACCGCCGACCTTCACCGCTTCCTCTCCGAGGCGGACGTCGGTGGCGAGCGGGCGCTCGTGATCGAGCCCGAGTACCTGCGCGTGGTGGCTACCCGCGCCTAGGCGGGATTTGGCAAAACTCGCGTCTGTGATCTGGCGAGCGCCATCCGCCGCTGCCAGGCGCGGGCGGGAGTTCGCCAAACCCTCCTAGAAAGGCGACCGCTCAGCGGAAGCGGCTCAGGATTTGCCGGCGACCTGCTGCTGAGCGACCCGCAGCACGGCGCCGACGAGCAGGACGCCGAAGAAGACCAAGCCGGCGACGCCGCCGCCCTGGCCGAGCCAGCCATAGATGGTGACCATTGCGGCGAGGGCAAGAAAGAAGGTGACGACCATTCCCATTGCAGCCGGGAGCTTATCCGGCCAGGGCGACGCGCGTCTCACCAAGGAACTCGGCGACAGCGTTGGCGGCCGCGTCGGGAGAACCGGCCGCTCCGGCGGCGCGGACAAGACGACTGCCGATGATCACCCCGTCGGCTATCCGGCCCACCTCCGCCGCCTGCCCAGGCGTGCCGATCCCGAAGCCGACCGCAACCGGGACCTCGGCGTCCTCTTTGGCGGCGGCGACCAGCTCAGCCAGCTTGGCCGGCACCTCAGACCGCTCGCCGGTCGTGCCGACGGTCGAGACCACGTAGACGAACCCGCGCGCAGCGGCGCAAATCGCCGCCCGCCGCTCCGGCGGCGTCGTCGGCGCCACGAGCGGCACCAGCGCCAGCCCCGCCGCCGCAAATGCGTCGCCGACATCGTCGGACTCGCCAAGCGGCAGGTCAGGAACGATCGCCCCAGCAGCGCCGGCCGCCGCGGCCAGCCGGGCGAACTCGGCGACACCGCCGTGAGCCAACACCATGTTCGTGTAAACCATGAAGACCACCGGCACCCGCTCCGCCACCGACCGACAGACCTCCAGCGCCGTCGCCAGCGTGGCCCCCGCCTCGAGCGCCGTCGTCGCCGCCGCATGAATCGTCGGTCCATCGGCAAGCGGATCCGAAAACGGCACCCCCAGCTCGATCAGGTCCGCCCCGGAATCCGCGTAAGCAGCAGCCACGGCCAGCGAGGAATCGCGGTCGGGATACCCGGCCATCATGTAAGGCATCAGTGCGGCTCGCCCTTCGCCCTGAGCTGCGGCAAAGGCCGCGAGAACGCGGTCCTCACCACTCGCGACCGTCTGGGGAGTGGTCATGGCACGGCTCCCCTGGCCGCTACCTCTGCGAGGTCCTTATCCCCCCGCCCCGAAAGACAGAGCACGTCATACCTGTCGTCCCCCGGGTTCTCCAAGAGCCACGCGATCGCGTGGGATGACTCGAGCGCCGGGATGATCCCCTCGAGGCGAGCCAGCATCGTGAAGGCGGCGAGGGCCTGCTCGTCGGTGACGGCGACGTAGCTGGCGCGGCCGCTGTCGCGCAGGTAGGCGTGCTCGGGGCCGGAGCCGGGGTAGTCGAGGCCGGCCGACACCGAGTGGGCCTCAAGGATCTGTCCCTCCTCATCGGCGATCACCGAGGAGAGCGAGCCGTGCAGGACGCCGGTGACGCCGGCGCCGAGCGAGGCCCCGTGGCGACCGCTGGCCAATCCCTCGCCGGCCGCCTCGACGCCGATCAGAGCCACCTCGGCATCCGGCACGAAGGGGGCGAAGATGCCGATTGAGTTGGAGCCGCCGCCGACACAGGCGATCACCCGCGCCGGCAGCGAGCCCTCGACCGCCAGCGCCTGCTCGCGCGCCTCCTCGCCGATTACCCGCTGCAGGTCGCGGACCAGGGCCGGATAGGGGGCCGGCCCGACCGCAGAGCCGATCACGTAGTGGGTGGTGGCGACGTTGGCGACCCAGTCGCGGATCGCAGCGCTGACCGCCTCCTTGAGGGTGCGAGCACCCGCCTCGACCGGCGCCACCTCGGCACCGAGCAGCCGCATCCGCTCGACGTTGGGCGCCTGACGGCGGATGTCCTCGCTGCCCATGTACACAACGCACTCGAGGCCGAGCAGGGCGCAGGCGACAGCGGTGGCAACCCCGTGCTGGCCGGCACCGGTCTCGGCGATCACCCGCGGCTTGCCCATTCGTTGCGCCAGCAGCGCCTGGCCGAGGGCATTGTTGATCTTGTGGGCGCCGGTGTGGTTGAGGTCCTCGCGCTTCAGGTAAACGCGCGAGCCGACCCGCTCGGAGAGGCGCTCGGCCAGGTACAGCGGCGTCGGCCGGCCGATGAAGTCGCGACGCAACGACTGCAGCCGACCCATGAACTCGGCGTCCTGGCGCGCCTCCGCCCAGGCCGCGGTCAGCTCGTCGAGCGCCGGGATCAGCGTCTCCGGCACGTAGCGCCCCCCGTAGGGGCCGAAGCGCTGCTCGACCGCGCTCATCGGGCTGGCGCGGCAGCCGCCTGGGCGGCTTCGAAGAAGGCGGCCATCGCCGCGTGGTCCTTGCGCCCCGGTTCGGCCTCGACACCGCTGGCGACGTCGACCGCGTAGGGGTGGGCAACCGCGATCGCGGCGGCGACGTTGTCGGGCCGCAGGCCGCCGGCAAGCAGGGCCGGAATTTCGGAGCGGTGGCCGCGGAGCAACTCCCAGTCGAAGCTCTCGCCGGTGCCGCCCCAAAGGCCGCGGCCGCGGCGGTCGAAGAGGTGGAAGTCGGTCCGATAGGCCTCGGCGGCGTGAATATCGGCGGCACTGGCGACGTGGATCGCCTTAATCACCTTGGCGCCGGTGCGGCGCGCCACCTCGGTGCAGAAGGAGGCCCCCTCGGCGCCGTTCAGCTGCACCATCGTCAGCCCGGCGTCTTCCACGGCCCGGTCTACTTCCTCCAAGGTCGGGTTGACGAACACCCCAACCACCTCGCACTTGCGCCGATACGCGGCCCCAATCTCGGTGGCCACCCCAGGCTCGACGCAACGCGGGCTGCCGTCGAAATGAATCAGCCCGATCGCCCAGGCCCCCAGCCGCACAGCCTCAGCCGCATCGTCCAAATTAGTGATCCCGCAGAACTTGACGCGCACACCACCAGCGTACGGGACACGTCCCGTGCACAACCCCGCCGCTCAAGAACACGTCACACGGAAGGGGGGGTCGGTACCCCCTCCGAACGCTTTGCGGAACTTTGCCGAGATGGCTACACCGCCGGCCGCCCCGCTCCTCAAAGGATCCGAGTGAGGAGGGGGTACCGACCCCCCTACCCCTGCCCGCCTTCTTCGACCGACGCCGGCCGCTTGCCGAGGGTCACGGTGACGGTCTTTTCCTTGCCGTCGCGGAGGATCTTCAGCTCCATTTCGTCGCCCGGATTGCCAGCGTTGACAGCCTTGACCAGGTCTTCCATATCGTGGATCTTCTTGCCGTCGATCGCGGTGATGATGTCGCCGCCAAGGCTGACTTCGGCGCCCTCGATCGTCGCCGCAGTGTTGCCGCCTTCGATCCCGGCCTTCTCGGCAGGACCACCCTTTTCGACCGACTGGACCAACGCCCCTTCCTGCACGGGCAGGTTGAGGTCGCGGGCTAGTTCGGGGGTGATCGAGGCGCCCTGGATCCCAAGGTACGCGTGTTCGACTTCGCCCTTGGTCTCGAGCTGGTGGATCTCCGCCTTGGCGGTGTTGATCGGGATCGAGAAGCCGATGCCGACGTTACCGCCGGAGCCGCCACCGGTCTGGATCTGCGAGTTGATCCCGATCACTTCACCCGCGGCGTTGAGCAACGGGCCGCCGGAGTTGCCGGGGTTGATCGCCGCGTCGGTCTGGATCACGTTGTCGATCGAGAAGCCGTTGGGCGCCTGGATCTGTCGCTGCAGGGCGGAGACGATGCCGCTGGTGACGGTACGGTCGAGGCCGAAGGGATTGCCGATTGCGACCACCGGGTCGCCGACTTCAGCCTTCGCGGAATCGCCAAGGATGAGCGGGTGCAGTTCAGAGCTAGGCGCTTCGACCTTCAGCAGGGCGAGGTCGGAGGCCGGGTCGGCGCCGACCACTTCGGCGCTGTAGCTCTTTTCGGAGGCGCCGAGTTTGACCGAGATCCGGTTGGCGCCGTCGATCACGTGGTTGTTGGTGAGAACGTGCCCTTCGCCGTCGATCACGAAGCCGGAGCCGGTCGCGGTGCCGCCCTGGGCCTGCCCTTCTTCGGATTCGCCAAAGGGCGAGAAGCTTGAGGGTTCTTCGGCAGGGATCTGCGATTCGATGAAGGCGACCCCGCCACCGTCGCGCTTGTAGATCTGGTTGACGACGTTCGACCCGTCTTCTTCTTCACTGCTGTTGTTGACGATCGGCGCCGTCACCGGCGCGGCAACCGTCGTGGTGGTGCCGCCGTCGGACTTGACCCAGCCAGCCGAGATGGCGATCAGGCCGAAGACGGCGACGAGGGCGCCGCCGAGCAGGGCGGCACCAAAGGACGAGCGGAAGAAGCTGCGGATCTTGGTCATAACGCCATGGTGGACCAACGCGTTGATCCATTCATAAATGCTCTTGAAAGATTGCCTAAAGAGGCTACGCCAGCCGCGAAACCATCTCCAGGCAGGGCTAGAAGAGGTGCTCGCGGGTGCCTTCGTCGGCGCCCGTCAGCTCCCGCGTCTTCGCCTCCGGGTCGGCGGCGCTCATCAGCGCCCCGCCGATCAGGACCGCATCAACGCCGACCCGCTCCAGTTCGGTCAGCTCCTCGCGGCCGGAGATGCCGCTCTCGGCGACGACGGTCTTGCCGGCCGGCACGTCGGGCATCAGCTCGAAGGTGGTGGCGAGGTCGATCCGCTGCTCGTCGAGGTCGCGGTTGTTGATCCCGATCACCTCGGCACCCGCCTCCAGCGCCCGCTCCAGCTCCTCGGCATCGTGCACCTCGACCAGGCAGTCGAGGTCGAGAGCGAGCGCCAGCTCGTGCAGCGAACGCAGGGCCTCGTCGCCGAGGGCGCGGACGATCAGCAGCACCGCGTCGGCACCGTTGGCCGCAGCCTCGTACAGCTGATAGGGATCGACGATGAAGTCCTTGCGGATCACCGGCAGGTCGCTGGCGACGCGGGCCTCGCGCAGATCCTCGAGCGAGCCGCCGAAGTGCCGGGCATCGGTGAGGACCGAGAGCGCCGCGGCGCCACCGCGCTCGTAGGCGCGGACCTGGTCGGCGACGACGGCGTCGGCGGCAATGTCGCCGGCACTTGGCGAGCGCCGCTTGAACTCAGCGATCAGCGAGAGCCCAGGGCGGGTCAGCGCCTCGTTGAAGGGGCGACCCTCGCCGCGCGCGGCGAGCTGCGCCGCCAGGTCCTCCTGCGAAACGACGCTCTGGCGCTCCGCCACTCCCCGCCGGGCACCGTCGATCAGCTGCTCGATCATTCCCACTTGAAGCTCCAGAGCCTAAACGGTCGCGTCCCTCTCAACCGGCGAGGGCGACCGTCGTCTCGACCAAGCGGGTGAGGACGGCGCGCGCGGAGCCTGAATCGACGGCCTGGGTGGCCTTCTGTAGGCCCTCCTCGAGGTCGGCGGCGAGGCCGCCGACGTAGATCGCCGCGGCGGCGTTGAGCAGCACCAGCTCGCGCCTCGGGCCCTGCTCCCCCTCCAGCACCGCCACAGTGACGGCGGCATTGTCCTCCGGCGTGCCGCCGGCGACAGCGGCCAGCTCGGCGTTGGCGAAGCCGAACTGGGACGGCTCGACGAACCACTCCGCGGTGCGGCCATCGGCGACCTCGATCACCCGCGTGCGAGCGCCGATCGAGAGCTCGTCGACCCCGTCCTCGGCGCTGACCACGAGGGCGCGGACGCTGCCGAGCCCGAGCAGCGCCTCGGCGATCGTCTCCTGGTAGTGGCGGTCGCCGACTCCGAGCAGCTGCCGGTTGGCGCCAGCCGGGTTGGTGAGCGGACCGAGGAAGTTGAAGATCGTCCGCACCCCGAGCGCTTTGCGAGCCGGGATCACGTGCGCGGTCGCGGCGTGGTGGCGCGGCGCGAACATGAAGCCGAAGCCGACCTCGTCGATGCACCGGCCGACCTGCTCGGCGTCGAGCTCGATGTTTACCCCGAGCGCCTCCAGCAGGTCGGCGGAGCCACAGAGGCTGGTCGCGGAACGGTTGCCGTGCTTGGCGACCGCGCAGCCGGCACCGGCGGCGACCAGCGCCGCCGTGGTCGAGACGTTGAAGGTGGTCGGGCCGCCGCCGGTGCCAGCGGTATCGACCAGATCGGCGCGCGAGGTCGCGACCGGCGTCGCCAGCGAGCGCATCGTCCGCGCCAGGCCAACTAGCTCCGGGACCGTCTCCCCCTTCGCCCGCAGGGCGATCAGGAAGCCGCCGGTCTGGACCGGATCGGCCCGTCCCTCCATGATCTCGGCCAGCACCGCCGAGGCATGGTCTGCGGTCAGATGTTCGCCGGCACAGACAGCGTCGATCGCCCGGCTGACTACGTCGTTCGGCATCGCTTCTCCTCCCCCGCGGTAGAGCTTTCATCCGCTATGCGGAAGAAAGCTCTACCGCACCCCCAGGAAATTCGCCAGCAGGTGCTTGCCCTGCGGGGTGAGGACCGACTCGGGGTGGAACTGGACGCCCTCGGCCGGCAGCTCGCGGTGGCGGGCGCCCATCACGACGTCGCCGAGCGAAGCGCTCAGCTCCAGCTCCGCGGGAAGGTCGGGATCGGCGACCAGCGAGTGGTAGCGGCCGGCGACCAGCGGTGTCGGCAAGCCGGCGAAGATCGTCCGGCCGTCGTGCTCGACCTCGGCCTCCTTGCCATGGATCGGCTCACCCTGGACGACCTTGCCGCCGAAGGCCTCGACCAGGGCCTGGTGGCCGAGGCAGACGCCGAGGACGGGGGTGCCGGCCTCCGCGAAGGCGCGGATCGCCGCGCCGGAGATCCCCGCCTCGGCCGGCGTGCAGGGCCCGGGTGAGACGACCAGGCGGTCGGCCCCGCGCTCGAGCAGGGCGCCAACCTCGGCCTTGTCGTTGCGGACGACTTCCACCTCAGCCCCGAGCTCGCCCAGGTACTGGACGAGGTTGTAGGTGAAGGAGTCGTAGTTGTCGATCACCAGCACGCGCATCGCCATCCCCCTCAGGCCCAGTCTGGCTGCCCGCAGGCGACCTCGACGGCGCGGAAGACGGCGCGCGCCTTGTTGACCGACTCGACGTACTCGTAGGACGGCTTCGCGTCGGCGACGGTGCCGCCGCCGGCCTGCACGTGCAGCTGCCCGTCCTTGCAGACCACGGTGCGGATGTGGATCGCGGTATCGAGGTCGCCGTCCCAGGAGAGGTAGCCGATCGCGCCGCCGTAAGAGCAACGCTTGACCGGCTCCAGCTCGTCGATGATCTGCATCGCCCGCACCTTCGGTGCACCCGAGAGCGTGCCCGCCGGCAGCGCCGAGCGCAGCACGTCCATGGCGCTGACCCCCTCGCGCAGGGTGCCGGAGACCTGGCTGACGATGTGGAGCACGTGCGAGTAGGTCTCAACGACCATCAGCTCGTCGACGTTGACGCTGCCGTACTCGCAGACGCGGCCGAGGTCGTTGCGGCCTAGATCGACCAGCATCACGTGCTCAGCCCGCTCCTTCGGATCGCGGACCAGTTTCTCGGCCAGGCGACGGTCCTCATCCTCGCTGCCGCCGCGAGGGTAGGTGCCGGCGATCGGCCGGGTCTCGACGCGGCGGCCGTTGACCTTGACCAGCGGCTCGGGAGAGGCGCCAGCGAGCTGGAAGTCACCGAACTCGAGGAAGTACATGTACGGCGAGGGGTTGACGCTGCGCAGGCCACGGTAGACCGAGAAGGCTTCGACTGAGGCTGGCGCCGAGAAGCGCTGCGATGGGACGACTTGGAAGGCGTCGCCCGCGTGGACATACTCGACGATCCGCGACACCGCCGCTTCGAACTCCTCGCGCTCCATGTTGGAGGCGAACCGCGGTGCCTCGACGACCCCGGCGCCCTCGGCCGGCGGCACCGGACCGCGCAGGCGTTCGCGCATCTCCGCGATTGTCTCCGCAGCGCGCTCATAGGCGGCGTCGATGCCGCCCTCGTCGTCGGCAAAGGCGCAGGCGAGGATCGTCAGCTCGTGACGTTGGTGATCGAAGACCAGCATCGCGTCGGTAACCATCAGGGCCAGGTCCGGCAGTCCGAGCGGGTCGGGGTTCGGCTCGCCGAGCGGCTCCACGGTCCGCACCAGGTCGTAGGCGAAGAAGCCGACGGCGCCGCCGACGAAGGGCGGCAGGTCCTCGACCGGGGCCGGGCGGTAGGCGCCGAGGCGCTCGGCAACGGCCGCATAGGGATCGGGCGCCTGCTCGCGGCGACGCGGCTCGGCACCGAGGGCATCCTCGCCAGCCCACTCGGAGAGCACCCCGTCGCTCCAGCGCAGCAGCGCCCGCGGCCGCAGGCCGACGAAGGAGTAGCGGCCAACCTGGCCCTGCTCGGCCGACTCGAGCAGGAAGCACGGCGCTCCCTCGGGCTCGCCGGCGCGCAGCTTCAGGAAGGCCGAGACCGGCGTCTCGCAGTCGTCGACCAGGCGCGCCCGCACCGGCACGACGTTGCCCTCGCGGGCCAGCTCCCGAGCCCGCTCCAGGCCCGGCTCGAGGGTGAGGCCGGAGTCAGCCACTACGGCCATTGAGCACTTCCATCACCGCCGCCTGCGAGACACCGCGGTAGACCAGCAGCACGCTGAGGTGGTACAGCAGGTCGGCGGCCTCTTCGGCGACGCGCTCGTTGGTCTCTTCGCGGCCGGCACGGACAACCTCCTCGGCCTCCTCCTCGATCTTCGCTTCGATCAGCTCACGGTCGTCGAGCAGTTTCACCGTGTAGCTGCCCTCGGGCCGCTCGACGGCGCGACTGCGCAGCGTCCGCTCCAGCGCCGGCAGCGCTTCGTGGGTGACCGGGAAGGGCTCGCCGGGGGCCGGCGGGGCGTCTTTGCGGTTCGAGGCCGAACCCAGCACCTCGCGGTAGAAGCAGCTGCGCTGGCCGGTGTGACAAGCGGGGCCGGCCGGGTCGACCAGAGCTACCAGGGCGTCGCCGTCGCAGTCGTAGCGCAGCTGGCGCAGGTGCATGAAGGCGCCCGAGGTTTCTCCCTTTCTCCAGAGTTCGTCGCGGGAACGGCTGTGGAAGTGCAGGTCCCCGGTCTCGAGCGTCATTTCCAGGGATTGCGCGCTGACGTAGGCAAGCATCAGCACCTCGCCGGTGGCGAAGTCCTGGACTACACACGGGGCCAGCCCGCGCTGGTCGAATTCGATTTCGGCGAACACGCGCCCCATCGTAGTGGGACGCTCACTCGATGCCGAGGCGGTCCAGCAAGCCCTCGTCGCGACGCCAGTGCCGGCGCACCCGCACGATCAGGTCGAGGTGAACGCGGGCGCCGAGCTCGGCTTCCAGTGAGCGGCGGGCGCCGGCGCCGATCTCTTCGATCTTCTTGCCACCACGGCCGATCAGGATTCCCTTCTGGGACTCGGTCTCCACCCAGATTTCGGCCCGCACTTCGACGAGGCCATCCTCGCGCGGGGGCGCCAGCTCAGCGACCGCGACCTCGACCGAGTGCGGAATCTCCTGGCGGGTCCGGTTCAGCACCTGCTCGCGGATCAACTCTGCCAGCAGCAGCTCGCTCGACTGGTCACTGCTGTCCTCGGCTGGATAGAGGTACGGCCCCTCGGGCAGCAGCTCGCCGAGTCGCTCGACCAAGACCTCCAGTCCCTCACCGGTGCGGGCGCTGATTGGGAAGACCTCGTCGACGCCGTTGAGCTCCGCCGCCGCGGACAGCACCGGCACCAGCTCGTTCGGACCCAGCCGGTCGGCCTTGTTGACGGCGCAGATCACCGGCAGCCTGGCGCCGGCCTCGAGCAGCGTCCGGACGATGAAGCGATCGCCGGGGCCGACGCCCTCCTCACCGTTAACCACGACCAGGGCGATGTCAGAGTCGGCCAGCTCGCGCCTAACCCGCTGCTGCATGCGCTCGGTGAGGATGTCGCGGGGGCGCTGGACCCCGGGCAGATCGACCAGGACCAGCTGCCTGCCCACCTCGAGGTCGGTGGCGACACCTCGGATCGCCCGCCGCGTCGTCTGCGGCCGCACCGAGGCGATCGCGACGTGCGAGCCGACGATCGCGTTGACCAGGGTCGACTTGCCCGCGTTGGGCCGGCCGGCGAGGCCGATGAAGCCAGAGCGGGTCATCGCAGCGAGGCGAGCACGCGGGCCTGCAGGGCCAGCATCTCGCCTTCGTCGGTCTCATGGTCGTAGCCGCAAAGGTGGAGGGTGCCGTGGACGGCGGCCTCGGTCACGTCGCTGCAGTGGGCAGGGCAGATCGCCACGTCACCGAGCTCGCGCGGGCCGGCGACCGGGCCGGCGCCGTCGACCGGGAAGGCGAGCACGTCGGTGGGGTTGTCCTTGCCGCGGTGCTCGCGGTTGAGCACCGCGATGCGCTCGGCCACGACGATCTCCACGGCGAGGTGGCCATCGGCGACGCCGGCGGCGGCGAGCGCGGCGGCAACGGCCTCGCGCAGATCTTCCGGAACGTCGGTCAGGTCGAGGGTCAAGGCCGCGGCGTCGGGCCGTGTTCCTCACGGGCGCCGCGCTCGCGGCTGCCGTGGGCGTCGTAGGCGGCAACGATCCGCTGCACCAGTTTGTGGCGGACGACGTCCTCGCCGCCGAACTCGACGAAGGAGATGTCCTGAACGCGGTCGAGGATGTCGCGGACCACGATCAGGCCGGAGCGCTGGTCGCTGGGCAGGTCGATCTGGGTGACGTCGCCGGTGACGACCATCCGCGAGTTGAAGCCGAGCCGGGTGAGGAACATCTTCATCTGCTCGGGGCTGGTGTTCTGCGCCTCGTCGAGGATCACGAAGGAGTCGTTGAGGGTGCGGCCGCGCATGAAGGCGAGCGGCGCCACCTCGATTACGTCGCGCTCGAAGTAGCCGTTGACGCGGTCGGGGTCGATCATGTCGTAGAGGGCGTCGAAGAGCGGCCGCAGGTAGGGGTCGACCTTGGCCTGGATGTCGCCCGGCAGGAAGCCGAGCCTCTCCCCCGCCTCGACGGCAGGCCGGGTGAGGATGATCCGCTGCACTTTGCGTTCGGTCAGCGCCGCCGCTGCCATCGCCACGGCGAGGAAGGTCTTGCCGGTACCGGCCGGGCCGATCCCGAAGGTGATCGTGTTACGGCGGATCGACTCGACATAGCGTTTCTGGTTAAGCGTCTTCGGCGCCACCTTGGTGTTGCGGTGACGCCAGACGACGTCGTCGAGGATCTCGGCCGGGCTCTCATCGGCGTCGAGGGCGCCGCTGACCGCCTCGATCGTCCCCGGCGCGACCTCGTGTCCCTGCTCAATCAGCTCGACCAGCTCGTCGACGACGGTGGCAGCGGTCTGCACGTCGCTGGAGTCGCCGTCGAGGGTGAGGACGTTGCCGCGCAGATGCAGGTCGCAGTCGAGGCGCTCCCGCAGTGCCTGCAGCACGGTGTCCTCCGAGCCCGCCAGCTCGGCGGCGACGGCATTGTCAAGGGTCAGCTGGCGCCGGGCCACGTGTTTCAGGTACCCAGCTTCTGCCGTACCGCGGCGCTGACCCGCTTGCCGTCGGCGCGGCCGCCGACCTTTGGCATCAGCGCCGACATCACCTGGCCCATCTGGCGCTGCTCGGTAGCGCCGGTCTCGGCCACCGCGTCGGCGACCAGCTGTGCCAGCTCCTCATCGGAGAGCTGCGCCGGCAGGTAGCCCTCGATCAACCCGGCCTCGAAACGCTCGGCGGCGGCCTGATCGTCCCGGCCGGCTCCCTCGTAGGCCTCGGCTGCCTCGACCCGTTTCTTGCGCTCGCGCTGCAGGACCGCAACCTCGTCGCCCTTGCCGAGCTTGGCGTCCTGCTGGAGGACGTCGACGATCAGCCGCAGCGCCCCGGCACGCTCGCGGTCGCGCGCTTTCATCGCTTCGCGCACGTCGCTCTGCACCTGCTCCAGGACCGTCATCGCGTTAAGGGTAAAGGGCGGCGTCCGGGGTGATCGCAAGCCCCTTCGAGACGAGGTCGCGGACGTCAATGCTGACCAGCTGCCAGCCGTGCCGGCGCGCGGCGGCGACATAGGCGGCGTCGTAGGCGCTGAGACCGTGCTCGGTGGCGAGCGCGAGCGCCAACTCGAGCGTGCTGGCGTCGACCGCGGCGAGACGCTCGCTGGGGCAGCAGGCGATCACCGTGGTGATCAGCCGGCGCGCCTGCTCAGGCTGAGAGAACTTGACTCCAACCGTGTTCGCGACCTCGTAGAGCGTCAGATCCAGGGCGGCAAGCTCGACATTCCGCTCCCGAACGAGCCTGGCCGAGTCGGCATGAAATCGCTCCGAAGGCGCCCCCGAGGAGACCCAAACGCTCGCGTCGATCAGCAGCACTAGTGAGATTCGCGATCTTCGCGGATGACCTGGGCGATGTCCGCCCCGCCGAGGTCGATGTTCAGCGAGTCAAGCAGGCGACTCACTTCGTCGTCTCGACGGTGGTCAGCCGCCTCCAGCTCCCGCTCGGCGAGCAGCTGCAGGAAGCCACTGCGACTCTCACCGACCTCCTGGGCGCGGGCGTCCAGCCGCTTCAGGAGCGCGTCGGGGACGGAGATCATCACCTTGGCCACGCGGCGAGTATAGACGGTATTGCTGACGGCTAGAGCGGGCATCGGCGGGGATGCTGACGGGTGCCGACGCACGCGTGGCGCTCAGGGTGCGCCAACTTCGTGAATTCTCCCGCGCCGATCAGTGCCGGGACGGGATCTCGATCCGCTCGACCTCACCAAGGGGCATCTGCAGGAAGCGGGTGCCGACCTCGCGGAAGGCGGCCGAATCGCCAGTGCAGAGGAACCCGTAGTCGCCCTCCTCGCGGCGCTCCTGGGCGAGACCGGCGCCCTCCAGGGTGCGCTGTACGGCGGCAGCGACAGCGTGGCCGCCGCTGACCAGGCGCACGTCGCGGCCGAGGACGCGCTGCAGCATCGGCGCCACCAGCGGGTAGTGGGTGCAGCCGAGGATCAAGGTGTCGACGTCGGCCGCTTTCAGTGGCGCGCAGTAGGTGCGGGCCATGGTCACCGCGCTCTCGTCGAAGAGCGAGCCGTTCTGGATGAAGGGGGCCAGGTCGGGGGCCTCGACCTCGGTCACCTCGAGCGCCCGGCCCTGCGTCTCCAGCGCCCGCCGATAGGCGCCGCTCTCGACCGTGTTCGGCGTCGCCAACACGCCGACCCGGCCGCTGTCGGTGATCGCCGCGGCAATCTCGGCCTGCGGCGCCACCACCGGCACCACCGCGACGCCGTGTTCGGCGCCGACCTCGCGGGCGACGTCCTCGCCGATCGAGGTCGCCGTGTTGCAAGCGATCACCAGTAGCTTGGCGCCGCGGGTGAGCAGCAACGAGGCGATCCCGGCGATCCGCTCGCGCAATAGCCGCGGGTCGCGCGTGCCGTAGGGGAACCACTCGGTGTCGCCGAGGTAGACGAAGTCCTCCTGCGGCAGCGAGACCAGACACTCGTGCAGCACGGTGAGGCCGCCGACGCCGGAGTCGAACATGGCGACGGGGAGCGAGGGGTCGAGGTCGGACACCAAGCGAACCGGTCAGCGCGGGCGCATCACAGGAACGGCTTGTACGTCATGAAGAAAATCGTCACGACGACGATCAGGCCAGCCAGGGTGCCGACGCGGCCGATCCGCTGGCTCACCTCTTCGAACTCGGCGCTGAGCGTGTCGCCGGCTTGCAGATCCCGCTCGGCGAGCTCTTTGGCCTTGCGAACCTGCGGCTGGAAGAAGGCGTGCTGCAACCCGAAGAGGACGATGATCGCCAGGAATCCGACGCTGACGAAGGCGTCGCTTGCCTCCCAGACGTGGTCGCTCGAGACCAGCAGGAAGATCCCGGCCAGCAGTAGCACGATCATCCCCGGGTTGACGAGGTAGCGATCACAGCGCTGAACGCCGCTGAGAATCGCCGGCGTTGCCCGCGGGTACTGCGGCGCCACAGAGAAGAAAAGCGCGTAACCAAAGGTCGGGCCGAAGGCGAGCACGACCGCGAGGACGTGCAGGAACAGTGCGATCTTGTAGTCGGCACTGACGATCGAGCCAAAAATCATCGCGCGAACCCTATATCTCAGCCGCGGCGGAGCAGCAGGGCGGCCCACTCCGTGTCGATCCGGCGATCGGCCTCGGCGAGGCCCTTGGCGGCGAAGACAGCAGCGATGTCGTCCAGCTCGTTTGGCAGGAGGCCCGAGCAGATCAGCGTGGAAGGTTCGGTCAGCTGGGCGGCGACCGCGCGGAGGATCGGGGCGGTCATGTTGGCGACGGTCGTCGGGGCGAGCGGCGGCAGGTGTTCCCGCAAGTTCATGCGCTCCAGGCTGATCTCCACTCCGTTCGCCTCGGCGTTGGTGGCGGTGGCTTCGATCGCGGTCGGCTCGTGGTCGTAGCCGCTGACTGGGGACCAGCCGAGCTTTGCGGCCGCAATCGCGAGGACGCCGGAGCCGCAGCCGAGGTCGGTGAGAGGGCCCTGCGCCTCTCCCCCTTCCTCCAGCTCGAGCAGGTACTCCAGGCAGAGCCGGGTGGTTGGGTGAGCACCGGTGCCGAAGGCGCGGCCGGGATCGACGACGAGGTCGACGGTGCCCTCGCGGGGCGGCTCCCAGGAGGGGCGCAACCAGATCCGCTCGCCGACGAGGAGCGGCTTGTGGAAGTCACGCCAGCGGTCGGCCCAGTCGTCGGGGACCTCGGTGGCGCTGACCTCGACCCTGCCCTCGCCGAGGCTGGCGTCGATCTCGCCCAGCTCCGGCAGCTCGCCCTCGCCGCCGTAGATCGCGTACTCGACGTAGCCGGGGCCGCGTTCCTCCTCGACCCCGTTCGGGGCCAGGACGGTCAGCTCGGCGAGCACCAGCTCCGCCTGATCCGGCGCGCACCGGACCGCGAGGCGGATCACCCGAAGGCGCGGCGCACGCGGCTGAACAGGCCGTCGCCATGCCGGGGACCGAGGTTGTCCGGCCCCAGGGTCTCGTCGAGCTGCTCGGCCAACTGCCGCTGCTCGTCGCCGAGGTTGGTCGGGACGACGACGTTGATAACGAGCCGCTGGCTGCCGCGGCGGCGGCCGCCGAGCTGCGGCAGGCCGAGACCGCGGAGGATCTCTTCGTGGCCCGGCTGGGTGCCGGCGCCGAGATCGATCTCGCGCTCGCCGTCGAGGGTCGGGACAGCGATCGTGGTCCCCAACATCGCCTCGGTGGCGGGGATCGAGACGACGGTGACAAGATCGGTGCCCTGCCGCTGGAAGCGCTCGTCCTCCGTCACCCTGACCTGGACGTAGAGGTCACCCGCCGGGGCGCCGGCCTCGCCGGCATGGCCGCCGCCGGCGACACGCAGTTGCTGGCCGTCCTCGATCCCGGCCGGGATCTGGATCTCCTGGTGGCGCTGCCCCGGGGTGCGGCCGCTGCCGCCGCATTCGCCGCAGGGCGTCTCCGGCACTTTCCCGGCGCCGTGGCAGTTGTCGCAGACGACTGCCCGTGCCATCTGCCCGAAGGGGGTGCGGCTGACTTGGCGCAGCTGGCCGACGCCGCCGCAGCGCTCACAGCTCGAGATCGGCGTGCCCGGCTCGGCGCCGTTACCACGGCAGTGCTCGCAGGCACCGACGGCGTCGTAGGCGACCTCGCGGCGCACCCCCTCGACCACGTCGGCGAGCTCGACCTCAACGGCGACAGCGATGTCGCCGCCTCCCGCTGGCCCGGCACCGCGGCCGCCGAATCCGAACGGGTCACCGCCGAAGAAGGCTTGGAAGATTTCGTCGATCGAGCCGAAGGAGGCGCTGCGCGGGTCGAAGCCGCCGGAGCGGAGGCCGTCGTGGCCGTAGGCGTCGTAGGTTTGGCGCCGCTCGGCGTCGGAGAGGACCTCGTAGGCCTCGGCCGCCTCCTTGAATTTCTCCTCGGCCTCGGGGTCGTGGGCGTTGACGTCCGGGTGCAGCTCGCGAGCGAGACCTCGGAAGGCTTTCTTGATCTCCCTCTCGTCGGCGTCGCGGCCAACGCCGAGCACGTCGTAGTAGTCGCGGGGCATCGGGCCGGTGCTCAGTCGTCGTAGACGGTCTCGAAGTAACGGGAGAGCTCACGGGCGGCGCCGCGCACCGAGGCGATCACGGTCGCGTAGTCCATCCGCAGCGGCCCGACGACGCCAACGGCACCGAGGTTGCGATGCCCGAGCCCGTAGTTGGCGCCGACGACGGTGACTGAGCGTAGCTCCGGCTGCGGGTTCTCGCCGCCGATCCAGAGGAAGACGGAGTGCTCGGTGAGGGTCGAGCGCAGCATTTGCAGCATCCCGGCCCGGCGTTCGAGTGCGGTCATCAACTCGTTGGCGTGGGGCAGATCGGGCAGGTGCTCCTCGGAGAGCAGCCGCGAGGTGCCTTCGACATAGAGCTCGTCCCCAGCCCGCGCTGCCAACTCGGTGAAGGCGGCGCCAAGCGTCGCCACGAAGGCGGCCTCGACACCCTCCAGCCCAGGGTCGCGGATCCGGTCGCCAATCATCCGCGAGCCGACCAGCAGCCCGGCGAGGCGCTCGTTGAGGTAGCTCGACGCCCACTCGACCAACCCCGGATCGACGGGGGTTTCGAAGTCGAAGACGCGGCGGACCACGTCGCCACTGGAGGCGATCGCGATCACGACCACTCGGGTCGGGGCGAGTAACAGCACCTCGACGCGGTGGATCGTCGCCACCGCCGCCGGTGAGGGCGCCGTCGCCATCGCCACTAGGTCGGTGACCTGGGCCAGTGCCGCGGTCGTCTCCCGCATCGCCTCGTCGACCTCGCGGCGCAGGCGCGAGAGCTCCAGCTCGACGCGGGCCTCGGCCGGCCGCGCCTCCATCAGGCGGTCGACGTAGACGCGGTAGCCGGTATCGGTCGGGATCCGTCCCGCCGAGGTGTGCGGGTGGGTCAGCAGACCGGCGGCCTCGAGCGCCGCCAGCTCGGCGCGGACCGTCGAGGAACCCCACTCGACCTCGGGCAGCTCAGCCAGCTCCTTGGAGCCGACCGGGCGCGCCGAGTCCTGATAGGCGTCGACGACCAACCGCAAAATCAGCTCTTGCCGCTCACTAAGCACGCCCAGATTCTAGGAGGACGGCCGGGCGGGCCTCCTAGAACTGGACTTCGGCCTCGGCGTTCTTGATCAGCGCGTTGTCGCCCTGGGTAGCGACGGTGTCGACCACGACCCGGTCGCCCTCGGCCGATTTAACGGTGCCGGTGACAACGATCTCCTGCTCGGGCACGCCCATCCCCCGCATCTGCACCGAGAGCCGCTTCAGGGCCCGCGGGTCGCCGCCGGCAAGGGCCGCGTTGGCTTTGGCAACCAGTCCCATCGAGTAGAGGCCATGGAGGATGTTGCGCGGCAGCCCGACCATCTTCGCGAACTCGTCGTCGATGTGGATCGGGTTGAAGTCGCCCGAGGCACCGGCGTAGCGGTGCGGCAGGTACTTGTCCGGCGTGACGCGCAGCTCCGGGATCTGGTCCCCGACCTTCAGCTCAGCCATCTCAAACCCCCCTGAAGATCAGCGTCCAGGTGCCGCGAGCGACCTGGGCGCCGTCCTGGTTGACGGAGTTGGTCTCGAACACGTAGAAGCCTTTGCCGCCCTTCTCCTCGATCGAGAGGCACTTGGCGGCGGTGGTGATCTCGTCGCCCGAGCAGGCCGGCTCGCCCCACTCGAACTCCTGGCCGCCGTGGACCATCGCCGCGAAGTTCAGCTCCACCTCAGGGTCGAGGATCGCCGGGCCGACGCCCGGGCTGCTGTAGACGACGGCGAACATCGGCGGCGCCACGACGTCACGGAAACCGGCCGCGCGGGCCGCCTCGACGTCGAAGTGCACGGGGTTGTCGATCCCCAGCGCGTTCGCGTACTCCTTGATCTTCTCCCGGCCCACCTGGTAGGTAGTCGCCGGCCATTCCTTGCCTACCGCATCAGTCTTGAGTGCCATGGCGCGGCACTTTACTGGCCAACCGGCCAGTCGGGCGGGCGGCTTACTCGTCGATCTCCAGCACCGCCAGGAACGCCTCCTGCGGCACTTCCACGCGGCCCACCGCCTTCATCCGCTTCTTGCCCGCTTTCTGCTTCTTCAGCAGCTTGTTCTTGCGGGTGACGTCGCCGCCGTAGAGCTTCGCGGTGACGTCCTTGCGGAGTGCCTTGACGGTCTCACGAGCAAGGATGTTGGACCCGATCGCCGCCTGCACGGGCACATCGAAGAGCTGGCGGGGGATCGTCTTGCGCAGCCGCCCCACCAGCCGCTTGCCCTGGTCGTAGGCGAAATCGCGGTGGACGATGATCGAGAGTGCGTCGACCTTGTCGCCGGCGAGGAGGATGTCGACCTTGACCAGGTCCGAGGCCCGGTTGCCAATCGGCTCGTAGTCGAGCGAGGCGTAGCCCCGGGTCGAAGACTTGAGGAGGTCAAAGAAGTCGAGGACGATCTCGGCGAGCGGCATGTCGTATCGGATCTGAACCCGCTCGGGGCTGAGGAAGTGCATGTCGACGTGGGTGCCGCGGCGCTGTTGGCAGAGCTCCATGACGGCGCCGACCTGCTCCTTCGGGCAAATGATCGTGGCGCGGATGTAGGGCTCTTCGATCGACTCGATCGAGGCGACGTCGGGCAGCTCGGTAGGGCTGCGCACCTCGATCGTCGTGCCATCGGTCTTGTGGACCACGTAACGCACATTCGGCGTCGTCGCCAGCAGGTCGAGCCCGTACTCGCGCTCCAGTCGCTCGCGCACAATCTCCATGTGGAGGAGGCCGAGGAAACCGCAGCGGAAGCCGAAGCCGAGCGCCTCAGAAGTCTCCGGCTCCCAGGAGAGAGCGGCGTCGTTGAGCGAAAGCTTCTCGAGCGCGTCGCGGAGATCTTCGAAGCGGTCGGTGTCGATCGGGAAGAGTCCGCAGAAAACCATCGGCCGCACCTCGCGATAGCCCTCCAGCGGCTCCGAGGCCGGTTCGGCCTGGGCAGTCAAGGTGTCGCCGACGCGCAGCTTGGTGACGTCCTTGATCCCGGTGATCAGGTAGCCGACGTCGCCGGCGTCCATCCCCGCGACCGCGGTCATCGCCGGCCGGAAGAAACCGATGTCGTCGATCTCGGCCTCGGTGCCGTTCTGCATCGCGAGGATTTGCTGGTTCTTGCGGAAGGCACCGTCGACCATCCGCACGTAGGCGATCACGCCGCGGTACTGGTCGAACTCGGAGTCGAAGATCAACGCCCGCGGCGGCGCCTGCGGCTGGCCGGAAGGTGGCGGGATGCGAGCGACGATCGCCTCCAGCACCTCGACCACGCCGATCCCGGTCTTGGCCGAGATTCTCAGTGCTTCCTCGGGGTCGCCGCCGAGCAGGTCGGCGATCTCCTGGGCGACCCGGTCCGGCTCGGCGCCGGGCAGGTCGACCTTGTTGATCACCGGGATCAGCTCCAGCCCGTTCTCAATTGCCAGGTAGGTGTTGGCGACGGTCTGCGCCTCCACTCCCTGGGCGGCATCGACGACAAGCAGAGCTCCCTCGCAGGCGGCGAGGCTGCGCGAGACCTCATAGGAGAAGTCGACGTGGCCGGGCGTGTCGATCAGGTGCAGGTGGTACGTCTCGCCGTTCTCGGCGCGGTACTCGACCCGCACCGCCTGCGCCTTGATCGTGATCCCGCGCTCGCGCTCGAGGTCCATCGAGTCGAGCATCTGCGCCTGCATTTTCTTCGGGTCGACGGCGCCGGTGACCTCGAGGATGCGGTCGGCCAAGGTCGACTTGCCGTGGTCGATGTGGGCGATTATTGAAAAGTTCCTGATGTGATCCATGTGGGCCGCAGGAGTATGCCGGGAGCTGTCGGCGGGCGAGGCCGCTCTCACCTACACGCCGATGGATCAAGCCGCCCGGTAATCGCGAACACGACCGTCGGCGGCTTCCTCAGTACCTCTTCGGCTCCGGGGCCTTCGGTCCAGCGAGTCGTCTCGGGGTACGGGGGCTTGCCTTGTTCGACACGGTCGCGGCTAGTGACGACGTAGTCGTAGTCGCCGGTGTCGAGGAGCCGGCGCCACTGGCGGCAGCTCGACGGTGCTTCGAAACCGCCATGGGGGCGCTCGACCCCGACGAACTGAACGCGGTTGGAGAGATCGGTGCCGAACAGCGGGTACTGACGGGTGCTGGTGGTGGCGATGCGGGCGCCGGACAGATCGCGAGCCCAGGCGAAGGTCGCGTCGAGTCCCGGCGTACTGAAGCTGGGATCGGCGTAACGGTCGCGCAAGTAGTGCCGCTGCAGCGGATAGCCAACCGCGATCGCGACGACGAGGAGCCCGGCCGCGAGTGCCATGGCCAGAACCCTTGAACGACCCGCATCGAGAGTGTGTTTGACCTTTGTCTCGCTATCCGCGGCAAAGGTCAAACGCGCCCCGAAGCTCGCGGACAGGGAGGAGAGACCCAAGCGGAGCGGCGGCGTCGCGGGCAGCAGGGCGAGCCCGAGCACCAAGGCCGGGGCCAGGTAGCGGAGACCCGATTCGAAGCCGCGGGGGATCCCGTCGGGACCGGAAGCTGAGGTCGGAGCGACGAGCCAGGCGAGGGCAGCCGCCAGGCCGACTAGACCAGCGACGGCAAGCGCAGCCTCCGGGCGGAGCGATCGAGGCTGCTCCCCCACCCCGCCTTCCGCCGACCGAGAGCGTCGGAAGCCGAGCGCGGCGAGAACAAGGCCAGCCACAGCGGCGAGGCCAAGCAGCGGCCAGACAATCCAGAGGCCGTGGTGCAGGCCGGGCAGGAACCAGTCCGACCAGATGGTGCCATCGCCGAGGTAGCCGAGGACGCTGTGGGCTTCGCGGCCGCCCAGCGCCTGCTCCGGGGCTGGTAGGGAGATCGGTCCGAGGTGGTGGATCCAGGGCAGCGGGTTGCCCGCATGGGCGAGGTTGCGGAGGTACCAGTAGCCGCCGCCGACCAGGGCGCCGAGGCCGCTCGCGAGCAGCGCCCGGGCACGGGTGCCGCGGCCGCCGATCGCGGCCAGGCCGAGGACGAGCACGGCGGCGGGCAGCAGGAAGTTGAGCTTGGTCCCGGCCGCGAGGCCCGCGGACAGCCCGACGGTGGCCAACTCGGCGGTCGCGAGACCGAGACCGGGGGCTCCCACCTCGTCATCCATCGGCCGATCCCTTGACTGCCACGCGTTCAACGCCAGAGCGACGGCGGCGAGCAAGAAGAAGATCCCGACGATGTCGTTGCGGGCTTCGCCGGCCTGGTCGGCGAGGGCCGGCACGGAGAGCGCGACGGCGCCGAGCGCCAGCGACCACGTAGCCACTCGGTAGGGGCGGCCAATGCCCCAGCAGGCGAACAGGCAGCCGAGGAACCAGCCGAGGTTGAGGAAAGGCGAAAGCAGGTCTCGGCCGAAGGCCAGCATCCCGGCGGCGTGGAAAATTTCGCCGTTGGCGGGGTAGAACCAGGCGAGGAATTGCGGGGCGATGAAGTGCAGCCGCCAGGTGTCGCCGCTCTGTAAGAAGCCGGCCGCGAAGGGGCCGTGGTACCAGGTGGAGTCGAAGCCGGTCATGCCGGTGGAGAGGTGGGCTTTGACGCCGGAGGCGAAATGGACGGTGGCTATGAGGGCGAGTGCCAGGGCGATCAGGGTCGGGATGAGGGGTTCCGGGCGGGCGGGTCCTGTCGCCGGGGGGAGGCGGTTGCGGGCGCGGTCGTCCTCACCCCCTCCCCCCGGCGCCACCCGCCCGGCGGAAGCCCACAGGCCGACGCCGAGCACCACGACGAGCGCCAAGTAGGCGGGTGCGCTCCACGCCGCGAAGGTGCCCAGAACCTCGGCCGGCCAGATCAGTAGGGCCAGTCCAAGGACGAGGGTGGCGAGGATGGACGCCGCTCCAGTTAGGCGCTTCAGAAATCTCCTCTGGAGGGACCAGGCACCGAGGCCGGCAAAGCCGGTTAGGGCGAGCAGCTCGGCTATTCCGAGGAGGTAGCGGCCGGGGCCGAGCATCTAGCCGCGGCGGCCGGGGAGCAGGCGCATGATCTGGTCGAGCTCGGGGATGCGGAGGAAGCGAGCGACCGCCAGGTAGACGAGGCCGCCGATGACGAGGCCGCTGCCGAGCGAGACGATCTGGCCGGCGAGGCCGCGACCGAGCAACCCGTCGAGGGCATCCCAGACCAGCCAGCTGACCCCGGCCAGGGCCAGCGAGGCGACCGTCACCTTGGTGATGGTGGCGAACAGCCGCCCGAGCTCGAGGCCGCCGAACTCGCGACGCAGGATCACCGCTTGGGCGATGACCGCCGCGGTGGTTCCGATCCCAGTGCCGGCGACGATCCCGCCCACCCCGAAGGGCCGGTAGAGCAACAACGCCGCGATGGCGGATACGACCAGGTCTATCGTCGCCAGCGCGGTCGCCTGCCAGGGCCGCTGAAGGCTGAAGAAGGTTCGCGTCTGCAGCAGGTAGAGGCCGTTAGTGGGCAGCGAGAAGGCGAACCAGAAGAGGGCCGTGCCGACCAGCGCCGTTTCCGCCGGACCGAATTCGCCGCGCTGATACACGAGCCGGATCATCGGTTCGGAGAGGACGAGGATCGCCGCCGCGGCCGGCACCAGGACGAAGAGGATCTGCCGCATGCCGTTTGCCAGCGTCGCCCGCAGGTTGTCGAGCTCGCCGGCGTTGGCGAAACGGGCCAAAGCCGGGAAGAGGACGGTCGCGACCGCGACCGAGAAGATCCCCTGCGGTAGCTGGTAGAGGCGGAACGCCTTGTCGATCGCCGCCGGAGCTTCTTCGCTGATCAGGGCGCCGAAGAAGCTGTTGATCAAGGCGTTGAAGTTGATCAGGCCGAGGCTGATCGTCACAGGCAGCATCAGCAGCAGCACCCGTCGCACGCCCGGGTGGCGCCAGTCGAGGCTGAAGTTGAAGCGGAACGGCGTGTGACGCAGATCCCAGGTCGGGATCAGAAGCTGGACCAGGGTGCCGACGAGGATGCCGATCGCGTAGGCGTAGATCCTGTCCTGACCGTGGAACAGGGGCTCGATCGCGACCAGAACGGCGATGATCGTCAGGTTCCAGAACAGCGGTGAGATCGCGAAGGCGCCGAAGCGGTCGTAGCTGTTGAGGATGCCGACGACGACACCGCTGAGGCCGAGCAGGATCAGGATCGGAAAGAGGATCTGCGAGAGGGTGACCGTCAGGTCGACGACGCTCTGACTGAAGTCAGGGATGAAGAGGGGCATGATCACCGGCGCCAGCAGGACGAACAGGGCGGTGATCGCACCCAGCACCATGGTCGCGAGCAGCATCAGGGTCGAGGCCAACCGGAACGCCTCGCGGTAGCGCTTCTCGCCGAGCAGTTCGGTGAAGACCGGGACGAAGGCCGGCTGCAGAGCGGCGTCGGCGAACAGGGCGCGAACCAGGTTCGGGACCTGGAAGGCAATCGTGAAGGCCGACATCGGCCCTTTCACGCCATAGAAGCTAGCGGCGACGACTTCGCGCCCGAGGCCGGCGATACGCGAGGCGCCGGTCGCGATCGAGAAGAAGGCGGTGGAGCGGGCCATCCTGCCGGCCCGACTCCCCGGCGCCGGGTAGGCAAACGGTTCCTCGTCGGCGTTTATCGCCTCCGCGTCGCGCACCGCGGCCTCGAACTCGACCGTGCTTTCGCGCTCGCGGTCTGGCGTGTCTGGTGCCTTGGGCGTCTCCAAGCTGGTCTCAGTCGCTATAGTCGGCGGCCGCCCGAGCCTGGCACGGCGCCGGCAGGGGCACCTGACTCATGGCCAACATAGCCTCACAGAAGAAGCGGATCCTACGCAGCGAGCGCGAGCGGAAAGAGAACCGGCTGCTCACCAGCACGGTCAAGACCCACTTCCGCCGCCTTGAAAGCGCGGTCGAGGGCGCCGATGCAAGCGCCGTCGAGACCGAGCACCAGGCGCTGATCTCGAAGATCGACAAGGCCGTCCAGAAGGGCGCCCTGCACAAGAACACGGGTGCTCGCAAGAAGGCCCGCGCTTCTCGCCTCGCCGCCAGCACCGGTTCTTAGGCGCTACGCGCCGGCGATTGCCCGAAGCGTCAGCGTCAGCGCCAGCGGATCGCCGTAGTCGGCGTCGCCACGAGACCAGAGCTCGAGACGGGCCAGGGACTCCGTAGCCTCACGGAGGTCGGCGGGGTCGGCGTCGCGGAGGCGAACGACGAGTTGCTTCGCCGCGTAAGGGTGCATCTTCAGGCTGGACTCGACCTGGTTCGGGGGCGCTCCCCCGGCGAGCTGCTCGGCGGCGGACCGGGCGGCGCGCAGACGCGAA
>Ga0105242_10000612_pt1 | contig 27902 bp, 22 predicted proteins | sample KBSM24metaG_FD_81521 | JGI IMG/M metagenome (GOLD analysis project Ga0105242, IMG submission 81521) | Miscanthus rhizosphere microbial communities from Kellogg Biological Station, Michigan, USA - KBS M2-4 metaG | ecosystem: Host-associated > Plants > Roots > Rhizosphere > Soil | place...
AGACTGGTGGTCATCAAGGCGACGCCGGTAAACAACAGGATGGCCAGAACCGCGGCGTGCAGGAAGGCCAGCAAGGCGGGGCCACCAAAGAAGGCGGCCAAAACGAAGATACGAGACGTTAAAGGTGGTGCTGTCCACACCGAGGCTCACGCGTGATGTTTACGAAAGTGAATGTCACTCGTGAGCCTGTTGTTTTTTTGAGTGCGCCGGCTTGACCGCGCTGTCGTGTCAGAACCGCGAGCGGTAGCGACCGGATCAATTGGTTCCTTTGCATTCACCCTGATCCCGTCGCTACCGCTCTGGGTTCTGACACTCTCTAAAAAGCGGCGTCAATCCGCCGCACTCCAAATTATTTAATCCGCTTAGTGCTGCCGCCGCCGCTGATCGTCCGGCTCATCTTCCGGGCGACAGTCTCAGCTTCAGCAAACACTCGCATAAAGTTGCCGCCGAGAATTTTGACGATGTCCTGCTCGCTATAGCCGCGCTTCAATAACTCATAAGTAATATTCGGATACATCGACACGTCGCGCGCGCCTTCAGGAAAATCATTCGCGCCGTCAAAGTCTGGGCCGAGACCTACATGATCGATGCCGGCGACTTTTACGATGTGATCGATGTGATCGATCAGTTTAGAAATCGGCAGCGGTGGTAAAGGACTCGCGGCTTCGAGCTTGTCGCTCTCTTCCGCCAATCGTTCCGGATCGTTCGCGTACTTCGCGCTCAAAGCCTGCTGCTGCGCCTCGAGACGCTTGCCACGCTCGTCCGCTTGCGGCGCGACCGTTTTCTGATCGACAAAGAGACTGTAGAAGTTCACTTGCACCACGCCGCCGTTTTTGGCAATTCGTTTCAGGAGTTCATCCGGGATGTTTCGCGGCACATTGCTGAGTGCGCGCGCCGAAGAATGCGAAGCGATGATCGGCGCCTTCGAGACGTCAAGCGCGTCGCTCATCGTCTTGTCCGAAACGTGCGAGACATCGACGAGCATTCCCAGTCGATTCATCTCGCGGACAACTTCCTTGCCGAAATCCGAAAGCCCGTTGTGCTTTTTCTCGCCGCGGCCGGCATCGGCCCAGTTGTTGGTGTTGTTCCAGGTCAGCGTCATGTAACGCACGCCCAGCCGGTAAAACTCGCGCAGCGTCGGCAAAGAATCTTCGATCGCGTGACCGCCCTCGATCCCCATCAAACATGCGACCTTGCCCTGGGCTTTGGCGCGGCGAATGTCGGCGGTTGAATTCGCCAACATGAGTTCGTTCGGGTGCCGTTCAGCCGCACGATAGACCGAATCGATCATATCGAGCGTCCGCCGCGCGGCGCCGCCATGCTCGACATACCAGGGCTTGATGTAGACGGAGAAGAACAGCGCCGACACGCCGCCCGCCTTCAATCGGTCGATGCTGGTGCGATAAGGCGTCGGCGGATTGCCGCTGAGATCGTAATCGTCATTCGTCATCGGCGTGGTGACGTCGTTGTGCGTGTCCACGACGATCGCGCGACGGTGAATTGCCAGCGCCCGTTGCCACAGCGCTTCATTGCGCGGCGAGCGCGTTGAAGATCTTGGGGACGTCTGGCTGCGCTGTGACGACTGCGTCGTGCGTTGCGCCTCGGAACGAATGCCCGAACCGATGAACGCGAAAATCAAACCCGCAGAAATGATCGATAGTAGAAGGCGACGTATGTTCATGGCGTAGAGATTTACCACAAAGCCACATGTATCAGAAGCAGTTTCTTCGGTTTAGAAAGCCATCTCTCGCTCAATGGTCGAGATCTCAAACCTTCCGTTCACCTTTGGGCGTCAGTCACAGCCGTACGCGCAACTGTGGCGTGCCACATTCAGAATGCTTCGGGCAAAGGCAAGAATTGAAAGGTGCGAAGGCTTCTCTCGAAATTGGCGCTGGGCGCCGTGACCTTTGCGATCACATCACGATTATGAAAAGCAACCAGCATTCAATTACCCGCGCGACGCAATCAGCTCGGGCTAGGGCCTGGGCGCAACCTCTTACTTGTACGAAAACGGAAGGATTCGGGCTATCATCACCAGCGACTAAAAACATGTCGATCCTAATCGCCGAAGACAACGTGGCCCAGCGCGCCTATCTGCGCGAGATACTCGAGCGAGATTTTCCTTCTCATCATCCGGTGATCGAAGCCGCGGACGGTGAAGAGACGGTGACGCTCGCGCTCAAGAACAAACCGGAGGTGTGCATTCTCGACATCCAGATGCCGAAGCTCTCCGGCGTGAAAGCCGCGCGGGCCATCTGGCGCGACTATCCGGAAGCTCGCATCATCTTCTGGACACAGTTCCCGCACGAGATATACATCAACGAGATTCGCAAGATCGTAAAGTCCGTCGATCCGCCGCCGGCGTATGGCTTCATTCACAAGAATAATCCCGAGTCGCGTTTCCTGCGTTTCGTGGCTGCCGTGTTGGAAGACGGCGCCGACATGATCGATCCGGCGTTCAAGGACTCATTCAAGCGCCCGCTGCTCACCGAGTTCGAAGCTGAGGCGCTTTACTATCTCGCGCTCGGCTTGTCGAACTGGGCCATCGCGCGCAAATGCTCTCTGAGTCTGCGCGGGGTCGAAAGCCGTCTCGCTACGCTCTACGAAAAACTTTTCGTTTCAACGCCCGAAGGCACGCCGAACGAAGCTTACGAAAAGCTTGCCTACAACGTGCGCACGCGCGCCTTTTTTGAAGCGCTGCGACGCGGATTGCTGAACAATGATGAGCTGGAAAAGGCCTCGGCCGATTTGGAAGGATGGCTCGAGCGCGATCAAAAGAAGTTTGCCCTTGAGCAGAAGGTCGAGCGAAAAAGCCGATAATGCATGCCTAAGAATACTACCTTTGTGCTGTCGGTTCCGGTTCTGTTAGGTCTTACCTGTACGGCCGCCGAAACCACCCGGGCACAAGATCGATGGCTGAAAGCTGAGGCGGAAGTTGTGCGTTTGCCACCCACGGTCTTTCGCGAACTGCCCCGCCCCGTAGCACACAAGCTGGTCGCCTGGGGATGCACCATACCGCAGGCCAAAGAAATCTCGCATCGTCACAACGTCATCAAAGGTAATTTCAAGGGAGCGAACCAGGCCGACTGGGCCGTCCTGTGTTCCAAAGGACACGCGTCTTCGATCATCATATTCTGGGGAGGTTCGCTTGATTCGTTCTCAAAGATCGCGAGGGTAGCGGACAAGGTATTCCTGCAAACAATCGATGGCGATGGAACGATTGGTTTTTCCCGCACCATCTCAGCGGCCGGCAAGTCGTATGTTTTGCAGCACTATCGCGAATATCACGGGCCAAAGCCGCCGCCTCTGAATCATCAGGGAATCGAGGATGGCTTCCTCGAAAAAGCTTCGACGATCTACTACTACTTTGGCCGCAAGTGGATTGCTTTACAAGGAGCAGATTGATGATTGGGCAAGTGCTCACTGCTCACCGCTCACTGCTTACTTGTTTTCTGCTTTCCGCCCTCTGTCTTCTGCCTTCGGCACTTTCGCAAACTCCGACTCCGTCCTCAACCCCGACGCCGGTCCCATCGCCGTCGCCTTCACCCACGCCGCCGCCGAACCTTCATCAATGGGGCGCCGTGACTTCGTTTCATGGGTTGCCGTCTGATCGCACGCACGCAATTGCGCAGACACAATATGGCGTGACGTGGTTCGCGACTGATGGCGGGCTGGCGCGCTATGACGGACGCCGGACCAACGCGATGAATGCCGAAGGTCTGCCCGCCGGCCGAGTGTTAACGCTCCGAACTGAGGAGTCAGGCGCGCTTTGGATCGGAACCGACAATGGCGCCGCGCGTTTGGCGAACGGCAAATTCAACGCCGTGCCGGAAACCAACGGCATGACGATCAATGCGATCATTTCGCCCGCGCGCGATCGCGTACTTCTCGCGACCGATAGCGGACAGATTTTCGACTGCCAGGTGAAGGAGAAACCGCCGTCAACCGTTGTGGGGTTGGAAAGTTCAACGGACCTCTCATTCGTCGTGCGGCCACTCTTCAATCAACCTTTGCAAAGCGCGGACAAAGATCATCCCGGGCCCCTGAGGATCACCAGCCTCGCAATGGTCGGCGACAAACTCTATGCGGGCACGCAGAGCCGCGGCGTGGTGTTGGTAGAAAATGGCGAAGCCAAAGAGATCGTCAGCAAGCCGCGCAGTTATTTCGTCAATGCACTGCTAACGGATGGCAACGGACGGCTGTGGATCGGCGCGCAGGCGCGTGGCGATGATAGCGGCCTGCTCGACAGCACCGATCTACAGAAGCCCAACAAGACCGCTGCCCAAACCGGAGCGGTGACCGCGATCGTTCGTGGCAATGGGGATGATGTCTGGGTGGCGACGGACGGTCACGGAGCGATCCGTCTGGAAAACGGAAAGCCCGTTGAGAAATTCACTTTCGAAGGGACCGGCGGCGCGCTTCGTTCCGATCACATTTCCGGAATCTTCATCGACGCCGAGGACGTGGTGTGGTTTGCGACCGACAAAGGCGTCTGCCGATACGATCCGAATGCCATGCGCGCCGAGACCGTCAGCGAAGACCCATATGGAAATTACGTCCGGGCCTTGCTGCGAACTTCTCACGGGCACTTGTTTGCCGGCACCAATTCAGGGCTCTATCTGAACGACGGCGGCAAAAAGTGGTCGATGATTCCGGAAATCGGCCGGCGGATCGTGTACGCCCTCGGAGAGGAGCAAAGTGGCCGGGTGTTAGTGGCGACGGCCAGCGGGCTGTTCGGCTCGAGTGGCGGCAGCGACGGAAACTTCACGCGGATAGCGCCGTCCTCCGATCAAGACAATGTACGCGCGATCGCTAACGTCGCGGGCACAACTTACATCGCCACGTGGGGATATGGCGTTGAGAAGTTGCAGGGCTCGCAGCGAACACTCGTTTGGCCGGAGGCAAATGCCGACAGTCATCTACGCGAGATCACGAGTCTTGGCAAGGATGCAAACGAACGTTTGTTGATTGGCACCGGCACCGCCGGTCTTTATTCATTTGACGGCAAACAGACGACTAGCGACCCGGCTTTAGAAAAATTGAAAGGCGACGCGATTTGGGCCACGCTCGCAGATGACGCAGGGCTTTGGATCGCTTCATCAAAGGGCCTGTTTCTATTACGAGCCGGCGAATTGAAAGACATCGCGACCGGAATCAAAGCGCGTAGTTTGACTCCGAGCGCAGACGACGTTCACGCGAAACAGATTTGGTGCACGACCGTGGGCGCCGGCTTGATCAAAGTAGCGCTCGACGATCAATTCGGCCCGGTCGTATCGCGCCTCGACATAGAGCAAGGGCTACCTTCGCAACTTGTCTTCGCCGCTCTCTCTGAGAAGACGGCCAGCGGAGCCGAGAACGTAATTGCCGCCACGAATCGCGGTGTGGTGCGGTATCAATCGTCGCAGGTCGCGCCCACGGTGGTGCCGGCGCGGGTCATCAGCCAACGCATTCATCAATCGGCGGAACTGTCGCAACGTCTGCAACTCGATTATCCGCAGAACAGTCTGCTGCTCGATGTCACGGCGATCAGCAGCCGCACCTTTCCGGAGCAGTTTCAATATGCGTTTGCGCTCTACGATCGATCGGGCAAAATTATTCGTGAAAAAGTCGCGCACGATTCGCAGTTCGCGATGGAGAAACTTTCGCCGGGGACCTACAAAGTCATCGCGCGCGCGTTTACCAAGGACCTGACGCCGGCGGTCCCGCTTTCGTTTGAATTCACCGTGGCGCGCGCGCCGTTTCCCTGGACATCGACAGCGCTCGGCGTGCTGCTGCTGTTTGCGTTGATTGCGTTGGCGTGGGGTTATTTTCAGAACCGGCGAATTCATCGCACCAGCGGAGAATTGGCCGCTGCCAATCGTGAATTGGCCAGCGCCCGCCTGCAGTTGGCGAATGAAACCGAAACCGAACGCCGCCGCATCGCGCGCGACCTGCACGATCAGACCTTGGCTGATCTGAGAAATCTTGCACTCCTGGTTGATCAACTTCCGGCCGGCGGCGGTAATGGCCTGCGCGCCAATCGCGCGCCGTCACAACCGAGCGCTTTGCGTGCCGAAATAGAATCGATCTCACAGGAAGTCCGCCGCATCTGCGAGGACTTGAGTCCGTCCGCGCTGGAGAACGTAGGTCTCTCAGCCGCGTTGCAGTTCGCGCTGTCTCACGCGGTTGAGCACGCCGCGCCTGATTGTAGGTTTGATTATGAATTCGACTGCGACGACAGTTTGGATGAGAAGCTCAACTTGCCGCCGAGCACGCAGATTCAAATCTATCGCATCGCTCAGGAGGCCTTGAGCAACGTTTGCCGTCACGCCGGCGCGCGTCACGTCCGAATGAGCGCGGTCGTTTCTCCGGTAAATGAATTCCAATTGCGAATCGAAGATGACGGCCGCGGATTTGATGAAACGACGTCGAAAAGGAAATCGGGCCGCGGCGTCGCCAACATTCGCGCGCGCGCGAGTATGATTGATGCGAGCGTTGATTGGCAGACCGCGAACGGCGGCGGCACGGTGTTCACATTAACGAAATGACGATCGAATTGATCAGTGTTAGTGACGAAGTGCAATCGGCACTGTCTGAATCGGCGCCGGTAGTCGCGCTTGAGTCGACCGTCATCGCGCACGGATTGCCTCGGCCGCAGAATCTTGAAACCGCCAGACGGCTCGAGCAAATCGTTCGCGCTGAAGGAGCGTTCCCTGCCACCATCGCGATGGTTTCCGGAAAGATGAAAGCGGGGTTGAGCAACTCGGAATTGGAATTGTTTGCCAACGACGATGATATCAAGAAGCTCAGCGTGCGCGACCTCGCCATAGGTTTCGCCAGAAATTGGAATGGCGCAACGACCGTGGCTTCGACGATGTGGATCGCGCACCGCGCCGGGATCAGAGTGTTCGCAACCGGCGGCATCGGGGGCGTACATCGTGGACCACTGCCGGACGTGTCGGCAGATTTACCGGAACTCGCGCGCACGCCCATGATCGTCGTTTGCTCGGGAGCGAAGATCGTGTTGGATCTGCCGGCCACGCGAGAATGGTTGGAGACCAACGGCGTAACTGTTGTGGGGTATGGTTGCGATGAGTTGCCTGCGTTTTATTCCCGCACGAGCGGTTTACCCGTAGACGTGCGATGCGACACGCCGGAAGAAGTTGTGAGCATCTTTACGGCACAGCGCGAACTCGGATTACAGTCGGCGTTACTGGTAACCGTTCCCGTGCCGAGTCAGGCGCAAGTCGAATCATCAACGTTAAGTGATGCGCTCGATGAAGCGCTGTCCGAAGCAACTCGTGAAAATATTTCCGGTCGCAACCTGACTCCGTTTCTGCTGGCGCGCATGTCTGAGCGCAGCGCCGGCGCGACGCTGCGTGCCAATATCGCGTTACTAGAAAACAACGCGAGAGTCGCCGCCGCAGTTGCGCGCTGTCTGTAGCGCAACTTAATTAATTTGCGATGCGCTTCATCACCCGTTCGAACCAACGAAGCTGTGAGATTTGGTCAGCCGGTGGCGATTCAGACCGCATCAAGTTTATTGTGCGAGTGATTGCTACCAGCGGCGTGCGTTCTTCAATTCGCTCGATTCACAGTCACTTGAAACCTGAAACTTGAAACGGTAGTATCGTTTTCCGCGTGGGGCAGTAGCTCAGTTTGGCAGAGCGCCGCGTTCGCAATGCGGAGGTCAGGGGTTCGATCCCCCTCTGCTCCACCAGATCCCACTTTTCTGATTCCCTTTGATTAAACATCAAGCTGTGGGCGGGCCCTATCTCCTGGCTTCTGCCTCTTGGCTCCTGACTCCTGACTCATGCCAACCGATTGTTATTGACGCCGGCCCAGCCGATGTCTTATGTTGGAAATGCCCCTATTGCTAATTCACAATTAGCCGAGAACATGGCGAGCTAAGCCATCCTAGCCACTTCTCGTTAAATCCTCTCGAAAATTTAGGTTTTCTCCGGAAACGGTGCGGCGACCGGAGTGGACTCCGCGCTGGGAGCAAACTGTGTCTAAGACAGTTGCTGACCCAAAGCGCTGAAAGAAGGTTTCCCCCGATGAGACCCAGACTTCGTGTCAGTCGTCGTGCCGCCGGCGCCAATCTTTTCCAGACCCGCGCCGCCCAGCTAATCACGCTTTTCCTGGCGATTGCCGTTCCGGCAGCGCTGCTCTTGACCAACATATCTCGAGCCGAAACCGGCAAGGTATCTCCAGCCGAAGCTCGCCAAACGTTTGAGAACGGCTCGTTCCCGCCGGCACCGGTTCCATTCGCCGCATCCGCAAATAATTTCATCCGCCGCTCGATTAGCGACGACGGGCAAGAGCAGCATGCCGGCGACATGCAGGGACGACGTCGTGGATCAAAGAACGATCCTGACGGGACGCCGCGAGAATGGAAAATCAGACGAGGCCGTTCTTTTGAAGGCGATGTGCGCGGATTGCCGCGGGCCAGGTCAGCGAAGATACAGCGGCTTGAATTAGAAGCACCCGGGCTGATTACAAACGACGGGCAAAGCGGCAAAAGCAATGCGCCAGGTTACGCCGCCCTGTCCGCAGAAAGTGCAAACGATCAGACGACGTTGTTTGCTGGAGGGAACAGTGTCAACGCGCCCGCACCTCCGCCTCTCAGCAGCTTCGATGGTTTGGACTTTCTCAGTGCGGGAGCGGCCCATCCGCCGTCGGCCAATGGAGATGTGGGACCCAACTACTATATCCAGGCAATCAACACCTCAATCGGGATCTTCGATAAGACGAATGGCAATTTGGTTGCAGCTTTCGGTCTCAACTCATTTATGAGCCAGGGCCAGTTTGGCAATCTCTGCGACACTAACAATATGGGTGAGCCGGTCGTCTTGTACGACACATTCGAAGACCGTTGGGTCATCAGCGATTATGCGTTTCAGCTCAGTGGCGGTGGCGTGGCGAGTGGCCCGGGCTCATACCAATGCATTGCTGTTTCCCGCGGTGGCGATCCCTTATCGGGCGGATGGAATTTCTATTCGCTCCATCTCACTGACTTCCTCAACACCTATCCGAAATTCGGCGTCTGGCCCGATGGCATTTATATGTCGGCAAACCTGTACGCATTTCCAGCCGGCGGCGCGTATCACAATCCGCGTGTCTGGGCGCTCAACAAAGCGCAGATGTACGCCGGCGCTGACACCGTGCAGGCAATTTCGTTCGACGCCCCTTCGGCTGACTTCACTTTGTTACCAAGCAACGCGCGACTGCAGACCGGAACGCCGCCGGTAGGCGCGGCGAACCTGTTCGTGTCGACCTCGCAATTCATCGACGGGGTTGGCGTTTACAAGTTCCACGTCGATTGGGACCACGTGTCGTTGTCTACCTTCACCGGTCCAATCAAGTCGAACGCACCAAGCCGGCCAAGTTCGCCACCGGCGTCCGCGCCGTCATTAGGAGGAAACGATCTCGACGTCGTCCCGATTCGGGCGATGATGCAGAACCAATACACGAATCTGGTGGGTGTTGAATCGCTTTGGGCCACGCACACCGTCCGCAGAGCCGATAACAACGGATTTGCTGCCCCGCGCTTTTATCAAATACCGGTCAACGGCGGCGGCGTCGGCGCTAACGTGACACAAGCAGCGACTTTCGACCCCGATGGCGGCAACGTCGTACATCGATTCATGCCGAGTCTGGCAGTCGACGCGGCGGGAAACATGGCCCTCGGATATAGCACTTCGAGCAGTGCCACCAAGCCTTCGATCAAGTATGCGGGCCGTCTATCGACAGATTTGATTAACACCTTCAGCCAAACCGAGCAGGTATTGGTTCAGGGCGCGGGGACGCAGACAGGAAATTGCGAGGGCGCGCCTTGCACGAGTTGGGGCGACTACAGCGCGATGACTCTGGATCCCGATGGCTGCACTTTCTGGTACACCAACATGTACTACCAGGACGACGGCATCAATTACCAGACGCGCATCGGATCATTTACTTTGCCGCAATGCCTAACTGTTAGCGCAGGCGCGCTTCAGGGAACGATCACCTCCGCCAACGGCGGAGCTCCAATTCCCGGCGCTACCATCTCATTGGGCAGCAGGACGGCCATGACTGATGGCAGCGGGTTCTATTCATTTCCAAACCTCGCGGCCGGAACTTATCCGAGCGCCGCAGCGACCTTTGCGGGTTACGTGCCGAGCGCTGTTAACAGCATCGTCATCAACGGCGGTGGAGTTACGACTCAGAACTTTGTGCTTAGTCCCGCACCTGACACCGGCTGCCTGGCTGATACAACTCAACTGGATTTCCAACGCGGTGTATCGAGCTCGGTAGATCTGAACAGCAGTCCCGGGGACGTGGTTCTTGCCAGCACCGCCAGCGTCGTCGATCAGCAGAATTTGTCAGTGAGCGTGAACAACTTCGCTTTCAACGCGAACTTGTGGTTAGGCCAGACGTTTCAACCAGCCGTGACCGGCCAACTTAGCCGCGCCGAGGTTTTCCTATTTTGCTCGGCCTGCACCGGAACCACACCCGATCTCATGCTTTCGATCCGGGCCACTAACGCGGACTTGCCAACTGGACCCGATCTCGCCACTGCCACTATCACAGGTTTTTCGAGTGGCGTGGGTCAATTCTATGGGGCGAACTTTGCTTCGCCACCGACATTAACTGCGGGCACGAGATATGCAGTGATTGTGCGACCGACGGCAAACCCGTCAGTGGGAACGTACGGCTATCAAGTAAGCCCGCCCAACACGTACGCAAACGGTCGTTGGGTCGTTACCACCAATGGCGGTTCGAGTTGGATCGTGCCGACGACGGGAAACCCACAGACGCCTCGGGATCTCGGATTCAAGACTTTCATGCAGGCAGGTTTTGTATCTGCCGGGACCTTTACTTCAGGCGTTTTGGACTCGAACCCGCACAATGGCGGAATCGTCACCTGGACCAACGTGTCATGGAATGCTGCCACCCCTGTCGGCGCCAGCTTGCAGTTTCAGTTGGCGGCCAGCAATAGCCCAAACGGACCTTTCAACTTCGTCGGGCCGGATGGAACTGCGGCAACTTTCTTTACGACCAGCGGAGCGTCGCTGGCTGAGTTTAATGGTTTCCGATATCTGAAATGCCGCGCGTTTTTGGCCACCAGCAATAACAGTGCGACACCAAAGCTTAATGATGTCACGGTCTGCTTCACTAATTCTGTGCCAACGTTCGTTGGCGTTAGCGCCGCCAACGGATCCTATGGCGGCGTCATTAATCTGTCGGCAACTTTGACTGACGGTGCGTCACCGTTGAGCGGAAAGAACGTGGGCTTCACGCTCAACGGCGCCAATGCCGGCACTGCGATTACCGATGCCGCGGGCGTGGCCTCGCTCCAGAACGTCAATCTCGCAGGAATCAACGCTGGCAATTATCCGAATGGCGTAGGTGCGACCTTCGCTGGTGATCCTCCCTATCTGAATAGCGGTAACACCGGCTCGCTGACGGTCAATAAGGCCGATGCGAAGATCAGTGTTACTCCTTACAACGTTTCATTTGATGGAAATCCCCACACTGCCACGGGTGCGGCGACCGGAGTTAACAATGAGGCGTTGGCGGGTCTGAGCCTGAGCGGAACCAGCCACACAACTGTCGGTAACTATGCCGGCGACACCTGGACGTTCACGGACGTGACCGGAAACTACAACGACGCAAACGGCACGGTCGATGACGCCATCAGCCAAGCGTCATCCACAACTTCGGTGACGGTCGGAGACGCGACCTACGATGGTAATGCCCACGGCGGCACTGCATCAGTCAGCGGAATAGGTGGACTTAGCCAAACACTCGCGGTCACTTATACGGGCCGCAACAGCACGCTCTATGGTCCATCGAACGCACCGCCGGCTAATGCAGGTGAGTATCGGGCCAGCGCCAGCTATGCCGGCGACACGAATCATGCAACCAGCAGCGACGCGAAAGACTTTACGATCGTCAAGGCGGCCTCGCTTACCACGGTCAGTTGTCCCGGAAGTGTCAGTGCGACCGGCCTTGCGTTGACGCCTTGTAACGCCGCGGCGACCGGAGCTGGCGGTCTCAACGTATCGCTGACGCCGAGTTACGCGAACAATGTGCTGCCAGGTACGGCCACTGCCAACGCCGTTTATGTTGGTGACCAGAACCATTCAGGCAGTTCGGGCTCGGCGACCTTTACTATCAATGCCGTCGCCGCCGCGCCAACCGGCTATTTTGTGATCGGCGATCTCGACGCTGTGGTTGGGAAGAAGGTAACTTTCTGGGGAGCGCAATGGGCCAGGTTGAACTCGCTGAGTGGCGGTGCAGCACCGGCAGATTTTAAAGGCTTTGCCAATTCGTCGAGCACGAACCCGGCGCAGTGTGGTGGCTCCTGGGCCAGCGATCCCGGCAACAGCTCTGGACCACCCAATCAATTGCCTGAGCTCATAACTGTGATCGTATCCAATTCGATTACAAAAAAGGGTTCGCTAATTACCGGCAGCAATTACAAGTTGGTAGTGGTGAAAACCAATCCCGGATATGGCGCGGATCCTGGTCATGCGGGCACCGGCACAGTGATTTCGGTGGTTTGCCAATAACGGTCTACTTGAACGCCGAAGCATTTGTGAATTATTAACGAAAGCGGTGAGTGAGCCGTAACTCTATCGAGGCGGCTTGAGAAGTGGAGTCGCGTCAGCCTCCGGCTCTTGAAGCCCCACAGTTGTTGTCGAGCCATCCCCTTTGCTAGTTTGGCGTAATGCCGCCGCCCAGACCCGAACGATTACCCGAACAATTCAGCAGGACCATTGAGACTCTTTACCGATCGGAATCGGGCCGGGTGTTGGCGACGCTCGTGCGCCTCCTCGGAGACCTCGATCTCGCCGAAGAGGCCATGCATGAGGCATTCGCCGCCGCGCTCGAGTCCTGGCCCAAGACTGGCATGCCGGACAAGCCGCGCCCCTGGCTGATTTCGACGGCGCGCTTTAAGGCCATTGATGGCATGCGCCGGCGCGCACGTTTTGATGATGCAACACAGAAAGATCTTGCGCTCTACATGGAAGCGCGCTTTAACGAGGCTTCCGTCGTTAACGCGGAGATTGATGACGAAGAGATCGAAGACGATCGCCTGCGTCTGATCTTCACCTGCTGCCATCCCGCTCTGCCTCCCGAAGGACAGGTGGCGCTCACGTTGCGCGAAATCTGCGGCCTGACAACCGAGGAGATTGCCCGGGCATTTCTGGTTACGCCGGCGACGCTGGCCCAACGCATCGTGCGCGCAAAGGCAAAGATTCGAGAGACGTCCATTCCCTACGAGGTGCCGTCGCCGCAGGAATTGCCCACGCGGCTGAATACGGTGCTGCAGGTCGTCTATCTCGTCTTTAACGAAGGTTACTCAGCTGCGGCGGGAGCGGAGGTCACGCGGGCCGAACTAACCGGCGAAGCGATTCGCCTGGGCCGTTTGCTGACCGAACTCCAAACAGAGCCGGAAGTCGCAGCGTCTGAAATCATTGGGTTGCTTGCTCTGATGTTGTTGCAGGAATCGCGCCGCGCCGCGAGAACCTCTCCGACCGGAGAACTGATTTTGCTCGAGCACCAGGATCGCTCACTCTGGAATCGCGCACAGATCGCGGAGGGAGTCGCATTGGTAGAAAAAGCCCTGCAGTCCCGCCGCTTCGGCGCTTACACGCTGCAGGCTGCGATTGCCGCCGTTCATGCTGAGGCAGAGCACGCCGCTGCGACGGACTGGCGGCAGATTGTTGCGCTTTACGACCATCTGGTGCGAATTCAACCTTCGCCGGTTGTACAGCTCAATCGTGCCGTAGCCATTGCCTTGCGCGATGGTCCTGAGGCCGGCTTGGCCCACATCGACGCGGTGTTGGAGCAGGGGGAGCTGGCGAATTACTACCTGGCGCATTCCGCGCGGGCCGATATGTACCGCCGGCTCGGCCGGAGCGCCGAGGCCCGTGCTTCTTACGAGAGGGCGCTGGCGTTGACCCAACAGGAACCGGAGCGGCAATTCCTGCAAGACCGGATCCGGCAGCTGAAATAAAAAGCGAAAATAAAATTTGAAGTGGCTGTCGATTTTCGGTCTGCCTAACGACTATAGGACAAAAGAACGATGAACTCGCCGAAGTGAACAGGCAGCGAGTCATCAAAAAGAAATCAGAGGAACCAAGGAGAAAAAGTGATGCCACAGTATTTAGTTTGTAACTACATTCCCGACGACTTCGATCCGTCCACCGTAACCGAAGCGATGATCGAAGAGATTCATGCGCTCAACCGCGAAATGATTGCTGCCGGCGTGAGGAAATTCGCCTGCGGCATTTCCGGGGTTGCCAATGCCAGGACCCTGCGCAGGCAGCCCGACGGCAAAGTACTCGTCACCGACGGACCGTACACCGAGACCAAGGAGCACATGGGCGGATTTTGGATATTGGAATGCGCCAATATGGACGAGGCATTGGGATGGGCGAAGAAGGGGGCCATCGCCTGCGATGTGCCCGGCGAGGTGCGCGAGCTTCTATTCTTTCCGGCTCCTGAACAAGCAGCGGGATAGCCCGGCCGCTGTCCTCGCATCAATGGCGGCGGATGCATGGAAGCAGAATTTGAATTCAGCACCCGTCGATGAAAGAATGCGCGCGCTTTTGAACGCTAATTGAGGAGCTCCAGATGAAGAGTTTTGATCACTCTCGGACCGCGGCGCGCATCGGTGGCAGCCTGCTCGTGCAAGTCCTGATCGTCCTGTCGATCTTCACTTGCGCGCAGTCGACTGCATCGGCGGCCGCGAAGACTTGTGAGAGTCTGGCCCAACTTGCGCTGCCAAACATGAAGATAACCTCGGCGCAAACAGTAACCACCGGGGAACTAACGTTGCCGGGAAGGACCACCAGCATTAAAGGACTCCCGGCTTTCTGTCGCGTCGCGGCTACGCTGACTCCTTCAGCCGACTCAGACATCCGTGTCGAAGTCTGGTTTCCGCTGAGTGGCTGGAACGGCAAATATCGGGGTCAGGGAAACGGTGGATTCGCCGGATCAATCTCGTTCGATGCGATGGTGGCGGCGATCAAGCTTGGCTATGCAACCGCCGGCACCGACACCGGTCATACCGGCGGCGCTGACGCCAAGTGGGCGTTGGGCCATCCGGAGAAAGTGATCGATTTTGGGTGGCGCGCGATTCACGAAATGACCGTCGCGGCAAAAGCCATCATTCAGAATTTCTACGGCGAGCTGCCTAAACAATCTTACTTTTCCAGTTGTTCGGACGGTGGCCGCGAAGCACTGATGGAGGCCCAACGCTTCCCGACGGACTACGACGGCATCATCGCCGGGGCGCCCGCCAATTATTGGACACGCCTGCTCACGGCGGCGATGTTGATGCAATCGGTTACGCTGAACGGCGACAGCTATATTCCGGCGACCAAGCTGCCCGCGATCACCGCGGCCGTGATGACCGCCTGCGACGAGCAGGACGGCCTCAAAGACGGCCTGCTTAGCGATCCGCGCCAGTGCCAATTCGATCCGTCGGTTTTGATCTGCAAGGGAGCAGATTCGGCCTCGTGCCTGACCGAAGCGCAGACGCGGGCCTTGAAATCGATTTACGCCGGCGTTCCGTCGTACTTTCCGGGCTTCAGCCGGGGTTCAGAAGATTCGGGTTGGAACCAGTGGATTACTGGCGCCCAGCCGGGCCGCAGCGCCGGGTTCTTCTTCGGCTCTCAATTCTTCACCAACATGGTTTACGAAAAGGCTGACTGGGACTATCACACGTTCAACTTTGCTGAAGGCAGCAAGCTCGCCGAAAACAAGACGGCCGCGGCGCTCAATGCGATAGATCCGAATCTCAAGCCGTTCAGGACGCGTGGCGGCAAGCTGATTCTCTATCATGGTTGGGACGATCCGGGGATTCCCGCGCTGAACACGATCAACTACTTCGAGAGTGTGCGCGCGCGCCTGGGCCAACGCGACAGCGAATCTTTCATGCGTTTGTTTATGGTGCCGGGCATGTCGCATTGCGGCGGCGGCCCGGGTCCGAATGTTTTTGGTCAGGCCGGCGCGGCAAGTTCGGACGATTCTGAGCACAATATTTATCGCGCTCTGGAACAATGGGTGGAAAAGGGCGTCGCGCCTGAGCAGTTAATTGCGACCAAGTACAAAGACGATCGGAACCCGACGCAGGGAGTGAAGATGACGAGGCCTTTGTGCGCCTATCCCAAGGTGGCGAAATACAAAGGTTCAGGCGATTCGAATGACGCAGCGAATTTCGTCTGCGCTGATGCGCGGCAATCGCGTCAAGCTGGGCTAAAGCTGATATCCGCCAGTCGCTAATCCGAACTTCGACGCGATGAGCCACGGCTTTCTGAGTCGCAGAAAAGAAGGAGCAATCAAATGAAATACGTCTGTTTAGGCTACTACGACAAAGACAAATTCGAAGGCATGACCGAGAGCGAGCGAAACGCCATGTTCGACATATGCTTTGAGTACGACGACCATCTTCGCGCGAATGGGCACTGGGCTGGTGGTGAAGGGCTCCAGGGTCCGGAAACCGCCTTGACCGTGTCCTGGAAAAACGGCGAAGTGGCAACGACAGACGGTCCTTATGCGGAAACCAAGGAACAACTCGGCGGCATTCTAGTGCTTGAGGCGAGGGACATGAACCACGCGGTCCAACTGATTGGCCAGCATCCGGCGGTTACGTACGGCAACATTTTCGAGATTCGACCGGCAGCGGACATGAGCGAAATGACGAAGGCGAGTGAGCAGCGGCGGCGAAAGGATAACGCTTGATGAGGATGCTCATGAAGATTGATAGAACGACGTGCAGCCCGAAGGGCTGATAGAGAGTAGCCGGTGGTCGTAGCGCAGGCCACCGGAAAGGATTGAAATAACAGCAGCACCTTGGGGGCAAGATTCTCAGGGATGTCTGGCACCCTTTCAGGGTACACGTCGGGATCCGACCACCGGCTACTCTCTCGCAACCCTTCGGGTTGCATGGCATATCTCCCGATCGGACCGTCGAATGGGAAAATCTGCTACCAACCTGCGTGGATTCTCGCAGACTGACGTGACTTGCCTTCCACCGTCACTCGAGATTCCCGAGTTTTCATAAGGTTTTAATCGCCCGGGCCGCGGCCTGAGGATTGCTCGCTTCATGGACGGCGATCTTGAAAGTGAATTTCAAAGTTGGCCGAAAATCCCAGGTAAGGACAGCTCATGACGCTCGATTCAATTCCCAACAATGTGACCGCAAGGATTTCGTCGGTGGATATGCGCGGTGCGCATGGACTGCGACTGATGGAAATGGGCTTGGTGCCCGGCGCGCCAGTTCGCATCGTTAAAGCGGCGCCGCTCGGCGATCCGATTCAGATTTGCATTCACAATTATCACCTCGCGTTGCGCCGCACCGAAGCCAGCGCGATCGAAGTTACGATCAATTCGTAATTCCCGCCGCGGAGTCGCAGGATCCAATGAGCGCAGTCTTGAACACCTTTTCCATTTCTGAACGCGCGCCGCTGTCTCTTCCGCGGACGGCTAGACCATTGACCGTCATCGTCGCGGGAAATCCAAACGCAGGCAAGACGAGCCTTTTCAATTCGCTGACCGGCTTGCGCCAGAAAGTCGCGAACTACCCTGGCGTCACGGTCGAAAGCAAGTCAGGAAACTGGTTCGTTTCCGGAAACGGGCCGGCCATTCGGCTAGTCGATCTGCCGGGCCTGTACAGTCTCGACGCTACCTCGCTGGATGAAAAAATCGCCAGCGAGATCTTGCTCGACGCCAGCGCGACGAAAGCCGACGCGATCATCGTGGTGGCCGATGCAACCAATCTGGTGCGCAATCTTTATCTGGCCACGCAGTTAATCGAAACCGGCAGGCCAATCGTGCTGGCGCTGACTATGGTCGACCTGGCTGAACGGGCGAAGCTGAAGATCGATCCGGCGAAGTTAAGTGACGAATTAGGCGTCCCTGTCGTCCCTATTGTCGCGAAACAACGGCGTGGGTTGGAACAGCTGGGCCAGGCGGTGCTGGATGTTGCCGGTCGCGGCGGGCGACCGTCGATTGACGTTAAAGCTGCTCGCGACTCGAGTGCCCGGAACCGTCACTCCACGCTCATTCAAAGGTATGCGCGAATTGAGCGGATCGTGTCCGAAGCAGTCGAGACCAGGACGCAGGATGGACCAGACATCAGCGAGCGAATCGATCGGTTTGTCACGCATAAGTTTCTGGGACCGGTGATTCTGTTGCTGGTCATGCTGCTCGTATTTCAAGCGATCTTTTCGTGGGCCAGCCTGCCGATGACTTTGATTGACCACTTGTTCAGCGGCCTGGGCGATGTCGTGCGCGCTAATTTACCGCCGGGCGTCTTTACCGATCTCCTGACTGACGGCATCATCGCGGGTGTTGGTGGCGTCATCGCTTTTCTCCCGCAGATTCTTTTGCTCTTCCTCTTCATTTCGCTGCTCGAAGACAGCGGCTATATGGCGCGTGCGGCGTTTTTGATGGACCGTCTGATGCGCGCAGTGGGTCTTCACGGTAAGGCGTTCGTGCCGTTGTTGAGCAGCTTCGCGTGCGCCGTTCCGGGCATCATGGGGACGCGCACGATCGAGCACCTGAAGGATCGCATCGCCACGATCATGATCGCGCCGTTCATGAGTTGCTCGGCACGTCTGCCGGTCTACACCTTGATAATTGCGGCATTCTTTTCCGGCAAGACAGTGCTCGGCGTCGTTTCACTCGGAGCCGTGATCATTATGGCGATGTACTTGTTGGGAATTGCAGTGGCTATCGTCGTCGCCTCGATATTGAAGCGGACAATTTTAAACGCGCCGCCACCACCTTTTGTCATGGAGATGCCGCCTTACCGGCTGCCGAACTTCGGCAACGTGGCGCAGGCACTGCTGACCCGCTCCACCGTGTTTCTGAAGCGCGCCGGCACCGTCATCCTGGCAATCTCGATTTTGCTCTGGGCGCTGATGGCGTTCCCGAGGAGTTCAGCACCGCAATCCAAAACCGCTGAGGGTGCGGTTCAGATTGAAAATAGTTTTGCGGGTCGCGCGGGTCGTTTGATCGAGCCGGCAATTAAACCGCTCGGTTTCGATTGGAAGATTGGCATCGGTCTGATCTCTTCGTTCGCTGCGCGCGAAACGATCATTTCGACACTCAGCATCGTCTACAACGTCGGCGAAGGTGCGGACAACAAGTCTGCTTCGTTGGTCGATACACTTCGCAATGCCAGGCGTGCGGACGGGACGCCGATTTGGACGCCGCTCACCGGCGTCTCGCTAATGATCTTTTTTCTGCTGGCGTGTCAATGCATGTCGACGGTCGCCGTAGTTCGTCGCGAAACAAATTCGTGGCGCTGGCCGCTGTTTATGATGGGCTACATGCTGGTGCTCGCTTATGTGGCGTCGTTGGTGACGTTTCAGGGTGGGCGCTTACTTGGCTTTGCCTGAACTTCGATGGCTATTTCGCAATCCATTGCTGTCGTTTTTGTTCTCTTGATCGCGTCGGCGTACGTAGTCAGGCGAGCATGGTTACGAGTGCGATCAGTGACGACGTCGAAAAAGATGAATGCTTCATCGTGCGCCACGGTCTGCGGGGGCTGTGGCCCATCAACACGTTCCTAGACCCACTCAATCAATACATAGTCTTGGAAGATCAAACGAGCAACTGAATGCTGGGAGCGCGGGCCCCCGCCCGCACCGTTCGCAAACCAACGCCCCTCATTCAAGGTAGTCGACACGTCTACAACTGGCGCTTTGAGCTCGAAGCGGGCGAGGGCGCCCGCGTTCCCAGTTCTCAGTTCAATCTTCACCATCAAAGCAGGTGTAACAAACTCGCTTAATCGCTTCGTAACTGATTAGTTCAACCTCGGGCGTCAGGTAATCTGCCTGCGCGCGTTCTTCGCGCAATAAATCGGTCGTCAGATATTTCTTGTTGTCATCAGGAAAGACGGTGGTGATGATTGAGTCGCCGCCCATTTCATCCTGGACTTTCAGCGCGCCGATAAAATTCGCGCCAGACGAAATCCCGACGCCGAGACCTAAGCTCGCTGCGAGTTTCTGGGCCATCAGAATCGCGTCGCCGTCGTTCACGCTGACCACTGAATCAAGCTGCTCGAGGTCGAGAATCGGAGGGATGAACTCGTCAGAGATCCCCTGAATGCGATGGTGACCAACCTTGTGTCCGGTTGAAAGCGTCGGCGATTCGGCGGGCTGCAACGGATGAAGTTTGACTGACGGATTGCGTTCGCGCAGATACTTCCCCACACCCATGATCGTGCCGCCAGTGCCGACACCGGCGATGAACGCGTCGGGTCTGATCGATTGAAAATAGAGTTGCCACCAAATCTCCGGTCCGGTCGTCCTGGCGTGAGCTTCAACGTTCGCTTCGTTGGCAAACTGGGAAGGCAGAAAAATATGTGACTGGTGCTCAGCCAACTCCTCGGTCATGCGTATGCTGCCGACAAAGCCACCCTGGTCGCGGCGCACGGGAACGATCTTCGCGCCGAGACTCTTGATCAGTGAGACGCGTTCCTGCGACATCCAATCCGGCATGAAGATCGTAACCTGGTGGCCCAGGGCGCGGCCGATCGCGGCGAAGGAAATTCCGGTGTTGCCGCTCGTCGCTTCGGCAATTGTGTCCGCTGGATCGATGAGCCGCTGCTGATAGGCCTTCTTCAAAATGTGAAAGGCCATGCGATCCTTGATGCTGCCGGTGAGATTGAGATGTTCGGCCTTGGCGTAGATGACGCGCTCCCGGCCGCGATATAAAACGTGAATCGCCAGCAGCGGCGTGTTGCCGATCATGTGCTTCAGCGCTTTACAGCGTGCCGGCACCGGGGCCATCTCAACGCCATCACCTGTCGTGGCTTTGGGGATACTGTAAAGTTGCTGAAGCACTAAGCTTTGATCTTCCACTGATGAAAATTGTAGGGGCAGGGCTTGTCCTGCCCGGCCTTTCCCTACGGGCGGGCAGGGACGAGCCCCGCCCGTACAGAACCTGCCCGGACAGAAATCGATTCATCTGCCAGTTGCTGACAGTCAAGGCAAAGCGACACGGCCGGATCGGCGTGGAGCCGCGGCGCGCCAATTTTTTGTGCGCAGTCACCGCAAACGCCATAACCGCCGTCGAGCAATCGATCCTGCGCGTCGTTTAGTTCGCGCAGCCGGCCCTCGAGCAAGTTGCGATGTCGTCGCTGCAAATGCTCGTCCGCCTCGTCCCAGGGTTCGGACTCGTTGAAAGTTGCCGCGTCATGACGCAATGGTCCGTCCGCGGTGATTTCGTGGGCGATGCTTTCTTTTTCAGCTTGTAGCAACTCCCACAGCTCGCCGGGAAACAGCGACTCGCCCAGGCCTTCGACAGTTTGAAGTAGAACCCCTTCCATGATCACACCTCGTGTTTCAACTCGATTGAAAAAGGCAAAGCGATGCTGAGCAAGGGGCGTTCCCGCAATCGCCGCGAAAGAAACAGCCGTTTGTTCGGTCGCACGCGCGCCGTGGCTGCGACGTTTCGCATGAAGGCTGCGAAACTTTCCGCAAGTGACCGCAATCACAGGGCCGATTTGTTAGCGATCCGGGGAGGTTAATCGGCACAAGCGTTGCTCAGTCGGGGGCGTGCCTAAACCTGCACTGAATCCCGATATGAAGAGGAGATCGTTATGAAGACTCTATTGTTACTTGCCACGCTGCTGTGCGCCGTTGCCTTGAGCAGCACCGCTGTGGTCAGCAAAGCAGCGAATCCAGTCAAAAAGCAGAAAGCCACCGTGCTGTTCAACGAGCCGGTTATGTTGATGGGCGTCACGCTCAAGGGCCAGTACCTGTTCGTGCACGACCACGAAGCGATGGCCCGCGGCGAAGCCTGCACGTTCGTCTACAAAGGCGATGCCGCGATTGCCAGCAAGCTGGTGGTTTCGTTCCATTGCACGCCGACACAGCGTCTGAAGGTTAATAGCTTCATTGTGCGGACCGAACTAATCGCCGGCGTTGACCAGCTAAAGGAATATCAGTTCGACGGCGACACCGAAGCGCATATGGTGCCGGCGAAATAAGCGCGAGCAGCGGTGTCAGAACCGGGAGCGCTGGCGACCGGATCAAGACCAACGTGAATATTCCTTCGTCCGCTTCGCTACCCTCGAGACTTCTGAATCTGGGCCAATAGCGATACGCGAAATAATAATTCACCGTTGCGTGGTTGGTCCGTCGCGACCGCTCCGGGTTCTGACACGTTGCAGAAAGTGAGAGAGTAAATGAACGGCAACACGCTGACGATTACCGATAACCGCACCGGCAAGCAATACGAACTCCCGATTGAGAACGAGACGATCAAAGCCATCGACCTGCGCAAGATCAAAGTCAACGACGATGACTTTGGCTTGATGACTTACGACCCGGCGTTCATGAACACCGCGTCCTGCAAGAGCCGGATCACCTTCATCGATGGCGACAAAGGCATCCTCGAATATCGCGGCTATCCGATCGAGGAACTCGCCGAGAAGAGTACCTATCTCGAAGTCGCTTATCTCCTGTTGCACGGCGAACTGCCGACGGAGCCTCAATTGAAGGAGTGGATCTGGCACATCACCCACCATACCTTCATCAACGAGAGTATTAAGCAGGTGATGGACGGTTTTCACTACGATGCGCATCCGATGGGCATGTTCATCGGCACGCTCGGAGCGCTGGCTACTTTTTATCCGGATGCAAAGGACATCTTCAATCCGGAGTCGCGGCGCAAACAGATCTACCGGCTGGTGGCCAAGGTGCCGACGATCGCCGCGTTTGCCTACCGGCATCGCGTGGGAATGCAGTACGCGTATCCCGACAACGATCTGAGTTACGAAGGAAACTTCCTCAACATGATGTTCAAGACGACAGAGTTGAAGTACGAGCCGAATCCGGCGCTCGAACGCGCGCTCTCGATCCTCTTCATCCTGCACGCCGACCACGAACAGAATTGCAGCACGAACGCGATGCGCAGTATCGGCAGCGCGCATACTGATCCATTTTCATCTTTGGCCGGAGCGGCGGCGGCCCTTTATGGACCGCTGCACGGCGGCGCTAACGAGATGGTCCTGCGCATGCTGCGAGAGATCGGCTCAGTCAAAAATATTCCGGAATACGTGAAGCGGGTGAAAGCCGGCGAATTCCGTTTGATGGGCTTCGGCCATCGCGTCTACAAGAACTATGACCCGCGCGCGCGCATCATCAAGAAAGCGGCTTACGACGTGTTCGAGGTGACCGGCAGGGATCCCCTCTTGGACATCGCGCTCGAGCTCGAAAAGATTGCGCTCGAAGACGAGTACTTCGTCAAACGCAAACTTTATCCGAATGTCGATTTCTATTCCGGGATCATCTACCAGGCGATGAAATTTCCGGTCGATATGTTCCCGGTTCTTTTTGCGATTCCGCGCACGGCCGGATGGCTGGCGCAGTGGTCGGAAATGCTCGACGACCCGGATCAAAAGATAGCGCGGCCGCGGCAGGTTTATCTGGGCGCGCGGAGCAGTGCGTATGTGCCGATTGCAGCGCGCGACGGCAAGACGTCAACAGCGAAAGTGTGAATTTATGAGTACGCCAACTCTCGCGCCCACGGCGCCAATGTCCGAAGCGGCGCGGTCGGGTTTCCGCGGTCATCAAATACTTGACCATCCGTTGCTGAACGAGGGCAGTGCCTTCAGCGAAAGCGATCGCCGTCGCCTCGGCTTACTGGGCCTGCTTCCTTATCACTCTTCGACGATCGATGAGCAACTGATCCGCGTCTATGGAAACTATCAACGCAAGAGCAACGACCTGGAGCGATACATTTTTCTGACTGCGCTGCAGGATCGAAACGAGACGTTGTTCTATCGGCTGCTGCAAAAGCACATCACCGAGATGATGCCCATCATCTACACGCCCACGGTCGGCGACGGTTGCCGGCGTTACAGTCACGTATTTCGCCGGCCGCGTGGTTTGTACGTGTCTTATCCGTACCGCGACCAGATTGCTGAGCTGCTCGATAACGCGCCGAATTCAACCGTCGATGTAATCGTGGTGACCGACGGCGAGCGCATCCTCGGTCTGGGCGATCTCGGTGTCGGCGGAATGGGAATTCCCGTGGGCAAGCTCTCGTTATACACGCTGTGCGCGGGTGTTCATCCGGCTACGACAATGCCGATCATGCTCGACGTGGGCACCGACAATCGTGATTTGCTGAACGATCCACTGTATCTCGGTTGGCGGCACGAGCGCGTGCGCGGCCAGGAATACGACGACTTTATCGAAGCTTTTGTGCAGGCAGTGACGAAGAAGTTTCCGAATGTGCTGCTGCAATGGGAAGACTTTTCGAAACACAACGCGCCGCGAATCCTCGAGCGCTATCGCGAACGCCTGTGCACCTTCAATGACGATATCCAGGGAACCGGTGCGGTGACGGTGGCCGGGCTGCTGGCCGCAGCCAAGACGATGAAGACGAAACCCTCGGATCATCGCGTAGTCATCCTGGGCGCTGGATCTTCCGCGACCGGCATTTCAGATCAGATAGTCGCGGCCATGCATGTAGAGGGAGCTAGCGTAGAGCAAGCCAGGAAATCTATTTGGCTGATCGACAGCAAGGGCCTGGTGCACGACGGTCGCGAGACTGACGAACCTTTCAAGAAGAAATACGCACAGCCGGTGGCCCGCACGGATGACTGGCATGTTGAGAATCGCGCGCAGATCAGTTTTAGCGATGTCGTGCGGAATGTTCATCCGACGATTCTGATCGGGACCTCGGCACAGCCGGGCGCGTTTACCGAAGAGATCGTTCGTGAAATGGCGAAACACGTCGAGCGCCCGATCATCTTTCCATTATCGAATCCCACTTCAAAGTGCGAAGCGGCACCGAGCGACCTTTTCAAATGGACCGATGAACGAGCATTGGTGGCGACCGGCAGTCCTTTCGCTCCCGTACCGACCAGCCGCGGCCCGGTAACCATCGGGCAATGCAACAACTCGTTCATCTTTCCCGGCGTGGGTCTGGGAGTCCTTGCCTCCGGAGCGAAACGGGTCACTGACACAATGTTCGTTGCCGCAGCTCGCGTCCTGAGCATGTTTGCGCCGTCGATGGCAGACGCGAACGGCGCTCTCTATCCGCAGCTCGAGCAGGTTCGCGACATCTCGCGGAGCGTGGCCCTGGCCGTGGCAGTCGAGGCCCATAACGCTAATCTCTCGCGCATCGCTGATCTGGATGAGTTGGCGCAAAACATAGAACGAAAGATGTGGCGGGTCGATTATTAATCTGGCGAGAAAGCCCTGATCCTCACCAGGGAGCTGAGCAAAGTTTCGCATGGGTTGAGTAAAAGACCACTTGAAACAACAGTCGAGCGACCAATCCGTCGAACTATTCGGATAAAACGACATCGGCACAATCATTGCTCAATCACCAGCGAGGTGCAGAGATCCCGATCCCTGTTGCAGCTATGAGAATCCAACGCATTCTTTGTCCAACTGATCTCACCGCCGATTCAGATGCCGCGTTGCGTTACGGCGCCACGCTGGCCCGTGCCTATGACGCGCAACTCGTGCTCATGTATTGCGATCCGGGGCCGTCGGCGACTAGTGTCGTCGCCAATCCCGACGTGGTCCTCGACGCGACTCTGCGCCGGCACGCCTCCGCCAGTGAGATTGAGCGCTGGCAATGGCAAACCAAAATCGTAAAGTGCGATGACCCTGGTGATTGCATCACGCGCGAGTCGTCGCGTTATGGCGCGGATCTAATCATCATGCGTTCGCGCCGCCGCCCGCATCGTGCCGCTTTACTTGGCTCAGTGGCCGAGTCGGTCAGCCGCACCGCGCCGTGTCCGGTGATGGTGGTCCATTCCGACGAGCGTGATTGGATTGACGGCGCCGGCGTCGAAATTGGTTTGCGGCGCGTATTGGTGGCTTTCGATTTCTCGGATCACTCTGAGCAGGCGTTGAAGCTGGGCCTGCTGGTGGCCCAGGAATATCAGGCCGAACTTCATCTCCTGCATGTCTTGCCGCCGTTCACCGTGGCCGAGCCGGAAATCTCGTGGTACCCGCTGGGCGGCGAAGGTGTGTATCACAAAGCCGCGCGCAAACTACAAAAGGCCGTGCCCGACGAGGCGCATCTCTGGTGCAAGATCAAAAACGTGGTGAGCGAAGGTCAGCCGTATCGCGAAATCATTCACTACGCGGAAGAGAACGAAATCGATCTGGTGTGCATCGGCGCGCAGGGAGCAGGCTTTGGCATCCTGGCCCTGTTCGGATCGAACGTCGATCGCGTGTTGCGCCAGGCGCCGTGTCCGGTGCTGGTGGCGAGGCCGCTCAAGCATCTTCGTAAGACGCCGGAAATTACCGAAAGCAGAGTTGTGTCACGACCCGAAGCGGTAGCGACGAGTAGCAGGCTGCTCTCCAATTGACGAACAAATTGGTTTGATACTCGCGGGGCGCCGATTGCTCCGTACCCACCTGGAGATGTTTGGGTGGGGCCCGTTCTTACTCCCGGCCGCGCCTCAGCGGCAAACGCCGACCAAATTCCCCGCATCAATTAGCCGAGTCCATTTTCGCAAGCGCCAGTTCTCGCGCACGTTCAATAATTGCGTCTACTCGACGCAACCACTTTCGCTTCTGGAGGCCAAGCCAATGAAACACATTCTCCTTTTAGTCCTGATCTGTTCACTTTCACTCAACTCGTTCGCGCAAACGCGTCGCCGCGCCGCGGTCGAGCGCCGCGTGGTGGCGGCACAGACGCCCGCCCGGCTGGGAAGTCAAACACTGCCGATTCGCCGCGTGATTCTCTACAGCAATGGGGTCGCTTACATCGAACGTCGCGGCCCGGTGACGGGTCACGCCGAAATCGATCTGTCATTCAAGCAATCGCAGGTCGATGATGTCCTGAAATCGATGGTCGTGCTCGACCTTGGTCAGGGGCGCATCGGCGCGGTCAGCTACAACTCGAGCGCACCACCGGCCGCGCGGATGGCCGACATCCCCTTTTCGATTCAAGCCGGCACTGAGAACGAAAGTAACGGCGGGCTCGCCGGTGTGTTGAGTCAACTGCAAGGCGCGCGCATTGTGGTGGCGACCGCGAGTCGTACGGCCAGCGGATCGATTCTGACGATCGAGGAACGCAAGGCACAGATCGATGCGAACAAACCTGCGCAAATCTCGCACATGCTGGTGATCGCTTCCGAAGGCGGCGAATTGATGAGCTTCGATCTCGCGGACGTGCGATCGATCAAGCTGGTGGATGAAGGGACGCGACGCGACGTCAGCGAGTTCGCGAACGCCACGGCCTCAGCCCGCCGGCGCGACGCGAAGACCATCGTAGTGACGTCCGACGGCGCTGGTTCGCGCGAGATGCTGGTGAGCTACACCGTGGCCGCGCCGATATGGAAGACGACTTATCGCGTGGTGCTTGATTCCAGCGGCAAGCCTTTCTTCCAGGGCTGGGCCATCGTCGATAATGTCAGCGACGAAGACTGGACCAACATTTCGCTATCGCTGGTTTCCGGCTCGCCGGTTTCCTTCATTCAGCCAATTCAAAAACCCTTCTATCGTTATCGTCCGATCGTGCCGATGCCTGATGATCTGAAACTCAATCCGCAGACCTATGAACCTGGTGAGGGCGGCGCTGTCGGCGGTGGCGCGATGAACATTCGGAAGGACGGCGCAAACGAAACTGTTACGGTAACGGGCAACCGATTGGCCCAAGGTCAAGGTTTCGCGTATCAAGGACCGGCGAACAATCGAGCCGCGCAGGGCCTGATGGCCCTTTCGCCGGCGCCTTCGAACAACTATGCCTTTGCGGGCGGCGCCGCCAACGTGACCAGCCTCAGCGACGCGATCACTCGACCCGACTCGGGAGTTGAGGCCGCGGCCACCGGCGCCGAAGTCGGGGATCTCTTCGAATACAAAATCGACCAGCCGGTCACGGTGCCGCGCGATCGTTCGGCGTTGATTCCCATTCTGCAAACGCGGATGGAGGGTGAG
>Ga0105242_10000614_pt1 | contig 27893 bp, 24 predicted proteins | sample KBSM24metaG_FD_81521 | JGI IMG/M metagenome (GOLD analysis project Ga0105242, IMG submission 81521) | Miscanthus rhizosphere microbial communities from Kellogg Biological Station, Michigan, USA - KBS M2-4 metaG | ecosystem: Host-associated > Plants > Roots > Rhizosphere > Soil | place...
GACATTCTCGAGCTGCTGACGCGGCAGGGCGCGGTGGTGAGCTACACCGATCCGTTCGTCGCCTCGCTCGCGCACGGCGGCCAGACGCTGCGGTCGGTGCCGGCCACCGACGCGCTGGCGCAGACCGCCGACTGCTACGTCGTCTGCACCAACCACGACGCATTCGACTACGACGAGATGGTCGCCGGCGCGGCGCTGATCGTCGATACGCGCAATGCGCTCAAGAGCCACACGAGCCCCTCTATCTTCCGACTGTAGTGACAGCCAAGCCGACTGTCCTCGGCGTGGTCACGGCGCGGGCAGGATCCAAAGGCATTCCCGGCAAGAACACGCGGCGGCTCGCGGGCAAGCCGCTCATCGCCTACACCATCGAAAGCGCGCGCGCCTCGGGTGTCTTCGATCGCCTGATCCTCTCGACCGACGATGAGGAGGCGGCGCGGATCGCGCGGGAGCAGGGCGTCGAGGTGCCGTTCATGCGTCCGGCGGCGCTGTGCGCCGACGACACGCCGCATCTGCCGGTGATGCAGCATGCGGTCTCGTGGATGCGCGACGAGCAGCGCTACGAGGCGGACTGGGTGATGATCCTGATGCCGACGTCGCCGCTGCGACGGCCGGAGCACATCGTCGAGTCGCTCGCGCTCGCGATCCGGTCGGGCGCCGATTCGGTCGTCAGCGTCGACGAGATGCCGGCGCACTTTCACCCGATGCGCGCGGTGACGATCGACGGCGACGGCTGGGTCCGGTTGTTTGTCGGCGACCAGCCGGTCAAGCGCCGGCCGGTGCGGCGCCAGGACATGCCGAAGGCGTGGGTGTTCAACGGCGCGATCTACCTGTTTCGATCGCGCCTGCTGTTCGATCCGGCGGAGCCCAGCCTTTACGGCGATCGGGTGGCGGCGTACGTGATGCCGGCGCCGTACGGGAGCAACATCGACGACCCCGAAGACTGGGCGAATGTCGAGCGTTTGCTGGGCCGATTCCCTTGACAGCCGGATTAAAGACAGGCAGAATGACTCGTTCAATTCGTGAACGATCCGCCGTTCACCTTCTGAACGCGTGGCGCCGATCCAGTGGCGTACGTTGGGCTTCGGTCCCGTAATCCTCGATAACCGCACTCGTTTGCAGGACCTCCACGACTATTCCTGTAAGTGACGGGGCGGCAGCCTGTCTCTCGTGACGTTCAACCCCATTTCCAGCCACGACGACCCGTTCCGGCTCGACGGCCAGGTGGCTATCGTGACCGGAGGACTGGGACGGCTCGGGACGCAGTACGCCCGCGCGCTGACCATCGCCGGCGCGTCGGTCGCCCTCTTCGACGTCTCTTCGAAGCGCAGCGACCTGCTGCAATCGCTCGTCGATGCCGGAGCACCGGTGTCGACCCACCTCGTCGATGCCACCGACCGCGCCGCGGTCGACGCCGCGACCGCCGAGGTCGTCAAGCGGTTCGGCACACCGTCGATCCTGGTGAACAACGCCGGCCTCGGATCGTCGCCGGCCGACGCGGCGCTGGAGACCGGGCGCTTCGAGCGCTATCCCGAGTCGGCATGGGACGCGATGCTCGACTCGCATCTCAAGAGCGCGCTCGTCGTGTCGCAGTCCTTCATCGCGCAGTTCCGCGAGGCCGCGGTCACATCGGCGAGCATCATCAACGTGTCGTCGACCTACGGGCTCGTGTCGCCGGACCAGTCGGTGTACGACGATCGCCGGCGGGACGGCGCGGAATTCTACAAGCCGATCGGCTACAGCGTCGCCAAGGCCGGCATGCTGAACTTCACCCGCTGGCTCGCGGAGTACGGCGCGCCGTTCGGCGTCAGGGTCAACACGCTGGTGCCGGGCGGGGTGCAGGAAGCGGCGCACGCGCCACAGTTCGTCGCCGAGTACGTGAAGCGCACGCCGCTCGGACGGATGGCGCACGACGACGACTACAACGGCGCGATCGTGTTTCTCGCCTCGCGAGCCTCGGCCTACATGACCGGCGCGATGCTGGTCGTCGACGGCGGCTGGACCGCACGATGATGTTTTACCGGTTAAACGTAGGGTCCTGATGGGCGAAAAAGATCACTCAGACAAACAGCTCGCCGGCGCCGGCGCGCTCTCGTACGTGCCGATGCCCGCGATCGAAGCGATTCGCCGCGCGTCCGCGGATCCGGTCGAGCGTGCCGCGCTGCTGGCCGACGTCTGCCGCCTGAACACGCTCTACATGATCATGCAGGCCGGTTCGGGGCACATCGGATCGAGCTTCAGCTCCACCGACCTGATCACATGGCTCTGGACCGAGGAACTGACCGACACCAACAGCGGCGCCCCGGGCGCTGACGTCTACTTCTCGTCCAAGGGGCACGACGCGCCGGCGCTCTACGCGCTGCTCATCGCGCTCGGCAAGCTCGACTTCGAGCTGATCCACAGGCTGCGGCGCCTTGGCGGGTTGCCGGGCCATCCGGATATCGAGACGACGCCGTTCATCGCGACCAACACCGGGTCGCTCGGCATGGGCGTGTCGAAGGCCTATGGGATGGCGCGTGCGCGCCGATTCACCGGCCGCGGCGGGCGCATCGTGCTGATGACCGGCGACGGCGAGCTGCAGGAAGGGCAGATCTGGGAATCGCTGCAGCCGGCGGCCAACGAGCACCTCTCCGAGATCATCGCGGTCGTCGATCACAACAAGCTGCAGTCGGATTCGGCGGTCGCCGCGGTCAGCGATCTCGGTCCGCTCGAAGACAAATTCCGGGCGTTCGGCTGGGAGGTGCGCCGCGCCGACGGCCACGACTTCGCCGCGATCCGGGACGCGTTCGCGCACTTCGCGTCGGTCACCGATCGCCCCAAGGTCCTGATCGCCGACACGATCAAAGGCAAGGGCGTCTCATTCATGGAAGGCTTGGCCTGCGGCGATCAGACCTACCACTTTCACGCCGGGGCGCCGTCGCTGAAGGACTATCTTGCGGCGGTGGGCGAACTGGCCGCCCGGATCGACGCGCGCCTCTCGCGGCTCGGCCAGCCCGCGCTCGCCATGGCGAGTGCGCCGCTGCCGGAGCGAATCGCACCGGCCGCGCCGGAACGGCTCGTGCTCGCCTACGGCGACGAACTGCTCCAGATGGCCCGCACGCGCACCGACATCGTCGTGATGGACGGCGATCTCCTCTCGGACTGCGGCATCGAGGCCTTCAAGGAGGAACTGCCGGAGCGCTTCATCGAGTGCGGCATCGCCGAGCAGCACATGGTGTCGGCCGCGGGCGGCATGGCGCTCAACGGCATCCTGCCGGTCGTGCATTCGTTCGCCTGCTTTCTCTCGACGCGGGCCAACGAGCACATCTACAACAACGCGACCGAGCGGCGGAAGATCATCTACACGGCGACGCTCGCCGGCGTGGTGCCGGGAGGTCCCGGCCACTCGCATCAATCGGTCCGCGACATCTCCGCCATCGGCTCGGTGCCGGGCTTGACCGCGATCGAGCCGTGCAGCGAGCGTGAGGCGCGCCTGGCGATCCGGTGGGCCGTTGAAGCCAACGCGGCCAGCACGTATCTGCGTTTCGTCAACGTGCCGCTGGATCTGCCGTACTCGTTGCCGGCGTCGTACGCGCTGCAGGTGGGCCGCGGTGTGACGCTTCGCGAAGGCGCCGATGTCGCGCTCGTCGGCTACGGGCCGCTGCTGATGACCAACGCATGGCGCGCGGCCGACCAGCTCGCCGCCGAAGGTGTCCGCGTGGCGGTGATCAACCTGCCGTGGCTCAATCGCATCGACGATGCGTGGGTCGCCGAGACGCTTGGCCGCTTCCCGGCCGTCATCACGCTGGACAACCACTACGTGACGCTCGGCCAGGGCGTCATGGTCGGCGCGGCGCTCGCGCGGGTTGGAGCGCGGTGCGAGTTCGGTTCGATCGGCCTCACAGACGTCCCGGCATGCGGCAACAACGCCGAGGTGCTCGCGCATCACGGTCTCGACGTGGCCGGCATCGCCGATGTCGCCAGACGCGCATGGAGGGCGAGGCTTTCAGCCGAGCCCCGAACGCTCGCCTGAAAGGCTCGCGCTCCATGTATCCGCAACAGATTCTCCACTGGATAGGCGACGCCGACGCGGCGTCGGCCAGCGGCGCGACGTTCGAAAAACGCTCGCCGATCGACGATCGTGTCATCGCGGCGGTGACGCGCGGCTCGGCCGCGGATGTGACGCGCGCGATCGACGCGGCGGCGGCCGCAGCGGACGCCTGGGCGCGCACGCCAGCGCCGCGCCGCGGCGAGATCCTCGGGCGGGCGGCGGCGCTGCTCCGCGCCAACGAACGCGAGCTCGGAGAAATCGTCCAGACCGAAACGGGCAAGCCCTGGAAGAACGCGATCGCTGAAGTGGCCTCGTCCGCCGATCTCGGCGTTTTCATGGAAGGCGAGGGCAGCCGCTTCTACGGCAAGACGATGACGACGCCGGTCCTCAATCGATCCGTGCGCACCGAGCGCGCGCCGATTGGCGTCTGCGCCGCGATCATGCCGTTCAACAGCCCGCTCGCCGGTGTCGCGTGGAAGGCGTTCCCCGCGCTGCTGTGCGGCAACGCCGTCGTGGCGAAATCGCACGAGCTGACGCCGTACACCGCGGTCGCCTTCGGCCGTCTGCTGAAGGAAGCCGGTTTGCCGCGCGGCCTCTACTCGGTCGTGCAGGGGCTGGGTGCCGAAGTCGGAACGCCGCTCATCGAGGACGACCGCGTCGGGCTCGTCAGCTTCACCGGCTCGGTGCCGACCGGCAAGCGGATTCAGGAAGTCGTCAGCGCCCGACCGGTGCTCGCCAAGGTCTGTCTCGAGCTCGGCGGCAAGAACCCGCTCATCGTCTGCGACGACGCCGATCTGGCGAAGGCGGCGGACCACGCGGTCGCGTCCGCGTTCATCGACGCCGGTCAGCGGTGCGCCGCGGGCAGCCGCATCATCGTCTTCGATCGGGTCTACGACGCCTTTCGCGAGGCGATGCTGACGCGAACGGCCGCGATGAAGGTGGGTTCCGGCCCGCAGGACGACTGCGGACCGGTGATTTCGAAGCAGAGCCTCGACCGTCTGCTTCAGGCGGTCGATGGCGCCGTAGCGCGCGGCGCGCGTCTCCTCACCGGCGGCCGCGCGGTGGCGTCGCTCGCGCCCGGCCACTACATGGCGCCGACGGTGCTCGACAACGTCTCGCATGACGACGCGATCTCGCAGGACGAGCAGTTCGGGCCGATCACCTGTCTCTATCGCGCCGCCGACTTCAACGACGCCATCCGCCTCGCCAACGCCACCGCGTTCGGCCTGACCGGAGCGATCCACACCGTCAACAGCAACCGGATCGAGCAGTTCATCGCGCGCTACCGCGGCGGGCTCGTGTCGGTGAACGGACCGACCTACGGCGCCGGCCCGCACATGCCGTTTGGCGGCGTCAAGAATTCCGGCAACGGCTTCCGCGAGCCTGGCACCGAGTCGCTCGACGTCTACTGCGAGTGGAAGACGATCGTCGTGAACCACGATCCCGAGCGCGTCTGACCATGACCACGATGTTCGCGTCGACGACGCGCAAGACGCCGCACAGCGGCAAGCGCCGGATCTGCTTCCCGATGACCAGCCGCGCCTACTACGGCCGCAGCCAGCTCCTGCTGCAGAAGCTGCAGGAGCATCCGGGCGTCGAGCTCGAGCTGATGCTCGGCGGATCGATTCTCCTGGACAAGTACAGCCGGCACATCGCCGACGACATCGAGGCCGGCGGCTTCACCATCTCGACCTCGCTCTTCAACGTGATTGAAGGCGGCAACCACGTGGCGATGGCCAAGACCGCGTGCCTCACCGCGCTCGAGTTCACCAACGGGTTCCACGCCGCCGATCCCGACATCGTCGTCATCTGCGGCGACCGGTTCGAGCAGCTCGCGATTGCGATGTCGGCGGCGTACCTGAACAAGACGATCGCGCACATCGAGGGGGGCGACGTCACCGGCAGCATCGACGAGAGCGTCCGCCACGCGATCACCAAGCTGGCGCACATTCACTTCGTCACCAACGACGACGCGCACCGGCGGGTGCTCGCGATGGGTGAGGATCCCAAGTACGTATTCACGACCGGCTCGCTCGACGTCGAGATGGCGTCGATGGTCGCCACGGACATCCCCAGCGCCGTGGTCAACAGCTACGGCGTGGGCCATGAGGTCGACGTCTCGCAGCCGTTCCTCTTGGTGATCCAGCATCCGGTGACCACGGAACAGGAGAATCGGCGACATCTGGAGGACACGCTGCGCGCGGTGTCGGCGCTCGACATGCCGGTGATCTGGATCTGGCCGAATTCGGACGCCGGCACCGGCGAGATGGCGGACAGCCTGAGGAACTTCCGGGAGAACGCCCCGGATGCCGTCCGCAAGATGCGGTTTATCACCGATTTGCCGGTCAACGAATTCACTGCGCTCCTGAAAGTCGCCGCCTGCCTGATCGGCAACTCGTCCGCCGGCATCAAGGAGTGCTCCTATCTCGGAACGCCGGTCGTGAACATCGGCGGCCGCCAGCAGGGACGTCTGCACGGGGACAACGTCGTCCACGCCGGCTACGACCGCGGCGAAATTCTCGCCGCCGCCGAGCGTCAACTGGCCCATGGGCGCTACCCGCGCTCGAACATCTACTATCGGCCGGGCACGAGCCAGATGATGGTCGACATGCTGGCCGGCGTCGAACTCTACACGCAGAAACGATTTTGCGAGCTCCCGGCGAGCGCGCAGGTAGAGCGGTGAATGCTCCGCCAGCGCCAACCGACCAGTGCCGCGTTGCGACGGTGGATCTTCGGAGTCGCAGCCGTCGTGTTGGCGACCGGGGGGTGTATCGCGGCGCTGGTTCTGACCGACGCGTACCTGCACTTCAGGGTGCAGAACCAGGCCGGCGTCAACGTCTGGGGATATCGCGGCCCTGTTGTCGGCCGCAAGAAGCCCGGCGACATCCGAATCGTCGCGATCGGCGGGAGTACCGCGTTCGGCTACGGCCTGCCGTGGAACGAGTCTTGGCCCTTCTATCTCGACGAGTTTCTGAATACCGCGCCGGCAAGCGGCCGGTATCAGGTGATCAATCTCGGCGCGCCGGGACAAGGCGCGTACGGCTTTTCGTTCGATCTCACCGATTATGCGTATCTGCAGTACGACGTGGCGATCCTCTACGAGGGCTACAACGACCTTGGCCGGCCGATGGCATTCGATCCGACTCCCGGTGTGGTCAATCACTATCTCTGGCGCCGTCAGTCACCGGTGTACCGCATGACGGGTTACTTTCCCGTGCTGCCGCTGGTCTTCCGGGAGAAAGCAATGGCGTTGCGGGCGGGCGGTGATCTCGACGCCGCCTACCGCGGTGAAGTCCATTTCAAGCCGGGCCTGGCTGCCGCGACGACCGCGTCGGTGCTGGCGAGCGCGGCGCGTATCACCGATGCGATCGGCGAACGTCTCGGCGGCCTCAGCGCCGGTGTGGCGCTCTCCCATGATCCGATCGACACCACCACCTGGACGTCGTATACGGACAGCGTCGTCGCCGCTACCGCCGGCGCTCGCGCCCGCGGCGTACGCGTCGTGGTCGTCACCCAGCCCTATGTCTCCGACGCGCACGTCGCCCAGCAGCGCGCGCTGGCGGCCGCGCTCGAGTCGCGCTTCCGTGGGGATCGTGGCGTGCGATACGTCAATCTGGGAGAAGCTGTCGATCTTCAGGATCGCTCCGTCGCCTACGACGGCCTACATCTGGTCGCGCGGGCAAACCGGACGATCGCCTCGCGGCTCGTGGAAACGGTTCGAGAGATATCCGAAAACCTGACACATCATGACTGACTCTCACACGGTCACCATCAACGGACGGACGATCGGCGCCGGCCATCCCTGTTTCATCATCGCGGAGGCCGGCATCAACCATAACGGCGACGTCAAGCTGGCCGCCGAGCTGGTCGAGGCGGCGGCGGAGGCGGGGGCGGACGCCATCAAGATCCAGACTCACTTTCCCGAGGACGAGATGCTGCGCGGCGGTGCGACCGCGGCGTACGTCGGCGAGTCGCTGTTCGACCTCCTGACCCGCACCGCGGTCTCTCGCGACGATCACTTCACGCTGCGCGATCTCGCTGCGAAGAAGGGCATCACGTTTCTATCGACGCCGTTCTCGCGCGAGGCGGCCGACTTTCTCGAAACCGTCGGCGTGCCGGCGTTCAAGACCGGATCGGGCGAGCTGACCCATGTGCCGTTGCAGCAGCACATCGCGCGCAAGGGCAAGCCGATGATCATCTCGACCGGCATGGCGACGCCGGAGGAGATCGATCGCACGGTGCAGGCCGTGCGCGCGGTCGGGACGCCGTTCGCGCTGATGCACTGCACGTCCACCTATCCAACGCCCTACGAGCACGTGCAGCTCGACTGCATCCCGGCGCTGCAGGAGAAATACGGGGTGCCGGTCGGATTCTCGGACCACACGCTCGGCAGCTTCGCGGCGTTTGCCGCGGTGGCGCTCGGCGCGAACCTGTTCGAGAAGCACTTCACGGTCTCGCGCTCGCTGCCGGGACCGGATCAGCAGGGCTCGATGGAGCCGGGCGAGCTGGCCGAGCTCGTTCGCGGCATCCGCGCGATCGAACAGGCGCGCGGCGCGGTCAAGATGATTCAGCCGGGCGAGCAGGACGTCAGGAACATGGCGCTGCACAGCGTCGTCTCGATTCGCGACATCGCGGCCGGCGCGACGATCGGCGCCGCCGACGTCTGGGCGAAGCGCCCCGGGACCGGCATTCCCGCGCGGCAGCTCGGCGAGGTGGTCGGCCGGACGGCGAAGCGCGCGATCGATCGGGGCCGGCTGATCGCCTGGGACGATCTCGCGTGAGCAGACCGGTCATGGACATCGAATCGCACCGCGATCTCAAGCTGCTCGAGGCCGTGGAGGCCGACTCGCGCATCACCCAGCGAGGCCTGTCCACGCAGCTCGGCATCGCGCTCGGTCTGACCAACATCTACCTGAAGCGGCTGGTGCGCAAGGGCTGCATCAAGTGCGTCAACGTGCAGTCCAACCGGATCACTTACCTGCTGACCCCGCGGGGGATCGCCGAGAAGTTGCGTCTCACCTACGAGTTCATGGACTATTCGCTGCACCTGTACGGCGAGGTGCGGCAGCACCTGCGGGCGGTCATTCGCGAGTGCGCGGCGGCGGACCGCCGCGTGGCGATTTTCGGACGCGGCGAGGCGGCGGAGCTCTCGTATCTCGCGCTGAAGGAATTCGGTCTCGAGCCGGTCGCCATTTTCGACGTCGAGGACGGGCACGAGTTCCTCGGCATGCGGGTTCTGCCGATCAGTCAGCACCTCGACGTTCCCTACGATCTGATGATCGTCGCGACACTCGAGAGCTCGGGTCAGCCGGTCGCCCGTCTCATTCAGGACGGCGTGCCGAGAGAGAAACTGTTCCCGCTTCGCCAGGAAGCCGTGACGCGTCGCAAGCCGGCGGAGCTGGTTCGATCCGGCAACGGTCACAACGGATAAGGATCGCGATTCATGCCTATTACCGGGAAGCGCGTGTGCATCACCGGCGGAGCCGGCTTCATCGGCTCCTACCTGGTTCAGCACCTGATCGAGCACAACGAAGTCGTCGTCTACGACAACCTCCATCGCAATGCGCTCCAGTTCGCGCACGTCGACGGCCATCCGCACCTGCATTTCATCAAGGGTGACGTGATGGACTACGAGGCGAGCCGCCGCGCCATCGACAAGTGCGACATCGTCATTCACTGCGCGGCCATCGCAGGCGTCTATTCGGTCGACCGCAACGCGGTGCGGACGATGGAAGTGAACATGCTCGGGACGCACCAGGTGGTCAAGGCCGCGCTGGACGTCGGCGTCGAGCGGTTCGTCGAGTTCTCCACCAGCGAGGTGTACGGGCCGTTCATCCACAAGGGCAAGGAAGACGACCTCACCACGATCGGTCCGATCGGTGAAAGCCGGTGGATTTACGCGGCCAGCAAGCTGGCCTCGGAGCATCTCTCCTACGCGCACTACAAGGAGGACGGGCTGCCGCTGGCGATCGTCCGGCCGTTCAACGTCTACGGCCCCCGCCAGGTCGGCGACGGAGCGATTCGCGGGATGGTGCTGCAGGCGCTGCAGCACGCGCCGATCACGCTCTACAACGACGGCACCCAGATCCGCGCCTGGTGCTTCGTGGAGGACTTCGTGGACGGCGTGCTGCGCTGCGCGGAACGGCCCGAAGCGATCGGCCACGCGTTCAACCTGGGCAACCCGCAGGGGACGATCACCAACTTCGAGCTCGCGAACATGATTATCCGGCTCACGAACTCGAAGTCGACCATCGTCTTCAAGCCGCACCCCGGACCCGAAGTGGACCTGCGCGTGCCGTCGATCGAGAAGGCGATGAGCCTGCTCGGCTATCAGCCGACGATCTCGCTGGAAGCCGGCATCTCCCGAACGATCCCCTGGTACGCCGAGCACATGGCGGGCCTGCTCAACGCGTGATGCGGCTGCTGGTCACCGGCGCGTCGGGATTCATCGGACGCAACGTGCTCCTGCGTGCGCCGCGCGACTGGGAGATCGTCGCGGTCGCACACCAGAGCCCAGGGCTCGAAGAGTTCGTTGCCGCCCACCAGCTCTCCCACGTCCGGGTCGCGCGCTGCGACTTGACGGATGCCGCCGCCGTTCGCGCGATGGCAGCCAGGACCCGCGGCGCCGATGCGGCGCTCTACCTGGCCGCCAACGGCGATCCAGCGCTCTCGGCCGAGAAGCCGCGATGGGATCTCGAGTCGAACACCGTCGCGCTGGTCACGTTCCTCGAGCATTGTCCGGTCCGTCACTTCGTCTATTTCTCTTCTGGCGCGGTCTACGACGGCCTCGTCGGCGCCGTGTCGCCGGTGACCGCGGTCTCGCCGCGCCTGCCGTACGCGATTTCGAAGCTGGCCTCTGAGCAGTACGTGCGCTTCTTCGCCGAGCGGCGCCACACACCCGGCAGCTACATCAACGTGCGCTTCTTCGGCGCCTACGGTCCCTACGAGCCGCCTCGGAAGATTACGACACGCTGGCTCCTCGCACTGGCCGCCGGCCAGCGCGAGTTCACCCTCCGCGGCAACGGCGGCAACCTCATCGACTTCATGTACGTGGACGACGCGGTGGACGGCATCCTGCGGTTGGTGCAGGCCACGGGCACGAGCCTCACCGTCGACTTCGCGTCGGGCGCGCCGGTGAGCGTCAACGGCGTCGTCGAAGCGATGGCGCGCACGCTGGGCGTGGAAGTGACCATCCGGCATCAGGGTGAGTCCGAGGAGTACATTCAGTTTCATTCCGTCGACACCGCGATGCACGATCGCTTCGGCTTCACGCCGACGATCTCGTTCGATGACGGTCTGCGGCGCCTGGTGCAGTTTTTCGAACGGGAGAGGCATGCGTCAGGCCGCCAGGCATAGGCTCTCCGAGCGCGAGCTCCACGAGTACGTCGCCGAAGTAGAGGGGCACGACTCGCAGGTCACGGGAGTTGTCGGCTACTTCTATGCGATGTACCGCGCCGAAGTGCTGGCGCGGGTGAGCGGCCTGCGCGGGCGCGACATCCTCGAGGTCGGGTGCGGCGAAGGCATGATGTTCGACGGCACCGGCATCCAGCCGGTGCAGATGGACGTTTCGGTGACGCGCGTGTCACGAGCGGCCGGAAAAGGCCGGCTGCTGCTCTGTGCCGACGGCTACGATCTGCCGTTCGCGGATCGTTCGTTCCAGTCGGTGCTCCTCGTCGCGGTCCTCGAGCACACCCGCGAGCCGTGGCGGCTGCTGGCGGAGGCGCATCGGGTGCTGAAGCCAGGCGGCACCGTCGTCATCGTCGTCCCGAACGACTGGACGATGAGCGCCGGCCGTCTGCTGCTGGCCAAATTCCCGATTCGCTATCCCGATCACCTGACGATGACGACGCCCGGGCGCATGCGCGAGTGGCTGCGCGGGGGGTTCCGAGTCGCCGAGGGCTTCACCTTGCCGTTCAGGGCCCTGCCGTTTGCCCTGAACCTCTATTACTTCGTCGTCGCCGAGAAGCGCGCGGACGGAGCAGGACGCTAACGCCGTGCCGACCGATCCGATCGTGATTCTGGGCGCCGGGCCCGCGGGGACGACTGCAGCGTGGCGACTGTCGGAGCTTGGCCACCCGGTCGTCGTGCTCGAGCGGGACAGTGCCGTGGGCGGCATGGGCAAGACGATACGCGTCGGGAACTACGGCGTCGACTACGGTCCTCACACCTTCCACATTCGTGAGACCGAGGAAAGCCGCACGATCCACAAGGCGATCGAACCGTTTTTCGGCCCCGATCCGCTGATCCTGACGCGCGGCACCCGCGTGCTGCTGCGGGGCAAGGAGTATGTCTACCCGCTCGAGATGCTGCAGGTCTTGAGGGGCGTCAGCCCGTTCCTGTCCGCGCGGATCATCTACGACTACGTCGTCGCGACCATCAAGTCGACGCTGGCGCCGCCCCGGCACGAAGATTCGTTCGAGGAGTGGGGAGTGCGCAACCTGGGCCGCACGCTCTACGACTTGTGTTTCGGCATCTACTCCGAGCGCGTCTGGGGTCTGCCGACGTCCCAGATCTCGTCGAAGCAGGCGCAGCGCGTGGCGAAGCTGAACCTGAAGAACGTCATCCTGCGGACGATTGGGATCAAGGCCGACCCCGCGACCTACTTCACCAAGTATATGTACCCGCGGCAGGGCATCAGCGTGCTGTTCGAGAACATGGCCGCCGCCGCGCGCAAGAACGGCGCGGCGATTCACCTCGAGTCACCGGTCGTGCGCCTCGAGCGGGAAGGAGAGCGGATCGCGCGGGTCGTCTACAAGGACCACGGCGTCGAGAAGACGATCGCCTGCCGCGGCGTCTTGTCGACGCTGCCGCTGCCCGCGCTGGTGGACATGATCGTGCCGGCGCTGCCGGCGTCGGTCGCGTCGCACGCCGCCAGACTGCGCTACCGCAGCCTCAAACTGATCTACATCGCGCTCAAGCGGCCGCAGCTCACCGACTACCACTGGGTCTACCTGCTCGACGATCAGTACCGCGTCAACCGCATGTCCGAGCAGAAGAACGTCAGCGCCAGCATGGTGCCGGCGGACCGGACCATCCTGTGCATCGAGCTGTCATGCTGGCGCGACGAGCCGGTGTGGGCCGCGAGCGACGAGGAGATCTACCGGATTGCGCTCGCCGATCTCCTGAAGATGGGATACGGCGTGACCGAAGCGGACGTCGAGGACTACTACATCGCCGACATTCCCACCGCCTATCCGGTCTACGAGCTGAACTTCGAAGAGCACCTGATTCCCGTGCTCGAAGGCGTCCACGCGGTGCCGAACCTGCTGACGCTCGGCCGCCACGGCCTGTTTCTCAACAACAGCATGGACGACAACGTGCTGCTCGGCATGAAGATCGGCGATCACATCTCCGGCGGCGACTTCAACAGCCGCGGATGGCTCTCAGAGATGCTGGCGTTCATGCACCTGCGATTCGAGGGCAAGTGAATGACCGCTGAGCGCTGCGACGCCGATCGCCGCGAGCAACAGCACGATCGGCTGCGCGGGCAACGACTGCCGCGCCTCGGTCAGCAGCGGGAAGTGCACCGTCGAGATGTACAGAATCGGCGCCAGCAGGATCAGGCCTTCGGCGGCACGGCCGCCGCGGTACAGCGCGCAGCCGCCCCAGACGGCGATCAGGAAGATGATCGCCTGCACGGCCCAGCAGATGCGAATGGTGGCCGTCGGCAGCGTGTTGATCTCGCTGTAGCGGAACGGAATCTCGCCCGCCCACAGGATGAACAGGCCCCGCGCGAGGCGTTTGGCGAGATGAGCGGGCGCGTCGCGCCGGATGTTCTCCAGGCCAACCCGCCGATACTCGTCGTCGGCCTTGACGCGGGCGATGGCGCGCTCGAGCGGCTCGGTCGGCGCGGTCCAGATCAACCGGATGTCCTCCCACTGGTGAACATATTCGAGCATCGGCGCCGACGGCAGCGCCTCTCTGGCGGCAATCGCGGCGACGCGGCGATCGAGTTCGGCGCGATCGTCGACATCGTCGGCCAGATGCGTCAGCTCGTTCTGCAAGCGCCCGCTCCATGTCGCCTGCCATGATCCTTCCCACAGACCGCGGCCGACCCCTCCGGCAGGCGAGAGCGTGAAGCGGCCGAGCGTCACGAAGTTGTACGCGAACCACGGCGCCATCGTCAGCGCAAACGCCACCAGCATCGCGCCCCACTGCGCGAGCCGGGGACGCGAGCGGACGCCGGTCAGCGGAAACAGGACGAGGCCGACCGCCATCAGCGCGAACGGAAACAGCACGAAGACCGGCCGGCTGAGCGTCGTCAGCCCGAGCAGCACGCCGAGCCACGCGAACCGGCGCCAGCCGCGGTCGGTCAGCGCGGACACCGCCAGCCACATCGAGACCGTAAAGAGCAGCGTGGTCAACACCTCCGTCATGACGAGGGCGCCGAAGTACGGAATCGGCGGGAAGAGCGCGGTCGCGGCGGCCGCGCCGATCGCCACCGGCTCGGACGCGACGCGCCGCGCGATCGCGTACACGACGAGGCACACGAGGACGAACACGCAGGTCTGTGCGAGCGCGACCGGCAGCTGGTGGGCGCCGAACAGCCGGTACAGCACGGCGACGAACAGCGGATATAGCGGCGTCCGGAGGACTTCAGGAACGAACGTCGGCGCGTCGGGAAACCGCGTGAACTTCCCGGTGGCTGCGATCACCTCTCCCAGCCGGCGATACCCATCCTGGTCGGTCCACTGCGTCGCCCAGTCCGGCCGCTGGTACCAGATGAAGAAGAGTCCGTTGAGCGCCGCCACCAGGCAGACGATCCAGAGCGAGCGACGAAAAGTCATCACGAAAATTCTAGTGCAGCAGACCGCGATACAGGGTCTCGACGTCCGTGACGAGACGGTCGAGTCCGTAATGCGCCACGACCAGCGCCCGGCCGGCGGCGCCCATGTGTCGCCGCCGTTCGGAATCGGCGAGCAGGGCTGTCACGTGACCGGCGAGCGCCGGCGCGTCGCCGTCGGGTGCGGTGAGTCCAACCGAGTCGCTCGTAATCACGTCTCGAACGCCGCCGACGTCGGTGCTGACGCCGGGGACGCCGGACGCCAGGCTTTCGATGAGCGCGACCGGCGTGCCTTCGTTGCGCGACGTCAGGAGCAGCAGATCGGACGCGGCGTAGATCGTCGCGAGATCGCGCCGCCAGCCGAGCAGGCGGACACGACGGTCGATGCCGAGGGCGCGAGCCTGCGCTTCGAGCGCCGTGCGCAGGTCGCCGTCGCCGGCAATGAGGAAGACGGCCAGCGGATCGCCGGCGGCGATCCGCGCCGCGACCTCGAGGAACAGCGCCTGCTGCTTGATTGCGGTCAGCCGGCCGACGGTGGTGACGACGTGGGCGGCTGGATCGATGTCGAGCGCCCGGCGCGCCTCCGCCCGCGCGCGCTCGTCAATCGCCGTGAACCCGGACAGATCGAATCCCAGCGGCACCACCGCGTACTGGTCCGGGCGGCCGATCCGGTAGTCGTCGACCAGCTGCCGCCGGATGTTCGGCGAGATGGCAACGATGCGATCGGTGACCCGCGCCAGACCGCGCTCGATCGCGAGAAAGAGCCGCGTCTTGGCGGCGCTGAAATATCCGTCGAGGACGTGGCCGTGATAGGTGTGCACGACGCGTGCGGCGCGGCCGCGGCCGGCCGTGCGGTTGTACACCGCCGCCGCGACGCGGCCCAGTGTTCCGGCCTTGGCCATATGCGTGTGGACGATTTGCGGCCGGAAGTCGCGCATGATGTCGAGCAGCTGTGCGAGTGCGAGCGAATCGTGTGCGGGAGCCAGTGGCCGGCGCAGCGACGGCAGATGCCTCGCACTCACCGACTCCGGCAGCAGGTAGCGCATGTCGCCTTCGCCGCCTCCGAGCGCGCCGTGGACGAGCAGCGTCTGGTAGCCGCGGCCCGCCAGCCGCGTCGTGAGCTCGATCGCCTGGATCGACGGCCCGCCGATGTTCAGACGCGTGATGATTCGGACGACGCGCATCGGCGAGACTGTACCATGCGGCAATTGCCGGGGCGTCGCTCCTGACAAACGTTGCCGGCGCGCGGCGCGACTCGAACGGTAGCCGCGGTGCATCGCGGCCGCGCACGGTGCTCTGGACAATTCTGCTCGCCGCGGCGCTGCTCTGGCCCGGTCGCGCGCTCTCGGCATTCGACGGCATGCCGCTCGATCGTCCCGCCGAGGCGATCGCGATCGGTGTGGTCGTCCCCGCACTATGGTGGGCCCGCCGCGGTTTTCTGGAGGGGGCCCTGGCGCGCGCGCTGATCGTCGGGCTCCTCGCGGTGAAGTGCGCGGGCGCTCTGCTGTTGACCCAGCACGGCCTGTGTGCGCGATTCACGACCGCCGCCCCGTTTCATGCCGAGGTGTTGACGATCCCGGTCGACGAGCCGCGCGGCTTTCTGCGGAGCTGGGACGTGCGCGCCGACTGGCGGTCTGCGACGCCGGCGTGCACCGCAGTGGTTGGCCGGCCGTATCCGACGGCGTCGTCGTTTCCGGCGTGGTTTCTGAACATCACCGACGCGGCTGCGCCCGGCACGCGTTCGGTCATGCTCGACGTCAATGGATTTGCCCGTGTGCGGACGGCGGGGCGATTCTCGCTGGATCTGGGTCGCGACATGGTCGTGACCGGTGAGATCGGTGGCCAGGCGGTTGGGTCGGCAGACGGCGCGACCGTAGCCGTGCCGCTCGCGGCGGGTGTGCACGTCATCGATCTTCATGCCCGCCTCACCGGTGATCGCTGGGCCCTTGTCCCGCGCTGGAACGGTTTCGATGCCTTTACGCAGACCACGCTGACGGTGGCCCAGCCGGGCACGGCAGACCGGCTGTTGGCGGCCCCGATTGCCCTGGCGACTGCGGCGCTGGTGGCGGCGCTGATCGTCAGCTGGCTCTGGTCGTTTTTCGCGGCGCAGCGGACGAGTCCGTCGGCGCTCGCCTGGTGCGCCGTGGCGACGCTGCTGCTGGCGACAGCCGGTGCGACCGGGCGATTCGAACGGTTCGCCGCGCTGCTGCTGTTCGCCGGGGCGCTGGTACCGGTGGCGGCGCCGCAGAGGAATCTGCGGGGCGCGTTCCTGCTGTTGGGCGTGCCGTGGCTCGCGCTGTTCGCAGCGCGTGCGCTGCCGCTCGTCGGCCATTTCTCCGCGTACTCCAGCGACGACTGGCTCGCCTATCAGGTCGCCGGCTACCGCATCGTCATGAACGGTTTCTGGCTGCAGGGCGGCAGCCCGTTGTTCGACTATCAACCGCTGTATCGATGGATCACCGGCCTGCTACATCTCGCCTTTGGCGATTCGAGCGTCGGGGAAACGTATTCGGACGCCGCCTGTTTGCTGGTCGGCGGTCTCCTGGCCTTCCAGATCGGAAGGAGCGTCGCCGGCTTTCGCGCGGGGTTGCTGGCGGGCGCGGCGACGTTATCCACATTCACGCTTGGTACGATCTGGTATTTCGTGGGTAGAGGCCTGTCGGAAACCGCGGCCAGCGGGTTCCTCTTTCTCGCCGCATTCTTCATGCTCCGGGCGCGCCTCGGCGGCGTCACACCTGCGGTGGTGGCCGGCGTGATGGCGACGCTGATGTTCTACGCGCGCCTGAACCACCTGCTGTTCGCGCTCTGCCTGCCGGTTCTCGTGTGGCCCTTGCGGACGCCTGCGAGCCTGGGCGACTGGCGACGCGCGGCGTCGGTCGTGCGCACCAAGGCGGCGTTGATCTACGGCGTCGTGCTGTCGGCAGGTCTCGTCGCCTTTGCCGCGAGAACCTGGTGGTACTCGGGCGTGTTCAGCATCTTCTTCGGCACCAGCCTGAAGAACAACGACACGGGACTTCGCCTGACGACCATCGGATCGCCAGAGGTGTGGCGCCGGATCGGTCACAGCCTGTGGGCGCTGATCTGGATGAACGAACCCGCGCGGCCCGATGCGCGGGCGGTGTTCGTCGCTTCAGGCGTTGCGCTGGCCGCGCTGGCCCTGACCCAGGTTCCCCGGGTCAGCCGGTTGCCGGCGTCCGTCGCCCTCGCCTGCGTCGCGGCCATGCTCAGCGCGCTCTTCGTGCACACCCACAACTACCCGGGCCGGATGACGATTCACCTCGTGCCGTTTACGGCGGCGCTCGCCGTGATTGCCACGACACGTGCCTTCGTGGCTCTCTCCGATGGCGGCGGGGCTGCCCGCGCGAGAGCCGGTGCCACGGCGGTATGAGCGTCGCGACCTCGCGCGACTCGCGGCTCTCGCAGCGGAAGCGTGTTGTGTTTGCGACGGTCACCGTCGGCCTGACCTTGATCGTTCCGTTCGCGGCGCTGCTTGGCGCCGACATCTACCTCCACGGGAAATACCAGCGATCGGCCGGCGTGAACGTCTGGGGTTATCGGGGACCGGTGGTGGCGCGCAAGGGGCCGGGCGAGTTTCGCGTCGCGGTGTTCGGCGGCAGTACGGCCTTCGGATACGGAGTCAACTGGGACCAATCGTTCCCAGCCGTCCTCGAGCGTTTGCTGGCCACGCGCAGCCCAGGTGTCTACAAGGTCGTCAACCTGGCGTACAACAACGAAGGTGCGTACTCCTTCACGTTCACGATGAAGGACTACGCATATCTCAAGTACGACCTCGCTCTGTTCTATGAAGGCTACAACGATATGATGGCCGACCCGAACCGGCCGAACCTGTCCGTCTTCAGGCACGATTCGCCCGTCTTCAGGCTGACCGGCTACCTGCCGATCTTTCCGCTGGTGTTCAAGGAAAAAGCCGCGGCGATGTTGTACGGCGGCGACGTTGGTGCCATGTACCGCGACCAGCCGAAGACGGTGTTTCGGCCAGGCCTGGCCGCGCGGACCAGCGCCGAAATCCTGACGGCGGCCGCCAGTGTCGGCGAGTCGCTCGAGCGGCAGCTTGGACGAGTGAGCCGTGAAGGGCCCCGCACCATTGTCGACAAGGCCGCCAGCGGTTGCGCGTATCCCTGGCAGGAGTACTGCCGGTCGATGTTCAACGCCGTTCAGTACGGTTTGGCCGAGGGCAAACAGGTCATGGTCGTCACCCAGCCGTATGAAGCCGGCGTGGAACTGCGGTTGCGTCACAAGCAGCAGCAGGCCGAGATGACGGCGATGCTGAGCCGGCGATTCGCAAACGATCCCAGAGTGCTGTACCTCAACCTCGGCGAGACCGTCGAGGTGAGCGATCCCCGGCTGTCTTTCGATCGCATGCACCTGACCGCGGCCGGCAACGTCAAGCTGGCAGACGCGCTCGTCACCCCGGTCCTGACGATGGCCGCCCGCCGTTCGACGACCGCTGCGCGGATTGAACACTGATGCACACCGACCTTCTCAGCCTTCTGATCTGCCCCGAATGCCGGGGCAGCCTCACGCTCGACGCCGAGTGCACGATGGCGGGCGATCACGTGGAGCGGGGCACACTGCGTTGCACCAGCGGGCATGGCTATCCGATCGTCAATCGCGTGCCGAGGTTCGTGCAGCACGAGTTGAACGCCGATCAGGCGCGCACGCGCGATTCGTTCGGGTACGAATGGACGAAGCTGTACCCAGAGCACGGACACTCGACGCCGGAGTGGCAGGCCGAGCGCGATATCTTCCTCGAGTACACGCGGTCGGTGCCGTCGGACTTCAAGGGGAAGCTGGTGCTCGACGGCGGCTGCGGCAACGGCCGTTACGCCAAGCTGGCCAACGACTGGGGCGCGCGCGTCGTCGCGGTCGACATTTCCGACGCCGTGGAGATCGCGTCCGCCAACGTCGCGGATCGTCCTGGCGTCGACGTGGTGCAGGCCGATCTGTTCAAGCTGCCGTTCCGGCCGGACACCTTCGACGCCGCCTACTCGGTCGGCGTCCTCCACCACACGCCGGACGCGAAGGGCGCCTTCATGTCGATCAAGGCGCTGGTGAAGCCTGGCGGCTGGTTCGGCATCTTCATTCACGCCCAGGGCAACCGGGTGCTGTACTTCATGAACCGGACGCTCCGCTCGTGGACGTCGCGGGCGTCGTACAAAACGACCTGGAACTTTTCGCTCGGCCTGACCGCAGCAGGCAAGGTCCTCGAGAAGATTCCGATGGTGGGCCCGATGCTCTACATCATGGGCCGGCAGGTGCTGTTCTTCTCGCCCGATCAGCACAACAACTTCGACCACTACAGCGCCGGCTTCGCGAGCTTTCACCGCAAGGAGGAGATTCGCGGCTGGTACGGCGACTGGGACGATGTCGCGGTGCGGTATGCCGGCGTGGCGACCGAAAGCATCTACGCTCGAGGCCGGCGGCCGTGAACCGTGTGCCGGCACGGGCCCTGGCGTTCGCCGCGTTCGCGATCTGCCTTGCCGCGATCGCGTTTCTCTCGCCGCGGCCGGATCGGGTGACCGATCGCGACGTCTACGAAGCCTCCGCGCGCGATCACATCGTTCAGGATTGCACCGACCTTCATTGCTTCCGCCTGCTCGTGCCGTGGACCCTCGGGATGTTTCCGGGCTCGTCGGATCTGAGATGGAAGGCATACGCCGTGGTGTGCAACGCCGCCGCCGCCGTGTTCCTCTCTCAACTGTGCCTGACGCTGGGGCTCACGCCGCGGACCGCCTGGTTCGCGGCGGTGATGACCGCGTTCGGGTTCGGCTCCCTCTATACCCTGCACGATCCGTTTACCGCCGATCCGCTGATGTTCGCGCTCGGCCCGCTGCTGCTGGACGCGCTGCTTCGCGATCGCATCGCCTTCGCCGGCGTGGTCGGCTCGATTGGCGTGCTCGGGAAGGAGTTTGCGGCCGCGCCACTCTTCATCTTCACCGGGTATTCGGCGCTCGAGCGCCGCTGGGCGACGGCCGCAAGGGGCCTCGCGGCGGCGAACGCCGCATTCATCGTCTGGGTGACGGCCCAGCTGACCCTGATGCTGCGTTTCAACTACGGCTACGGCGACAGCACCTCGACGCAGCTGCTGAGCGGCGGCCTGATCGTGCACTGGTTCGCGAAGATGAGCCTGCGCGGCGTGGCATCGGCGATGTTCAACGAGTTCGGTGCGCTCTATGTGCTCGCCCCGGTTGGATTGCTGCTGGCGCCGGCGCCGCTGCGCCGCCTCGCCGTGATCGCGATCCCGGCCGCCGCGCTGTTCTCATACGTGCAGCAGCCCGATCGCGCGCTGTGGAATTTTCACTTTCTGATCGTGCCGCTCGGCGCCCTGGTCCTCGACCGCGCTCCCGTCGTGCTCGCATGGGCGACGGCCGGCGTGTTCGCGTTCGCCAACCTCAGAGTCGGTGCGCAGCTCGCCAACGTCCCGGCCGCGCGGTTTGCGCTTGGTCTCTCGGTCCTGCTCGCGGTCGGCAGCGCCGTCATGGCGCTTCGCGCCCGGTCCTCATCCAGCGTGCCTTCGATGCCGACGCCAGCGTGATGACCAAGCGGCTGCTCGCGCTGTTGGTGATGGAGGCGGTGGCGATTGCCGGGCTGCTGACCCTGGCGCTGGACATGCGGGCGCACAACCGGGTCGAACGGCTGGGCGGGGTCAACATCTGGGGCTATCGCGGGCCGGTGATGCGGCGCAAGGCCGCCAACGAGATTCGGATTGCGGCCGCCGGTGGCGATCTCGCGTTCGGTTGGGGTGTGGCTCCCGGCGAAACGCTCATCTTCAATGTGCGGCAGCTCCTGGCGTTGACGCTCGACCAGCGCGGTGGCCGGCTGCACACGTTCACGGCTGTGGACGTTGGCGCCATCGGGCTGACCCCGGCCGAGTACGCCGGCTGGATCCAGCATTTCGCATACCTTCAGCCCGACGTCGTCTGCCTCGTGCCGGATACGCGCCACCATCGCGCCGCCAACGTGTCCGTCCAACCGGACCGCGGCTCGCCCATCTTCAGGTCGTTCGGGTACGCGCCGATCCTGCCCCTGGTGGTCGAAGAAAAGGGCGCCGTCATGCACTCGCGGATGGTGCGCGCCGCCGGCTCGATCGTCGCCCAGCTCGATCGTATTGGCGCGGTCACGGCGGATCCGTCAGCCGGCGGCCGTGAGTCGGGCGCAGCCTATGTCGGCGTCATCAAGCAAGCGGTGCAGACCGCGCTCGCGAACGGCTCCGCCGTCGTGCTAATCGGACCGCCGGTGCTGACGGTCGAGGACGCCGTCGATCGCGGTGCGCTCGCGGAGATGGTGATGGCCACGTTCGGGAATGAGCCGCGCGTCCGCTTCGTCGATCTCGGCGAGCGGGCGGACATGGCCGAGCCGGCGATGTGGCTCGGCGGCGTGGCCTTGAGTGCGGCGGGCCACGCCAAGGCCGCGTCGCACGTCGTGCCCGACGTGCTGCAACTCGTTCAACGGTTGGTGTCATGACGGACAAGGGCCCCGCCAACCCCGAGCGATCGTTCGGCGTGTCGGTCGGCAGTGTGTTGTGCGTGATCGCCGCGCTGCTGGTCTGGCGCGGCCGCGCCGGGCGGGCCGAAGTCGTCGGTGCGGTCGGCGCGTTGCTCCTCGTATGCGGCCTCGTCCATCCGCCGCTGCTGAAGTACCCGAGCGCCGCCTGGTGGCGTTTCGCGCGCGCGCTCGGCTACGTCAACGCGCGCGTGCTGTTGTCGATCATCTTCTTCCTGATCCTGATGCCGCTCGGTCTGGTCTGGCGGGTGACGGGCAAGGATCCGCTGGCGCGCCGCCGCCGGGGCTGGCCGGGATGGACGCTCCATCCTGCGCGCTACAAAAACACGAAGCATTTTGATCGGATGTTTTGAGGTCTGGCCATGAGTAAAGGACGCGTGCTCGGAGAGTTCTGGGAGTTTCTCAAGCAGGAAAAGAAATACTGGCTCGTGCCGATCGTCGTCGTCTTCCTGTTGTTCGGCCTGCTGCTGGTCTTCTCGCAGTCGAGCGCGGTCGCGCCGTTCATCTACACGTTGTTCTAGCCGACGCTCCATTCGTGCCTATCCGGATCCTCGGAATCTCCGCCTACTACCACGACTCGGCCGCATGTCTGGTCGAGGATGGCCGCATCGTCGCGGCGGCACAGGAAGAGCGCTTCACCCGGAAGAAGCACGACGCATCGTTCCCGACGCGCGCCGTCGCGTACTGTCTCGAGGAAGCCGGAATCGCCGTCGACCAGGTCGATTTCGTCGGCTTCTACGAGAAGCCGCTCGTGAAATTCGAACGGCTGCTCGAGACCTACGTCTCCTACGCGCCGCAGGGGTGGCGCTCCTACCTGATGGCGCTGCCGCTCTGGCTCACCGACAAGTTGTGGATGAGCGACGACATCGCCCGTGAGCTGAACGGCTACGAAGGGCCGATCCTCTTCGGCGAGCATCATGAGTCGCACGCTGGCTCCGCTTTCTACCCGTCACCGTTCGAGCAGGCTGCGGTGCTCACCATCGACGGTGTCGGCGAGTGGGCGACCTCCTCGATCGGCGTCGGCCGCGGTCACGAGCTCGAGCTGATCCGCGAAACCCGATTCCCGCACTCGCTCGGCCTGCTCTATTCAGCGTTTACCTACTTTGCAGGGTTTCGCGTGAACTCCGGCGAATACAAGGTGATGGGCCTCGCGCCCTATGGCGAGCCGAAGTACGTCAAGACCATCAAGGATCGGCTGGTGGAGATTCGCGACGACGGCAGCCTGTGGATGAACATGGAGCACTTCACCTTTCCACAAGGTTTGACGATGACCGGCGGCTCCTTCGCCGCGATCTTCGACGGACCCGCGCGCACGCCCGAGTCGAACCTGACGCAGCGCGAGATGGATCTCGCGCGCTCGATTCAGGACATCACCGAAGAAGTGATGATGAAGATGGCGCGGTTCGCGTCGAAGGAAACCGGGATGGCGAACCTCTGCATGGCCGGCGGCGTCGCCCTCAACTGCGTCGCCAACGGCAAGGTGCTGCGAGACGGTCCGTTCGAGGAGATCTGGATTCAGCCGGCCGCCGGCGATGCCGGCGGCGCGCTCGGCGTCGCGCTGAACCTCTGGCACCGCTACCTCGACAAGCCGCGCACGAGCCCCGAACGTGCCGGCACCTGGCAGCCGGCCATCAAAGGCGGCGGTGACGCGCCGGCCAGCCGGCCCTACGCCGATGGCATGAGCGGCAGCTTTCTCGGGCCGCGCCCCGGCAGTGACGAAACCGCCGCCTGGGCGGCGCAGCACGGCTACAAGGCGCGCCGCTGCAGCCCGCCGGAGTTGGCGGGCCTGGTCGCGGAACTGCTGGCCGCCGAAAAGGTCGTGGGACTGTGCCAGGGTCGGATGGAGTTCGGCCCGCGTGCTCTCGGCGGCCGCTCGATCATCGGCGATCCCCGCTCGCCGAAAATGCAGTCGGTGATGAATCTCAAGATCAAGTTCCGCGAGTCGTTCAGGCCGTTTGCGCCCGCGGTGCTGCGCGAGCACGTGCATGAATGGTTCGACCTGGACGGCGAAAGCCCCTACATGCTGCTGGTGGCCGATGTGCTTCCGTCGCGCCGTCTCGACACCCGGGATGCCGCGAAGGATCTGTGGGGCATCGAGAAGCTCAACGTGCCTCGCTCGACGATTCCAGCGGTGACCCACGTCGACTATTCCGCGCGCGTCCAGACGGTGCGCCGGGACACCAACCCGGTCTACTACGACATCATCGACGCGTTCTACCGGATCACCGGCTGCCCGGTGATCGTCAACACCTCGTTCAACGTGCGCGGCGAGCCGATCGTCTGCACGCCGGACGATGCCTACCGCTGCTTCATGCGGACCGAGATGGACGCGCTCGTTGTCGAAAATCTCGTGTTCGAGAAGGCCGACCAGGCGCCGCTCGCCGGCGACGATCAGCGCTGGCGCACCGAGTTCGCGCTTGACTGAGCGCGTGCTGATCGACCACGCGGAGCGTATCTCGGCGGCGGCGTACTGGGAATTGCTGGTCAATCTGACGAAGCGCGAAGTGATGGGCCGCTACACCCAGTCCATCTTCGGCGTCGGCTGGGCGATCGCCCAGCCGCTGGCGACGATGGCGGTTTTCACCTTCGTGTTCTCGCGGCTCGCAAAGATCCCGTCGGGCGGCGCGCCGTACCCGGTGTTCGCCTACTCGGCGCTGGTCCCCTGGTTCTTCTTTTCGAATTCGGTCAACTCCGGCACGCTCAGCCTGATCACCTACCGCAACATCGTCACCAAGACCTATTTTCCGCGGGAAATCATCCCCTTCGCCCAGGTCTGCTCGCGGCTGCTGGATTTCGCCTCCGCCGGCGCGCTCTTCGCGCTGCTGATGATCTATTACAAGGTCGCCCTCGGGCCCTGGGCGCTGCTGACGCCGGCGTTCTTCCTGCTGCTGCTGCTCTTCACCACTGGCGTGACGTTGGCGACCTCGTCGATCAACGTTTTCTATCGCGATGTGAACCCGGTCGTGCAGATCGGCCTTCAGTTGTGGCTCTATCTGACGCCAGTGGCGTATCCGCTGTCGGAGGTCTCACAGAAGTACCGCTGGCTGTTCGTCCTGAACCCGCTCAGCGCCATCGTCGAGGGGTTCAGGTCGGTGCTGGTGTTCGGCCGCGCGCCCGACTGGACGCTGACCGCCATCTCCGCCTCGATGACGGTGGTGATCTTCGCCGGGGCGTTCGTGATGTTCAAGCGGATGGACAAGTATTTCGCGGACGTGATTTAGATGCCGGCCACCGCCATTCAACTCGAGCAGGTCTCCAAGCGCTATCGTGCCGGGCGATCGCGCACGGTCGTGGATCTGGTGGCGTCGACCGTCAACCAGATGCGCGGCAGGACCCTCGAGATCCATAGCGCCGCGCGCGGCAAGGTCGACGCGAACATCTGGGCGCTTCGAGACGTCGGCTTCGAGGTCCCCGAAGGCGCGGGCCTCGGTGTCATCGGCCGCAATGGCGCCGGCAAGACCACGCTGCTCAAGCTGATCTCACGCGTGACCTGGCCGACGAGCGGCACGGTGCGCGTCGCCGGCCGGGTCGTCTCGCTCATCGAGTTGGGCGCTGGCTTTCACCCCGAGCTGACCGGACGCGAGAACGTCTATCTCGGCGGCGGTCTCTTCGGCTTGACCCGGCGGGAGATCGATCGGTCGTTCGATCAGATCGTCGAGTTCGCCGGGGTCGAGCGGCTGATCGATACGCCGATGAAGCGCTACTCGTCGGGCCTCTATGCGAGGCTGGGCTTCGCGGTGGCGGTGTACAGCCGCCCGGACGTCGTGCTGGTGGACGAAGTGCTCGCGGTCGGCGATGCCGCGTTCCGGCGGCGCGCGCTCGAAAGCCTGCGGCAGCTGATCACGGACGGCAAGACCGTGCTCTTCATCTCGCACGACATGTGGAACGTGCGGCGCCTGTGCGATCAAATCCTGTGGATGGAAGAGGGGCGCGTCAGAGCGTATGGCGCGGCGACCGAGATCGCCGAACGCTATATGGGCGAGGTCAACCTCCAGGCGCTGGCCAACCAGGGTGCGGCGCTGCAGAGCCATCGCGGCGGGAGTGGCGAAGTGCGTTACGCCACTGCGGACATCGTCGATCTCCGCGGCCAACCGGTCAGTCTGATCGCGCCCGGCGACGCCCTGACGGTGCGCGCGACTTATCAGGCGGAGCGCCCGGTCCGCCGACCGGTCTTCCAGGTCGCCATCGTCGACGTCGACAGCGGCCTCGTGGTGACGAGCGCCTCGTCAGATCCGTTGAGCGGACCCGCCGAGGTCTCGGGCCAGGGCGTCTTCGAATGCCGTTTCGACGAGCTGCCGCTCCGCGCGCGACAGTATGTGCTGCGCCTGACGATCACCGACGAGCACCTGATGGCATCCTACGATCAGGTGACGGCCGGCCCGCGCTTCGCGGTCAGCGGCCGCGGCAAGGGCGTCGATAACCTCGCCGACGAAGACGACGGTCTCGTGTCGCTGCCGTACCAGTTTTCCTTTTCCTGATGGTCACGTCCTCGCCTAGCCACACAGTGCTCGTCTCGATCCCGCACGGGGGATCCGCCGGCAACGTGCTGCGCACCGGGCTCGTCCGCCATCTGCTCGCGGTGGCCGACGACGTCCGGATCGTCCTGGCGTCGCCGCTCGTGAAGGATCCGGCCTTCACCGCGGAGTTCGCGCATCCGCGCGTGGTCTTCGAGGATCTGCCGCCGCATCGCCCCGCTGGGCTCGAGGCGCGACTGCTGGCGATCGTGCAGGCCGGCTACCTCGCGTCGGAAGTGACGGAATCGGTGCGCATCCGCCGTGCCGAGGCGATCGCGAAGGGCACGATGCGGTGGATGCGAACGAAGCGCGCGCTGGCCGGGACGTTCGCGCCGTCCATGGTCCGGCCGGCGACGCGGTGGAGTGTGTCCGATCGGCTGGTGTCGCATCCAGCCGCCGACGCGCTGTTCAGTCGCTATCGGCCGGCGTTGTACGTCGCCTCCAGTCCGGGCCTGATCTTCACCGAACTCCCGCTGCTGCGAACCGCGGCGCGGCGCGGCGTGCGGTCGATGGCGGTCGATCCCAGCTGGGACAACTTCACGAACAAGCTGCTGCCGGTGAGGCGCGTCGATCGGCTCGTGGTGTGGAACGACCTGATGCGTGATCAGGCGATCGAACTGCACGGTTATCAGCCCGGCGAGATTCGCGTCGCCGGCGTGCCGCAGTTCGACGGCTACTTCCGCAGCCTGCTCGGCGGCCAGCCGGGTGTGAGCCGGGACACGTTCTTTCGCGCCATCGGCGCCGATCCGTCACGCCGCCTCGTCACGGTGACGACAACGCCGCGGGAGCTGTACCCGCACCACGATCACGTGCTGCGGGTGTTGATGACGGCGGTCGAGAACGGACGCCTGCCGTATCCGGCGCAGGTGCTGGTGAGGCTCCATCCGCGCGACGACATCGACGCCTATCGCGAGTTCGACGGCGTGCCGCACCTGCTGATCGAGAAGCCGTTCCGACGGACCGTCACCACCGGGGATGGGCTGGCGATCGACATCATGCCCGAGCACCAGCGGCATCTCGCCGACACGATGCGTCACAGCGA
>Ga0105242_10000616_pt1 | contig 27881 bp, 17 predicted proteins | sample KBSM24metaG_FD_81521 | JGI IMG/M metagenome (GOLD analysis project Ga0105242, IMG submission 81521) | Miscanthus rhizosphere microbial communities from Kellogg Biological Station, Michigan, USA - KBS M2-4 metaG | ecosystem: Host-associated > Plants > Roots > Rhizosphere > Soil | place...
CAGCAGGCGCAGGCGGAACTGGAACAGGTCAGGGGCGAGCTGGACGATACGGCACACAACTACCAGACAGCAACCGAGCATGTGCGCGACCTGAATGCCCAAATCATGGCGGAAGCCGAGGCACGACGTCAGCTCGAACAGAAGGAAGAGGAAGCGCGCGCCGAGTTGGTTCAAGCCCGGTCGCAGTACCAAACGGCGCAGACGGATCTGGAGCAGGTCAGAACTGAGCTGAACGATACTGCACATAACTACCGGACCGAGAAGCAGCGCGTCAACGACCTGGGCCGCCAGCTCAATGACGCCAACCTCAAGTACCGGCGCATCACCAGCGAAGAGATTCCACAACTGAAGGCAAAGATCCAGAGCAGCCAGGCGCAAGCTCGAGAGCAGCAGCACAACCTGGCGCAATTAAAACTCGAGCTGGCGACTCACAAAAAAACTCTCAAGGAAACGAATCACCAACTCGAGCGTGTTCGCCAGCAAAAGATGCAGGCCGAGCAGCAGGTAATCAAGACTCGCGCCAGCCTTTCGTTCCAGCTCGGCTATATTCTGATCAACGGATTCAAGTCGGTCCGCGGCTTTGTCGGCATGCCGTCGGCCCTGCTCGCATGGCGCAAGGACGTGGTCAAGCGCCGCAAGCAAAAGGCGCAGCGCCTGCAAAAACTTCAGCCGGCCAACGTCACGGCCGTGCAGGCGCACACGTCCGCAGTTGCCGCGACGGCACCGCAGTCGGCCGAACAAGTCGCAAAATCCGGGAGGGCGGCACCTGTTTCCCCAGTCGTGCCGGTCACGGTGACGCCTGTCGTCACAGAGTCCGCCTCAACGGTCATGCCTTCGTCCACACTCCAGGCATTGCCGCGTGACTTGCGCCGTCTGAAGGTGGCCTGCATCATGGACGAGTTTACGTTTGGCTCATACCGGGCCGAGTGTGACCTGTTCCAGCTGACTCCGGCCGACTGGCAGATGGAACTCCAGTCGTTCAAGCCCGAGCTGCTGTTCATCGAATCGGCATGGCGTGGCAAGGACGAACTGTGGGGAAGCAAGGTCGGCCATAACAGCCAGGAGTTGCAGGGTATCGTGGGATGGTGTCGTCAGCACGGCGTGCCCACGGTATTCTGGAACAAGGAAGATCCGGTCCACTTCGAGACCTTCCTGAGCACCGCGACGTTGTTCGACTGCGTGTTCACGACCGATATCGATTGTATTCACCGCTACAAGGCGGCACTGAAGCACGACAACGTGTTCCTGCTGCCGTTCGCATGCCAGCCGAAAAACAACCATCCGATCGAAGTATATGAGCGCAAGGACGCGTTCTGCTTTGCGGGCGCCTACTATGCACGTTACCCGGACCGGACCCGTGATCTGGGTAATTTCATCAGTGATCTGCCCGAATTTCGTCCGGTGGAGATCTACGACCGCAATTACGGCAAGAACGATTCGAACTACCAGTTCCCTCCGGAATATCAGCCATATATCGTGGGGACCTTGCCGTTCGATCAGATCGACAAGGCCTACAAGGGTTATCGCTACGCGATCAACCTGAATTCGATCAAACAGTCGCAGACCATGTTCGCGCGTCGCGTGTTCGAACTGATGGCATCCAACACGATCACGGTCAGCAATTTCTCCCGCGGCATCCGTCTGATGTTCGGCGACCTGGTCATCACCACCGACAACGGCCACGAGATGGTGCGCCACCTCGAAGCGGTTGCCGGCGACGAAGCACTGGGCGCCAAGTTGCGCCTTGCGGCGTTACGAAAGGTGCTCCAGGAGCATACCTACGAACACCGTCTGGCTTACGTGTTATCCAAGGTATCAGGCCAATCCGTTGAGGTTAGGCGTCCTGAAATCGTAGTACTCGCGTATGCGGCAGACCAGGCCGAACTGGACATGGTACTGGCGAACCTGGAACGCCAAAGCTATTCACATTATCAAGCCCATGTGTTGCTTGCAGCTGACTTTACGCCTTCTGCCTCGACGAATGAACGTGTGTACTACGTGCCATATGCACAAGCTGCAACGTTGAATATCGGCGCCATTGCACCTCGGGCCGATTTGGTCGCCGGCATGTTGGCGCAGGACTATTATGGACAAAATTACTTACTCGACATTGCATTAGCCACTGCTTATTCGACAGCTGAAGTCATTGGAAAAAATGCGCATTACAGTTGGGAAGAGGGCGCAATCACATTGCACGCTGCCGGAACAGCCTATCGACCCACGCAAGTGCTTTCGCTGCGGAGTGCCGCAGTTCGTTTGGCTAAGGTTGCTGACGTAAATGTTGCGTCGTGGCTCAGCGTGTTGGCAACCTCGGCATTAAATACGGAAAATGGGCTGGCAATCGATGAGTTCAATTATTGCCGGAATGGTCAGGCGAGCGCTGAAACGGCATTGGTAACTGTTGCAGTTGACGATTTGACTGGATTGGACGAGGGCGTCTCGATTCATGAGCTCCTGGCCTTGGCGGAGCGAATTCCACCAGCGATGGCAGGGGCGGAGTATGGCAAGATGATCAGTGGAAAGAACTTGTTTTCCTGGTTCGCCAAAGCTCCAAGCACTGCTGTGCGAACCGAAATTGACGGTGATAACTGGTGCTTCCAGTCGAGCCATGCCGATGGCAAACACGAGTATGTGTATGCTACCAATGACATCCCGCTGGAAAGTACCGGCTGGACTGACAAAGCTGAGTTTTATTTCGAGACGACACCCGGATTGAACCTTCAGTTGGTGGTTGTGTTCCTTGATGCAAACGAGCAGAAGATCTCGCATGTCATCAAACATGCCAACCGTAATCAGGAAACAGATATTCCTCTCGGTACGGTCAGCGTACGTTTTGGTCTGCGCATCTACGCCGGTGGAAACTGTGAGATCAAGGGTTTGCTGCTTGGACACCGGAATCTGCAGCCGGCCGAGATCATCAGCAAGGCGGATTGCCTGATATTGACAAATCATTATCCTTCCTATGACGATCTTTATCGTAACGGCTTTGTGCACAGCCGCGTGATGGCGTACCGCGAGCATCATATTCGTTGCGACGTTTTCAGATTGCGTCCTGCCGAGCCGGTTTCATACCATGAATTCGAAGACGTCGATGTAATTACCGGTCCACAGGAAGCTTTGCTCCAGATGCTATCAAGCGGTCGTTACAAGACTGTAATGGTGCATTTCCTTGATGCATCAGTGTGGGAAGTGTTGAAGCATTATATCGACCGCATCAGGGTCGTCGTCTGGGTGCATGGTGCGGAAATTCAGCCATGGTACCGACGTGATTTTAATTATTCCACCGACGAGGAGCGTACGGTCGCAAAAATGAAGAGCGATGCCAGGATGGAGTTCTGGCGTGGACTGTTGCGTCAGATGCCGTCCAACCTGAAGCTCGTGTTTGTGTCGCGTTACTTCGCTGACGAAGTCATGGAAGACATCGGGTTTGAGATTCCTGAAACGAATTACACTATCATACATAACCCGATAGAAACAGATTTGTTCAGTTATCATCCGAAATTTCCCGAGCAGCGCAAGAAAATTCTTTCGATTCGTCCCTATGCTTCAGCCACCTATGCCAATGACCTGAGTGTCAAGGCAATTCAGCTGTTGGCTGCGGAATCTTGGTTCAGCGATGTCGAATTTCGCATAATCGGCGATGGGCCGTTGTTTGATGTTACCGTCGCCCCATTACGTCAATTTAAAAACGTATTCATAGAAAAGCGCTTTTGCAAGCGTGCTGAGATAGCAGCATTACACAAGGAGTACGGGATTTTCTTGTGTCCAACGCGTATGGATACGCAAGGCGTGTCACGGGATGAAGCCATGTCATCTGGTTTGGTCCCGGTCACCAATGCAGTCGCCGCTGTGCCAGAGTTTGTCGATGGCGATTGCGGGATTCTTGCTCCGCCCGAGAGTGCTGAGGCATTGGCTCAAGGAATTGCGGAACTGTACAAAAAGCCTGAGCTTTTCTTGTTCATGTCGAGAATGGCCAGCGAAAATGTCCGTCGCCAACGTAGTAAGGAATTGATCATAACTTCTGAAATCAAGGTGATATCGTGAGCTTGAAGAATATTTGGTTGCGGTTCATTCAAATAATAGTTTCATTCTTTCTGCTGAATGCCCTGACGTCGCATGCTGCACAGTCCGAAAAGGATTTCAAGGTATTTACTTTTGCGACTGGCTATCGGGTTCAGACAACTGTGCCTCGAAATTTTGTTGAATATGGCGTTATTAGAAAATGTGGCGTTTCCTGGTGCTTCAATTTGGAGAAATACGATAGTGCAAAGTTGTTGCCTCGTGTGCCAACAAAATATGTTCACGAAATGAGTGCGCCATACGGAAATCATGCGTGTTCGAATGGCCCAATTTCCAGGGTGGCTAAAGATGTGATTGACGACGGAAAAACACAGCTTCGCGTGGATAAGGACGGGGTCTACTTTCAAATCAAGGACTATCGGTATCATTGGGTTGTGGATGAAAAGGTTTCGAATGGTTATACTCTTGCCGGAATAACCATGGGTGCAAGCAATACGCCGCTTGATCAATCGGTCGGGTTTGCCTTTTCGTCCGACGCTGAACTTGTTGGCGATATTTTGCCGGAACAAGTCGTCCAGAAGTACCGCGGGGAGATTTATGCAAAAACCGCGTTTACAAAAGTAGACGGCCAGTGGGAATTGAGTCCTTCAATTATAGACCTCCGCCTCTTCAATGTTGTCGATGACGGTGCGGTTCTTTCCTTGACGCAGCCCGGTCTCTCTGCGGTGGTAAAAAAATACGGTGGGCCGATGTGGGTTCAAAATTCGATCGTGTTGAAGCGTGAAAGTGATGTGATTTCACCCCTGATTCAGGAATACGGACATGACTTTAATCGGGACGGATGCTTCAATGAATCGGGCCATAATAAAATGATGTTGCCGATTGGTGATGCTGACAAGAAGGTCCGGGCGCTTATATACATTGAGTACACGTCGGACTATGAACGAAAATTTCCGATGATGTCAGTTGGTCGGTATTATCGTTAAGGTGGCACGGTTTTCTGATGATTTCCGTAAATCGGTATTGCTTGTGAGGATGTGTTGACTACAACGCGCGTAGTGGCGCCTCGCGTCCTGATATTCGGAAGTTGTGTCTCCCGTGATATTTTGAATTTCGCCGGGAACGGCTCCGTCACTCTGGTAGACTACTTCGCCCGGTCGTCGATCGCATCACTCGCCAGCGAACCTTACCTCCTGGCGGACGATCATTATGCGCGTATTACCTCGGACTTCCAGAGGCGCATGGTCCGGCGTGACCTGGAAAAGACATTCCTGCTCGAGCTGGTAAGGCGGCGCGATTTCGACTTTATTGTCATCGATCTCATCGATGAACGCTTTGATTTGTATGAAGTGTCTCCTGGTTCGATCGTGACGGTGTCGAGTGAATTCCTGATGACGGGTCTCGTCAAACCTTCGGATCGCTCCAGTGAACAATGGATCCGGAGTGGCACCGAACGGCATCGCGAATTGTGGAAATCGGGCGTCAGTCACCTGTTCTCCTTACTCGCCGAACATGGTCTCGTTGAGCGCGTCATCATCAACAAGGTGTTCTGGGCCGAGCGGATGGAAGATGGTACGCCTCTCCCGGCAAAGCACGAAAACCAGCGGGAAGAAGCCAATAAGCTGCTGACGTGGATGTATCACGAACTGGCGCAATATGTGCCGGAGCGGCGCTGGATGACGTTTGCGGAAGACGTGTTGAGGGCGAATCCTGATCATCGGTGGGGCATCGCCGCTTTTCATTACTCCGACGGTTATTACAAGAGTGCCATAGAGCAGTTGACAAAAATATACTTGGAAACGCGTCGGGACGGTGCATCTCTACTGCCGGACGGTAGGATTTTTGCATGGTCTGGACAGGGCGACTGTTTCGCTCATCGGACCTTGTTCCTGATATTCAGGGACGAAGCTCTGCTACATAAACAAGGTTATTCCATGGCCACGGAACTGCAATTCGATACGAAGCATGAGCCTGGACGCTATGAAGTCGTGATCTCCAGACTGGTCTTCGAGCCAGTCGAGCGCAATCAACAGCCACCGCAACGCCCGAGATCGAGATTCTCTTTTTATATCGATCGGGCGTCATAACAGAAGTGTCCGGCTCTGGCTGCAAGCTTGGTTGAGATTGTTAATCGAATGTGGCCGGTCAAGATTTCTTCTTGCGAGCTCCGACTTTCATCGCCGATCCCATGTACGGATAATGCCGAAAATAATGAATTCCCCGTCCTTTCAAAGTCAAATCATGGAGATGCAGTCTCTGGCAATTACCAGGCGCCCTGTATGGTTCAATGTCGAAGCAGGTTGCCTGGAAAAAATAGAATTTCGTTCAACGGTACAATATTGGCCTGCCGGTGCGAAGAATCTGGTCTTGTTCCTGTTCGAGTTCGAGGAAACGCCTGCGCCGGATGTGCTGGCGGCGTATAAGATTGCCAGTTCCGGGCTCGGTTCGTATGTGTATTTGCGTGAACCGACACAGTCTGGCGAAGTCCGGTTGAGTGTTCTGTTGCCCCAAGCTAAGCTCAAGCGTATCGGAATTCGCTCGTGGAATCATCAGGAACCGATTCTGCTCGAAAATATCGAAACCACTTTTTTCGGTGCAGAGGTCTCCTCGGAATACGGTATCCGAACGGACGTCTTCCTGAACGATTTGAAGGAATTTAGGGGGCAGGACCGGCCGGCTATGCTTGGCCTGAGTCTCATGACACACGGTGCGGAGTGCAATGCGCATTGTCATGCGATTTGCCAGCATTGGTATGAAACGATGGACGATGTGGCTCGGCGCGGCCGCAATCGCAGTGATGTGGGCCGGATCAACTGCTTCTTCAGGCTGGACGATGGCAGTCAGTTACCGGTAACGCTATTCAAGGGCACGCCCGCGATGCTCCATATTCCCGATAATCACGTCAATTATCTCGAAAAAATTGGCGACAAGGCGCGGAACATGATTCGGAAGGCGCAGCGGCAAGGGTACGCCTACCGGAAGGTCAATCCCGACGATTACCTGGATGACGTGCTGGCCATTCGCACTTCGGATCCTGAGCGGCAGGGACGGCCGATTCCCGAGTATTACAAGGTTCGTCCGACGCAAATGATCGACGCGCCGTTCCGTCATGGATGTGGAGTGCATGGCGAGGAATTCTTCGGCGTATTCAAGGGTGACACGCTGGTTGCTTATACAACCATTTTCTTTTATGGAGAACTCGGACAAGTCAACCACATCCTTGGCCACGCACATCATCTGCAAGAGGGCGTGATGAATTTACTCGTGAGCGAGATGGTGAGGGACGTCATCGCGCACAGGCCATGGGTGAGGGCGATCAATTATCTGTATCCGCATCGCGCGAATGCGAATACGGGCGTCGGCCTGTTCAAGCGGACTATCGGGTTCGAGCCCGAAAAGGTAGTGGTGACGCAGCGTAAGCAGGACCTGAGCCGTTATTTTGCGGATCCTGACGATGAACTGCCGCCCAAATCGGACGAGCCGCCGTCGGAAAAGAAGATCTTGCGCGCAACGACGAGCAAGGCCGTAAAAGCTGCCTCGTCCACGCACGACTTCATCCAGCCACCGCCATCAAAAAACAGGGTGTTGGCACTTGATCTCGCGCTGGGCAGTCTTCGTGAAAATACTCCAGAAATAAAAATTTTGAGATTCAATGACGTAGCCGGACTGAAAGAGAGCGATGTTGCCGTGCCTGGAGTGCAAGCGGTCGTGTTCGACGGCATCCCGTTTGCGGGTTTGCAGGAATTTCTTTCGAGTGGGCTGAAAGCTTTCCGCAAGGTCATTCCAAAGGACTCGATTCTCGTGTTTGAATTCAAGCGCGTGATCGATGACAATTATATTGCGAATATCTCTCGTTTCTCCAGGTTGTTTCCATGGTCATTGAAGGAAAAATGCAGGCGGATCAATGAAGAATTAAGGGAATATTATTTGAAGCGATTCAAGTCCAGCGACCTGTCGGTCGACGATATTCGGACTGGCTTCAAGGGCAGCGACTATGTTGTCGCAGGACTGTCCGACTATCAGCGAAAGGACGAGCATCACGGTTTCGATAGCTGGCTAATCTTGCGAAAAATTCGCTAGACCAATGGCTGCTTCGGCTCCCCCTTGGGGGGACGACGGGCGGGCTGTTGGATGAGAAACGCTCGCCCGTTTGGGACGGCGAGCGCTCCCGCACTTACACGGGAGAGCCCACGGTGCCGGCAAAGGAACGCAGGAATGATGAGGTTATTGAAGGAAGTGAACGCGGCGCGGCGCACCGGCACCGCCCGGCCGCGCATCGCCCTCGTATCGGACGCATTGACGCAGTCCAGCCTCAAGGCGGAGTGCGACGTCATCACGATTACGCCTCGCAATCATAAATTCGCGCTCAAATACGGCCGGCCCGATTTGCTGCTGGTGGAATCGGCATGGCAGGGCTATGCGAACAGGTGGAAGTTTCGTATCGCGGCTTATCCGGACCATCCGCAGCGCTCCAATGCGGCGCTGGCGGAGCTGGTCGCGCGGGCGCGCGACGCTGGTATCCCCACCGTGTTCTGGAACAAGGAGGATGGCGTGCATTTTGATCGGTTCATCGACAGTGCGCGCCTGTTCGACCACGTGTTCACGGTCGACGAGAACTGCATACCGCGCTACCGCGCCTTGGTAGGGCCCGAGGTCACTGTCGATACGTTGATGTTCGCCGTCCAGCCAGTGACGCATTCTTTTTCCGGATTTAACTTCAGGTACAACCGAAGCAATTTCGTCGGGAGCTACAGTCACCATATCCACGACGGTCGCCGCCGTTGGCAGGACATGCTTTTCGGCGCGGCCTCGGAGACCGGACTGGGCGTGACGGTAGTGGACCGCAATTCCGACCGCAGGGCGGCTCATTATCGTTTTCCGAAGCTGGCGAACCTGGAGGTTTTGCCGGCTGTAACGCATGCCGGGACGGCGCAGATCTACAAGGATTATCTGGTTTCGTTGAACGTCAACACCATCGAGAATTCGGCCACGATGTTTTCGCGTCGCTTGGTGGAAATCCTGGCCTGCGGCGGTATTGCGGTCACCAATCCGAGTCCGGCGGTCGCGCGTTATTTCCAGGACTTTTGCCATGTCGTGCAGACAGCCGATGAGGCGCGCGCACTGTTCGACCGGCTCCGGCACGGTCCGGAGGCGCAGGACCTGGAGCGGGCCCGCGCCGGGGCTGATTATGTGCTACGCGTGCATACCTGGGCGCATCGGCTCGACGAAATTATGGCCGTGGTAGGACGAAAATGACAGAATCCGCCGTTCGTATTCCCATCTGGAATTACGGTTTATGGCGCCAGACTTATCTGGCCAAGTTCCTCGGTCGGCCGGTGAAGGTCGCGCTATTGCCATCGCGTGCTGCGGGAAAGAGCGCGTGGCTGTGCTGGGGAGCCAAGCCGAGCGCGCGCCGGACGGCCTGGTATGCGGCGCGTTCGAACGAGCCCTTGCTGCGCCTGGAGGACGGTTTCCTGCGCTCGTGCGGCCTGGGCGTCGATGGTTATCCGCCCTTGTCCCTGGTCGTCGACGACCTCGGGATTTATTATGACGCGACGCAGCCTTCGCGCCTGGAAGCGCTGATCGCAATGTCCGGTCCGGATCAGGAGGCGCTGGAGCAGGCGCGACGGGCGATCGGGTTGATCCGGCGCCACCGATTGTCGAAGTACAACCATGCGCCCGAACTGGCATTGCCGCCGCTTGCTCCCGGCTACCGGTCGCGCGTGCTCGTAATCGACCAGACGCTGGGCGACGTATCGGTACGCCAGGGGGGCGCCGATGCGGATGTCTTCGCAGCCATGCTGCGGGCCGCGCTGGCCGAAAATCCCGATGCCGAAATCTGGATCAAGACACATCCGGATGTCGTGAGCGGCAAGAAGCGTGGCTATCTGGACGCGCCGCGGCTGGCCGACACCGATCCGCGTATCCGTCTCATGGCCGAGGACGCTTCGCCGATGAAGCTGCTGGAACAGGTCGACAAGGTGTATGTGGTTACATCGCAAATGGGCTTCGAGGCCCTGATGCAGGACAAGCCAGTCGTCTGTTTTGGCCTGCCCTGGTATGCGGGCTGGGGCCTCACCGACGATCGCAGTGGCGGATTGGCCATGGTGCAATCGCGCCGCGTGCACACACGGACGGTCGAGCAACTATTCCACGCGGCCTACCTGCGTTATTCGCGCTACATCGATCCGCTGACGGGAGCGCAGGGCACGATATTCGATGTGATCGACTGGTTGGCGCGCAACAAGACGTTGAACGATCAGACACGTGGTACGTTGTATTGCGTGGGAATGAGCATGTGGAAGCGTGCCGTTGTGCGTCCTTTCGTGACCAGCCCGTCAGCGCGAGTCCACTTCGTGCGGTCGCCCGCAGCGCTGGCCCGGCTGCCGCTGGCGCCCGACAGCCGGATCGTGGTGTGGGGCATCAGGCATGAGGCTCCCATTGCCGCGCTGGCGACGCAGCGTGGACTGCCGGTATGGCGGATGGAAGACGGGTTCCTGCGGTCAGTCGGATTGGGGTCGGACCTGTTCCGGCCGGTGTCGCTCGTGCTGGACCCGTCTGGCATGTATTACGATCCAGCGTCGGGAAGCATGCTCGAACGCATTATTGCAACCCAGCAGCTCGATACCGAAGACCTGGCACGCGCCGCGCGTTTTCGCCAAGAGTATGTCAACCTCAAGTTGAGCAAATATAACCTGGGCCGCTCGGCCCTGAAGGTCGACAGCGGCGGTCGCAAGGTCATCCTGGTTCCCGGACAGGTCGAGGATGACGCCTCCATCCAGCGCGGCTCGCCTGTCCTACGCAGCAACCTGGCGCTGCTGCGCGCAGTACGCGCGGCGAACCCGGGTGCCTGCATCCTCTACAAGGCACATCCGGACGTGGTCGCCGGCAATCGCCAGGGCGCGGTGCCAGCGGAAGAGTTGTCGGTGCTGGCGGACCAGTCCGTTAACGACGCCAACATCATCGATTGCATACTGGCGGCGGATGAAGTGCACACCATGACCTCGTTGTCCGGGTTCGAAGCATTGCTGCATGGGCGCACGGTGCACTGCTATGGCGGTCCTTTTTATGCGGGCTGGGGACTTACTGTCGACCATTTCCCGTTGCCCGCGCGCCAGCGTCGCGTCGAGCTCGATGCGCTCGTGTTCGCAGCGATGCTGGCCTATCCCCGGTATGTGCTGCCAGGTGTACAGGGCTTCGTATCGGCAGAGCATGTGATGCAATTCCTGGTCGCGCAGGCGCGTGACGCAGGGGTGTCGGCGCAGAGTGGCTGGGTTGGGCGGAAGTTGCGCAAGCTCAAAGCGCTCCTGGAGTTGGTTCTAAAGAAATATTAATGATGCATAACAATTGCGCAAAAGAAACTTTATTGCGAATTGTTCCATAAATTAGTATTTACAATGTCCATAAAAACAAGGGCATAGCTTGCATATGTGTCAGGTTTGCGGAAATTGTGTTGCGTCGAGTCGGTTTTTTTCATTTTTGTGACACTGAGCAATTTTCCGCAGGAGAATGGTTGCTTATAATCATAAGTTGATTATTGGCAGTGTTCTCTCACGAAACTTGCATGAATGCTCGTCTTGACGCCGCCCAGCTGGCACGTTACCGGAACGGCGATTACACCGTTCCCGCCTATTACAACCTCCTGCAGTGCACCCGCGTCTTGATGCTGCAAGGGCCAATGGGGACGTTTTTCAATCGGGTCGCCGCTTGGTTGAATGATCAGAATATTGCTGTAAAGAAAATAAATTTCAGTGGCGGCGACTGGCTGTTCCACCGCAGGCTCGATGCGGTCGACTACAAGGGCGAGTTGTCGCAGTTTCCTGGGTTCCTGCGCGATTTTCTGCTTGCGCATGACATCGACGGCATCGTTTGCTTCGGTGACTGCCGTAACTATCACGCAGCTGCAAAACCAGTGGCCGATGCGCTCGGTGTGCCGTTCTTCGTGTTCGAAGAGGGTTATGTCCGTCCGGACTACATCACGCTCGAATGCGGCGGCGTGAATGCGTATTCGTCGATGCCGCGCGGGGCGGCGTTCTATCAGGCACTGCCCGATGTCGACATTCCCAAGCCGCAGCCGGCGAAACCGCGCTTTGGCCGGGCGGCGTGGGCGTCGATGTTCTACTATGGTGCGAGTCGGTTGCTGAAGCCGCTGTATCCGCATTATAAGCACCACAAGATCCTGTCTGTACGTTACGAAGCACGTAACTGGTGCCGTTCATGGGTACGCAAGCACGTCAACCGCTGGCGTGACAAGCCGGTGATCGAACGCCTCCTGCGCGAGCACGACGGCAATTACTTCGCCGTGGCGCTGCAGGTCTATAACGACAGCCAGATCAAGTCCCACAGCCACTATGCGGATGTGCGCGACTTCATCCGCGAGGTCGTGGCATCGTTTGCCGCCAGCGCGCACGAGGATCACCACCTTGTGTTCAAGCACCATCCGATGGACCGCGGCCAGCGCGACTACCGCAGGTTGCTGAACACCCTGTGCGAAGAGCTGGGTATCTCTGACCGTGTGCATTACGTGCACGACGTACATCTTCCGACGTTGCTGCGCCGGTCGCGCGGGGTGGTGACGATCAACAGCACGGTCGGCCTTTCGGCTCTTTACCACTACAAGTCGCTGAAGGTGATGGGGCGCGCCATGTACGATATGGAAGGGCTGACCTACCAGGGCGGGCTGGATCAGTTCTGGACTGCGCCATCGACGTTCGACCGTGGACAGTGGCGCCGCTTTCGAGCCTATATGGTCACGCAGACCCAGTTGAACGGGGCCTTTTATGGTCGCGATTTCCAGAGCTTGATGGGTGCGACTTTACCGGGCGCCAAGAACAAATTGTCGACCCCGCTAGACCTCAAGGGTGTGCCCGTGAATGTCGAATTTGTTGGCAGCAACTGATCCGAAATCTGGTTCGCGTCGGCAGCTTCTAGGTTGGGAGCCCGCTAAGTGCTGATTTAACCGATATTCGTCTGGTCGCCGAGGTTCGACGATGCCTTGGCTGACCGGTTAGGCGAATGCTTTACCTCCCAGCATTGCTTGACGCCTTAGTGCCGTCGAGTGAATCTCTCGTTGCGACGGCATGCTGCGTCCGACATCGAAGAACAAGCCTCAGCAGCTTTGCTGGCGTTGCCGGCATGCTCTAGGTTATCAGGCAAGTTATCTTACAAAAGATAACAACTGTTACTTCCAATCCTTGCCCCCTTGCTGAGTCTATGCTGCGGCAACGACGTCTATGTGATGACAAAATACAATCTATAGACGCCAATACAACAAAAGGTTCGCGTTCCCCATTGCCGTCAGTTAAAATATTAGATTGGTCCACCAGCATACAGCTTCATTCTTCCTAACGCCCCATGTCCAAGTTCAACAAGAGTATCGCGGCCGTGGCCATGGCCGTCGCTTCCATTACCGCTTCCGCCCAAGATACGAACAAGTCTGATCTCTTCAATCAAGAGTCATCTTCTACCTCTGTTACGCCGAACATGGACGATGCGACGCTTCCTGGGCGGTCCGCCGATGGGACGACGCGCAAAACCCGCATTACCAATGGCCAGGTGACTGAGCTAGGTACTGGCGCCGCGCGTGGTGGCCGTGCGGCCGCCGACAGCGCTGGTGCCGACCGCGCTGGGACTGTTCTGGTCGAACGTGATGCACAACGCCGCCAGAACGCCAGGCTGCAACAGAAAGCCCGGAACGACACCGACAAAGAGCCGAGTGAATTCCAAAAATTCATTGCTGATAACACTGGCAAGCTGCTTCCGATTTTCGGTGCCGAGTTTTTTGTCAATACGCCGTCTACGTTTGCGCCGATTTCTAATGCGCCAGTTCCATCCGATTACCCTCTAGGGCCGGGGGATGAACTGATGATTCGTGGCTGGGGTACGATCGATATCGATTTCCGTGCCACCATTGATCGCAATGGTACGATCTCGATTCCGACCATCGGCAATGTCCCGTTGGCCGGTGTGAAGGCTGGTGACGCGCAGAACGTGATTCGTGCCGCTGTCGGCCGACTGTACAAGGGTGTTACCGTCGATGTGACTTTTGGTCAACTGCGCGCGATCACCGTGTACGTGGTGGGTCAGGCAAATCGCCCGGGCACTTATACCGTGTCGAGCCTGTCGACGCTGGTGACTGCGCTCTTTGCCAGTGGCGGCCCGAACGCGAACGGCAGCATGCGTCATGTGCAGGTCAAGCGCGGTGGCAAGGTTGCTGCCGAACTCGATCTGTATGCTTTCATCGGCAAGGGCGACAAGTCCGCAGATATCAAGCTGCTGGACGGCGATACGATTTATATTCCGCCGGCTGGCGGCTTCGTGGCATTGACAGGCAAGGTCAACAGCCCTGCCGTGTATGAACTGAAGAACATTGGCGAAACCATCGAATCCTTGCTGGGCTTTGCCGGCGGGTTGCCAGTTGTTGCGGATCCGCGTCGCGCTTATCTGGAGCGCATCGACCCGAACACGAACCATCCACGCAGCGTGGAAGAATTCGCGCTGAACACGGAAGGTTTGCGGCGCCCGCTGAAGAATGGCGACGTACTCAACGTCACATCGATTACTCCGGATTTCTCCAATGCGGTGATTTTGCGCGGCAATGTTGATCAGCCGGTGCGCGCGCCGTTCAAGCCGGGCATGCGTGTCAGCGACCTGATCCCGAGCCGTGAATATCTTATTACCCGCGAATCGACCCAGCGTCAGAACAATGTCGTCGCGACGGGTGACAGCGAGAAAGACACCACCGAGGACGCAACCAAGATTGCCTCGCGTATCGGCAACCTGATCAACCCGGTCAACTGGGACTACGCCGTCATCGAGCGCGTCAATCGCAGCGACCTGAGCGTCACGCTGATCCCGTTCAACCTGGGCGCCGTGTTTACCAACTCGAACGGCCCGGACAACGTCCAGTTGCAGCCGGGCGATACCGTGACCATCTTCTCGCAGGAAGACGTTGCGGTGCCGATGGACAAGCGTCAGGTCTTCGTGCGTGTCGAAGGAGAGGTCAATGTACCGGGCGTTTACCAGATGACCGCCGGCGATACCCTCCAGAGCCTGATCGCCAAGGCGGGCGGCCCGACCGGCAGCGCTTACCTGTTCGGTACCGGTTTCTATCGCGAAGAGGTGAAGAAAGAACAGGAAGCGAACTTGCAGCGCGCCGCAGATCGCCTCGAAGCCCAGCTACGCAGCGAACAGTCTCGGCAACTGGCTAACTTGCGTGGTTTGTCGTCGACCGAGGCTGCGGCAATGAGCGCCCAGTTCGAGTCCGAGCGCCGTATTGCGGAAGAGCGTATCGCTCGTTTCCGCAAGCTGCAGCCGACCGGCCGCATCGCCTTCGGTCTGGATCCGAATGAGCGTTCGTTCGGACATCTGCCGCAGGTCACGCTGCAGAACGGCGATCGCCTGGTTGTGCCGTCAAAGCCGGCATTCATACACGTGTTCGGCGCGGTGAACGTCGAGGCATCGCCGCTGTGGCGGCCGAACAGCCGCGTCAAGGATTACTTGAACATCGCGGGCACGACCTCGGACGCCGATATCGACAACGCCTTCGTGCTGCGTATCGATGGCACCGTGGTGTCGTCGGAATCGCAGGGCTGGTTCTTCGGCAAGATCGGCGGTCTCGAGGTGATGCCGGGCGATACCATCGTCGTGCCAGAGAAGCTGGATAAGCAGACTGCGTGGACAAAGTTCACGCAGGGGGCGCGCGAGCGGACGCAGATTTTGGCGAACTTTGGCCTCGGTGCTGCCGCGCTTAAGACTCTGCGTAATTAACAAGTCATAAATCGATATCTAATCAGTTCTTGAAGTCATGAGTAACCAAAGCGCGGTACGCGATATGCAAAAAGATAGAATCGGCTTGCTTGACCTGGTGGTCATGCTGGCCAATCACAAGAAGCTCGTATTCGGCTTTCCTCTCGGCGTGGCCCTGGTAGCTGGTCTGGCGAGCTTTGCGCTTCCCGAGGCTTATAAGGCAACGACGAAGCTATTGCCACCGCAGCAGTCTCAGTCCAGTGCCGCAGCTCTTCTATCGCAACTGGGCGGCGTGGCTGGTCTCGCTGCGGGTATCAAGACGCCAAACGACGTGTACATCGGCATGTTGAAAAGCCGCGTCGTTGCGGACCGTCTTATAGCGAAATTTGACCTGAAGAAGGTTTATAAAACCGAGTCGCAAGAAAAGGCAAGGCAAACGCTCGAAGAAAATACGGTCATCGATCTCAACAAGGAAGGACTCATCACTGTTTCGGTCGAGTATCCGGACCGTCAAGTTGTCGCGCAAGTTGCGAACGCGTATGTCGACGAATTGATGAAGATGACGAAAACGCTCGCCGTGACCGAGGCATCCCAGCGCCGCCTCTTCTACGAACAACAGTTGACGGACTCGAAAAACAAGTTGGCTGAGGCGGAAGCAACGCTGAAGAATTCGCTCGACCGTAATGGCGTCATAAGTGTCGATAATGACAGTCGGTCCATCATCGAAACAATCGGTCGATTGCGCGCACAAATCTCGACCAAAGAAGCCGCTCTCAATTCTATGGCCGCGTTTATTACGCCGAGCAATCCGGCTTACCAGAAAGCTCGGGAAGAACTAAATGGTCTGAAAGCCGAAGTTTCTCGGCTGGAGAACGGGCGGCCCGGTAACAATGAAGGTCCGGAAGTCACAAACAATAAAGCCGGCCTTGAGAATGTCCGAACGCTTCGAGACGTCAAGTACTACCAGATGTTGTATGAACTGCTTGCGAAACAATATGAAGCCGCTCGTCTGGACGAGGCACGCGACGCGAGCGTCATTCAGGTTCTGGACCCCGCAGTTGAGCCGGAGAGAAAAGTAAAGCCGAAGCGTGTGGTAATCGTGCTGGTTGCATGGTTGCTTGGATTTCTGTTGGCCACCTCTTGGGTATGGGGGAAGGGGATGCTCAATGAGGTTAGCTCGGATACTCGCAGAAAACTCGCCGCGTTGAGACTGCGCGCGTAATTCGCAGTTTGGCGAAGACTCAAGAGGGTCTGGCTTACACCAATCGAAGTCGTCCCAAGCCGTTCGTGGTTGGCGCATGTGTATCTGACCGAATTCATACGGCACATCAGTCTCGGCGGATATTGCTGCAAGACGAAACTTACTATTTGGTGCCAGAGGCATTCTCATCAGATAATTTTAGTAAAGACGGAAAAATGAACAGCGAAAAGCCGAATAATCGGGCGGAAATCTTGGCGTTAAATTCCGATGAGGCGAACGTAGGTACGAGTTGCAAGATCATGGTTGGTGCGTTCGTTGGCGAAGGCGTTATCCTAAATCGCTCCGTAGTGATCGAGCCCAATGCCACGGTGCTCGGCCAGGAAACCCACGAGCGCACGCCGACCGTCATCGGCGCCGGTGTTCGAATCGGCGCTGGCGCCGTGATATATGCCGGGGTTACGATCGGTGCGGGTGCCGTGGTTCGACCCGGCACTGTTGTTACCCGGTCGGTGCCGCCTACTGCCATCGTCGAGGGAAATCCAGCGACTATCGTTGGATATGTAGACACCGAACGAGATATTGATAGTCTTGGCAAAGCCGGCAGCCGTGCAGGTAATAGTACCGTTGAACATACGCCCGTCAGAGACGTGACAGTGCATCATTTTCCAGTGATCCAGGACTTGCGCGGCAATCTCACGGTCGGCGAGTTCGAAAAGCAGATCCCATTCGTTCCGCAAAGGTACTTCATGGTATTCGGCGTGCCAAACCGCGAAGTCCGTGGCGAGCACGCTCATCATTTGTGCCATCAATTTCTCATTTGCGTTCGTGGCAGCTGCGCCGTCGTTGCCGATGATGGCGTAAAACGATTCGAGATCGACTTGGATACTCCTTCCAAGGGCCTGTATCTCCCGCCAATGACTTGGGGCATCCAGTACAAATATACGCCCGACGCGCTGTTGTTGGTTTTCGCCTCGCATCACTATGACGCGGGTGACTATATTCGAAACTATGATCAATTCCTTGCCGAAGTAAAGCGAGGATAACATGGTGATAAAAAAGAGCGAACGTATCGTCGGGAAGACCCTGGTGTTCCGAGACGCCGGTATCAATGATGCCGATTTCATCTATTCTCTGCGTGTCGACGAGGAGAAATCGCGTCATCTGTCGAAAGTGTCCGGGGAACTGGAGAGCCAGATCCGGTGGTTGCGAGAATACGAAGGGCGTTCAAACGAGGCGTATTTCATTATCTCTTCATTGGAGAATATTCCGTTTGGGACGGTTCGACTATACGGGGCCGATAAGGATCGTTTTTGTTGGGGAAGCTGGATAATGATAAATGGCGCTCCGCCACATGCGGCCATCGAGTCCGCGATGATGGTGTACGAGTACGCCATCAATCATTTGGGCTTCAATTCGGCATATTTCCAAGTCCATAAGTCAAACCAGAGTGTATGGAAATTCCACGAGCGTTTCGGTGCCGAACGCACGAAGGAAGATGAAGTTCAGTATCACTACACCTTGTCGCGTGAGGCGATCAACGCGTCGATGAATCGCTATCGACGTTATCTAGTAGACGGAATTGTTGTGCAGGGGGGGAAATCATGATTCCATTTCTTAACTTGAAAGAAATTCAGCAGAAACAGGCTGCCGAACTCAAGGAAGCGTTCGAGCGTGTATTGAATTCTGGATGGTACATCCTTGGTGAAGAGGTCAAGGAATTCGAACGCGAATACGCTGACTTTTGCGGCGCGGCCGAGTGTGTCGGTGTCGCCAACGGATTGGACGCATTGATCCTTGCGCTAAAAGCCTTGTCAATCGGCCCTGGGGATGAAGTGCTGGTTCCGTCTAATACGTATATCGCCACATGGCTCGCTGTGAGCCATGTGGGCGCTACTCCTGTACCGGTCGAGCCGATTGCGGAAACTGCAAATATCGATCCCGCACGACTCAAAAGCGCTTTGACACCACGGACAAAGGCTATCATCCCGGTGCATTTGTACGGCCAGCCTGTGGACTTGAATCCTATTCTCGATTTTGCTCGAGAACATGGACTCAAAGTCGTCGAAGACGCGGCACAAGCACATGGTGCTCGTTATCATGGCAAGCGGATCGGCGCTCACGGCGACATCGTTGCATGGAGTTTTTATCCGGGAAAGAATCTCGGTGCGATTGGAGATGGTGGCGCCATCACGACCAATGATGCTACGCTTGCCGAGCGTATTCGCGTGCTCCGTAACTACGGTTCCCGAGTCAAATACCATAACGAGGTCATCGGCTACAACTCTCGCCTCGACGAACTCCAGGCCGCCTTGTTGCGCGTAAAGTTGCCGCAGTTGGACGCGGACAATCATCAACGTTCCCTTATCGCTCGCCGTTACCAGGAAGGGCTGACCGATCTGCCTCTTGAATTACCGTCGATTTCGGAAGGGTGCGAATCCGCATGGCATCTTTACGTCGTACGCCACCCTAGGCGTGACGAACTCGCGCGCGCTTTGGCAGAAAGAGGTATCGGTACCATGATTCATTACCCGATACCTCCACATATGCAACCAGCGTATGAAGAGGCCGGCATGGTTGCCGGCTCTCTACCAATATCGGAATCTCTACACGCTCAAGTTTTGAGTTTGCCCATTGGCCCGACCATGAGGCTTGACGAGGCTGACGTCGTCGTTAACGCCATTCGTGACATTCTCAAGAATGAAATTTAATGGGTTTGTTGAAAACTAGTGTGTTGAACGGTGTCGCAGTTGGCACCAAGATGGGGACTGGCCTGGTCCTCAATAAGATCTTGGCAGTTTATGTTGGGCCGGCAGGGTACGCCGTGATTGGTCAACTGCAAAACGTAATCTCTATTACGACAACGTTCGCATCTGGTGCAATTAATACGGGCGTAACAAAATATACCGCCGAGTACCACGATCAGCCTGCGAAGTTGCGCTCGCTCTGGAAAACAGCCGGTACGTTCACGGTGGGCGGTGCATTTTTCATAGGTCTGATAATAGCAATCTTTCGGAACTATATTTCCGATCAATTTCTGAATAACATAGAGTATTCGAAGGCGTTGGTCTGGCTGGCGGCATGTCTATTGTTCATTAGTTTGAACTCGCTGCTACTGGCTATTCTCGCTGGACAGAAAAGTGTAAAAAGATACGTTGCAGCAAGTATCGCAGGTTCGTTGATCAGTCTGATAACGTCTGGCTTTCTTGCATGGAAATACGGTTTATCCGGTGTTCTCGCTGCTTTGAGCCTGGGGCAGGGCATCTCGTTTGGCGCTACCGTTCTTTTATGTAGAAAACTTGAGTGGTGCACGATCGGTGGCCTTGCGGGGCGCGTCAATTGGGAAATGGCGCGAAAACTCGGTCACTACGTTCTGATGGCCATCGCCACCGCTACTGCAGTACCGGTTACGCAGATCCTGATCAGAGGGCAGATTCAGGAAGTTTATAGCGCAAGTTATGCGGGTTATTGGGATGCGATCAATAAAATCAGCACGATCTACCTGACGCTTGCAACAACTACGCTTTCTCTTTACTACTTGCCTCGAGTAGCGGAAATCCGGAAAAAGCACGAACTTAGAAATGAAATTTGGGCATGCTTCAGGATCGTTGTGCCAGTCATCGCTATCGCTTCGTGTTCGATTTTTGTGTTGCGAAGCCAATTGGTCGGCCTGCTGTTTACGCCGGAATTCTTGCCGATGACGGGACTGATGGGTTGGCAGATGCTTGGCGACGTCTTTAAAATCGCTAGCTGGTTATTCGCATATGTTGTCATAGGAAAGGCGCGCACAGCCGTTTTTGTATCTACGGAAATTTTTTTCAGTGTGTCTCTTTACTTCCTTACTGTCGTCTTGATGGATAAAATGGGGCCGAGCGGATTCACTGCAGCGTATGCAGCCAACTACGTACTTTATTTCTTAACCATGTACTGGCTGGTGATGGTGAAGCAATAACTGCCGAAGCTTACCCTATCGAGTGCAGGACACCGACTTTGTTCCTGAACCAGTTTCTTTTACTTGATACAAAACAATCAGATAGCGCCAACTGAGTGCCGCAGTAGCACTTATAACTGTGTTGATCAAATTAATGGGTATTTCAGCCGCAACCGCCGGTTTTGTCGCGAACCTTGAGCAAAAGATTCTGACGCATGGCGATAACGAATCAGCGTTATTGCTCGCGCAGTGGCTCGCCAGGTTTCTGACCTCGAACTTCTGCGGAGTGTATCATTTCAAGCATGTCGAGGAATCCCTGGCGCGGCGGTTTTCCGGACTGAAGCTCGTCCGGCCAAATAAGGTTGGCGAATGCGCGCATGTCGCATCCGAGGTGTATGCGTATGGCGGTCATACACGTTTGATTCGAAATCTTTTAGCTGCGGAATCACGATCCTCCCGTCGGGTCTTGCTGACGCGGCTGTCCAATCCGTCGGCCGCTGCTGCTGTGCTGGATGTGGATCAAGAGGAAATATGGGTTTGCGATGCCTCTAGGCAAGAGCAACGGGTACGGCAACTTGCAGAACAGTTCCTGAAATACAAAGTCTTGGTGCTTCATCTGCATCCGGATGACGTCACGACAGCTGTGGCGCTACTGCTGGCGAAGTCCGTCGAGCCATCGCTCGCAGTTCATTTTGTCAATCATTCGGATCATACGTTTTCGACTGCTGTCGCACATGCCGACCTGGTCTTCGAGGTCAGCGGATATGGATGGTCGTTACGGAAAGCCCGGGATACGGAAACCCGCAGCACATTCCTCGGCATTCCGATCAGTGCTCGAAACAAGACATCCGATAATACCGACACCGGCTTCATTCTAACCGGTGGGGCGGCATACAAATATCGGCCAAACCGGAAGGGCTCGTTGCCGTGCATCATCAAAGCGCTCCTTGTGCAGGAAAAGTCCGCGCACGTTGTCGCCATCGGCCCCAAACCACTGGATTTCTGGTGGTGGAGGCTGAAACTTGGTTTTCCTTCGCGATTCACCCGGAAGGTTCGAATGCCCCATGCGGAGTATGCGCGTTATTTCACGAACTGCAGTGTCTACATTGATAGCTATCCCGTCACGGGCGGCACCGGTTTTACTGAGGCACTTGTCGCCGGCGTCAATGTTGCTGGAATCCACGGTGGGCCCAATGGTTATGGTATTGCCGACGCGTTGCGTTCCGAAAGCGATAGCGAATTCATTGATCAGATAATAAGTTTGTTACGCAAAGATCCCGCAGCTCTTGCGGAGCAGGCTCTCGTACGCGCACAAGCGCGTGAAGTGCATTCGCTCGAAGCGGTTCACAAACGCTTTATTTCTGCGGTCCAAACCGGCGAATTATCGTGCCCGCCGCGAGAGCTCCTGCGTGAACAGTATGAATTTGACTTTCGTACTGAGTGGGCAACCCGCACTACCCCGTTTTGTGCAGGATTCTCGGGGCGCGGCGAACTGCTCATCCTGCCGACGTTGCTCGGTACGGTTGCCATGACTTTGAAGAGCGCGACGTTCGCATTTGCCCTGGTTGCGAAAGCAGCGGTCGCGACCCTGCGCGAATTCACATCAAAGATCACCAAGAAATGAAGTTCGGTCAACATTTTCGCTACATTGTGCTCGAGCTGCTCGCCATATTCAGTGTCTTGACCACGATGCTCGATTCCGGCGGAGAGCTTGGCCTGAGAACGTTCGGACTTTTGTTGTTAGGTGCGCTCTTTTGGCGCAGACCTACCTTTTCGTTATCGAAAAGCATGTTGTTCGGCTGGTTTGTCATTCTGCTGCTGCTGGTGCCGGCAACTATGCGATCGGCTTTTCAAGGGATCGAAATAAAGAACATCGTTGTCTGGATTTATCCGTTCTTGTCCTTTCCATTGATTTACCTGATTGCAAAATCCAGTGCCATAGCCGAGCGCTCATTCATCAACGCTGGTTTCATTTTTGCGATCATCATCGTATTGCTTTTTGTTGGACGCATAACTGGAAACGACACCCTCATGTGGTTGAACGATATACTCACATCGAAAGCATCCGGGTTCTTTAACCAGAAGCAGGTGTTTTTCGAGGATGCGATGCCAGTGGTGTATTTCCAAGGCACGCTGAGCCTCGTGTTCGTTTCCGTGCTGGCAGTCGGAAAGAAATGTTATTTTCGTTACGCGGTTATGCTGCTGGCGTTGATACTGGCGCCTTCGCGTTTCGGCGTAACCGTCTCGTTGGTCTCTGCGTCGACCATAATCTTTTTAAGTCTCGGTAACCCGACAAAACAGTTTTTTGCCGGTTTGTCCCTGGTAGCTGCCTTCTTTTTTGCGCTCGCCGTATTGCCGGGTAGTTTTAATGAAATCTTCAGCAACGAGTCGCACGGTTCTCGGGTCCGGTTGGGACATTTTCATTCGGTCATGAACGATGTCGACGCCGATCCCACGATTGCCCTGATCGGTGCCGGACCAGGAACCAGCTTTTACAGTGAAGGCTTTGATGAGTACACCGACAACATCGAGATCAGTCAACTAGAACTTGTGCGGAAATATGGCATTTTGTTCTTTTTTGGCCTTGCGATCTTTTTCCTGGTGTTGGTCACATCTCTTTGGAGGGTTGGGCGCCAATACATGGCAGTTGCCCTTATTTCACAGTTTGTCGTCGCCACGTCAAACCCCGTGTTGTTATCCTCAAGTTTCATACTTTTTTTATCCATGGCCCTGAGTGAGGTCGAGGACGCTAAATGAAAAGCATTTTCGCAATTATTGTGACCTATAACCCCGACCTGCCGGTGCTGCAGAGCCAGTTGCAGACCCTGCGAGGCCTTGGGGGTGTAATTCTGGTCGAAAACGCATCTAAAAATGTCGACGGTATCCTGGAGATGGTTTCGCGTACTGATTCTGGAATCATCGACGTCATTCGTAACGAAACCAACGTTGGATTGGCAATCGCGCAAAATCAAGGAATAGAGCAGGCTCGCGCAAGAAATGCCTCTCACATCATCCTGTTTGATCAAGACAGCATTCCCGAGCGTTCGATGATCGAAAATCTGCTTGATGCCGAGCGACAGCTGCTCGGCAAGGGCGTGAAGGTTGGGGCGATCGGACCCGTGACATTCGATCCGGACAGCGGGAAGGAGTACCCGATTACCCGCTATCGCGGCCCCGTGATTCAAAGATACTTTACTCGACCACACGAGCTCGCCGAAGCATCCTTTATCATTGCCTCAGGCTCGTTGGTCCGGATGGATGTCCTCGATCAGGTAGGGGGAATGCTGGAACCGCTGTTCATCGACTACATCGATGTCGAGTGGTGTTATCGCGTACAATCGCTGGGTTATATGCTTTATGTGGCCGCCGATGCTCGCATGTCTCATCGCGTCGGCGACAAGCGTGTAAATGTTTTCGGCCGCAGCATTTCTCAACATTCTGCTCTTCGTCGATACTATCTCACGCGGAACAGCCTGTATGTGCTCCGCCTTGCACATATACCGTTGGGATACAAAATTCGTGAGATCACATTGAACTTCGCAAGGTTCCTGGCGTTCCTTTATTTCTCGGATGAGCGCGCTCGCTATCTAAAGTATGTCGGACAGGCTGTCGTGGACGGTGTCCAGGGAAATTACGGAAAGATCAAAGAAAGGTAATTCATGGACGCCGGTATCGAAATAAAGAGCGGAAATTCTGTGCTGATCTTGGGTGGCAGCGGATTCATAGGCACAAATTTGGCCGAATACCTCGTGGGCATGCAGTATTCGGTTATCTGCGTGTCGCGATCCATTCCACACCCTGAAAAGCAGAAGGGCGACGGAATCACGTACTTCGCAGCCGATTTGGCCGATGCGGATTCTTACGCAAGCTTGCTCGATAAAGTTGGCCACGTGATATACCTGGCGTCGGCAACAACGCCAAGTACATCTATTGCCAATCCGCAATTTGACGTGGAAGAAAATTTGTTGCCGTTTTTAAACTTCCTGCGGCTCAATGCAACACGTCGTCTTCCGGTGGTGTTTGCGTCGTCCGGCGGGACCATATATGGTCAGCCCCAATATCTACCTATCGATGAGGCCCATCCAACGGATCCCATTTCTCCTTACGGGATTGTGAAGTTGTCGATGGAGAAATACTTGGGCTACTTTGGAGACCGTTACGGGTTCCGCTACACGATACTCCGGATATCCAATCCCTATGGCGGGCGTCATCACCGCCGTAATGATCAAGGTGTAATCGACGTTTTTGCGAAGAAAATCGCCCACGGCGAAGAGCTGGTGATATGGGGCAATGGTTCGATTGTTCGCGATTACGTCCACATATTGGACGTGTGCCGCAGCTTCCTGTGCGCGATACTCTATACGGGAACTTCCACTGTCTTCAATATCGGCGCCGGTGAAGGGCGATCGATCTTGGATATTATCGATGCGCTCAGCGTGCATTTGGCCCAGCCCCCAAAGCTGAGGTTTGAAGAAGGCCGCAGTTATGACATTGCCAAGAATGTCCTGGATATATCTCACGCGCGGTCCGAGCTTGGGTGGCAACCGGTATCTGATTTCGGTGCGGGTTTGGCCGAAACATTAAGGAATGTGAAATGAAAGAGCGATTGGTTTTCGTTACGTCAGACTTGTATTACGTACGTGCTTTCCTCTCCAGGCAAATCAAGCTGGCGGCGGAAACACATGACGTTACCTTGATCGTCAACGCGGATATCGATGCGGCAGCCGAGGCTATCGGTCATAAGGGCCAAGTGCTGAACTTTTCCGTACAAAGGAAGATATCGCTCTTGCGTGACCTTATCTCCTTGATGCGGATGGCTTGGTTTTTCATGCGCTGGCGTCCGTCGATCGTGCATTCCACAACTCCGAAGGCTGGCATGATTGCCATGCTTGCAGCTAAATTGACAGGCGTCCCTTTCAGGCTGCATACGTTCACCGGTCAAGTCTGGCAAACCCGAACCGGGTTGATGAGGAAACTCCTCATTGCAACGGACAAGTTGACCGTATGGGGCAGTTCGCTGATCCTGGCCGACAGCCACAGTCAACGTCAACTGCTGATCAACGACGGTATCATCGATTCGCACAAGTCGGGAGTAATCGGACGTGGTTCGATTTGTGGTATCGATCTTTCACGTTTTAAGCCAAGCGGTTCCAGTCGAAAGCAAATGCGTTCACAGCTCGGCCTGTCCGATGATGTTATTGTCATACTTTACATGGCAAGGTTCACCGTCGATAAAGGCGCGGTTGCGATGGCACAAGCGTACGCTCAGGTCGCAAAAAGCTCGACCAAGCCCGTGCATTTGTTGATGGTTGGCCCGGACGAGGAACAATTAACGGAAAAGATCAATGCGGAGCTGCATGCTGCGCAGGGAAAGTACTCTCTTATCAGTTATACAGACAAGCCTGAGTCGTACTTCCAATGTAGCGATATCTTCTGTCTGCCGAGTTTCCGCGAGGGTTTCCCCATGGTGCTGCTGAATGCTGCAGCCTCGGAGCTGCCTGTCGTGGCGTCCCGAATCTACGGTTGCACCGATGCGGTGGAGGACGGGGTAACCGGTGCGCTGTTTGAGCCAGGCAATATCCAGGAACTACGCGACAAGCTCATTTCGCTTGCGGAGTCGGACGAATTGCGCCGGTACATGGGTCAACGAGCGCGCAGCCGTGTCGAAAATTATTTCGCCGAAGAAAAAATTAATCAACAGCTGATGGAGATTTACAAGAGGAAACCTATTGCCCTCGACGTGGCGATCGATATCGACGAATCTGCTGTCTATCCAAAAGTTTGATTTCGGGTGAGGCTGAGCCGAGATTCTTCCCTGCATTATTTGGGAACTCTGTCCTTGTTTGTTGCCTTGAATTGCTTTACGACGTAATACTTAGGATTTCCTTGTACACGAAAATTCGAAATTCGTTCTGGTACACCTCCTGCGGTTGGCTGTTGGCTGGCGTTAACTGTGCCTTTGGCGGCACTCCAACTCTTCAGGGCCAGTCCGGATATGTCAACATGCCTAATGCCAACACTGAAGTCGACGGCCTGTTTTCGACTGGTTTTAGCTATGACAAGCCCTACGCAAGTTTTTGGGCAACGGCCTCGATACTGCCATTTGTGCAGATGACTGGCCGTTATGTTGGAATCAGCGGTATCCCGGGGTTCGTCGGACGGCCAGGCGATTATGGTAGCGCTTACGGTCGCTACAAAGACAAAGTGTTCGATGCCAAAGTGCGAGTCTTCAACGAGAGCAGCGTCATGCCGGCCGTCGCCTTCGGCAAGACCGACTTGCTTGGAACCGAGCTATTCCGAGGCAGCTACGTCGTCGCGAGCAAGACTCTGGGGCCTGCGCGTAACTTCGAGTTCAGTCTTGGTTACGGCAGTCGGCGTCCCAACGGCGTTTTTGCCGGCGCACGCTGGGCACCGGTATCGGCGCCTGGTTGGGCATTGGTTGCCGAATATGACGCCAACGATTACAAGAAGGACTACCGTGCCCGCGAAACGGGTGCAGATGCGCGGTCTAAGGGCGTGGTTGTCGGGGCAGAGTATCGCTGGGGTTGGCTAGGCGCCCAGCTCGCCCGTCACCGCGACCACTTTAGTGCAAATGCTTTTCTCAGCATTCCTTTTTCCGAACGCGAGTTCATCCCCAAGGTCTACGAACCGGCTCCGTTCGATACCAAGAACGCTCCCGCACGCGTCTCAGCGGCCGAATGGCAGCAGAACGGCAGCTATGGGGCCGAGCTGGTGCAGGCGCTGATCAAGCAGGATTTCAAGAACGTGCGCATTGGGTTCGAAGATGCCACGCTCAGGCTGGTCCTGACCAACAGCCGCATCTCGAATATGGGCCGCGCAGTCGGCCGCGCCGTGCGCACCGCGCTGGCGTTCGCACCGGAAGGCACGCGCCGTATCCAGGTCACGTATACCCGGATCGAGCAGCCGATCGCCACCTATGAATTCCAGGATCTGCAGCGCCTGACCGACTACCTGACCGGCATC
>Ga0105242_10000618_pt1 | contig 27877 bp, 19 predicted proteins | sample KBSM24metaG_FD_81521 | JGI IMG/M metagenome (GOLD analysis project Ga0105242, IMG submission 81521) | Miscanthus rhizosphere microbial communities from Kellogg Biological Station, Michigan, USA - KBS M2-4 metaG | ecosystem: Host-associated > Plants > Roots > Rhizosphere > Soil | place...
TGGAGAAGTCCTTGGCCGGAGTGGCCTGCGCGCCGCCACTGCACAGCAGGGTGGCCGCTGCGGCGCACAACACCGCGGCCGGGATGCGTGCGCGGGAGGCGACCGAGACACGAGAGTGATCAGAAGGATGGTTGTCCATGTGAGGCTCCTGTTCGTGAGTTAGGGCGAGTAGTAGTGGCGAGTTGCCTCGCGGGAGGCACGGTGTCGGCCGGCGCGCCCACCAGCAAGCGGCAAAGCGCGGCAATTGCCCGGCGCCAGGGGTTAGGCCGCGCAATACCGCTCTTTGCCGCGGGGTCGTGCCACCGGCGGCGCACGCAATGCCGCCCGTCGAAGTCCCTCCGCGAATCACCGCTCGGGCGCCGCGCCTGGTCGTCGCGGCACCGAATTTCCGCTCGGGTGCCCGCGCGGTTTCCGGTAAGGTGACGGCCGAACGAACCAACACCGCTTCCCCATGCCCCAGCTCCTCGAGTCCCGCTCGATCGATTACGTGCCGCTCGCCGAGCGGCACGGCAAGGTGTGGCACCTGTGGCCGGTGTGGTTTTCCGGGGATGCGCACCTGGCGACGCTCGCCGTGGGGGTGCTCGGCATCAGCATGGGGGGGAATCTGCTGTGGACCTCGGTCGCGGTCATCCTCGGGTGCCTGCTCGGCACCTTCTTCATGGCGTTCCACTCGACCCAGGGGCCGCAGCTCGGCCTGCCGCAGATGATCCAGTCGCGTCCGCAGTTCGGCTACACCGGGGCGCTGTTGGTGTGGGGCGTGGCGCTGGTGGCCTACATCGGCTACACCGCGCTCAATCAGGTACTGGCCGGCCAGGCCGTGCACCAGCTGGTCCCGGCGGTCTCGGCGACCTCCCCGACGGTGATCTGCGTGTTTGCACTGCTCGCGGTGGCGCTGGCCGCCGTGGGCTACGACAAGATCCACGTGGCGCAGCGGGTGTTCGCCTACGGCATGATTGCCATCCTCACGGTATTCTCGGTCGGCGCGCTCGTGGTGCTCAGGTTTCCGGCGGCGCAGTGGGATCCGGCGGGTTTTCGCGGCGTGCCGTTCCTGGCGCAACTGTTCTTCGCCGCCTCCTACCAGCTCAGCTGGTCGATCTACGTGTCGGACTACTCGCGTTACCTGCCACGCGAGGTGGGAGTGCGCGAGTCCTTCTGGTGGACTTACCTGGGCGCCTTCATCGGCGGCGCGTGGATGATGCTGGTCGGCACCGTGGCCGCCGCCACCGCCCCAACGCTCGACGTGGCCGCCGCCATGGAGTCCGCCGCCGACCAGATCTATCCGGGCCTGGGCCGGGTGCTCTTGGCGGCCGCGCTCCTGGGCCTCGTGGCGGTCTCGACGCTCAACTACTACGGCGCCTCGCTCACCCTGCTGAGCGTGGCGGACACGCTCAGGCCGCTCAAGAGCACCGCGGGCAAGCGCGTCGCGAGCCTGCTGGTCGCGTATCTTGCGAGCACGGCGATCGCGCTGGGCTCCTCCAGCAGTTTCGGCAGTCGCTTCGGGGACCTGCTGGCGGTGCTGCTGTATCTCTTCACGCCCTGGACCGCGATCAACCTCATCGACTTCTACGTGGTGCGCAAGGGCCACTACTCGATCCGCGAGATCTTCAATCCCGACGGTATGTACGGCCGCTGGAACTGGCGTGGCCTCGTGGCCTACTTCGCCGGCTTTCTCGTGATGGTGCCGTTCTTCAGCACCGAGGCCTGGAAGGGTCCGATCGCCCGCCTGCTCGACGGCGCCGACATCGCCATGCTCATCGGCCTGCCGGTGGCCGCCGGGGTGTACCTGTGGGCGTGCCGCTCGCTCAATTTCCAGCAGGAGCAGGCACGGGCCGCGGCGGCGGACGCAGGTCTGGAGCCTGCGGATGCGCTCGAGCGGGCCGCCTGAGCGAAGTGCGGCGCGCCGCTACGCCTTGAGTTCCAGATTCTCCGGGTCGTAGGGGGACTCGCGCAGCACGGTCGCGCGCTTCATCTGCCCCAGGATCAGGATCGACAGTTCGGTGCCGACGGGTGCGAATTGCGCCTGCACGTAGCCGATCGCGAGGCTCTTCTTGAGGTGGTGCCCGTAGTAGCCGGAAGTGGCGCGGCCGATCATGCGCCCGCCCTCATCGAACAGGGGCTCGTTGCCCAACGGGTCCGCATCGGTGACCTCGTGCACCTCGAGCGTCACGAAGCGGTTGGGCACGCCGGCGCTGAGCTGCCGCTCGAGCGCCTCCTTGCCGATGAAGCTGCCCTTCTTCAGGCGCACGAAGCGGTCCAGGCTCGCCTCAAAGGGCGTGTAGTCCGGGGTCATGTCGCTGCCCACATGCGGTAGGACTTCTCCATGCGCAAGGATTCCATGGCACGCATGCCGACCATGCCGATGCCGTGCCCGGCGCCGGCCTCGAACAGGGCGTCAAAGAGGTTGTGCGCGTACTCGATCGGGAAGTGCAGCTCCCAGCCCAGGGAGCCGACGAAGTTGACGCGCAGCGCGTACACGTCCACCGCGAGCGCCGCTTCGATGGTCTTGGCGGTGAGCCAGGGAAAGGCGTCGTTGTCGAGCGCGGTGTCGGTGAGCTGCGCGAGCACCGCGCGCGACTTCGGTCCCGCGAGCACGAAGCAGCCGCGGGCGTTGGTGATGTTGCGCAGGGACACCGAGCGGTCCTTGGGCAGCGCCCTGGTGAGGTAGTCGCCGTCGTAGCACTCCGCCGCCCCGGCGCTGACCACGTAGAAGTGCTCGTCGGCGATCTTGGTGATGGTGAATTCCGAGCGGATGCCGCCCTTGCGGGTGAGGGCATGGCTGAGTGCCATGCGCCCGACCTTGCCCGGGACCTTGTTGGCGACCAGGTTGTCGAGCCACGCCTCGGCGCCCGGGCCGGTCACCTCATGCTTGGTGAAGGGCGTGAGATCGATGACGCCGACGGCCTCGCGCATCAGGCGCACCTCGTTGCCGACGTGCGCAAAGTAGTTGCTGCGCCTGAAGCTCCACGCATCCTTGCGCTCGACCCCCTTGGGTGCGAACCAGTTGGCGCGCTCCCAGCCGTAGCGCTGTCCCCACACCGCGCCCCTGGCATCGATCTTGTCGTACACCGGACTGGTCTTCGCCGGGCGTCCGTCGGCGCGCTCCTCGTCCGGGAAGTGCACGGTGAAGACGTTGCGGTAGGTCTCCTCGTTCTTCTTCACCGTGTAGCGCTTGCCGGCATAGGCACCGTAGCGGCGCGGATCCACCGCCAGCATGTCGATGCCCGGTTCGCCTTCGGTGATCCACTCGGCGAGCTGCCAGCCCGAGCCGCCCGCGGCGGTGATGCCGAAGCTGTGCCCCTCGTTCAGCCACACGTTGTGCACGCCGGCGGCGGGCCCGATGAGCGGGCTGCCATCGGGGGTGTAGGAAATCGGGCCGTTGACGATGTCCTTGATGCCGCAGTGCTCCAGCGCCGGCACGCGCCGGGTGGCGCCCTCGATGTGGGGCACCAGGCGGTCCAGGTCCCCGGGGAAGAGGCTGCGGCCGAACCAGTCCGGCACGCCGTCGGCGAAGCGGGCCGGCGCCCCCTTCTCGTACGGTCCCAGGATCCACCCCAGGCGCTCCTCGCGCAGGTAATAGGACTGGTCGGGCTCGCGCAGCACGGCCAGTTCGCGCCCGCCGCCCGCCCGGTAGGCCTTAAGTTCCGCCGACTCGTCGTAGACGATGTACTGGTGCTCGACCGGGATCGCCGGCACGTTCAGGCCGAGCATTCTGCCGGTCTGGCGCGCGTAGTTGCCGGTGGCAAGCACCAGGTGCTCGGCGGTGATGTCTCCCTGGGAGGTGCGCACCTGCCACTCCCCGCCCGCCGTGCGCGTGAACGCCTGCGCCTCGGTGTGCTCGTAGATCTCCGCGCCGCCGGTGCGCGCGCCCTTGCGCAGCGCCATGGTGAGGTCGGCGGGCGCAATGTGGCCATCGTCCGGGTGGTACAGCGCCCCGATGATCGCCGCCGTCTCGGGGCTGCCGCCCAGTTCCAGCAGCGGCCACAGTTCCTTCACGCGCTTCGGGGTGATGACTTCGAAGGGCACACCGATGGTATTGGCCGTGGCGCAGTACTTCTGGTACTCGTCCATGCGCTCGCGGCTGGTCGCCAGGCGCAGGTTGCCGGTGACGTGGAAGCTGGTGTCCTGCCCGGTCTCACTCTTGAGGCGCTTGTAGAGGTCGACGGAGTACTTGTGCAGCTGCCCCACCGTGTAGCTCATGTTGAACAGCGGCAGCAGTCCCGCGGCATGCCAGGTGGAGCCGGCGGTGAGCTCGGTGCGCTCGATGAGCGCGACGTCCTTCCAGCCCTTCTTCGTCAGGTGATAGAGCGTGCTCACCCCCACCACGCCGCCGCCGATCACCAGGACACGAACATGCGTCTTCACGAGTCAGTTCTCCGCAGGCGAGGGGAGCGCGAGGGGCCGCCGCTCGCAGTGTAGCGGTGAGGCCCGGCGCTCCGGGCTCCAATTGCGACAATGCCTTGCCTTAATTGATGCCGCGCGCGGCCTCCGCCAGGTAGTGCGACACGTAGGGGGCGAACGAGCGCCACACCTCGATGCGGAACTCGCACGCGCCCAGCCGCCACAGCACGACTTCCGCCTTGGCCAGCATCGTGCGCGTGCACATGCCGACGGGAAACGCCGCCGCCTCAAGATTGAGCGGGCAGCCGCTCGCGAGCAGCGTCGCCGCCGCAGCGCCGTGCACCACGAGCGCCGCCTGGCGGTGGCTGACGTCCACCAGCGAGTGCGGCCAGGGCGAGAGCGCGCGCTCGAGGCCGGTGGCGAGGTCGGACTGCGTCAGCGGCGCGATCAGCAGCCACTCATCCGGCCCCAGCCACAGCGCGGCGCGCTCCCCGGCAACGCCTGCGCGGCAGGCCTGCGCCGGGACGCCGACGCCCAGGGCCCCCTCGGCGGCGGCGCGCACCTCTTCGCCGCCGCGCAGCACCCAGCGACAGGCAGCGGGGAGGCTGCGCAGCCACGGCGATTCGCTGATGAGGGCGGGGGTGCGCGCGGCGCTCAAGTTACGCATTGATGCGCCCGCCGCTTGGGTCGTAGAACACGCTCGGGGTCACCGTCACGGCGACGTCGCCGCCGCCGGTGGCCACGTAGAGCCTCTCCCCGAGGCGCGCGCGCCCGCCGGCGATGAGTCCGAGCGCAATCGAGCGCTCAAGGTTCGAGCTGTAGTACGAGGAAGTGACGTGGCCGAGCGGGCGCGTGGGGATGGGGCTGCCCGGGCGCGCCATGATCTGCGCGCCCTCCTCGAGCACCACGGCCGGATCCTCGGTGGCGAGGCCGACCAGCTGCCGGCGCTGCGGAGCGTGCATCGCGGGGCGGGCCAGCGAGCGCTTGCCGACGAAGTCCGCCTTGCTCTTGCCGATGGCCCAGGCGAGCCCGGCGTCATCGGGCGTCACCGTGCCGTCGGTGTCCTGGCCGACGATGATGTAACCCTTCTCGGCGCGCAGCACGTGCATGGTCTCGGTGCCGTAGGCGGTCGCCCCGAACGCGCGGCCCTTCTCCCACAGCGCCGCCCACACCGCCGCCCCGAAATCCGCCGGCACGTTGATCTCGTAGCCGAGCTCGCCGGTGAAGCTCACGCGGAACAGGCGCATCGGCACGCCCAGGATGTGGCCGGACGTGACGCTCATGTGCGGGAAGGCGGCGGCGCTGATATCCACGTCGACGAGGCCGGCGAGCAGCTCCCGGGAACTCGGGCCCTGCACGGCAATCACCGCCCACTGCTCGGTGGTGGAGGTGAGCCACACCTTAAGATCCGGCCATTCGGTCTGCAGATAGTCCTCCATCATGTTGAGCACCCGCGGCGCACCGCCCGTCGTGGTGGTGACGTGGAAGCACTCTGGCGCGATGCGCGCCACGACGCCGTCGTCGTAGATGAAGCCGTCATCGCGCAGCAACACCCCGTAGCGACAGCGCCCGACCGCAAGGCTGTTCCAGGCATTCACGTACAGGCGGTTCATGAAGGTCACCGCGTCCGGGCCCACGACCTCGATCTTGCCGAGCGTCGAGGCATCGAACAGGCCGCAGCCGGCCCTGACGGCGAGGCACTCGCGCGCCACGGCTGCGTGCAGGTCCTCGCCGGCGCGCGGGAAATAGCGGGCGCGCTTCCACAGCCCCACATCCTCGAACACCGCGCCCTGGGCGGCCGCCCAGGCGTACAGCGGCGTCCTGCGGACCGGATCGAACAGGTCCCCGCGCGAGAGCCCGGCGAAGCTGCCGAAGGTGACCGGCGTGTACGGCATGCGAAACGTGGTGAGTCCCACCTGCGGCAGGCTCTTGCCGAGCGCGCGCGCGACGATCCCGAGCGCGTTCAGGTTCGAAGTCTTCCCCTGATCCGTCGCCATGCCGGTGGTGGTGTAGCGCTTCACGTGCTCGATGGAGCGGAAGCCCTCGCGCAGCGCGAGTGCGAGGTCCTTGGCGGTCACATCGTTCTGCCAGTCGACGAACGCGCGGCCGCGCGCCGGGTCACTGCGCGGCGGCGCGCCGACGAACCCGGAAGTTTCCGCAGGCGTGAGCGGTGCCGGCACCTTGCGGCCGCGCCCGCGGGCCGGGTCGACGCCGGCGCGCTCAGGATCAAGCGCCTCGCCGGCGGCGGCGCTCCCGGCGGCCGCGCCATCTTCCAGCGCCGCGGCGACGGTCATGACGCCGCGGCAGGCACCGGCGCTGCGCGTGCGTTCGGCCGCCGCCCCCGGGATGAAGGCCTGCAGGGACTCGCTCCAGATGAGCTCGCCGCGCGACTGGGAGTGCAGGTGCACGCTGGGCGTGTAGCCGCCCGACATCAGCACCAGATCGCACGGCTGGGTCTGCCGCTGCGTGAGCTCCCCGGCGGTCAGGCTCGCAAGCTCGATGGCGTTCACGCGCCGCCGGCCCTGCGTGCCCAGCACGCAGGCCTCCGGGAGCACCGGGATGCCGGCCGCGCGCGCCCGCGCGCTCGCCTCACCCCCGGGGCGCGTGTCGGCGATGCAGGCGAGGTAGACGCCCGCCTGCTGCAGCTCGAGCGCTGCGCCATAGGCCTCGTCGCAGGCGGTGACGAGCACGGCGCGCGTGCCGGGCAGCACGCCGTAGCGGTTGAGCCAGGTGCGCGCGGCGCCGGCGAGCATGATGCCCGGGCGATCGTTGCCGGCGAACACCAGCGGGCGCTCGATGGCGCCCGCGGCCAGCACCACCTCGCGCGCGCGCACCTGCCACTGCCGCTCGCGCGGGGCATCGGCGGAGGGTGCCGCGAGGTGATCGGTGAGCCGCTCGCTCAGTCCCACGAGGTTGTGGGGAAAGTAGCCGAACGCCGTGGTGCGGGTGAGGAGCGTCACCTTAGGGTTCGCGGCCAGGGTGGCGAGCGTGGCGCGCAGCCACACCGGGGCCGGCTTGCCTTCGATCAGGCGGGGCGCGCCCACGTCCTCATCGAGGAGCGAGCCCCCGGCCTGCGAGTGCTCATCGCACAGGAGGACGCGGGCCCCGCCGGCGGCGGCGGCGGTGGCGGCGGCGAGCCCGGCCGGACCTGCCCCGACGACGAGCACGTCGCAATGCGCGAAGCGCGTGGCGTAGCGGTCCGGGTCGGGCAGCGCGGGCGCCCTGCCGAGGCCGGCGGCGGCGCGGATGCGTGGCTCGTAGAGGGCGTACCAGGCCCGGCGTGGCCACATGAAGGTCTTGTAGTAGAAGCCGGCCGGAATGAAGGGCGCGAAGAAGTCATTGAGCGCGCCGACATCGAAGGCGAGGCTCGGCCAGCGGTTCTGGCTGCAGGCCTCGAGGCCCTCGTACAGCTCCACCTGGGTGGCACGCAGGTTCGGGGTGTGGCGCGCGCCATCGCGCCGCACGGTCACGAGCGCATTGGGTTCCTCGGCACCGGCGGCCAGCACGCCGCGCGGACGGTGGTACTTGAACGAGCGCCCGAGCAGGTGCACCCCGTTCGCGAGCAGCGCCGAGGCGAGGGTGTCACCGGCGACGCCCGAGTAGCTGCGCCCGTCGAAGCGAAACCGGAGCACGCGGCTGCGGTCGATGTGCCCGCCGGAGGCGGTGCGCAGCGCGGCGTTCATGGTGGCGGCACCGCCGGGCGCGGCTCGCCGACCCTGTAGGTGGCGAGGAAGAAGTCCGTGGTGGTGTCGCGCAGCGCGTTGAAGAAGCGGCCGCAGCCATGCGCGTGGCGCCAGCGCTCGGCGTGCACGCCGCGGGTGTTGTCGCGCAGGTAGAGAAACTGCGCCCACGCCTCGGCGCCAAGCTCCGCGGGCTGCGCCGGGCGCTCGAGGTGCGCCTGGCCGCCGTAGGTGAACTCCGGCTCCGGGCGCTCGCCGCAGTAGGGGCAGTGGATGAGGAGCATCGGGGGCGCCCTAGTGTGCGACCGCCGCCGCGGCGGCTTCGTCGATGAGGTCGCCGTCGCGGAAGCGCTCGAGCGTGAAGGGCGCGTTGATCGGGTGCGGCTCATCGCGGGCGATCGTCCAGGCGAACACGTGCGCCGAGCCCGGCGTCGCCTTGAAGCCCCCGGTGCCCCAGCCGCAGTTGACGTACAGGCCCGGCACCGGGGTCTTGCCGATGATGGGCGAGCGGTCCGGCGTCACGTCGACGATGCCGCCCCAGCTGCGCAGCATCTTGAGGCGCCGGAACATGGGGAACAGCTCGCAGATCGCCTCCAGCGCGTGGCTGGTGATGTGCAGGCCGCCGCGCTGGGTGTAGGAGGTGTAGGCGTCGGTGCCGGCGCCGATGACGAGCTCGCCCTTGTCCGACTGGCTGATGTAGGCGTGGATGGTGTTGGACATCACCACGCACGGAAACACGGGCTTTACCGGCTCCGACACCAGCGCCTGCAGCGGGTAGCTCTCCAGGGGCAGCGCGACGCCGGCGAGCTTCATGATGACGCTGGTGTGGCCGGCGGCGGCGACCCCGATGCGCGGCGCGCGGATCTCGCCGCGGCTGCTCGTGACCCCGCTGACGCGCCCGTTCGGATCGCGCAGGATGCCCGTGACCTCGCAGTTCTCGATGATGTCGACCCCGAGCGCATCGGCCGCGCGCGCGTAGCCCCAGGCGACCGCGTCGTGGCGCGCGGTACCGCCGCGGCGCTGCAGCGCCGCGCCGCGCACCGGGTAGCGGATGTCGCCAATGTTCAGCGGCGGGCAGAAGGCGCGGGCTTGCTCGGGGGTCAGCCAGGCGTTGTCGACGCCGGCGGCGCGGTTGGCGCAGATGTGGCGCTTGAGCACCTGCTCGTCGTGCACGGTGTGCGCGAGCATCATGACCCCGCGCGGGGAGAACATGACGTTGTAGTTGAGCACCTGGGAGAGCTTGCCCCACAGCTGCACCGCGTGATCGTAGAGCGCGGCGCTCTCCTCGAAGAGGTAGTTGGAGCGGATGATGGTGGTGTTGCGGCCGGTGTTGCCACCGCCGATCCAGCCTTTTTCGAGCACCGCGATCTTGCGCAGGCCGTGCTCTGCGGCCAGATAGTACGCCGCTCCCAGCCCGTGGCCGCCACCACCCACGATGAGGGCGTCGTAGGCGCCCTGCGGCTCGGGACTGCGCCACTGGGGCACCCAGCTGCGCTGCCCGCGCAGTCCGGCGAGCAGCAGTGACAGGCCGGAGAAGGGCTGCACCGTAGGATCCTTCAGGCGCGTGCGGCGCCAGTGGGCGCGCATCATCCTCCCGCGGGGGACGCCAGGGTTAGGCTTCGCCCGGCGACCGACTTGAACCCAGGCGACATGGCCGCGACGCGGCCCTGCGCGCCCTAGCCCGGCGCCGTGGCGGCGCCGCCGCCCTTGATGGCGGTGCGCGGGTTCACGTGGCGGGCGAACTCGGCCACGTACTCGCTCGCGGGCCGCTCGAGGATGTCCCGGCCGGTGCCGGTCTGCACGATGCGGCCGCCTTCCATGATCGTGACCTTATCGCCGAGCTTGAGCGCCTCGTCCAGGTCGTGGCTGACGAACAGGATCGTCTTGCGCACGCGTTCCTGCAGCACCAGCAGCTCATCCTGCAGCTTGCGCCGGATCAGCGGATCCAGTGCGGAGAAGGGCTCATCCATCAAGAGGATGTCGGCGTCGGTCGCAAACGCGCGCGCCAGTCCGACCCGCTGCTGCATGCCGCCGGAGAGCTCGCTCGTGTAGCGCTCGCTCCACTGCGACAGGCCCACCAGTTCCAGCTGCCGGTCGATGATCTCGCGGCGCTTCTCGGGCGGGTCGCCCCGCAGCTCAAGTCCAAACCCCACGTTCTCGCGCACCGTGCGCCAGGGCAGCAGGCCAAACTGCTGGAACACCATGGCGATGCGCTGGCGGCGGATGCGCCGCAGCGTCGTGGCGTCACACTGGACCCCGATGTCGACGGTGGCCTCACCGTCGGCCACCAGCACCTGGCCGCGGGTGACGGCGTTGAGGCCGTTGGCCGCGCGCAGCAGCGTGGACTTCCCCGAGCCCGAGAGCCCCATGAGGACGGAGATCTCGCCCTGGGCCACCGCCAGCGTGGCATTCGCGACCCCGACGACGACCCCGGTCTGCTCGGCGATCTCGCTGCGGCTGCCGCCGCCATCCAGCCGCGTCAGCGCGGCCGCGATCGCCTGCGCGCTCGCGCGCCGGCTGGTCTTGGCGCAGAAGAGGATGTCGACCGCGTGAAACTCCAGCGCGCTCTTCATCGCGGGTTGGCCTTGTCCGCCGGCCGGCTGATGCGGTCGAGCACGATCGCCAGCAGCACGATCACGAAGCCGGCTTCAAAGCCCATGCCGACCTGCACGCTGTTGAGTGCGCGCACCACCGGGACCCCCAGGCCACCGGCGCCCACGAGCGCTGCGATCACCACCATGGAGAGGCTGAGCATGATGCACTGGGTGACGCCGGCGAGGATCGTGGGGGCGGCACTGGGCAGCTCGACCTTCCACAGCATCTGCATGGGGGTGGCGCCGAAGGCCTGGCCGGCCTCGAGCAGGGACTTCGGCACGGAGCTGACGCCCAGCTGCGTCAGGCGGATGGGCGCCGGCAGCGCAAAGATCACCGTGGAGATCAGTCCCGGCACCACCCCCAGGCCAAAGAGCACCAGCGTCGGGATGAGGTAGACGAACGTCGGCAGCGTCTGCATCAGATCGAGCACCGGGCGCATCCAGGCATACAGCCGCGGGCGGTGCGCGGCGGCGATCCCGAGCGGCACGCCGATGAGCGTGGAGACCACCGCGGCCACGATGACGAGGGAGAGGGTCTCGAGCGTGGGATCCCAGTAGCCCTGGTTCATGATGAAGAGCAGCGCCACCACCACGAACGCCACCAGCGGCCAGGAGCGGCGCAGGAACCAGCTCAGCACCGCCGCGCCGAGCACCAGGAGCGGCGAGGGCAGCGCGCGCAGGAGCGCGGTGAGGCCGTCGACGCTGCCGCGGATCGCGAGCGAGATGCCGTTGAACAGCGCGCGGCCGTGGGTCTTCACGTATTCGATGGCCACCGCGACGCTGTCGCCGACCGGGATCTTGTGGTCCGCGAGCCAGCGCTCGAGGCTGAAGCGGCCGCTGAGCTTGGTGGTGCCGCGCATCGCCGCCAGCGCCGGGCGGCCGTCGAAGGTGCTGACCCCCTCGAGCCAGGCGGCGACGGTGGCGGGGTTCGCCTTCAGGAAGCTCGCCGCCGCGACCTCGGCCGGCTGGTGGCGGTCGAGCATGTCGGCCATCACGCGGGTTTCCTGCTGCGTGGTGAAGGAGAGGTTCTGCAGCAGGCGTCCCATGTTGGGACACTCTTTGGTGTAGCCCTTGCGGGTGTTGGTATAGACGGCCGCCGCGCCGTAGTTGGGGCCAAAGACCGCATCGCCGCCGGCGAGGTAGCGCATGTCGAAGCGCATGTTCATCGGGTGCGGATCCCACCCGAGGAACACGATGGGCGCATGCGCGCGCACCGCGCGCTCGACCTCCGCCAGCATCCCCTGTTCGCTCGACTCCACGAGCTTGAAGGTGCCCAGGCCAAAGAGGTTCTGCTTGATCATCGTCAGCACCAGGCGGTTGCCGTCGTTGCCGGGCTCGATGCCATAGATGGAGGAGTGCAGCTGTGGGGCGAAGCGCTCGATGTCGGCAAAGGTCTTCAAGCCCGCCTCGTAGGTGGAGGCGGGCACCGCGAGGGTGTACTTGGCGCCGATGAGGTTGGCGCGCCCGACCTCCACCGAGCCGTCCTCGACGTAGGCCTTGCGATCCCCCTCCTGGGCGGGCATCCAGTTGCCGAGGAAGATGTCGAGGTCCTTGTGCTTCAGCGACGCGAAGGCCACCGGCACCGACAGCACGGTGATCGTCGGCTGGTAGCCCAGGCGCTTGAGCAGTGCGCTGAACACCGCGGTCGTCGCGGTGACATCCGTCCAGCCGATGTCCGGCAGCCGCACCGTCCGGCACTGCGGCGGGTCGCTGACCGGGGCGGGGGATTCCGCCGTCTGGCCGCCCGCCGGCCCGGCAAGGCAGGCGAGCAGCACGCCGACGCCGGCGAGCAGCCGTCGCGGCGCTGCCTGCCCGGCAGCGGCCGGCGGCACGGCCCGCCCTGTGGCCAGATTAGATGCGACGCGCGCGGACTTGACCCGCACGGCCCCCGACATCATCATTCTCATTGCACCTTGAATAGCCGTTTAACGGAGAACCTGTCAAGCCCTCGGGCTCCGGCAAGTCACTGAGCGAACAGGAAGTATCGGCCTGAGCCTTCACCGGCGACCAGACCCTGAATGCCCACCCAACAAGAGGCTTCGGAGTAGTGCATTGAACAGGCAATCAACCCCCTCCAGGGAGTCCGCGCCGCGCCACGGCGGCACGGTGAGGGATGAAGGCGAAGAGGTCCGCCGGGCGCAGCTCATCGAGGTCACCATCGACAGTCTGGCCGAAGTCGGCTACGTCGGCACTACGCTCGCGGAGATCGCGCGCCGGGCGGGCGTCTCCCCGGGCCTGGTGGCGCACTACTTCGGCGACAAGGACAGCCTCCTGTCGGGGGCGTTTCGCACGCTGGCGCGCTCGCTCGCGGCCCGCGTGCGGGCGCGTCTTGCGCTCGCGCACAGTGCGCGCGGGCGCGTGCAGGCGGTCATCGACACCAACCTCGCCCCGGAGGAGTTCGACAAGCGCACCGGCACCGCGTGGCTCGCCTTCTGGGGACAGGTGTTGCATGTGGAGGGCCTCAAGCGCGTGCAGACGGCCTACCAGCGGCGCATGTTGTCCAATCTGCGCAGCGACCTGCGCCTGATGATACCGGGCGATGAGGCGCGCAGCCTCGCCGCGATGATCGCGGCCATGATCGACGGGGTGTGGCTGCGGGCCGCGCTCTCGGAATGGCAGGAGGCCGACAGCGAAAGCGCACGCGCGCTGCTCACCGCCTTCGTCGAGGGACGGCTGAAGGAGCTGACCGCCCGGGCGACGGCGGCGGATGAGCGTGCCAGCCGCCCGCCCGTCAGCGCTGCGGCGAGCTTCCGCGTGCTCAATCCGGCCAACGGGGAGCTGCTGGCGCAGCTGCCGATCGATGGCGCGGCGCAGATCGATGCGGCCGTGGCCCGGGCCCAGGCGGCACAGAAGGCTTGGGCACAGCTGAGCGGCGCGCAGCGCGGGCGCATCCTGCAGCGCGCCGCGCAACTGCTGCGCGAGCGCAACGAGGAACTCGCGCACCTGGAGACGCTCAACACCGGCAAGCCCATCCAGGAAACCCGCAGCGTGGATGCGCTCTCGGGCGCGGAGTGCCTGGAGTACTACGCCGGCTTGGCCGCCGGCATCGCCGGGGAACACCTCGATCTGGGTGCCGCGGCCTTCGGCTACACGCGCCGCGAACCTCTGGGCGTGGTCGCCGGCATCGGCGCCTGGAACTACCCGCTGCAGATCGCCTGCTGGAAATCCGCCCCGGCGCTCGCCTGCGGCAACGCCATGATCTTCAAGCCCGCCGAGCTCACCCCGCTCACCGCGCTCAAGCTTTCCGAGATCTACCTCGCCGCCGGCGTGCCCGCGGGGGTCTTCCAGGTGGTGCAGGGGCTGGCCGACACCGGGCGCCTGCTGACGCGCCACCCGCAGATCCGCAAGATCTCCCTCACCGGCGAGGTCGGCACCGGCAAGGCGGTGATGGCCGATGCCGCCTCGACGCTCAAGCAGGTCACGCTCGAACTCGGCGGCAAGTCCCCGCTCATCGTGTTCCAGGATGCCAGGATCGAGAACGCGGTCGCCGGGGCGCTGCTCGGCAACTTCTACTCCGCCGGGGAAGTGTGCTCCAACGGCACGCGCGTGTTCGTGCACAAGAGCGTGCGGGGTGCGTTCATCGAACGCCTGCGCGCGCGCACCGCGGCACTGAAGGTCGGCGACCCGCTGGATCCTGACACCCAGGTCGGGGCGCTCATCTCCCAGGAGCACATGGAGAAGGTGCTCGGCTTCATCGCGCGTGGCCGTGCCCAGGGGGCGCGCCTGCTGACCGGCGGCGCACGGGTCACGGAGGGCTCGCTGGCGCGCGGGTACTTCGTCGCGCCGACGGTGTTTGACGGCTGCCGCGACGACATGGACATCGTGCGCCAGGAGATCTTCGGGCCGGTCATGTCGGTGCTCGAGTTCGAGGACGAGGACGAGGTCATCGCGCGCGCCAACGCCACCGAGTTCGGGCTCGCCGCCGGGGTGTTCACCAATGACCTCACGCGCGCGCACCGCGTGATCGCGCAGCTGCAGGCGGGCACCTGCTGGATCAACCACTACAACGTGACCCCCGTGGAGCTGCCGTTCGGCGGCGTCAAGATGTCCGGGCTCGGGCGCGAGAACGGGCGTGCGGCGATCGAGCACTACACGCAGCTCAAGAGCGTGTATGTCGCGCTCGGGGACATCGAGGCACCCTACTGAGGGGCGCGCCGCAGGATGAGCGAGGAGACCTTTGACTACGTGATCGTCGGAGCCGGATCGGCCGGCTGCGTGCTCGCCGACCGCTTGAGCGAGGACGGCCAGCACCGCGTGCTCCTGCTCGAGTACGGGGGTTCGGACCGCTCCTTGTGGATCCAGATGCCGACCGCGCTCTCCATCCCCATGAACATGGAGCGCTACGACTGGCGCTACTACAGCGAGCCCGAGCCGCACCTGAACAACCGCCGCCTGCATACGCCGCGCGGCAAGGTGCTCGGCGGCTCCTCGTCCATCAACGGTCTGGTGTACGTGCGCGGCAACCCGCTCGACTTCGAGGGCTGGGTGGCGCAGGGCGCCACCGGGTGGGGGTACGCGGACGTGTTGCCCTACTTTCAGCGCGCCGAGCGCCGCGCCGGCGGCGGCGATGCGTACCGCGGCGGTGCCGGCAAGCTTCAGACGCGCCAGGGCCTGCTCACCAATCCGCTGCACGCCGCCTGGCTCGAGGCCGGCCGCCAGGCCGGCTACCCCCTCACCTTGGACATGAACGGCTTCCAGCAGGAAGGCTTCGGCCGCATGGACATGACGGTCGGTGGCGGCCGGCGCTGCAGCACCGCCAATGCCTACCTGCGCCCGGCGATGCGCCGCACCAACCTCACGGTACGCACGCACGCCCTGGTCACGCGCGTCGTGTTCGAGGGGCGTCGTGCGGTGGGCGTGCGCTACCGCCAGGGCGACCTGCGCCATCTGGTGCGGGCGCGGCGCGAGGTGATCCTGAGTGCCGGCCCCATCAACTCCCCGCAGCTGCTGAAGCTCTCCGGGGTGGGCCCGGGGGAGGAGCTCGCCGCGCATGGCATCCAGGTGGTGCACGAGCTCGAGGGGGTGGGGGAGAACCTGCAGGACCACCTGGAGTTCTACTTCCAGGTGGCCTCGCGCGAGCCGATCACGCTCTACGGGCAGATGTCCCCGGCGCGCCGCGCGCTCATCGGCGCGCGCTGGCTGCTGCGCCGCGACGGCCTGGGCGCGAGCAACCATTTCGAGACCGGCGGCTTCATCCGCAGCCGCAGCGGCGTGCCGTATCCTGACATCCAGTTTCACTTCCTGCCGCTGGCGGTGAGCTATGACGGCTCCGCGCTCGCCCGCGAGCACGGCTTCCAGGCGCACGTGGGCCCGATGCGCTCGCGCAGCCTGGGCTGGGTGCGGCTGCGCTCGGCCGAGCCGGCAGACAAGCCCCGGATCTCATTCAACTACATGTCGCGCGAGGAGGACTGGATCGAGATGCGCGCCTGCGTGCGCCTGACGCGCGAGATCTTCGCGCAGCGCGCGTTCGATCGTTACCGCGGCCGCGAGATTCAGCCGGGCGCGCAGGTCACCACCGATGCACAGATCGATGAGTTCGTGCGCGCCAAGGCGGAGAGTGCCTACCATCCCTCCTGCACCTGCCGCATGGGCAGCGTGACGGATCCGCTGGCGGTCGTTGACCCCCAGGCCCGGGTCATCGGGGTGGAGGGCCTGCGGGTGGTGGATTCCTCGATCATGCCGCAGATCACCACCGGCAACCTGAACGCGCCGACCATCATGCTGGCGGAGAAGGCGGCAGACCACATCCGCGGGCTGCCGAGCCTGCCGCAGGCGAGGGCGCCTTACTACACCGCGCCTGCCTGGCGCAGCGCGCAGCGCTAAAGCGCGCGCCGCGGGTGCTAGTCGCGATAGCGCGTGAGCGCATCGCCGAGCGCTGCGCGCAGCGGACCCAGCCAGGGCTCATAGTGACGCCACTGCTCCAGCCCCTCCCGATACAGCGGCTGGCGCACCTGCTCGGAACTGGCCGTGCGTACGCTGCGCTCGGTCTTGTGGAACTCGATACAGGCGGGTTCGAACTGCAGCCCGCAGTGCTGCAGCAGCCGCCGCACGTTGCCTTCCAGGTCATTCACCAGGTCTTCATGGTGCACGCGCAGCACCCGCCCCGGCAGCACCGCGTCCCAGTGCCGCATGAGCTCGAGGTAGGTGCGGTAGTAGCGCGCGATGTCCTCGATGCTGTAGGCGAATTCCTGGCCGCTCGCGAACAGCTGCTTGAAGTTGCCGAAGCAGCAGGCCATCGGTTCGCGGCGCGCGTCGATGATGGTGGCGTTGGGCAGCATCAGGTGAATGAGGCCGACGTGCCGGAAGTTGTTCGGCATCTTGTCGATGAAGCGCGCCTTGCCGGTGCGGTAGGCGCGCGTGTCGGTGAGGTACTTCTCGCCCAGGCGGCGGAAGTCCTCCCCGCCCATGCCGGCGAGCACGCCCGGATAGCGCGGATTCTCCAGACTCCAGTCGCGGCCCTGCAGCTCCATCACCAGGCGCGGCACTTCCGCGAGCTCCTGCGTACCCTCGACCGCCGAGTGCGACGCCAGGATCTGCTCGATCAGGGTGGAGCCGGAGCGCGGCAGGCCGACGATGAAGATCGGATCCGGTGCGGGCGCGCCCCCGTGCTGCAGGCGGGCGAACAGCGCCGGGGTGCACACCTGGATCTGGCCGCGCGTGTTGAGCTCATGGACCTTGGGCTGGTAGCGGCTCTCGGAGCGCTTGAGCGCATTGCCGCGGGCGTAACACTCGAAGGATTCCTGGTAATGCTCCTCATCCTCCAGTGCCTTGCCGAGCGCGAAGCACAGGTGGTAGCGGTCGATGAGCGCCGTGGAGGCCGCCGCCTCCGCGGCGCGCATCTGCTCAACCTCCGCACCCAGGAAACGGTAGGTCTTGAGGTTCGCGAGGCTCCAGTAGGCATCCCCGAAGGCGGGGCGGGCAGCCGCCGCGGCGCGGTACTCGGTGATGGCCTCCTCAGCGCGTCCCAGGGTCTTGAGCGAGTGGGCGATGGAGAGGTGCAATTCCCCGGCCTGCGCCGCACCCGAGAGCAGGTCCCGGTAGAGGCCGATGGCGCGCTCGTGCTGGCCCAGCCCCACGCAGGTCATGGCGTAGAGGGTGCGATAGTTGCGGTTGGCAGGATCGGCGGTGAGCAGCCGATCGGCCTGCTGCTGCGCCGCCTGGTACAGGTGGCGCTTGACGAGCACCTGGACGTATTCGAAGCGCGCGGCGTGATAGTCCGGGGCAAGTTCGAGCACGCCTTCCAGCAACAGCTGCGCGTCATCAAGGACGTCACGCTCGATGCCGATGCGGGCCAGCAGGCGCATCGCTTCCACCTGGTGGCCGTGCTTCAGGAGGAAGGCGCGGATCATCTGCTCCGCGGCCGCGAGCTCCCCGTCCGCGAACAGGGCCGTCGCGGTTACCACCTCCGGGGGCAACTGTTTGAGCGTGGCGACATGCGCACCAGCCGTGGCGGCGTTCTCGGTGTCGCCCGTCACACGGCACAGGCACTCCAGCATGCCCCAGGTGGCGGGCAGCGCGTGGTTGATGTTGACCGCGCGCAGGAATGCCTCGATGGCCTCGGGGGCCTGGCGCAGCACCACGTGGCAGTGGCCACGTTCCTGGAAGAGGCGGCTGAAGCGCGGGTGCACGCGTTCGAGTTCGGCGAGGGTGACGAGCGCTGCCGCCACGTCCCCGGTGAGCCGCTGCGACTGGGCGCGCAGGTACAGAAGGTCGCGATTCTCCGGCACGGTGGCGAGCAGCGCGGAACTCGCCTGCAGGCTCTCCGCAAAGCGCCGCTGTCGCACCAGCTCGGCGATGCGCCCGACCTCACGTTCGACGGCCGAGGGCTGGTTCATCGGTTCAGGCTTCGGTATCACGGGCGAACGATAGCACCGCGTTCCTCACCCGGTGCGCAGCGGCGCGCGCGCCGCCGGCGCCCCAGGCCGCGCCACGCGGGTGAGCCTCCCCGGCAGCTGCGGCCGCAGGCGCCGCTCAGCGCCTCAGAACTTGTAGCCGAAGGTGCCCCCCAGCACCCGCGGCCGCAGCGGGGTCTGCGCGACGATGAACTGGTCGGTGCTCACGAACACGCTGGCGTTGGAGTTGCTGAGGTTCTCCCCGTACAGGTTCACGTACCAGGCATCCTTCGCCACCCCGATGGAGGCGTCGTAGGTGGTGTAGGCGGGGTTCTCGAACCGCAGCCGGCCGGTGCTGATGCCGCCGGCCTGCGCGAGCGAGGGGTTGGAGCCGGCCTGCGTGAAGGAGTGGCCGCTGTGGGTCGCGCCGAACTGCACGAACGGCGTGTAGCCTGAGACGTTCCATTCATAGCGCGCGCGCACGCTGAACTGGATCGGCGGCGCATTGGCGCTCGGGGAATCAATCGGGCCGAAGGGGTTGGTGACCGGCACGCAGTTGCTGCCGAAGGCGTTGCAGGCGTTGGTGATGGGCTTGCCGAAGTCGGGGCTGGCCGGATTGTTGTTGAGCAACACCGGCGAATTGGTCTGGCGGCTCTCGTTCCAGGCCGCCGCGCCCTGCAGCGTGAGCCCGGTGGTGACCCGCGCGATCAGCGAGGTCTCCACGCCCTTGATGACGAAGTCCTGGCCATTGGTGTTGAAGAAGATGTTGCCGACCACGCCCGGATCGAAGAATGCCACCTGCACGTTGTCCCAGTTTTCGCGGTATACCGCGCCGTTCCACTGCAGGCGGTGGTTGAAGAATTCCGTCTTCCAGCCGATCTCGTTGTTGGTGAGCTTGTCGGAGGTGTAGGAGCTCGGAATGAAGTACTGCGGCGTGCCGTCGGGGGTGAAGGCGTGCGCCGAGTTGCCGTTCTGGTTGAAGCCGCCCGGGCGGAAGCCCTGGCTGTAGGTGTAGTACACCATGGTGTCGGGCGTGATGTGCCAGGTGAGGTTGCCGCGGCTCTTGAAGCCGGATTCGGAGTTCTTCAGGTTCTGGGCGTTGAGGTTGTAGGAGAAGCCTGACTGGCAGCCGCCTGGCGGCACGCCCCCCTGGAAACACCCGAAACTGGAAAGCACGCTGCCGGCGGAGGAGTTGTCGAACTTGAAGTGGCGCGTGCCGGCCGTCAGGGTCAGCACCTTCGGGATCAGGTCGAAATCGACCGAGGCGAAGAAGGCGGTCTGCTTGGTCTCGCGCACCGTGTCCTGATAGAAGGAGGTGTTATCACCCTGCACCCCCGGATTCACCACGGTCGTGCCGGGAAACGTGCCGACGTTGCTGAAGCAGCCGGTGTTTCCCGGCCCGCTGTCCGCCGTACAGGACGGCACGTTCTTGTAGTTCCAGCCGGTCTGGTCGTAGAGCTTGTTGTCCTCCCAGAAGACGCCGGCGATGGCCCGCAGCCGCCACTCATCCGGGGTGCTCAGGCGGAACTCATGCTGCTGGTGGGTGTTGCGCTCGATCGAGCGCCAGGTCGCGCTCGGGGAGAAGCACTTGGAGGGGAGGTTGGGCGTGTACGCGCCCGGACCGTAGCACTGGTAGTAATCCGCATACACGCCGCGGGCGTAGTTGGTGTAGTCGCCGACCTGCTCGACGTTGCGCACCAGGTAACCGCCGGTATAGACCGCCTTCAGGGGCCCGAGCCTGCCGTTCACGGTCCAGGCGGTGTTCTCGAAGCGGTCCTTGTCGTAGGCGCCGTTGAACAGGGTGACTTCCAGCGGCCCCAGGGGCGCGCCATCCGAGGCATTGGGCTGCTGGTAGAAGACGCCGCGCGAGTCCATGTGCTGGTAGGACTGGGTGATCAGCGCGTCCCAGTCATCGTTGAACTTGTACAGCAGCTCGGCACGGATGCCCTGGTAGGTGACCGGGTTGATGGCGCGTTTGACCACCGGTCCATTGTTGATGGCGGCCGTGCCCGGTGGCACGCAATAGCCGTTATTGGGCAGACCGTCGGGGCATTGCCCCTGCGCGTTCGCCGGGAAGTGCGCGTAGTACATGCCGATATCGGTGTTCTTGCGCGTGAAGGTCGCCGGCACGTTGTCGATGTAGCCGCCGCGGCGGTCGTTGTAGATGACCGCGCGCACCCCTAAGGTGTCGGAGATCAGCGGCACGTTCAGCACCGCCGTGAGGGCGGTATTGGGGTCCCCGTGCGCGGTCACGCCGTAACTGGCGCTGACGTTCGCCTCGGTCTTGTCCAGCCGCGGCTCGTTGGTGATGTAGCGGATCACGCCCGCCTCGGCGCCGGCGCCGTAGAGCGTGCCCTGCGGGCCCGCCAGCACTTCGATGCGGTTAAGATCCGCCGCATAGATGTCGAGGTTGCGTCCCGGCAGCTGCCCGGACTGGTTGTCCAGGTAAATGGCGACGTTGGGCCACAGGCCGGTCGAGCCGCTGCCCTGACTCGGCTGCGAGCCGGCGGAGAGGCCGCGCATGAAGACCTCGTTCTGGCCGGGGCCGTTGTTGGCGGTGGTGACATTGGGCAGGTACTTGATGTAGTCATCGAGTGTTGCGATGTTCAGCTGCTGCAGCGTCTGGGCCGTGAAGGCCTGCATCGCGATCGGCACGTCCTGCATGCTCTCGTTGCGGCGCTGCGCGGTGACGGTCACCTCGATCAGCACCTCCGAATTGCCCGACGCGCTGGTGTCCGCCGTCTCGGCCGGCGCTGCCGCCGCCGCGGCCGAGGCGCCACCCAGGATGGCTGCTATCGCATACGAGATCTTGGAGTTCATTGCCGGATCCCTTTAAGAAGATGAGCCGCACCGGCAAGCCCGGTGCATTCCGCGACGCGCCAGCCGTGCGGTGATCATGACGATGCGCGGATTAGATATGACGGCCCGGGGGTGCGATTGAATGGACACGTCAGCCACTTGTTACGTACGCGCCTGCACCGTGGTGTGTATTTTCTCAGGAGAAGGCCGCGAATGTTGCCGTGATGCGACGTCGCCGTCGCCCGTTACTCAAACACACGCGCCCCGGCGGCGTCGCCATTGACGGCGCGCGGGGGCTGCAGGCGTCGGGTGGAGGGCGAGAGGCCGTAGGCATCCTTGAACTGGCGTGAGAAGTGCGCGCAGTCGGCAAAGCCGGCCTCGTTGGCGATGTCGGTCACCGAGCGGTCGGTGTTCTCGATCAGCCAGTTCGCGTAGCGCATGCGCAGCTGCCGGTACAGCGAGGCAGGTCCCATCCCCACGTGCTGACGGCACAGCCGTTCCAGCTGGCGGGCGGACAGTCCGAGCTCGGCGGCCACGGCCGCGACGGCGATCGGGCGCGCGAGATTCTGTTCCATGAGCAAGAGCGCGCGCCGCACGCGCGGCTCGGCGACAGTCTCGGACATCGGCGGATGCGGCTGTGCGTCGCTGCCCGAGCGCGGCCGGTCGAACAGCAGTACCTGGCTGGCCTTCTGCGCCACCGCGCGTCCGAGGTGCTGCTCGATGAGGTAGGTGGCGAGCGCCGCCGCGCCCGCGCCGCCGGCGCAGGTGATGCGCGGGCCGTCCGCGAGGAACAGGCGGTCGGCGATCACTTCCTGGTTCGGGAAGGCCTCGAGGAAATCCTGGTAGTGGTACCAGCTGACGCACGAGCGGCGGCCCTTCATGAGCCCGGTGCGGCACAGCACGAAGCTGCCGGTGCAGATGCCGATGAGGGGCACCGCTGTCGCCCCCACCTCGCGCAGGTAGCGCGCGGTGGACTCATCGATCTGCGGCCCGGTGTGCAGCAGGCCGCCGATGACCACGACATAGTCGAGCGACTCCGGGGCCAGCAGGGCGCTCGTCGGCTGAATCAGTACGCCGCAGCTGGCGGCGACGGCTTCCGGGCGGCCGGCCATGATCGACCACTGCACGTGCAGCGGACGGCTGCGATCGCCTTCATCGGCCGCCAGCCGCAGGTGATCGATGAACACGGCGAACGCGGACAGCGTGAAGTGGTGGGCCAGAATGACGCCGACGCGCAGGGGCGGCCGCACAGTGCGTTCCGGTGCAGTCGTTCTCATTATTGTGGCTGAGTGAGGCATTGAACGCGCACTCAATACTGCTGATTTCTCCCCGCGGCCTATATTCCATTAACCCCCGGAAGGACGCAAGAAGCAATTGAACGAGCGTATAAGTGTATTGAGAACAAAGAACTAGCTCGGTGTGGCAGGCTCCCTTCTCGGGAACGCCACATTGAATGACTGTTCAGGGAGGGCCAGGAGCATCCGCCCGTGAAGCGGCGCAGCCCGGTCTTCACCAGGCGCCTCCGCGCGGTGATCGGGCGTGGGGTCAGCGCAGGACGGCGAGGCGCGCGAGGTTGGTCTGCACGGTCGGATCGTGGCAGCCGCTGCGCGCATACCAGCGCCGGGCGGCGCCCACCAGGGCACGCCCGGTCTCGACGGACTGGGTTTGCTCCGGGTCAAGATCCTCGTGCCCGTGACTGGTGAAGCCGCGGGGCGGCGTGCGGACGTGGCGCCGCAACTGTAGGCGGCGCAGCGCGCGGGTGGGAACGGATTTCGGAGCCGGGCTCGGTGCGCCTGCCTCGACGCCCGGTACCGGCTGGCCCAGGAGGGCATCCGGCGTATCCGGCAGCGGCGGAATCCACTGGCGGCACCACATCCCGACCGCATCGCCCGAGCAGCGCAGCTCCGGATCGCTCAGGGCCACCGCAATACGCGGCAGGTCGCACGCTTCGCGCAGCGCGGCGTCCCAGCGCTGCTCATCGAGCAGCTGTTCGATGTCGGTGAGATAGCTCGCGAGCATCCGCGAACAGGAAGGCGTGGCCGCGCCAACGCCCGCTGATTGTGGGTCAGGCATCAGGTCTCAACTCCCGGCTGCACTCCAAAAAACTCTCAGGCCGGCTGCCCGGCGGGGGGAATCGGAGCGCTCACCGTCGGGGCCGCGGGCTCGGGCGTCACGGCCGGCGTGCTCGCCGGCGCGGCGGGCCGCCGGATCGCGCGCCGCGGACGGGGCCGCCGCGGCGGGACGGGTGCCGGCTTCGGGCGGCTGACCACCACAGCCGCGCGCACGCTCTTGGCGCGTTTTGGCCGCCGCGCGCGCACGGCAGCGGACGCGATGGCGCGCCGGCGGGCGCGAACCACCTTTGCTTTCAGGCGCTTCTGGACGGGAGTTGCCGCCTTCCTTGCAGTCTTGGCCTTGGCTCGACCCGCGCGGGCCTTCGCTTTGACCACCGCGACCTTCGCCTGCGACGGTGCGCCGCCCTTGCGACGGGCGCGCTTCCAGGCCTTGCGGGTGACGGCGGCGTGCTTGCGTGCCCGGCGTGCCTCGCGCTTGGCCTCCTTGAGGCGCTTGCGAGCGCGCTTCAGCTCCTCTTTGGCGATGCGTACGCGCTGTTTGGCAACGTCGGCCAGCAGCCGCGCGCGCTCGAACGGGGTTGCAGAGGAGAGGGGTTCGCTGCCTGTCTTCTTCATCTGCGGGCCTGCGAAGCGGGGAGACGACCAGTTTCACACAAGCGCACGCGCCTTACCACCGCGCGAAGTTATCCACAGAATTTGTGCATAACTATGTGGACAGAAGCGTCAGCGGGACACAAAGGCTGAGGCTGAGCAAGAACTTGCGTTACCGTGCGCGCGTTTTCGCCAGCGCGGAGTGTGGATCGCCCCTGGCGGCTGCTAGGGCGTGCTCCCGAACATGCTCGCGGTGACGCGGTTGCGGCCACCGTGCTTGCTGCGATAGAGCGCCGCGTCGGCGATCTTGAGGATCCGCTGCGCGAGCTGGCGCTCGCCGGCGGGCACGCGATCGAGGCCGCACAGTCCGAAGCTCGCGGTGACCGGTACGCTCTTGCGATCGCAGGTGAAGGGCGTCTTGGCAATCGCCGTGCGCAGTTTACGCGCGACTCCCAGGCCGTCCTCGTACGAGGTCTCCGGCAGCACGACGGCAAACTCCTCGCCGCCGATGCGCGCCACCCAGTCGACGCCGCGTCGCAGGTTCTGTTGCAGCCGTGCGCCGAACTGTCGCAGGATCTGGTCGCCGCCGGCGTGGCCGAGTGTGTCGTTGAGCTTCTTGAAGAAGTCGATGTCGCACAAGACGAGCGACAGCCCCCGACCGTAGCGCGCCGCGCGCTCCATTTCCCGCGGAAAATGCTTGCTGAAGAAACGCCGGCTGGCGACGCGCGTCAGGTCATCGGTAGCCGACAGCTTGCGGTTTTCCGCCAGCGTGATGCGCAGCACTGTCTCCAGTTCTGCGATGCGTCGCGCGGCCGCCAGCCGCGCGTCCAGCTCCCGCGCCGAGGCGCGCCGCGCGACGCACTCATCGGCCCCGGCGTTCAGCCCCGCCTCGCGGCCGGAACTCTCATCCCGATCGGCAATGTAGAGGATGAACGGCGCGCGGTCGCCCGGTTGTGCTTTCAGCCGGGTCACGAGGTCGAGGGAGTCGGTAATCACCACCGGACGAAACTCGACCACCAGACGCCGTAACGCCTCGTGTTCGTCCGTGACGGACTCGTAGTCGAGCATGTCGCCCGTGATGCGTTGCTCGATCTGCAGCCGCGTGGCCGGGTCCAGCAGGGCGAGCAGCGCCCGGGGCGGGGGCACCAGGCGCAGCATCACGGCGATGCTGGCGGTGGTCTCCTCGGAGTTGGCAGGCGGCCGCTCGGCGCGACGCTCGAGGATGCGTTGAATAACTGTGGTCTGCCCGCCCGTCGGCACTGCCCCCTCCCAACCGGCCAGCCGTCTTCACGGCGTGGGTGCAGATTACCTAGCCGCGCCGCAAATTGCGCGGTTGCCGTGTGCCGGTGCCCCTACCGCCCCTGACATTTCGCCCCGGGGAGCGCTGCTGACAGGGCTCCCGAAGCCTCAAGGGGATATCATGCACCGGCCATGGATCCGCCCGCCCTTACACGCGATCGCCGCCCGTTTTTTCTCGCGCCGCTGTGGCTGACCTTTCTGAGTGCGTTGCTGGTATTTGCGCTCGGGTTCAGCCTCTACCGCAGCGCGGGGACGACCGTCGTGCTCCTGGTGCGCGCCGCCAGCGAGGACACGGCCATCATCGCCGACCCGCCCATTTCCCCGGAAGGGGAAGAGCGGGCGCAACGACTGGCGCACCTGTTCGGGGAAGACGGCACGGGGATTGATGCCATTTACGTGAGCGACGAGCGCCGCACCCAGCAGACTGCGGCTCCCCTGATCGAGCGCCTGCATCGTGCGCCGGTGGTTTTTGCCAGCACCGCCGCCACCGCTACCGCCGACCGTCTGCTGCGCGAGCACGGCGGCGGCACGGTGCTCGTGATCGCAGGTGGTGCCAGCTTCCCGGCGCTACTGCGGACGCTGGGCGATCGTGAGGCCCGGACGCCCGCGCCGGAAGAGGCGGGCGTCATGTATCTTCTGAGCATCCCGACCTTCGGTTCCACGCACCTGGTGCGCCTCAAACTATAACGCCAAGCCCTCAGCCGACGGGCTCGCGACGGTTGCCGCCGGCGCTGAGCGCCACCGCGCGGTGAATGAATTCGGCGTGCTCACCGATGCGAAAGTCGGCCAGCACCGCGGCGCGGATGTAGCGCGCCTGATCGATAAGGTAGGTGGCGCGGCGCACGCCGAAGCCGAGCGGCCCGACTACGTCGTACATGCGGATGACAAACTTGTCGACGTCCGCGAGCAACGTGAAGGGAAGCTTGTACTTTTCGCGGAACTTGCGGTGGCTCTCCGGGTTCTGGGGGCTTACGCCGGCGACGTCCAGGCCAGCCTCGAGCAATTCGGTGTGCATGTCACGGATCGAGCACGCCTCGCGCGTGCAGCCAGGCGTAAAATCGGCCGGGTAGAAGTACAGGATGAGCGGTCCGTGACGTAGCAGGGTGCTCAGGGAGACGTTCTGGTCATCCTGGTCGGGCAGCGTAAATTCCGGCGCGCGGCCCCCGATGGGCAGCATGGCGTGGTCTCCGATCCTCAGACGCTAAAAAATCCCCGCATTTGCGATCATAGCCGCATCGCCTACCCTGGGTTAAAACTTCATTGGACCGCCTCGGTCGCGATGCTAGAATCGCGCGCCTTGCGGTGGGGCGGTAGCTCAGCTGGGAGAGCGTCGCGTTCGCAATGCGAAGGTCGAGGGTTCGATCCCCTTCCGCTCCACATCTAATTTATAAATAAAAACAACCTATTATGATAACTACGTAAGGTATTTTCTGGTGGTACCTGAAAGCACGTTGAGTCTCGGATTTTGCGTGGAGTGTCAGCAACTTTTCACTTCCCATCCCCTGCATTCTCAGTACGAACTCACGTTCTGAGGACGGCAGCGATGCTCGAGAGCGAGGTGACCCGCAAAGCGCTGCGTGGACAGCACCGCTGCCCCAGGCCGCAGCGATACGGGCCGTGGGTCATGACGGAGCTGTCTGAGCGAGAAGCAGGTAGTTTCACCGGCGTGAGCCGCAGTGTCTTAGGGCACCAGCGCAGCCTACTGCCAGCGGCACCGCTTCCGGTCGAGCGACATGCGTTGCACGTACCTCGGGAAATCCAGGCTGAACCGTTGCTTCAGGTTCAAGCCGGTCGCTGCGAGTTTTCCCCAGTCGTATTGGGAGTGACTGTCTTTAAAGGCAAGCACAATGACATTACCGTGGGGCGCCACCTGCAATGTCACAAAGTGGCCCTCAAAGACTTCCTGGATCTTGCTCAAGTGGGCATTGCAATTCTTCCGATCGCCGCACATGTTGCTCACAAACACGCCGCCCTGCGACAAGACGCGACGGACTTGTTGGTAGAACTCGATGGCGTCGAGTTCCGGCGCAATGCCCGCGCGATCACACGCATCCGCAAGGATCACATCCTTGGATCGTCGAAGATGCGCCAGGTAGTGAGCGCCATCAGCACAGATCACACGGAAGCGATCATCGTCTCGCGGGATGCTGAATTCCTCGCGCAAACTAATGACGTCGGGATTCATCTCGACCGCCGTAACGGCTGCGCCTGGCAAGCTCCGATAACAGAATTTCGCCAGTGACCCGCCCCCAAGACCCAGCAACAAGATGCGCGCGGGGGCATGATTGAACAGCAGGAAGGCCATCATCTTGCGCGTGTAGGCGAGGCTCAGCTTATGCGGGTCTTTCAACGACATAGCGCTTTGCACGGCGTCCAGATCAAAATGCAGAAACCGCCATTGGCCGCTGTCGAGGATGAAGGGCTTGTCGTAGGTCCCTGCGAACAAACGCTCCCACAAGGATCGTCGGCAGCTGTCGGAGGGCTCCAGTAGACGTAGCATGCTGTTTGCTCTTGGGAACGAGCATTCCATTTCAAGGAGTTGTGCCCGTGCGCCGCTCATGGCAGTCCACGGGGCGATGGCGGAGCTGCACCCATGCTCGAAATCGCGGTGAGAATGCCGGCGAGGATCCGCCTGGGGTTGGGGGGGCAGCCGGGCACGGCCACATCAACCA
>Ga0105242_10000622_pt1 | contig 27824 bp, 22 predicted proteins | sample KBSM24metaG_FD_81521 | JGI IMG/M metagenome (GOLD analysis project Ga0105242, IMG submission 81521) | Miscanthus rhizosphere microbial communities from Kellogg Biological Station, Michigan, USA - KBS M2-4 metaG | ecosystem: Host-associated > Plants > Roots > Rhizosphere > Soil | place...
ACTCCTATACGGCTGCGCCACCCGCCCAGCCATGAACAACATGCTCGATCTGAAAATCACCAACGCCCGCATTCTCGACGGCACCGGCGCGCCGTGGTTCCGCGGCGACGTCGGCGTACGCGGCGACACGATCGTCTCGATCGGCGATCTGCGCGAGATGCCGGCGAAGACGGCCATCGACGCGGGAGAGCGCGTCGTCGCTCCCGGCTTCATCGATCTCCTCGGATGGTCGCAGTCCACCGTCCTCACCGATCCGCAGCTCGAGGCGAAGGTGCGGCAGGGCGTGACCACCGAGATCGACGGCGAAGGAAACTCGCCCGGCCCGACGCTCGACGGCCGCTTCCGCACGCTCGGCGACTATCTCGACACCGTCGACCGCCAGCACTCCGCCATCAACTTCGCCATGCTCCTCGGCGCTTCCAATCCGCGTGAGATGGTCATCGGCAACGTCAACCGCCAGCCGACCATGGAAGAGATGCAGCAGATGGAGCGGATCGTCGAGCAGGCCATGCGCGACGGCGCGATCGGCATCGGCTCGTCGCTCATTTACGTCCCGGCGATGTACTCCACCACCGAAGAGCTGATCAACATCTCGCGCGTGGCTGCAAAATACGGCGGCGTCTACTTCTCCCACATCCGCGACGAAGGCGATCACATCGACGACGCGCTCGACGAAGCCTTCCGCATCGGACGCGAGGCGAACATCCCGATCAACATCTGGCACATCAAGGTCGGCGGGCGCGCGAACTGGGGACGCATGCCGCAGGTCATCGCGCGCATCGAGGCGGCGCGCGCGTCGGGCATCGACGTCGCCGCGAACGTCTATCCGTACGCGGCGTCATCGACGGGCCTGAGCACGCTCGCGCCGAACTGGGCGCTCGAAGGCGGCTACGACGATTTTCAGCTGCGGCTCAAGAATCTCGAAGACCGCGAGAAGATCGCCGAAGCGCTGCGCGCGCAGGTCGCCAAGCGCGGCGAGCGCGGGATCTATGTCTCGCAGATCTACAACCCCGCGCTCGCGCAGTACGAGAAGAAATTCATCGAGCAGATCGCGGCCGAGATGGCGGTTGCGCCCGAGGAAGCGTTGATGCGGCTATTCGCGGACAGCACGCCCTCGCCGAGGGTGATCTTCTTCTCGATCCATGAAGACGACGTTCGTTACGCGCTGAAGCAGCCGTGGATCTCGGTCGGCTCCGACGCCGCCTCCCCCGGCGCCGACATGCGCGCGCAGAACACCGCCGTCCACCCGCGCGCGTACGGCACGTTCCCCCGCGTCCTCGGGCGCTACGCGCGCGACGAGAAACTGATGACGCTCGAAGACGCGGTGCGGCGGATGACCTCGCAGGCCGCGCTCCGCGCGAACATTCACGATCGCGGCGTGCTGCGCGAAGGCATGAAGGCGGACATCATCATCTTTTCTCCCGACACGGTCCGCGACGTCTCGACGTTCGAAGACCCGCATCATTTTTCCGAGGGAATCGACGACGTCATCGTGAACGGAGTTCCGGTACTGCGCGGCGGCACCATGACCGGCGCGCTGCCGGGCAAAACGATTCGAGGAAGCGGGTACGTGAAACGATGAGACAGAAGGCAGAAAGCAGAAGGCAGAAAGCAGAAATGAGAGGGCTCCGGGCTCTTACTTCTGCCTTCTGCTTTCTGCCTTCTGCTTTGAACGCGCGGAGAGCCGATGACTGAACCGTCACACGCAAAACTCGTTAGAACGATTGGTTTCTGGGGCCTGGTGGCGATGTGCATCAACGCCGTCATCGGCTCGGGCGTGTTCCTTCTGCCGCACGAGTCGTACGTTCTCCTCGGCCCGTTCTCGCTGTGGGCGCCGCTGCTCTTCGCGGTGCCGGTGTTCATCCTGGTGTTGTGCTTCGCCGAGGCGGCCAGTCACTTCAGCGAGCCGGGGGGCGCGTACCTGTACGCGCGCACCGCGTTCGGCGACTTCGTCGGATTCGAGACCGGGTGGATGAACTGGCTCGCGCGCGTGACCTCGCTGGCGTCGCTCTCGAACGGATTCGTGCTCGCGCTTGCGCTGCTCTTTCCGGCGCTGAAGCTCGGCGTGCCGCGCGCGGCCATCATTACCGGCTCGATCCTCTTCCTGGCCGCGATTCACTTCATCGGCGTGCGTTACGGCGCGGCGTCGATCTACGTCTTCACGTTCGGCAAGCTCGTTCCGCTCATCGGCTTCATCATCGTCGCGCTGATCGCGTGGAAGACGAATCCGTTGCCGCAGTCATTCACGCTGCCCACCGGCGACGTGAAATGGATCGACGCCGCGCTGTTCATGTTGTTCGCCTACGCCGGCTTCGAGAACCTCGGCGTTCCCGCGGGTGAGTTCAAGAATCCGCGTCGCGATCTGCCGTTCGCCTTGCTGATCGGGATCCTGGCGATTGCCTCGATTTACGTGCTCGTGCAGCTCGGCGCGATGTCGGCGCTGCCCGATTTGTCGAAGAGCGACACGCCGATCGCCTCCGCGGCCGCGGAGCTGGTCGGCCCGATCGGCGCATTGATCGTGACCATCGGCGCGCTCCTGTCGATGGCCGGGACGAATTCGGGGACGATGCTCGAAGGCTCGCGCATGCTCTACGCGCTCTCGCTGGACCGGCGCATGGGCCCTCTCTCCTACGTTCATCCGCGCTTCCACACCCCGACCGTGGCCATCACCATTCACACGATCGCCGCGCTGGCGCTGGCGCTGGGCGGCTCGTTCCGCCAGCTCGCGCTTCTCTCCGCGGTCGCCCGCCTCGCGACCTATCTCGCCACGTGCCTCGCGGTCCCGCGCCTCCGCAAACTGAATGAGGGCTTCCGCACGCCCGGCCTCATCGTGCCGATCCTCGGCACGCTCGTCGCGCTGGTCTTTGTCGTTACGCTCGATGCACGGAAAGCGATCGCCGCGGTGATCGCGCTGAGCGTCGGGGCTTTGATTTACGTCATTTCCCGGCCGGCGGCGCGGCGATAGCGCCTATCTCCCCGGCCTCGCCGCACATCGTGCTGCGGTTTCCCGCGATGAACTTCCGTCCCGCTCCCGTCACCGTGGCCTCGATGAAAATCGACCGAGAGCGATCCGCCGCGAAGCTCCAGGTGAAGGTCTCATACCGGTTCGATCCAGGAGCGTAGGAGCCGATGAGCGTGCAAGGCTTTTCGCTGCTGCAGAGAGGCAGCACTGTCAGTGCGCCCGGTAATTCCTTCGTGTCGAAGTAGGACTTCCGATCGAAGACCGAATTTGGGAAGTTCCACGCCTTGAACGTGACATCACTCACGGTGACGAACTTTCCGCCATCGTTCCGGACCTCCAGCGTGGCGTCAGCGATACACAGCTCCGCGATCTTCTGCCACGCGATCGAAATCGTACCTCCAACCTTTGGCTGAAGCCTGGGATATTCCTTCTGACAGAACAGGAATACGCCCCAGATGCCGGCAGCGATCACCGCAGCGGCCCCGAGAGAATTCTTGAGGATCTCGGACCGGAGCCGCACTCTTTCCAGTTTGTCCGGTCGCTTACGTTCGGCGCGGGGTGCTTGATCGGTCATCGAATCCTCCTAGAACATCCGCATGCACACCGCGACCGTCGCGATCGCGGCGACGACGTCGCCGATGAGGGCCGCGGGGATTGCGTGGCGCGTGCGTTTCACGCCGACCGCGCCGAAGTAGACGGCGAGCACGTAGAACGTCGTCTCCGAGCTGCCGTACATCGTCGCGGCCATGCGGCCGATCAGCGAGTCGGGGCCGTGCGTCTTCACGAGATCGGTCGCGAACGCGAGCGATCCGCTTCCGGTGAGCGTGCGCAGCACCGCGAGGGGGAAAAGCTCGGGCGGGAAACCGAGCGCGCTCATGACCGGCCTGAGCGCGCTGGTCAAGAGGTCCATCGCGCCGGAGCCGCGGAACATCCCGATCGCGACGAGGATGCCGACGAGGAACGGGATGATGCGCACCGCCACTTCGAATCCTTCCTTCGCGCCGTCGACGAAAACGTCGTAGACCTTCACCTTGCGGATGATTCCGATCAGCGGAATCACGACGAGGAGCACGGGGATCGCCCAGAGCGAGATCGCGTCGAGCGTGGCGCGGATCATTCGCTCAGCCCCTCATCCGCCCTTCGGGCACCTTCTCCCCGCACGCGGGGAGAAGGGCTCTCGACGAGCACGTCCTCCGAGTGCCCCTCTCCCCGCGAGGCGGGGTCACGAGGCCAGAACCGCTGCAGCGCTTTCGCGGCGATCACCGCCGCGGCGGTGCCGATCGCGGTGGCGATGATCGACGGCGCGATGATCGCCGTCGGATTCTTCGACCCGGCGGCGGCGAGCACGGCGATCATCGTCGCGGGGATGAGCTGCACGCCCGAAGTGTTGAGGGCCATGAACGTGACCATCGGATTCGTCGCGGTCTCTTTCTCATCGTTCAACGTCTGCAGCTCTTCCATCGCCTTGATGCTGAGCGGCGTCGCGGCGTTGTTGAGGCCGAGCATGTTCGCGGCGACGGAGAGCACGATCGCGCCGGATGCGGGATGCTCGGCCGGAACTTCGGGGAAGAGCCATCGCAGCACCGGCCGCAGCGCGCGGCCCAGGAGCGAGACCAGACCGGAAGCCTCGGCCACGCGCATCATGCCCGACCAGAGCGTGAGGATGCCGATCAGCCCGATGGCGATCTCCACCGCCGTCTTCGCCGAATCCATCGCCCCCTTCGTCACCGCGTCGGCCGTGCCGTTGAACGCAGCAACCAGCAGCGCGATGGCCATGAGTCCGAACCAGATGTAGTTCAGCATGATCGGATGGTAACGTGTTGCGGTGCGGTGCGTCGCGCTGTTGCTGCTCGCGATCATTCAACTCGACAGCGGCTGGCGCATTGCCGTCACCGCGCCGCGCGAGTCGCCGCCGGGCGATGATGTCGCCTGGAGCCAGCAAGTCGCCGAGCGCCGCGAGCTCGATCTCTGGTACCGCAACCGGCTGCCGGAGAGGCTGCCGGACGATCCGCAGATCGTCTTCCGCGCATACATCGCGCACTTCGCGCTCTACGTCGATCAGCAGCGGATCCACACCTTCGACGACGACACGGCGCGCGACCGCATGCGCGTCCACGTCGTGCCGCTGCCGCCGCGTTCGGCCGGAAAGCGCGTCTACGTGCGCGTCGTGCATCCCGAGGGAGATCCGTACTTCGGCGACGGGCCATTGATCGTTGCGAGGGCGGAGCTTCCGGACGCGCTGCATCGCGAGACGGCCACGCCGCTGCGCGACGATCTCGACGACATCGCCATCGGCGGGATCCTTCTCGTCGTCGGATTGATCACGATCGCGGCGTCGCAGATCGTTCGCCGCGGCGAGGCGCGCACGCTTCTCTACTTCGGCCTCATGGCCGCGCTCTACGGCGCGCGCCTGCTCGCCGATTGCCACTTCCCGTACGCGCTCGGCATCCGCGCGCGCAATGCGATTTACGCGACCGCGTGGATCACGTACGTCATCAACATCCCCGGATGGGCGCTGGCGCGGCGGCTGATCGGCGAGGGATGGAAGTCGTCGCTGCGATGGCAGCTCTACGCGTTCATCGTCTTCGCGCCGATCGCCATCGGCGCTGATCTCGTTCTCGACCGGGCCGGATCGCTCGAGTCGGCGAACAACGTGCTCGTGGTCATCGGCGGAGTGAATATCGTCTTCAACCTGCTGCTGGTCGAGTACAACGTGCTGCGGTCCGGGCGGTGGTGGAGCGCCGAGCTGCGGGTGATGCTCGGGGGATCGCTGATCTTCATGCTGCTCGCGCTGGCCAACAATCTCTCATCGCTGCGCATCCTGCCGTGGCGCGACGTCGACGAGAAGATCGGCTTTCTCGCCTTCGTCGGCGCGCTCGGATTCGCCGCCACGCGCAGCTTTCTGCGCGGCGAGCGCGCGCGCGTCGCGCTCGACAATGAACTGCAGACCGCGCGCGAGATCCAACGCTCGATTCTTCCGACCTCGATGCCCGACATCGCCGGGCTGCGTTTTCACGCGCTCTACGATCCCGCGTCGTCCGTTGCCGGCGATCTCTACGAATTCCTCCGCGTCGACGGCCGGCGCTGCGGCGCGTTGGTCGCGGATGTCTCCGGCCACGGCGTTCCGGCCGCGCTCATCGCGTCGATGGTGAAGATCGCGGTCTCCTCGCAGTCGCGCTGCGCCGCGAATCCGGCCGCGCTCCTCGGCGAAGTGAATCGCACGCTGCGCGGCGAAGTGCGCCGCGTCTTCGTCACCGCGACGTATCTCTACTTCGACATGGAGCGGCGCTCTGTCGAGGTCTCGAACGCCGGCCACCCTTCCCCGCTCCTGCATCGCGGCGGCGAAGTGCGCGAGCTCGGACCGCATGGCGTCGTCCTCGGGCGCTTCGATGCGACCTACGCGTCGGAATCGACGGACCTGCAGCCCGGCGATCGCATCGTCGCGTACACCGACGGCGTGGTCGAGGCGTTGAACGCGCGCGGCGAAGCGTTCGGCGAAGAGCGTCTGCAGGCGATGATCCGCGGCGGCGCGAGTGCCGAGGACATCGCCCGCGACGTGCGGCAATGGCGCGATGAGAGGAGCGAAACGGACGACGTCACGCTGCTCGTCGTCGACGTCGTGGCTTGACCGTTCTCTGTGCATTCGGCGAGAATCGAACTCATCTACATCTAGGGCACGTTCCACAATCGGAACCGGAGGGGAGCACGTAATGAAAACCCTGGCCACGAAATCCGCGCTGTACATCCTGGTCCTCATCCTCGCCATCCCTGCCTTGCCGCTCTTCGCACAGGAGACTCCTCCGCCGGCGCAGCAGCCCACCGCCGAAGAGGAGAAGCCGAAAGTGACCGAAGAGATGGTGGTCACGGCTCGAAAGCAGGAGGAGACCGTGCAGGAGGTCCCGATCTCCGTTGCGGCGCCGAGCGAGTCGCAGCTTCGCGACCGTGGCGCGGAGACCATCGAAGACATCGCCGCGAACGTCGCCGGCTTCACCGTGCAGAACCTCGGACCGGGCCAGAGTCAGGTCGCCATGCGCGGCATCTCGGCAGGCCAGATCGTGCGCGACCAGCCGGGCGTCAAGGAGCAGGTCGGCGTCTACTTCGACGAATCGGTCATCTCCCTTTCGCTCTTCACGCCCGACGTCGATCTCTTCGATCTGAATCGCGTCGAAGTCCTGCGCGGACCGCAGGGCACTCTGTTCGGTTCCGGCTCGTTGTCCGGCACCGTTCGTTACATCACCAACCAGCCGAAGCTCGGTACCAGTGAGACCATCGGCGAGCTGACGCTCAACTCCGTCACCGACGGCAGCACCGGCGGAAGCATCAAGGCCGCCGTGAACGCGCCGCTCGGCGATACGGCGGCGCTGCGCGTCGCCGGCTACTACACGAAATACGGCGGGTTCATCGACGCGGTGCAGCCCAATCTCTCGGTCAAAGAGGACGTCAACACCGGGGACCGGAAGGGGGCGCGCGTATCGCTCCTGTTCCAGCCGAACGAGAAGCTGAGCATCACTCCGCGCCTGCTCTACCAGGAAGTGGACATGGACGGCTGGAACCGCATCGACGCTTACAACATCCTCGGCAATCCCTTCACCACGACGCGGCCAAAGGTGATCCTCGGCGGTCGCCGGCAGTTCACGCAGTTCGAGGAGCCGACCACCGACGAGTTCCTGCTCGGCGATCTCAATCTCGCGTACGACTTCAGCGATCAGCTCACCCTGACCTCGATCACGTCCTACACCAACCGCGACGTGCTGGTCATCCGCGACGCGACCGCGCTGACCGCCAGCATCACCGGCGGCTCCTTCGGGGCGCCCGCGAGCATCTTCACGATCAACGCGCCGCTCTACGACGCGACCACGGCCGAGGGATTCACACAGGAAGTGCGCCTCTCCGGCGACATGGACCGCTGGCAGTACGTCGCCGGCGCGTTCTACAGCGATACCACACGCGACTACAGCCAGAACCTGCCGGTGATCGGGTTCGAAGACGGGTGCAAGGTCGTGAGTTGCGGCCCGTTGAGCGGTCTCTCCACCGCGGGAACGAAACTGGCGAAGAAGGACGAACTGTACAAGTCCGATCTTCACTATGACTACAACCAGCTGGCGGTCTTCGGCGAGGCCACGTACTCGGTGACCGATCGGCTCGACGTCACCGGCGGCGTGCGCTGGTATGACTTCGAAGAGGATCGCACGCAGGTGTTCGACGGCATTTTCTCGGACCCGAACGACAGCGTCGGCTCGTCGAGCGCGGACGGCTTCGCGCCGCGCGTGATCGCCAGCTTCAAGGTGAACGACAACCTTCGACTCAACGGGCAGATCTCGAAGGGCTTCCGCCTCGGCGGCATCAACGACCCGCTCAACGTGCCGCTTTGCACGCCGCAGGACCTCGTGACGTACGGCGGCCGCGATTCGTGGAAAGACGAAACGCTGTGGAACTACGAGGTCGGCGCAAAGGCCCGGGTCATGGGCGGCCGCGGTACGTTCAACGCTTCGGCGTTCCGCGCCGACATCAAGGATCTGCAGGCCACCGTGACCGCGGGCTCGTGCTCGTCGCGCATCATCTTCAATGTGCCGAAGGCGCGCAGCCAGGGCGTCGAGGTGGAGTTCGAGGTCGCGCCGACCGACGCCTTCGATTTTGCCATCTCGGCGACGCACGTGGATTCCGAGCTGCGGTCGACGCTGACCGACTCCTCGGGCGGCATCGTCGCGGGAATCAAGGCAGGCAACCGCCTTCCGACCGTGCCCGAGTTCCAGATGGCGGCGGCGGCGACGTATCACTGGACCATGAACGCACTGGCCGGGTACGTGACCGGTGCGTTTCAGCACATCGGCGACCGCTATACGCAAATCGGCGATCAGGCTGCAGGCTTCGGCACGGTGAACCTGCTGTCGTTCGGGCCGACAGGGATCGGCGGACCGTTCACGCAGAATACGTTCACGTTCGATCCGAAGCTGCCGGCGTACGACGTCGTCAACGTGCGGTTCGGCATCCTGAAAGGCAAATTCGACACGGCCCTCTTTGTCAACAACGTGACCGACGAGCGGGCGTTCCTCGCGCTGGATCAGGAGCGCGGAACGCGCGCGCGCGTCGGCTACCTGACGAATCAGCCGCGGACGATCGGTGTGAGTACGCGCGTCACGTTCTGATGCTCCTGTCATCCTGAGCGAAGCGAAGGACCCCCCGGCGTGCTTGCGCCGGGGGTCCTTCACCGTCTTCGCGGCTCAGGATGACACTCTTGCCATGCTCTCCCGTCGAGCGTTTCTCAGTCTTGCCGCGGCAGCTCCCTTCGCCGCCCGCCTTCTCGCCGCATCCAACCCCCGCATCGCCGTTGTCGGCGCGGGCGCGTTCGGCGGCTGGACCGCCTTTCACCTCCGCCGCCTCGGCGCGGACGTCACGCTGATCGACTCGTGGGGACCGGGCAATACGCGCTCGAGCTCCGGCGGCGAGACCCGCGTGATCCGCGCGATCTACGGACCCGATCGCGTCTATGTCGAGATGGTGAAGCGCGCGTACGAGTGGTGGGAGCAACTCGACGCCACGACCGACGAGCCGCTGTACCTCGAGACCGGCGTGCTCTGGATGCATCGCGGCGATGACGCGTATGTCCGCTCGTCCCTTCCCACGCTTCACGACCTCGGCTTCGCCGTCGATCAGCTGACGCTCGCGGACGCGGCCCGGCGCTATCCGCAAATCGACTTCGGCGGCATCAAGTCGGTGTGGTTCGAGCGCCGCGGAGGAGCGCTGTCGGCGCGGCGCGCGTGCATCGCGGTGCGCGACGCATTCGACAAATCGGGCGGAAGCTATCGCACCGCGCAGGCGACGCCGGGCGCGATCGCGAACGGATCGCTGACCGCGCTCCAACTCGGCGACGGGTCGCGCATCGAGGCCGATGTCTTCGTCTTCGCATGCGGTCCCTGGCTCAGCCGCCTCTTCCCCGATGTCGTCGGCAAGTACATCCATCCCACGCGGCAGGAGGTCTTTTATTTCGGCACGCCGAGCGGCTCGGAACGATATGCCGCCGGTCCGCTTCCGATCTGGGTCGATTTCGGCGAGCGAATCATCTACGGCATCCCCGACCTGAGAGGCCGCGGATTCAAAGTCGCGGATGACACGCGCGGCGAGCCGATCGATCCGACGAACGGCGATCGAACGCCGAGCGCGCAAGGCATCGCCCGCGCGCGCCGTCTTCTCTCCGAGCGCTTCCCCGAGATGGCCAAGGCGCCGCTGATCGCCGCGGAGGTCTGCCAATACGAGAACAGTCCCGACGGCGACCTGATCATCGATCACCACCCCCGTGCGAAGAACGTCTGGTTCGTCGGCGGCGGCTCCGGCCACGGCTTCAAGCTCTCCCCCGCCGTCGGCGAGATCGCGGCGAACGCGATTCTCTCGGCGAAGGAAGTGCCGGAGATGTTCCGCCTCGAGCGCCTGCGCGACAAGAAGAAGGAGGCCACGCAGTTCGAGACGTGACCGCCGTCACCTGTGTCATCCTGAGCCGCGTAGACGGCGAAGGATCTTCCCCCGTGGCACGATGGAAGATCCTTCGGCGTCTTCGCGCCTCAGGATGACACGCGGGTTTCAAGATAGGCGTCGATCGCCTTCGCTGCCTTGCGGCCCGCGCCCATCGCGAGGATCACGGTTGCGCCGCCGGTCACGATGTCGCCGCCGGCGAAGACGCCGGGCTTGGAGGTCATGAGCGTTTCGGGATCGGCTTCGATGTAGTTCTTGCGATTCGTTTTCAGGTCGGGCGTGGTGGCCTGCACGAGCGGGTTCGCGGTCGTGCCGACGGCGATGATCGCGAGGGACGCGGGGATCACGAATTCCGAACCTGCGATCGCGACGGGGCGGCGGCGGCCGCTCTCGTCGGGGGCGCCCAGCTCCATGCGCGTGCACTTCACGCCGGTGAGCCAGCCGCGCTCGTCGCCGAGGAGCTCGACTGGATTCGTGAGCGTCTGGAAGTCGACGCCCTCCTCCTTCGCGTGCTTCACTTCCTCCTTGCGCGCCGGCATCTCCGCTTCGCTGCGGCGATAGACGAGCGACGCGGTGCGCGCGCCGAGGCGCAGCGCGGTGCGCACGGCATCCATCGCCGTGTTGCCGCCGCCCACCACCACCACGTCGCGGTCGCGGCAGTCGTACACCGGCTCGTCGTACTCGGGGAAGCGATACGACCGCATGAGGTTCACGCGCGTGAGGAACTCGTTCGCGGAATAGACGCCGTTGAGATGCTCGCCCGGCACGCCGAGAAACTGCGGGAGGCCGGCGCCGGTGGCGACGAAGATCGCGTTGTAGCCTTCCTCGCCGAGCAGCTCGTCGACGGTCACGGTTTTCCCGACCACCACGTTCGTCTCGAACTCCACGCCCATCGCGCGCAGCACGTCCACTTCCTGCCTCACGATGTCTTTCGGCAGTCGAAACTCGGGAATGCCATAGACCAGCACACCGCCCAGCTCGTGCAGCGCTTCGAAGACGCGCACGGCGTGGCCTTTCTGAATCAGATCGCCCGCGCAGCTCAAGCCCGCCGGACCGCTGCCGACGATCGCGACTTTCTTTCCGGTGGGCGGCGCGATCTCGGGAATGCCGACCTTGCCGACCGCGCGCTCGTAGTCGGCGACGAATCGCTCAAGGTGGCCGATGGCGACGGAGTCCTTCTTGCTCTTGACGATGAGGCAATCGCCCTCGCACTGCTCTTCCTGCGGGCAGACGCGGCCGGTGATGGCCGGCAGGGCGTTGTCCCTGCGGATCACCGCAGCCGCGCCGAGGTAATCGCCGTCGATGATGCGCGCGACGAACTCCTTCACGTCGACGGCGACGGGGCAGCCTCTCGTGCAGCTCGGTTTCGCGCACGCGAGGCAGCGCAGCGCCTCCAGATTGGCGAGGCTCGGATCGAAGCCGAGGTTCACCTCTTCGAAGTTGCGCGCGCGCACGAGCGCCGCGGCCTCGGGCATGCGCTGCCGCGGCATCTTGATGCGTTCTTTGTTGGGAATGGTGTTAGGCATGCGCGCACCGTTTTTCTTTCCACATCGCGAAGGCTTGCTGCTCCTGGTCGCGGTACATGGCGTTGCGCTGCGTGAGAATCTGGAAGTCGACTTCGTGGGCGTCGAACTCGGGGCCGTCGACGCAGGCGAACTCGCTCTTTCCGCCGACGATCACGCGGCAGCCGCCGCACATCCCCGTGCCATCGACCATGATCGAGTTCAGGCTGACCATCGTTCGGATCTTCCGCTCGCGCGTGACCTCGGCAACGCCGCGCATCATCGGCACGGGGCCGATGGCGAGGACGAAATCGATCGGGAGCTGGATGAGCTGGCGAAGCTTGTCAGTGACCAGTCCCTGCTGCCCGTAGCTGCCGTCCTCTGTCATGATGAAGGTCTGGTCGCTGACCGCGCGCACTTCGTCTTCGAGGATCAGCAGCTCCTTCGTCCGCGCCCCGAGAATCGAGAACACGCGGTTGTTGGCAATCCTCATGGCACGAGCAGTGGGAAGAGCAATGGCAGTTCCGACCCCACCGCCGATGACAATGACATTGCCATAGCGCTCGACTTCCGACGGCTTGCCGAGCGGGCCGACGACGTCGAGGATCGAATCGCCGGGCTCGAGCTCATTCATCTGTGCGGTCGTCTTTCCCACCGCCTGCACGACCAGCGCGATCGTGCCGCGCTTCGGATCGGAGCTCTTGATCGTCAGCGGAATGCGCTCGCCGCGCTCGTCGAGACGGACGATGACGAACTGGCCGGCGAGCTGTTTGCGCGCGATGCGCGGAGCTTCGATCTCGAGCTGTTTGACGTTGGGGCCAAGACATCGGGCGTCGACGATGCGGAACATTACCTGCCACTCTCGGCGCCGGCCTTGCCGGCGCTCGCCAGAGCGGCGACTTGCGTCGCCGCACTCCTAAACCTTGCGGTGAAGAATCGAAGCGTGGGCGGCTCGTAGGTCATTTCCAGCCCGCCGATCTGCTCTCGTTCGCTCCAGAGCTGTTTCACCGAGTAGGCGACGACATCCATGTGCCGGTCGGTGTAGACGCGGCGCGGAATCGTGAGGCGCACCAGCTCGAGTTTCGGGCGGCGGTTCTCGCCGGTGAGCGGATCGCGACCCGAGGAGACGATGCCGCGCTCCATGGCCCGCACGCCGCTGTCGACATACAGCGCGGCGGCGAGCGCCTGCGCGGGAAACTGCTCCTGCTCGAGATGCGGAAGGAACCGGCGCGCGTCGAGGAACACCGCGTGTCCGCCGATGGGCTCCACGATCGGGATGCCCGCGGCGAGGAGCTGCTCGCCGAGGTAGCGGACCTGCAGGATGCGATGGGCGATGTAGGCGTCGTCAATCATCTCGCGCATGCCCTGCGCGAGCGCTTCCATGTCGCGGCCGGCGAGGCCGCCGTAGGTCGGCATCCCTTCGAAGATCACGACCTGCTCGCGCGCATCCTGGAGGATCGACTCCTCGTTCATCGCCAGGAATCCGCCGATGTTGACGAGGCAGTCCTTCTTGCCCGACATCGTGCAGCCGTCGAAGAACGACATCATCTCGCGCAGGATCTCGCGCACCGGTTTGTCCGCGTAGCCTTGCTCGCGCTCCTTGATGAAGTACGCGTTCTCCACGGCGCGCGTGGCATCGCACCAGACGCGGATGCCGTGATACGCGCAGAGCGAGCGCACCTCGCGGAGGTTCTCCATCGAGACCGGCTGCCCGCCGGCGAGATTCACGGTGCAGGCGACGTTGACGTACGGGATGTTGTCCGCGCCGTAGCGGTCGATGGCCGCCTGCAGCTTGAGGAGATCGACGTTGCCCTTGAAGGGATGCCACGCCGCGGCGTCATGCGCTTCGTCGATGATGACGTCGACGAACGTGCCTCCCTGCAGCTCCTGATGCACGCGCGTGGTGGTGAAGTACATGTTGCCGGGAATCACGTGCCCGGGGCGGATGAGGATGCGCGAGATGAGATGCTCGGCGCCGCGGCCCTGGTGGGTCGGAATGACGTGTTGGAATCCGTAGACCTCGCGCACGGCGCGCTCGAAATTGAAGAACGATCGCGCGCCGGCATAGGCTTCGTCGGCCATCATCAGCGCAGACCACTGGCGGTCGCTCATCGCGTTCGTCCCGCTGTCGGTCAGGAGGTCGATGTAGACGTCTTCGCTGCGGAGCAGAAACGTGTTGTACCCGGCCTCGGCGATGGCGCGCTCGCGCTCCTCGCGAGTGGTCATGCGGATCGGCTCGACGGACTTGATCTTCCAGGGCTCGGCGATCGGACGCGTCATGAGCGGAAGGTAGCAAGCGCTCGCACGAGGAAGTGAGATAGGAGACACTGCGCCCTGTGATTGATGTCACGCGAAGCGTCTCGGCTGCCGGCTTTGCCGCCGGCTTCGAGAGCGGCGACTGGCGTCGCCGCACTCCGAGACGCTTCGCGTTTGTGCTGCTCGCGTTCTTCGCCTGCACGAAAGAGGCGCCGCCCCCTCCCCCTGCCCGCCCCTCCATTCTCCTCGTCACGCTCGACACCACACGCGCGGATGCGATCGGAGCGGCCACGCCCACGTTGAACGCGCTGGCAGCGCGCGGGCGGCGTTTCACACAGGCGTACACGACGGCGCCGCAGACGCTCCCGTCGCACAGCTCGATGATGACGGGCCTCTATCCGGCAGGACACGGCGTGCACGAGAACGCCCGTCACCTCGGCGATCGCAACGCACTCCTCGCGGAGCGGTTGCGCGGAGCGGGATATCGCACCGCGGCCTTCGTCTCCGGCTTTCCGCTCGCGCGCCGCTTCGGCCTCGCGCGCGGATTCGATGTCTATGACGACGAGTTCGAGAATGAGCGCTCATCACGCGATACGACCGATCGCGCCATCGCCTGGCTTGCGAAGGCGCGCACCACTCCCGTTTTTTTCTGGGTCCACTATTACGATCCGCACGATCCGTACGAGCCGCCGGAACCGTTTCGCAGCCGCTACGCGAGCAATCCGTACCTCGGCGAAGTCGCGGCAATGGACGAACAGCTCGGCCGCCTGCTTGGGGCGTTCGGAGACGGTGCGGTCATCATTGCCGCCGATCATGGCGAAGGCCTCGGGGATCACGGCGAGGCGAAGCACGGCTATCTCCTCTATCAGAGCGTGATGCATGTCCCGCTCGTTCTCGCCGGACCGGGCATCGAGCGCGGCACGAGCGACTCCCCGGTCAGCACGCGGCGGATCTTCCACACGATTCTCGATTGGGCGGGACTCGGAGCGGAGAACAGCCTTCGCGCGCCGTCATCCGAAGTCGTCCTCGGCGAGGCCATGGCGCCGTTCCTCGATTTCGGCTGGCAGCCGCAGGTGATGGCGGTCGAGAGGCGCGAGAAAGCGATCAGCGCGGGGAAGCTCGAGATCTACGACGTGATCGCCGATCCCGCCGAGACGCGCGATCTCGCCGCGCGCGGAACGCTCTCGCGCGACGTGCGGAAAGTGCTCGCGGAGTATCCGCTGCCATCTGCCGAGGCGGCGGAGCCCGCGAACATGTCGGACGAAGAGCGGCGCCGTTTCGCCGCCCTCGGATACATCACCTCCGCCGCGAAACCGGTCGTGCGCAAAGACGCGCCGCGTCCGCGCGACATGGCTCATCTCTTCGACGACCTCGAACGCGCGTCCACGCTCTTCGTCCGCGAACAATACGCGGCGGCGATTCCGGTGCTCGAGAAGATCGTTCGCGAGGATCCGTACAACCTCACGACGCTTCTCCGGCTGGCGGCCGCGCATTCGAGTCTCGGACACAACGAAGCGGCGCTCGCGGCCTTCCGAAAGGCGCAGGCGATCGCGCCGGACTCCGAGGACGTGCGCATGTACCTCGCGCTTCACTACGCGCGCGGAAAGGAGTGGCCGCGCGCCGTGGCGATGCTCGAGCGCGTCGTCGCCGAGTCCCCCGATCGCCTGCCGGCGCTCGAGGCGCTCGCGGACATCCGCGAAAAGCAGGGACGGCTCGCGGACGCGCTCGCGCTCCGCAGAACGATCGAGACCATGCGAGCGCCCGGCGCCGCGGATCTCGTGCATGACGGCGAGCTGGCGATGGAGCTCGGAGACACGCCCGCGGCGATTTCGCACTTTGAGCGCGCCCGGACGATGCAGGGCTCGGGCTTCAAACACGACCTCGAGCTCGGCGTTCTCTATCTCGCCGCGCGGCGTCTCGAAAACGCGCGCACCGCGCTCGATCGCGTTCCGCCGTCGCATCCCGCGTATGCGATGGCGCTGTTCAAGCGCGCGCAGGTGAGCGTGCTGCTGAATGAGCCCGATCGCGCGGCGCGGATCGAGTCCGCGCGGAAACACGCCGACGACACGACGCGTGGGTTGATCGCGAACGAACGGCTGTTCCGGTGAGAAATGAAAAGGGCGGGATTGCTCCCGCCCCTTTTCTCACGAATGCCGGATCAGAAATCGAGCGTCACCGCGAGCTGGAAGCGGCGCGGATCGAAGTAGTCGCGCGGCTCTCCGAACTTGATGACCGTGGCCGTGCGATGGACGCTCGGCTCGAAGTTGTAGCCGGTCTGCTTGTCGAAGACGTTGAATGCGTCGAGCCGGAGCCCGAAGTTCAGGCCGCGGATCGGGAAGTTGTGGGTGTAGTTGAGATCCATCTGGTAATGCGGAGGCGATTTCCTTCGTCCCGCCGGCTCCGCATAACGATTCAGGTCATTGAGGCCGCTGAAGCCGGGGAGACCCTGATACGGCTCGTAGCTCCACGCTTCCCACGGCTGGCCGGACTGATAGACGGCGTACGCGCCGAGGCTGGCCGCCCACGGCATCTGGTACGTGCCGTACACCTTCAGGATGTGGCGGCGGTCGCCGCGGAGGTCGCCGTACTTGTTGTCCCACATCTGCAGGCCCGCGCCGTCGGCGATGTTGGAGGAGCCGATGAAGATGCTCGAGTCGTTCCCGTCGAGGCTCGTGTTGTCCTGATCGAACGTGCCGTAGTAATGGCTCCAGGTGTACGACCCGCGCACGAACGCGCGGCCGGCGCGCCAATCGGACTCGATCGTCGCCTCGTAATACTTCGAGAAGGCGTTCTCGAGCTCGGTGATGACGTAGGTCGAGCCGCTGCCGATCTGCGCGCGTTTGGCGGCGAGATCGGGGATGTAGAGGTCCTTCTTGTATCCCGCCGGCGCCCATCGCTGAGCGGCGTCGTTGTTCGTGTCTTCCCAGAAGTTCGTGGAGTAGCGATAGCGCGCGTAGGCGCGCGCCGTCCAGTGGGGATTGAAGTCCTGCGACGTACCTACGAGGAACTCGTCGGTGTAGCGCGGGTCGAGATCGTCGACGAACAGCTTGCCCGATGACGAGGCCAGCTGCTCGGAGCCGATGATGTTTCCGTTGGCGTCGAAATAGACGCGGGTGGTGAGTCCGAGGATGCTGCGGTCCCACGACGCCGCGCGCGGCAGCGAGCTCGCCGCCGGAACATATTTCGCGTAGCTGGCATAGACGTTGTCCGAGCCGTTGTACGCCCACGTGACGCCGAAGCGCGGCTGAATCGTCTTCTCCCACGGGATCTCGTACATTCTGTACTTGTGTCCCGGCGCGCTGACGTAGCCGGAGATCGTCGACGAGTCTTCCTTCAGCCCCTGGCCGTAAAGCGAGTCGTTGCTGACGATGACGCCGGCGTTGAACGTCCAGCTCTTCCAGTGCATCGCGTCGTTCACTTCGACGTTGTGCGACACGTACTCGGAATGAATGACGTTCCCGCCGGCGGCGCCGCCGAGCAGCGGACGGGTGAACTGGATCTGGTAGAAGATCGGCTGGACGGATCCGCACGCCGCGGCGGTGCAGTTCGTGCGGCCACCCGGGACGGAGATCACACCGAGGCCGTTCGAGACGCGCGCGAGATCCTCGGCATCCTCCGACCACATGTAGCCGACATGGAGGTCGTGGGCGAACCTGCTTCCGATCGTGAAGTCGTACGCGGCCTGCGCGCTCTTGCGGAAGAAGTCCTGATCGTTGATCGTCGATCCGGCACCGGCCTCGCCGCCGCCGAGGATGACACCGTCACGGGTGAACCCGTAACGGTTGATGAGCGGCTGAATGAAGGCGTTGTACGCCGTCTGCCCCGCGATGATCGACGGGACCGCGACCAGTCCGAACTGATCCAGGTTGTTGATGTCGAGTTTCGTCCCGGGCGCCGTCGAGGGTGCGACATTCAGAATGACGTTCGGAAGGCTGGCCGTTTTGAGCTTGTAGTCGGTGTACTTTCCGGTGGCGAAGCTGTTCTGGTTGACGACCCACGATCCCTCGAGAATGGCGATGTCCTGCGAGGCCTCGTCATTCAGCGCGGTGCTCGCCTGCGACGACGATCCGATGCTGGCATTGATCGCCTCGCGGTCCGACGTGCGATAGCTGCCGTTGAGCAGGATCGAGCTGGTCGGGGTGTACGTCAGCTTTCCGAAGTACTCGTTGCGCGTGTTGTCGTAGTCCGGCAGTCCGCCGTACGCGTTCGTGCGTCCGGTACGCTCGACCACCGGCCGGTAGTACGACGCGTAAAACAGCAGCCGGTCCGGCACGATCGGTCCGCCGAAGTTCGCGGTCGTCCACGACTTGGACTGGTCGAACTGCGACACGCTCGTCCCGATGACGTCGCCGCGCATCGATTCGGTCTGGAACTGGTAGCTGACCATTCCCTTGAACTCATTCGTGCCCGACTTGCTGACCGAGTCGATGGTGAAGCCGGCGGCGCGATTGAAGTCGACGGCCTGGGCGCCGCCCTTCACGATCGAGATCTGCTGGATGTCGTGCGCCGACGGCTCCGCGGCGAGCGTGCCGAACAGCGGCAGCGTCACGTTGACGCCGTCGAACTGATAGACGTTGTCCTGGCCGCTGCCGCCGGCGCTCGGTCCGCGAATCGTGTCCTCGGTGTACTGCACCGCGGGTGCGAGCTTCACCAGGTCGCGGTACTCCTGTCCGAGCGGCAGCTCACGGATCTCGGTCTCGCCGACCGCGCTCTTGATCGCATTCGACTCCGGATCGACGAGCGACGTCGCGGCCGTGACGGTGATGCTCTCGGACACGCCCTGCATGCCGAGCGACACGTTGGCCGTGACGGCCTGATTCAGAAGAACCTGCAGGTTCCGCGTGACGGTCTGCATCCCGGCGAGGGAGAACGTCAGCGTGTACGGGCCCGGAGGGAGAACCGGCAGACGATAGTCACCGTTTTCATTGGTGACGGTCGTGCGGGCCTGCGGAAGACCGGGCGACTTCGCTTCGACGGTGACGCCGGGCAGCGTCGAGCCGTCGGTGGCCGTGACCTTGCCGACGATCTCGCCGACCTGCTGCGCGAATAGCGGAACGGCGAGGACGACCAGAGAGAGAAGGAGAAGGAAACGAAATACCCGTGTGCCTGCGACCATGCGGGACCTCCTCGATTTTGGTGTGACGACAGAATGGACTGGACTGGACCCGTATGTTAACGCTATTTCTCAGCCGAGCGGCCATTCGAGTTCGCCGAGAAAGCGTTCGTCCTCGCGCCAGCGCTCGTGCACGGACACATGTAAATCCAGAAAGACTTTCGCGCCGAGGATGGCTTCGAGCTCCACGCGCGCCTCGGTGCCGATGCGTTTGATCATCGACCCCTGCTTGCCGATCACGATCGGCTTCTGCGAGTCGCGCTCGACGAAGATCGTCGCGTAGATCTTGATGAAGCCCGTCTCCTGGTCTTCCTCGAAACGGTCCACCGACACCGCGGTCGTGTACGGCAGCTCCTCGGACGTGTGCTGCAAGACTTTCTCGCGCACGATCTCGGCGGCGAAAAAGCGTTCCGGCTGCGTGGTGTAGTCCTCTTTCGGATAGATCGCCTCGCCCGGCGCGACGGTCTTGAAGAGCAGATCGATCAGCTCCTGCACGCCTTCCCCGTTGGACGCGGAGATCGGAATGATCTCGTCGAAGATCCCGAAGCCGTTGTACTGCTCCATCAGCGGCAGGAGCTTGTGCTTCTTGAGAAGGTCGATCTTGTTGAGGATCACGAATCGTTTCGCGCCGGGTGTGGTGCGCGCCTCCGGCGCGCCTTCGAGAGGCGCGCCGGAGGCGCGCACCACACGACGCTCTTTCTCCTCGCGCAGGAGATCGATGACGAACTGATCGCCCTTGCCGAACGGCTCGGATGCGTCGACGATGAGCGCGATGACGTCGGCCTCGGAGAGCGACGAGCGGACGTGATCCATCATCCGCACATTGAGCTTGTGCAGCGGGCGGTGGATGCCGGGCGTGTCGAGGAACGCGATCTGTCCGCGGGCGTCGTTGAGGATCCCGACGATACGGTTCCGCGTCGTCTGCGGCTTGGCCGACACGATCGAGACCTTGTGCCCGAGGATACGGTTGATCAGCGTCGACTTGCCGGCGTTGGGGCGGCCGACCAAGGCGACGACTCCGAAAGAGGTGCCTGGGTTTGTCATGCGCCCCTCGGCATGCTCGCGATCGAGCCCTTCTCCCCGCTCGCGGGGAGAAGGTGCCGAAGGCGGATGAGGGGCAGCCGCATGTCTCAATCCCCGATCTCCTCTTCTTCCTCTCCCTCCGGCCGCCAATCCGGATCCTTGCTCACGCGCACGCGATAAATGCGCCGCCGGTCGGCGCGCTCGACTTCGAAGCGGTAGCCGTTCTTGGTCACCACCGCGCCGACCTTCGGGATGCGGCCGAGGGTCGTGACGATCAGGCCGGCGACGGTCTCGTAGTCCCCGGCCAGGTTCGCGTCGAGCTTTTCCTCGAGCTCTTCGACCCGGAGCATGCCGCTGACGAGATACGTGCCGTCGCCGACGTCGACGATCGTGGCTTCTTCGTCCTCGTGCTCGTCCGCGATCTCGCCGACGATCTCCTCGACGATGTCCTCGGTGGTGATGATGCCGGCCGTGCCGCCGTATTCATCGACCACGACCGCGATCTGCAGGTGCTCGCTCTGAAACTCGCGCAGCAGCTCCGAGACCTTCTTCGTCTCGGAAACGAAGTACGGCGGACGGGCCAGCTCCTGCACGGTCTTCGTTTCGTTCTTCAGAATCGCGTCGAAGAGCTCCTTGATGTGCACGATGCCGGTGATCTGGTCGATGCTCTGCTCGTAGATCGGAATGCGCGAGTACTTCGACTCGCTGAACATCTTCGCCAGCTCTTCGATCTGATGCCGCGCGTCGAAGGCGAGGACGTCGATGCGCGGGGTCATGATCTCGTGCGCGAGCCGGTCGCCGAAGTCGACGATCGACTGCAGGAGCTTCCCTTCCGCCGGCTCGATGATCCCTTCCTCTTCGCCGACGTCGATGTAGGCCTGCACTTCCTCGTCCGTGACTTCTTCCTCTTCGTCATCCTCCTGCTCGGCGCGCTCGAGACGCTCGAGGAGTTTGCGCAGCGGGTAGAGGAACGGCCAGAAGAGGTAGTAGCTGACGCGCGAGAACGGGATGAGCGCGCGCAGGATGATCTCGCCGGTGTCTTCAGGGACCAGGGCCAGGACGAATTTCCAGATCATGACCGTCGCCGCCCAGATGCCGGCGCTCTTGAGGACGGCCGATCCGATGCCGCTCTCGTCGAAGATCATCGTGGTCGCGGCGACTCCGGCCACGATCGCCACCTGCAGAAGCGCTCCGCTGACGAGCTGGAAGTCCTCCAGATCGAAGTACGTCCACGACGATCCCTTCTCCTCGGAATGCGTGCTGAGACGGCGCAGCCGGACGGGGCTGAGCTGCAGCGCGAACGAGCGAAGGGCGTCGAAGATCAGGTAAAAGACGCCGCTCACGGCGGCGATCAATACCCAGTGGACGTGCAGGTGCGGGACGGTACTTCCCATGCAATGGCGCGGATTCTAGCCTAGCGTCCGGCATGCACGGGGCGCGCCGCTGGTTTACTCTATCGTCATGAACCTCCTGCCGGTCCTGCTGCTCTCTCTCACGGCGACGACGCTGGTGCTGCGATCGGGCGACCGGATCAGCGTCGACGATACGATTCGCGAGGAGAAAGGGGTGGTGACGTTCCGCTCCGGAGGCACGCTCTATTCGCTGCCGGCGTCGGAAATCGATCGCATCATCCGGGAGCCGGGAGAATCCGCGGCGAAGGAGACTCCGGCGGCAGCCGAGCCGCTCCTCAAGCTGCGCGTTTCGGACGAAGACCGCAAGCGCCTCATCGCCGAGCTGGAACAGAATCACGCGGGCACGCCCGCGCCCCGCTTGCCGGCGATCCAACTGCCGCCCGCGCCACCGGTGAGGGAGGAAGAGGAGTGGTCGTGGCGCCGGCAGGCGCGCGGCTACGAGGAAGCGATCCGCCAGGCGAACGAGGAGCTGGAGCTTCTCGAGAGGCGCGCGCGCGAGCTGGAGTCGAAGATCTTCACGCTGATCGCCCTCGGCTTCAAACCGCGGGCCTTCACGTACGACACCTCGCAACTCGCCACCACGCTCGATCAGATCCCGCGCGCCCGTCTCGAAGTGCAACGCGCCGAACGCGCCTACGCCGATTTTCGAGAGGAAGCGCGGCGGCGAGGAGTGCTGCCGGGCTGGCTTCGATAGATGGCAGACGGCGGATCGCAGACGGCAGAAGAGAGCACCGGTGTTAGCTTCTGCCGTCCGCCATCTGCCATCTGACCTCTGATCAGGGCTGCGGCCCGAACGTCTCCGCGATCATCGCGCTTTCGTCGGCTTGGATCGACTGCAGCGCTCTGCGCGCGCGATCGAGGAACGGATCGAAGCCGGCGGCCATCACCACCGAGTCTTTGATGGTGACGCGATTGCGCTCGATGAGGATCTCGATCGGGCCGCTCTCGTGCACGATCTGCCCGGCCCGCGCGAGCGGGTCGAAGTCGCCGGCGTAGAGGATCTGGCGCTGGTCGGGCTCGTAGAGCACATAGATCGCCCGGTCGTCGTGCTCGGCGAGCATGTGCAGCACGATGCTGCGGATCGGCGCGATGCCGACGTCGCCGGCGAGGAACACCACGCAGCGCCCGTCGCCGTCCGGCAGCAGAAAATCGCCATACGGTCCGTCGACGGCGACCTCCGCTCCCGCCTTGAGCCGGCGGATCGCCTCCGCGCCTTTTCCGCCTCCGAGACGCACGCAAAGCTGCACGGCCTCGGGACGCTCCGGCGCCGACGCAATCGTGTACGCGCGCGACACCCCTTCCGGAAACCGGAAGTTCACCCACTGCCCGGGCTGGAAACGGAAGTCATCGCTGAACGCAACCGTGAGCTGCAGGACGCTCGGCGCGAGCGGCTGAATCTCCGTCACGATTGCGCTGGTACGCATCGCGCGGATTGTAGCGTGAGACTAGCGGGCAGCGGCTTTTCTCCGCCCGCTGCTCGCTGCCTGCTGCCAGCTCTTCGAGTCAGAACCACATGCCGGACTTAGAAAGCTTGGCGATCTTCTTCAGGATGCGATCCTTCTTGAAGCCGCGCAGATGATCGACGAAGAGGGTGCCGTTGAGATGGTCGATCTCGTGGCACATCGCACGAGCCATCAGGCCGTCGCCCCACATCTCGCGCGTCTCGCCGTTGCGGTCGAGATAGCGCAGCTTCACCCGCTCCGGACGCGTGACCACCTCGACGAAGTCGGGGATCGAGAGACACCCTTCTTCCTCGGTGATCTCCCCTTCCGACTCGATGATCTCCGGATTGATGAATACATGGCACTCGTCGGGCCGCTTGCCGACGGAGAGGTCGATGACCATGAGCCGCTGCGCGACGCCGACCTGGTTTGCGGCGAGACCGACGCCCGGCGCGGCGTACATCGTATCGATCATGTCGTCGATGAGCTGCTGCAGCGCGCCGTCGATCTCCCCGACCGGCTCGGCCGGGAGGCGGAGGACGTCGTCGCCGTACTTTCGGATTGCGAGGACACTCATTTCTTTTTCAGGCTCTCGATCATCGCCTCGACAGTGTGCTCCGCGCGCTTCTTGTAGAAGTCGTCGAGCACTTTGCGGATCCCGGGGTATTTCGACAGCACGCCGTCGAGCTTGTCCTTGTCGAGGCGCAGCAGTTCGGTGCGCTGCGATGCGGTGATCGTCGCCGTGCGAGGTTTCCCGGTCAACACGCTCACTTCGCCGAAAAAATCCCCTTCGCCGAGGCGCGCGAGGTAGACCGTGCCGCTCTTGTTGGCGGGACGCGTGTAGACCTTCACCTCCCCCGAGGCGATGATGTACATCGACGTGCCGGGGTCGCCTTCGTTGATGATGACGCTCCCTTCGTCGTGCGACTCGATCTCCATCTCCTTCACGATCGCGGCGCGCTCGTCATCGTCGAGAATCTCGAAGAGAGGGCTCTTCGGCACGGGCCGGGTGAAGAGCGGCTCGCTCTTGCCCGCTTCGTCCGCCTCCGGCTTCTTGAGTTGCTCGGCGGCCTTCTCGCCTTTCTTGCGAACGGCGATGGCCTGCACGGTGAGCCCGTTGTCCTCGTAGTACTTCGCCGTGGCCTCGTACTGCGTGACGGCGTCCTCGATCATGCCGGCGCCGGCGAGCGCGTCGGCGTACTGCAGGCGAATGCGCGGATTCGACGGATATTTCTCGTGCTCGCGCTTCAGCACCGGCACCGCGCGCGCGTATTCGCGCCGCGCGAGCAGACTGGCTCCGCTTTCGGTTTCTTCAGCCATGGAGCGTATTGTAGACGGCAGATGGCAGATGGCAGACGGCAGAAGAAAAGCCGCTGCCCGCTAGTACTTGATCCGCTGCAACTCCTGTTTCGCGGACGCGGCGGACGTCGAGTACGGATAACGCTCGATGACCTGTTGCAGGGTCTTGCGGGCGAGGGCGAGATCGCCGGTTTTCTCGAGCACGAGTGCGGTCTTGTAGAGCGCGTCGGGAGCTTTGTTCTGATCGGCGTAGTCGCTGGTGACGCGGCCGTAGAAACGCATGGCGTTGTTGTAGTCGCGCGCGGCGAAGTAGGTCTCGCCGATCCAGTACAGCGCGTTGTCGGCGAGATCGCCGGCCGGATCGGAATCGTAGACGGCCTGAAACGCCTGCCGCGCCTCGGCATAGCTTCCGCGTCCGTACGACATGATCGCCTTGCGGTAGTCGTCGGCCAGCTTCGCGCCGACGAGCGCGCGCTGTTGCGGCTGGGACTGTGTCGGTGTCGGTGTGGTGCGCGCCTCCGGCGCGCCTTCCAGAGGCGCGGCGGAGCCGCGCACCACACCAGAAGCCGCTCCACTTTCTTCGAGGCGTGCGATGCGGTCGTTCAGGACGTCGATGCGCTCGAGCAGTTCCGTGAGTGAGGTCTGCAGCTCTTCGATGCGCGGGTCGATCGCGGCCTGCGGCGGCGGCGCGGTGTCCGGCGTCTGCGTCGATGCGCAGGCGGCGGCGAGGATCGCGGCGGCGACCACGAGCTTCTTCATGCCTTGATGTCACTCAGCCGGCGCCGTGCACGATCGGCGTATCCGCTCTTCGGGAACTCGGAGACCACGCGCTCGAAGTAGAGCCGGGCCTCCCCTTTTCGTCCGAGCTCGTTGAGCGATGTGCCGAGGTCGAAGAAGGTGGCGTCGCGATCCTTGTAGCTCGGATAGGTGTCGATGAGGAAGTTCAGGCGCTGCACGGCGGCGTTCCAGCTTCCGCGCTTCATGTAGAAGCGGGCCACGAGATGCTCGTGCTTCCCGAGCCGGTCCATCGCCTCCTGCCGCTTCGCCTCGGCTTCCGCGCGGAGAGGACTGTTCGGATACGTGCGGAGCATGTCGTTGAACTTCTCGACCGCCTCCTTCGTCTTGGCCTGATCGCGATCCGGTTTCTCCATCTGCCGGAACGAGCACATGGCGATGCGCAGCATCGCGTAGTCGGCCTGGTCGCTGGTCGGGTAGCGGTTGATGAAGTCGCGGTACTTGTACTGCGCCTCGACCAGGTTCACCGGATTTCCCTGCTCGTAGAACGTGTCGGCGATGCGCAGGAGGCTGCGCCGCCCGAGGACCTCGTTCGGGTGGTTCTCGTAGAGGTACGTGTAGTACGTCCGCGCCCTCTGCCACTTGTGATGCCCGAAAAAGTCCTCCGCCTTCGCGAACACCTGCTCCTTCGACATCTTCAGGAGCTCGGGCTCGACGACCGGCCGGATCTGGCGGGGGCCGCGATGACATGCCGCGATCACCACGATCGCCAGCAACAAGATGTAGCGTTTCAAGTTCAAGAATCCTCCAGAAAGATCCCAAGTCCTGAGTGCTGAGTCCTGAGTAGCAGCAAAACCACCCAGGACTCAGCACTCAGGACTCAGCACTTCGGTCACACCTTCTGCCCCCTAACAGCGTTTCGTATCGATTCGATTGCACCCGCCCGATCCGCGGCCCCGAACACCGCCGCTCCCGCGACGAGGATCGATGCGCCGGCGGCGACGACGTGAGGAGCGGTCTTCGCGTCGATGCCGCCGTCCACCTCGATGTCCACACGGAGCCCCCGCTCGCGGATGAGTCTGGAGATATGACGAATCTTGGGCACGACAGGTTCTATGAACTTCTGGCCCCCAAATCCGGGGTTCACGGTCATGGCCAGAACGTAGTCGCAAAACTCGATGGCCGCGCTCAGCGACTCGGCCGATGTGGCCGGGTTGACGGCGATGCCGGCCTTCGCTCCGCCGTTCCGGATCATCTGCAGTGCGCGCTGCAGGTGCGGCTCCGCCTCGATGTGAATCGAGATCATGTTCGCGCCGGCGTCGAGGAAGCGCTCGATGTACTTCTGGGGCTCGCTGATCATCAGATGGCAGTCGAACGGCAGCTTCGTGCATCCGCGCAGCGCCTTCACGATCGCCGGGCCGATGGTGAGGTTCGGCACGAAGTGGCCGTCCATCACGTCGAGATGGAGAAGGTCCGCGCTCTCGACGGTCGCGACCTCATCGCGCAGGCGCGTGAAGTCGGCGGACAGCAGGGATGGCGCGATCCTGATCATGGAGTGGTGGGCGCCGGAGGGGCTTCCACAATGCTCGTTTCTTCCTGCCGCGACACGACGACCGAGATGGCGTCACGGCTGCTCACCGGCGCGCCGCGGAGCGGATATTGGCGGATGATTATGCCATCCGCGATTCCGGGATACGCCTCGAACTTCACCGTCGCCACGTGCAGGCCGTTCGCTTCCAGCGCCGGCCGCACCGAGTCGAGCGACTCGTCGATGAGGTCGGGCATCACGTACGTACGCGACTCGACCGGCACGTTGACCAGCAGCGACACCGGGGTCTGCGCCGCGACGACCGTGCCGGACGGCGGCTCGCTGGCCACGATCCCTTCTTTCGGTGACGCCCCGTCGACGTAGCTCGTGGTCCCGATCTTCAGGTTCTGCTGGCCGAGGCGGAGCAGCGCGGTGCGCGCCGACTGCGCGGCGAGGTCGGGCACGCGCAGGACCAGCGGTCCCGCGGAGAGCTCGACCTTCATGCGTGAGCCGCGCTTGATGAAGCTCGTCGCGCCGGTGTCGCGGTTCTGCCAGGCGACGTAGCCGGCCGGCACCTTGTCGGAATTGCGGACGTGATCGCCGACGTCGAGCACGACGCCGGCGTCGGAGCAGATCGCGCGCGCTTCGCTGACCGACTTGCCGATCAGGTTCGGCGTCGAGAGCGAGCGGCCCCGCACGAAGAAGTTGAACCAGAAATAGGTGCTGAAGCCGAAGGCGGCGAACAGCAGGCAACCGAACAGGAGATTCGAGAGACAGCCGCGCTTCATCGTCTCTGTTCGGGCCTCTCCGAATCATGCTGCTGGGCGGGACGCTTCGGAGCATTCGCGTTCGGGTGCTCCGAGCGGTACTCCGCCTCGTCGTACTTGCGGTCGCCGCGCGAGACGTAAAGCGGGATGAGCGCCTCTTTCCAGACGTCCTCGACGCGCTCGGCGAAGACGAACGTCAACCCCGTCTTCACTTCCTCCGGCACCTCGGTGAGGTCCTTGCGGTTCCCTTCCGGCAGGATCACGGTCTTGATGTTCGCGCGCTGCGCGGCCATCACTTTTTCCTTGATGCCGCCGACG
>Ga0105242_10000627_pt1 | contig 27746 bp, 23 predicted proteins | sample KBSM24metaG_FD_81521 | JGI IMG/M metagenome (GOLD analysis project Ga0105242, IMG submission 81521) | Miscanthus rhizosphere microbial communities from Kellogg Biological Station, Michigan, USA - KBS M2-4 metaG | ecosystem: Host-associated > Plants > Roots > Rhizosphere > Soil | place...
GCGAGATCGTTTCCCCAAATCCCCACACCGGGACGCGCAAACAACCCCCATCTCCCGACTACATTCCGGCCAAGTTCGATTTCGAACACCATGCTGCTCTTCCCTTTCCGTTCCCAATTGACTTGCCACGCCCCCTGCGCGGTGGTCCACCAACGGTCAGTCCAGATCGTATTGATCTGTAGGGACGCCTGAGTAAAGGAGACATCCGCTCGAGAAGGATCGCCGCCCGCTGAGACAGAATGTTGGAACACCCCGAAGAGGAAGGACTCCCATTGAGGGAGAAAACGGCCTGTGGCGACGATTGGGCCGACCGTATATTTCCCACTACCCAACAAATCATCGGATGCGGTGGGAAATGAGGAGGCGGCGCCGATCAAAAGGGCGTATTCGGGTGTGTTGTAGGCGCGCCACCCGAGTATGGCCGATAGGTTGCCCAAGCCTTGAGCGCTGGCAACGCCGGGACGATTGGGATCGAGCCATCGGTGGAACGGAGTATCCACCCGCAGCAACCAGTTCCTCCGGAACGGGACATCCACTCGGGCTATGGTCTCGGAGAGTTGAGCACCATGAGGTAAGTTCGCGTACTGAGAGGATAGCTGTAGACGGCCGACAATCGCCGTCGGATCAGTCCCGTACTTGGCCGCCAGCTGTCTCAGTCGCTCGGCTTCATCCTGTTCTTCCGGAGTCAGTTGGGGCCTCAGTACCGGTGGAAGAAACCGGGGTTCGCGTGGTGAGTCTTCCTGCTTCGGCTCCGAGCCGGGATTTGGTTCGCCTCGCTCGGTCTTTTGAGACGCCCGCGACGGTTCCTGGGCTATGACAACGTGGAGATTCCCCATCCCGAGCCAGCCGTACAAAACCGAAGTGAGGCCCACGGTTGCAATCCTGCGCCACAGGTCTCGACTGCAAAGTCTTGGTGCTGTTCGGAACGTCCAGCGCACACCGGCTTGTACCGTCCAGGCAAAACCCATCTGTACCAGGCGGTCCAACTTGGTGTCCAGAATGTCGTCGAGCGTTGCCGCCTGGCTGGGGATCCGGCGACATCAGTCAACCAGCCGCACCTGCACGCTCATCGCTTGAGACTCTTCAGGGCTTCAATTCTACCGCCTTTGAGAAGCTGCTCGGGGTCCGTCGCGCCGAACATCCGTACGAGGCCGCCGACCAGTCCAGTCCAGCCGGTCTGGTGACTCGCCCCAAGCCCCGCCCCGTTGTCTCCGTGGAAATATTCGTAAAAGAGGAGGTGGTCCCGCCAGTGGGGGTCATCTTGGAATTTTTTGGTGCCGCCATACACAGGCCGGCGTCCGTTACTATCCCGCAGGAAAATTCGCCCGAGGCGCTCCGTGATCTCCTTGGCGACTTCGAACAGGTTCATCATCCGGCCGGACCCCGTGGGGCATTCGATTTTAAAGTTGTCCCCGTAATAAAGGTAGAAGTTTACCAGCGCCCTGATGATGAGGGCGTTCACCGGTGTCCAGATCGGTCCCCGCCAGTTGGAGTTGCCGCCGAACATCCCGCTGTCAGACTCCCCCGGCAAATAATCCACCCGGTATTCCTGGCCGTCGGCGTGGAATACATACGGGTGCTTTTCGTGGAACTTGGAGAGTGAACGAATGCCGTAGGGACTGAGGAACTCTCCCTCGTCGAGCATCCTGGTGAGAATCCGACGGAGCCGCTCTTGATTGAGCAGAGCCGCGATGCCTCGTTCGCCGACTCCAAAATTCCCCTGGCCGGTGGGGTGAATGTTTTTGAGGAGCTCCGGCATTTTCTTCACGCGCTCGCGATTGAACGCCATCGTTTTGGGAATCAGAGCTCGTTGCCAGGGCTCGATGACGGTTGTGGCGCACAATGGGAGCAGTCCCACCATCGAACGTACTTTGAGCTTCGTGGCCTTTCCATCTGGAGTGCGAAGGATGTCGTAGTAGAAGCCGTCCTCCTCATCCCACATCCCATCCTCTCCGGGTTGGTTCATTGCCGCGGCGATCCAGAGGAAGTGTTCCGAGAATTTCGAGGCCATCTCATCGTAAACAGGATCATGACCTGCCAGCAGGATTGCGAGCTCCGCCATGTTCTGGCTGAAGAAGGCCATCCAGGCCGTGCCGTCGGCCTGCTCCAGATGGCCCCCCGTCGGCAGCGGCGCACTGCGATCGAAGACGCCGATGTTGTCGAGGCCGAGAAAGCCCCCCTCGAACACGTTCTTTCCAAACCGGTCCTTGCGGTTGATCCACCAGGTAAAGTTCAGGAGCAGCTTCGAAAAAGCCGACTTGAGAAAATCCCAGTTCAGGTCCTCGTTCTGCGCGACCTGGCGACGGGTGAGAAACAGTGTCGCCCAGGCATGGACGGGCGGATTCACGTCGCTGAAGTTCCATTCGTAGGCCGGGATCTGGCCGTTGGGATGGAGGTAATGCTGGCTGAGCATCAGGTCGAGCTGCTGTTTGGCGAAATCGGGATCCACGGCCGTAAGAGCGACCGTATGGAATGCCAGGTCCCAAGCTGCGTACCATGGGTACTCCCACTTGTCCGGCATGGAGATGATATCGTCGTTGACCATGTGGAACCACTCGCGATTGCGTGTCGCTTGTTGGTGTCCCTTGTGCAATGGATGGGCGTGGTGTTCCTCCAGCCACTGGTCTGCGTCGAAGTAGTAGTACTGTTTGGTCCAGAGCATCCCTGCGAAGGCCTGACGCATGAGGCTGGTGCGGTCGCGATCTCCCTTGAATGCCGGCGGGGTCAGGACTCCATAAAACTCGTCCGCTTCCTTTTGTCGTGCCTTCATCACCGCCTCGAACGTGCCGAACGGATCGCGTAGTTCACCCGGCGCAGTTCGCGTCAGCCGGAGCCGCACCACTTGCGTCGCGCCAGGACCGACGGTCAGTTGATACTGCGGCGACGCCTTCGTGCCGACTCCGTCTGGATTCACCGCGTCCTTCTGCCCGTGCACAATATAATTGTGGATGCCGTCCTTGACATAGGGGCTCCTGTTTTCCGAACCGAAGAGCTTGGCGTAGTTGGTTTCGTTTTCCGTAAACAGCAGAGGACCGGTCCCCTCGCAGTAGAGATATGAATCGTCCAGGGATTCCTGAAAGAGCGGGTCGGTATGATGGGCGTGAATGATTCGATGCGTTCCTCCCTTGACCGATCGAAGGACCGGCTTCGAGCCGCCGCCTTGCCAGGACCAGGTGTTGCGGAACCACAGGGTCGGCAAGACGTGAAGCGAGGTGGTCTCCTTGCCTCGATTGCAGACGCTGATCTGAATACAGATATCGTCGGGGGAGTCCTTCGCGTATTCCACAAAGACGTCGCAGTACCGGTCGTCGTTGAAGACGCCCGTATCCAGCAATTCGTACTCCATCTCCTCCTTATTGCGTCGCTTGTTGGTGTCTACCAGATCCCCATAGGGATAGGCTGCATGTGGATACTTATAGAGGTACTTCATGTAGGAGTGGGTCGGTGTGCTGTCGAGATAGAAATAGTATTCCTTCACGTCCTCGCCGTGGTTGCCTTCGCTGTTGGTGAGACCGAAGAGCCGTTCCTTGAGGATCGGGTCCTTGCCGTTCCAGAGGGCCAGAGCAAAACACAAGATCTGATGGTGATCGGAAATCCCGCCGAGTCCGTCTTCGCCCCAGCGATAGGCACGTGACCGCGCCTGGTCATGCGTAAAATAGTTCCAGGCGTCCCCGTTGGCGCTGTAGTCCTCGCGCACGGTTCCCCACTGCCGCTCGCTCAAATAGGGGCCCCACTTCTTCCACGCGATCTTCTTGTCCCGTACTTCTTGAAGTCGGTCATGTTCAGCGCTCATGATTCGTCCTCCCTGGAATGAATGGCGCAGGGTAGCCAAAGGTCTGTGGGATGTCAAACGGGCCTAACAAAAGGGGTCGGGAGTCTTTCTTGACAGGTTAGGCCTGTGTTGGTACATACTTCGGATGCCTCGCCGTCCACGCCTCGCTGCCGGAGATATTGCCTATCACGTACTCAACCGTCGCGTCGGGCGATTGCCGCTGTTTGAGAAGGCCGCGGACTACATTGCCTATGAGCGGGTCCTTGCGGAGGCTGTGGAGCGGACTGGAATTCGGATCACCGCCTATTGTTTGATGCCCAATCACTGGCATCTCGTATTGTGGCCACGACGCGACGGCGAACTATCCGAAGTGTTGCGCTGGATCACAGTCACCCATACGCAACGCTGGCATGCTCATCACCAGAGCGCCGGGACGGGCCCCGTCTATCAAGGTCGCTTCAAGTCCTTTCCCATACAAACAGATGAGCATTTTGTCAGCGTGGCGCGGTACGTCGAGCGTAATCCGCTGCGCGCGAAGCTGGTCGCGCGGGCCGAAGACTGGCAGTGGGGGAGTTTATGGCGCCTGGAACAGGAAGCCGGTACGCAGATGGTGTGGCTGAGTGAGTGGCCAATGGACCGTCCCCGAGACTGGCGCCTTCGCGTCAATCGCCCGCAGCTTGCGTCAGAACTGGAAGCGCTACGCATGAGTGTGCGCCGGGGGCGGCCCTTTGGCGAGGACGAGTGGGTCCGCCGCATGGTGAGGAAATTCGGAATGGAGTCCACATTGCGTCCGCGGGGGCGACCGAGAGGATCATGATAAAAGACTCCCGACCCCTTTTTATTCCTTCTGTCTGTGAACAGGCGATTTTGGAACAGTTTCTGAAAGCGGAGGCCATGGCCCTATGGGCCGTACGCTCCGCGCAGGCGCAAGAGGTTCCGGCCGCGGCGCTCAAGTTTTTGCGGCGTCTTGAGGAAGAAGAAGCGCAGCATCTGAAGCAGTTTGAACTGCTGCTTGGCACGAGTTCACATGGCAAGACGGCACTTCCTCGTATGCCCAGCCAATGGAGAATTCTTGCAGTGCATCTCTACGGATATGAAACCTTGGGGCTGGAATTCGCCCGCCTGTTAGCAGGCTTACGGCCGAACCTTGCCTCAATTTTGCAGGATGAAGAGGGGCATGTGGAATTCTTCGAGCAGGAGGTCCGTCACATTCTTAGTCAAGGCGGACCAGCGGCGGGCGAGGCACGACAGGCGGCTAAAGCCTGGAGGCGGCGGTTGCCTCGCACGGTCGATCGTTATCTCCGTGATGGTAGTCTCGGGCCATTTCGGGAGGGGCTGCGGCAGCATCTTCTCGGAGCAATCGACGAACGTTTTCTAGCTGTGGGACTGTTGTTGACAGGTGAAGCGGTTTGAAGGTCTCGCGGCTATCATGCAGCGATCGCGGCTCGTTTCTGACGTTGACCCACGATATCGAGCGCTGCTACGCGATAGGATTCAGCCAGCGTGGGAAAGTTGAAGATATTTTCAACAAATGAGTCGATCGTGGCCGCATGCTGAAGCGCCATCTGGCCCATATGGATCAGTTCCGTCGCGCCTTCTCCGACAATTTGGACCCCGAGCAGGTGTTCCCCTGTCGGATCAGCGATCATTTTCAGTAATCCATGGGTAAGCCCTGAGATCTGACCGCGGGCGATTTCGTCGAACCGTGCCCGGCCTGCTATGATTCCTCGGTACCTTATACTGGCCGCAACTTCGTCCATGCCGATGCTGGCCATTTCGGGGATGGTGTAAATTCCCATCGGAATGGTGTTTCCGAACTGTCCCTCCGAGAGTCCGAAGGCATGGCAGACGGCACGCCGGCCCTGTTCCATAGCAGAGGAGGCAAGACCAGGAGGGCCGATGAGATCGCCGACGCCGTAAATGTGGGGCACAACGGTCTGACAGTGCTCGTTGACAGCCAGGGCTCCCTTTTCGGTGAGGGTCAAGCCGGTGGCGCTGAGGTTGAGGTCCTCCAGATTTGGTTGCCGCCCCAAGGCCACGAGCATCTTATCGCTGGTGAACACCTGCCCGTCCTGGAGGGTTGTCACCACCTGAGAGATTCCATCCCACCGGACGTCTTGGATCGTCTGCCCTCCATAATAACGCCCACCCTCCAGTTCGAAGCTTTGCGTAAACACACGAACGAGTTCTTCATCGAAAAACTGCAGAGGCCGAGGCGCTCGATCGATGAGGGTGACTTGGACGCCGAGCGCAGCGAAGATCGATGCGTATTCCGATGCAACGATGCCGCCGCCCAGTACCGTGAGGGAGCGTGGCAGGTAGATCATGGAGAGAAGAGAGTCGCTGTCCAGAATATGTTCATGGTCGATCGGGATGTTGACCGGGGCGCGAGGCCGGGATCCTGTGGCGATGACGATCGTGTCGGCGGTGACCGTTTGTGTCATGCCGTCAACCGTCAGCAGTTCGATCAAGTGGTCGGAGAGAAAACGGGCCCGGCCATGGAACAATGTGATGCCGTTGCGCGTCAGCTGGTTCATCATGTAATCGCGGTGCGATGCAACGACTTCGTCCAGGTGGCGCATCAGAGCGGAGACCATCAGACCCGATGGGGCAGGCATGTCCGGCGTCCCGGAGGACCGCCTCATCCGGCTGGTTTGCAGCGCGCTCTCGCGGAGCGTTTTGCTTGGAATAGTCCCCCGGTACACACAGCCGCCTCCCACCCCCGGCTCGCGTTCGATCATTGCCACCTGCCTGCCGGCTTTGGCGCCCTGGATGGCAGCCTTTTGACCGGACGGGCCGCTCCCGATCACCACAATGTCAAAGTGGATCACGGTACTCATTGCGCTATCGTATCCACGAGATTGAGTATCTTCTCTTTGAGGCCGAGCAATAAGTCAGTATCGTTGGGGTAGAGATTAAGATCGGCAAAGACACTGTGGTCGCGAAACGTGCTGTCATCGAATGATTCGGGACTGAGGAGATAGGTCGCCAACCGGTCTGCCAGGCACGTCATCATGACTTCCTGCCGATGCGAAGGCGCCTGTTCGTAGACTCTATAATAGGTGATGGCTTCCGCCACCTGAGGGGGGAGGGCCCATTTAATTGCGATTAAGCTGCCGATGCGGGAGTGATAGCCTTCAAGGAAGGAGGCTACCGTCTCGGGTTCGAGCTTGATATGCAGCTCTGCGGCAATAGTCATGACGGTTTTGAGCACCACCGGTTTCCCAACCGCATGCAGGAGTCCGCAGAGGTAAGCGCCTTCCACATTGTATCGGCGCGCGCGCGCGATTTCCTTGGCGCAGGCTCCGCTGGCCAGCGCATGGCGCCAGAGTTGCTTTAAGTCGGCTTCGTGTCCTGGCACCTTGACAGCCCCGCTCTTCAGCGAGATCGTGACGGCGATCTCGGATAGTTGATTCACGCCGAGCATGGCGACGGCATGTTGGAGGGAGGCAATCGGAGTCCGTGGCATATAGGCAGGCGAGTTCGCAATTCTCAGGACATGAGCTGCCAGTGCCTGGTCCTGATGAATGAGGGCCGACAGACGTGCTGCATCTGCCGATGGATCGTTCGCCAGGGCCATGACCTTGCCTGCGACCTGCGGCAGCACGGGGAGGTCGATGCGATCCTTGTCGATCCGTTCGACTAACAGTTGTTCGACCTGCTCCGGCAGTCCTACATTGCGAGGCGGTTGTGTTGCCGTATCCATAATAGAGTCAATCTTGTGTTTCGATTGCTGTTTATTGCAAGCCGTATGAGGACTTGTCGGCAGAAAGACCCTGAAGCTTGATACCTGGAAAGAGGCCGCTGCGGCTCGGTGAGAATCAAATCGGCAATCGAATGTTTCACGAGCCATGTGTCGCGTGGGTTGGCCGTGGCATGATAGTTTGGCAGCATGACGGAAAAGCAAAGGCTTCAGCGACTGCACAGGTGTAAGGGAGGAACGCCGTTGGATGGCAGCTCCAGCTCCGACTAGTATTCCTGTATGCTGTGTCTCCTGAAGGGGATAGTCTGAACCTTCTCGCCCGGTGAACCGTTGCCTTCGACTCCTTTCTTGACCCCCATGTCGGACAAGCCGTGAAAATGAGCTCCTCCTTCAATGGAAATCGCGGGCGTGCGGATATCTCCGATCAAGATTGCCGGCTTGAGGATCTTGATTTTTTCCGAGGCAATGACGTTGCCGTTAATTTTTCCGCTCGTGATCAAGATTCCTGCCTTGACGTTGCCTTTAACGACCGCCTCTTCTCCAACAGTGAGGGTCCCGGTGGTATAGAGTTCGCCTTCGAGTCGGCCGTCAAGCCGCACATCTCCCTCCATGGTCAGGATGCCCTCGAAGACCACGTCCTTTCCCAGGAATGTCGTCTCACCCGGCCCAGTCGCTTGCCCTGGCTGACTTTTCCCAAAGGCCACGATCGCATCCTCCTCATAGGGGGCTCTTGCTCAAGAGATTCTTGATGCGTTCCTCCCGTCTGCCCTATGCATTGACTCGCTTGAGAGGTGCGACCTCCGAATCCTCGACGACACGAACTGGTTTTTCTCGCGGCAGGTCGCGGGGTATTTCGCGAGGCACTTCACGAACCATTTGGGTCATCTCGAGCGATCCGTTGAAGAGCACCCCCTCTTCAATCGAAAGTATCGGCGTCTTCACCCCGCCATTGAGGACAGCGGGAGACTGCAGCTTGATCTTTTCTTTTGCCGTGACATCGCCTGTCATCTTTCCCATACAGACGATGGTTCCCGCCGTCACCTTCGCGGTGATGACAGCTCCTTCTCCGACCAACAGGCTCCCATCTGTATGGATCTCTCCATCGAGCAATCCGTCGATCCGCACCGTCCCACTGTAGGAGATCGTCCCTTTGAATTCGACGCCTTTGCCGATAAAGGCGACGATGGCCTCAGACGATTCCGGCCTGGTGCTAGCCGATGTCGGTAGGCCTTCGCTCGAGAGGGGATAGGTTGAACGTCTACTGTCCTGTTTCTCCGGCTGCCACATTATGGATCCTCCTCTATTTGTTGGGACAGGAATATTAGGGTTCTGGTTCTGTCAGAAACTGTATCGGATGGTGGGATAGAAATATTGAGTCGGATTGACCGGGCTGCCAACCGTTTCACTCGCAACGGGGCAACAGCTGAGACTGGATCAAGTCTCAGCCGTGGCGCAGAGCTATTCCTACATGGCTCATGGCTATTGAGTGATCGGTAAGTAGGATATATACGTAGTACGCGACCGTCCTATTTATTACAATTCCCCTGTGATTATTAGGTTTACTGTCAGATCGTTAGAGCTGAATAGCATTATTGTCATTAATGGCGGATGCATATAGAGTCTCTTGCCAAGGTTTTCATCTTTGTATGTTGTTTCTGCTGTGTCTGGGTTTCCTTTTGATGGTATCGGTGCGGGGTGTCCAGATCCTGTGAAAAAGACTCTTCTCCCAACGACTCAGCTGGTCAGGGTGTTGCTGGTGGACGACCATGAAGTCACCAGAGTCGGATTGCGGGCCGTGCTCAGTCGAGCGCACAACATCAAGGTTGTCGGAGAAGCCGCTACTGCCGACGCTGCTTTAGCTGCAGCTCTCGATCTCAATCCGGATGTAGTGCTCATGGACGTTCGCTTGCCCAACGGGAGCGGGGTTGACGTCTGTCGCCTCATGAGGGAGTCCTGCCCTGCTACGAAGGTACTCTTCCTCACCTCCTATCCGGATAATGAGGCGGTACTGGCGGCGGTTGTCGGAGGAGCGGCCGGGTATCTGTTGAAACATGTGGATGCAGAATCGTTGCGACGAGCCATTCATGCGGTGGCCCAGGGACAGTCAGTTCTTGATCCGGCGATTACCGAGCCGCTCTTGACCCGCATGCGGCTACAAACAGATGAAGAATCCGAACCTAAGCGAACGACCCTCTCCGCTCAGCAGCAGCGAGTGCTCGCGCTTGTTGCCGAGGGGAAAACGAACAAGGAAATCGGCTCATCGCTCGACCTGAGTGATAAGACGGTGAAGAACTATATCCGGTTCATCTTCCAGAAGTTGAAAGTGACCAGACGCGCTCAAGCTGCGGCTCTTTTCGTCCGCGACTCTTCTTCAGCGAGCCAGTCGGGCCAGGATTCATCTCCGAGGTTGGATAAGACTTCCGCGTACGTCCGGTAACCGACCACGATCCGGCGGTACCCCTCCTCCCCCCGCGCATGTCCTGCGAATCGCTTCTTCTCTTTCCTTCAAGATCTCTCTCTAGTCGCGCCTTCGTGAGGACCTCCCATGTCTCACTTGCGAGTCACTGCAACCATCCGACAGGGTGTGTAGTCAAAAATAATAGAGCCATAATAGAGCATATAGGCTCTGTGTAATAGAGCCAATTGCGAAATTTGATAACCCCATAATCTCAGCATTAATAGGGCTATTAAGCACTTTCTGATCTGGAGATCTCTACTACGCTTAGTATCGTAATAACCGGGATTCTCTGTGCCAGTAGCGAGCTGTTGTCATAGGCCATCACATTATTATGAGGAATACAGCATGAGTCTCTTGTCTATTCTTGTGGTAGAGGACGACACAGGCCTGCAGAATCTGCTTCAGCGGCTGTTAGGTCGGGAAGGTCGCCGAGTGACCATTGTCGGGACCGGACAGGAGGCGATACGCGTTGCCCAGGAGATGCCTGTTCATGTCCTGGTGACGGATTTGAAGCTGCCCGATATCGACGGCTATGCCGTGCTGGAGCGTATTCTCCAGATCGATTCCGACGTGATTGGGATTGTAATGACCGGCCACGGCTCAATCGACAGTGCGGTCAAAGCCATGAAGGCCGGCGCCTTTGATTTTCTCGCAAAACCGTTCGACAACGAAGTCGTTGCAAATCTGATTGACAAAGCCTTGGAGACGCATCGCCGTCGCGAGAACAAGCAATCGTCCCGGAGTGCCGTCGGTGAGCAATATCGGATGGAGCAGTTCGTCGGTACGAGCGAACCGATCAGGCGCGTGCTTGATTTTATAACAAGGGTTGCGGACTGCGACAGCACCGTTTTGATTCAAGGGGAGAGCGGGACCGGCAAGGAGTTGGTCGCACGCATGCTGCATTTCAATGGCGAAACCAAAGACCGTCCGCTTGTTCCCGTCAATTGCGGCGCCATTCCTGAGAATCTCCTCGAATCTGAATTATTTGGACACGAGAAGGGTGCGTTCACCGGCGCGGCGCATATGCGAATAGGCCGGTTTGAGGCGGCGCACGGCGGGACAATCTTCCTGGACGAAATCGGTGAGTTGAGCCTCGCACTGCAAGTCAAGCTCCTGCGGGTGCTGCAAGAGCGTTCGTTCGAACGGGTGGGTGGCAGCAGAACGATCGACATCGACGTCCGGGTCGTCGCTGCGACCAACCAGGATCTGGAGCTGGCTGTGCAGCAGAAGCGGTTCCGTGAAGATCTCTACTATCGCCTGAACGTCATCCCTGTGGTTATTCCCCCGTTGAGAGAGCGGCGCAGCGACATTCCAGAATTAGTGAATCATTTTTTGAAAAAACTGAAGCACAGGAGACGCGCTTCGACGACAGGCTGTTCTCCTGAGGCGATGAGCTGTCTCATAGACTACCACTGGCCGGGAAATATTCGGGAATTGGAGAATATGATCGAGCGTCTCGTGGTTTTGAATCGTACGGGAATGATCGAAGTAGCCGATCTTCCCGAGCGGCTGCAGCGCTGCCCGGTCTCTGCCAATCCGACCGAGGCGCATTTCATTCCCTTCAGCGATGAGGGGGTGAGCCTGTCGCGAGAGGTTGAGCAATTAGAGAACCGTCTCATCATCGGTGCGCTTCGACAAGCCAATGGGATTACGAGCAGGGCCGCTCAACTCCTCCATGTGAACCGCACCACCCTCGTCGAGAAGATGAAACGAAAGGGATTTGCCTCCAAGACTCAAGGCTGTCCGGTCTTCTAGTGGGGCGCTGAACACGGTCTCTCTGGCCTGTCTTGTTCATCTGGTTTGTCTGGTTTTTTGGTTGAACGAAATGAACCAGAGCGACCAGATGAACCTTTCTTGCGTGGACCCTCCTCCCCCAGCACATGATCGTTCCCTCACGCCGTCGTGTTGAATCCGTGCAGCGCTCCCCGTGCCCGCTCCGTCAATCGGTTGACGGATGAGCGAGCGGGGCGTCGGATGTTTGACGGGTTTCGATGAATTGTGGCACGGCAAGCCGCATGTTCATTCGTTACGCGAGAAATTCGTGACGCAATTCAAAGGGCACAGAAATTGCTGACTACCCTGCGTGGGTATGAGTACCATGAACTCTTGCAATTGGTGCATCCTCGGCTCGCTCGTACTGGGCCTTCCACTGTATTCCGCTTTTGCCGGTGAGCTGACAGATGCGTCGTTCACACCATCACCGATCGCTGTAAATTCCCCTCAAGCGGACACGGGCTTGGGAACATCTCCAACGAGCATGGCTCTGCCGGACGACGGGCCCCGCTATGATCGAACTGTGGAAGGGCCTGGCGCGCTACAATTCCAATCGGCAGTTGATGCCTTCGGTCGTGGGCAGTATGCCATTGCCCGTGCCGGCTTCGACAAACTTGCCTCTCTGGACTCCTCGAGCCCATTGATTCCGCCGTTGAAGGCCTTCTTAGCTGAACTCACTCTGCTCGACAATCCGACCGACCATGGTCGGAGGGAAGCGATCGCGAAATATCGCAGCATCATTGGATCCTACCCAAAAGATCCCAATGCGTTTCGGGCGCTCTGGCGAGTCGGCGATCTGTATGCCGAATTGCGATGGTATCAAGAGGCCGTCGTTGCCTACGAGTATGCCCTTTCCCTCGATCTGCCTCGCCCCGATGCGGACCGATCCCTGCTAGCCTTGGGAGGTGTGCTTGGCGAACTGGGTCGATGGATGGAAGCGGAGCAAGCTTTTGACCAGGTTCGGAAACGGGCCGCGGACGAGCGCCTCGTTCTGAGGGCGACGTCGGACTTGGCCAACGCGCTCTATGCTCAGCGACGCAAACGGGATGCCGTGTCGATCTACGATCTCTTGTATCGGCGGGCACCCGAGTTTCTCAAACAGAATCCTGATGCGTTGCAGCAGTATGGCGACTCTCTGTTTGACGTTCAGGAGCTGAGAAGGGCCTGCGCAATCGATATGCTTCTGTACAACCTCTTTCCTTCGAACCGGCACGCAGCGACGGCGCTCGTCCGCCTTGGGGACAGTCACAGCCGGCTCGGTCTGCCGAAGCCGGCAGAGCTTTTTTATACTGCCGCCCAGACAAGGTATACAGATACAGCGGCAGGGGTGGTTGCTCGCATGCGATTGTCACAACTCGAACAGAGAATTGGAGCCTCGGCGGGTGAAGAGTTCTTGCGAAAAAAAGTGGCAGGCATGATCCGAGGCAACGGCAACTCCTATCTGGAACCATATGTCGCCGAAGAACTCTACAAGGCCATTGCGTTGGAACATCGGGATGACATTCTCGGTAGCGAGGCGCTGCTCCGCTTGGCTGAACATTACGAATTGCAAGGGAACTCTGCTCGCGGGCTCCAAGTCTATCAAGACGTCACCCGGCGAACCGGTGTTATTCTGCACGATCCCTGGCCATTAACTGCTGGACTCCATCTGACTTCTATTTTGAAACCTCAGCTGGAGACGGCGCTGAAGGACAAGAAAGATATCCTGGCGCTCACGCTGTTTCATAGCCATGGACAGGCTCCGGAACAGTATTACATTGGGACGCCGACGTTACTGGAGGTAGCCGATGTCCATCGCCGGCTCGGTTTCCCGACCGAGGCGGTCCACCTCTATCAGACATTCGTGAAGGGTCGGAAGGCGGCTCCGCTCCAGGAAGCAGTGCTCATCGGGTTGGGCGAGAGCTACCTGGATCAGTTCGACCCTGCAGCCGCCAGGAATGTATTTGAGAGCTTCCGTCTCCAGTATCCGCAAAGTGCCCGGTCACCGCTGGTCTCGCGGCAATTGATAGCAGCCATGCTTGAGCAGGGCGATCGACAGGCCGCCATCAGGATCATGAGGCGATGGGTGAGGTTGCACCCGCTTGATGCGGCGCAAGGTTGGGTCTACATGACCCTTGCGCGGACGTTGGCAGCGGGGGAGAAATGGGAAGAGGCTGCCGCGGTATTTGAAACCGCCTTGCAACAGGGCGCTCTTCGAGCATCACCGGATATTTTGCTCTACGCCGATCTGCTCGTAAGGCTGAATAGGCCGGACCGCGCCGCAGAGCTCTATAAGGCGGCGCTGAAGGCAGAACCTGATCACCGGGAGGCAGAATGGGCGCGGGCACAGCTCGTTCTGAACTCGGCGCTCAAGAGTGGTAAGGGACTCAAATCTGAGGCCATGGTGTCGGATGCAGGCTTTGATGACCCATTGCTCAATCGTGCCGCAGGAGCGATGCGGATAGGACTCCATGCGGCCATGGTGGGGGAAGAGGAATGATGTTGAATCTCCATCCCGGCTCGGCGACCACGGATAGTGCGCTGCTCCATGAAGCATTTCGAAGTTTCGACGATGCAGCTGCGACGTTGCAACAGTCCTATCAAACCTTGACGTCACGGTTGGAGGAACTGGACGTGGAACTTGCCGATCGTAACGAGGCGCTCGGCCGGAATCTGCAGGCCAATGAAGAATTGCGGGAGCATCTGACGGCGATTGTCGAGTCCCTCTCGACCGGCTTGCTCGTGTTGGATACAGAAGGGACGATCAGCCGCTGTAACCAGGCGGGTGAGCAACTTCTCGGGCTGAAGCGTGAACAGATCCTGAGCCGTCCCTTAGCCGACTGTCTCAAGGAGGCACAGTTGGATGGTGATGCCTACCCCTTGACGACGCGACAGGGTACGGCCGTTACACTGTCTACCCGCGCCTTGCAGACCGGCGAAGGGCGCCACACAGGAAGTGTGGTCTTGATTCAGGACGTCACGGCGGTGCGGGAATTGGAGGACCGGCTGCAGCGCCGCAATCGGCTGGCGGCAATGGGTGAGATGGTCGGGCGGATTGCCCACGAAATTCGAAACCCACTCGGCAGCATCGAACTGTTCGCGTCGATGTTGAGGCGCGATTTGAATGGTGTCCCGGCCATGCGTGGATACGCCGAGCATATTTCCTCGTCCGTCCACATGATGAATCGCCTCTTGACCAATCTTCTGGTCTATACCAAACCTGATTGCCCCCACGGCGAATGGCATGAGACGGAAGCCCTCATGCTGGATTCATTGACGTTAGCCGCTCATGCGATCGCGAACACCAGAGTCGACATTCGTCTGGAAGTCGATCCTCATGCGGTGCGCATCTGGTGTGATCAGGGGCAGATGAAGCAAGTCCTTCTGAATTTGATCCTGAACAGCATCCATGCCATGCCGGGTAGCGGGACGCTGACTCTGTCGGCCACCCTCACGGGGAAGCAGGTTCCCGGAGAGGCGGCGCTGAGTCTTTCTGTCTCTGATACCGGTGTCGGTATTCCCGCGGCTCAGCGCTCCAGGATTTTCGATCCTTTCTTCACCACGAGGGACGAGGGGACTGGATTAGGGTTGGCCATCGTCCATGCGATTGTCGAAGCGCATCAGGGGCGGATCGACGTGGAGAGCTGTGAGGGGCGAGGCACGACGTTTACCATCATGCTTCCGCAATGTCCCATTTCCGATCAGGATGAAGGGATCGGCATCTCGATCGCGGCCGATAAGCGCCACTTTGTTGGAGAGGAGACCTCCGCATGAGCGAGAACAAAACGGTGAGCTCTGAGACTGCTTTGGCTCCGCAGGCCGAGCGGATCTTGATTGTCGATGACGATCCGTCCATGCGGACGGCGTTGATGGAGTCGGTCCGCCGCCTTGGATACGACGTGCAGGGTGCGGTGGATGGTGTCGACGCAGTCGAACGTGTCAGCCGCTACAAGCCCTGGCTGGTGGTGACCGATCTGAAGATGCCTCGGCTTGGTGGTCTCGATCTGATCAAGGAAATCAAGCATCGCTCGCCTCACACATTGATGGTCCTGATGACTGCTTATGGGACGGTGGAGACCGCCGTGGAAGCGATGAAGTACGGAGCAAGTGATTACGTTCTCAAACCGTTCTCTACTGATCTGTTCGAGCGAGTGATCGGGAATCTGAAAGCATCAGGAGCCCAGGCCTCGACGGCATCGTCAGTGCCGATCGACCAGCGGTCGATCCTGACTCAAGACCCCGGCATGGCTCGCCTGCTGAGTACGGTCGAGGGGGTTGCCGCAAGCCAAGCGACGATCCTTATTCATGGAGAAAGCGGCACAGGGAAGGAACTGCTGGCCCGCTTTATCCATAGCAGAAGCCCTCGTGCGCACCGCCCGTTTATCGCCGTCAATTGCGCGGCATTACCGGATGGACTCTTGGAGAGCGAACTGTTCGGCCATGAGCGTGGAGCTTTTACCGGAGCCATCATGAAGAAAATGGGCAAGTTCGAAATGGCGCACACGGGAACGATGCTGCTCGACGAAATCAGCGAAATGAACATGGGTCTCCAGGCCAAGTTGCTCCGAGTGATTCAGGAGCGTGAAGTAGATCGAGTCGGAGGTCGTGAGCCGGTCTCCGTCAATATTCGTGTCATTGCGACGACCAACCGCTCGCTCTATCACGAAGTGGAGCAGGGGCGGTTTCGGGAGGACCTTTATTACCGACTGAATGTGTTTCCCATCATGGTTCCGCCATTACGGGAACGGCCTGCGGACATTCCATTGCTCGCGAGGCATTTCGTGGCCGTCTCCGCCGCGCGCAATAGCCTTCCGATGCCGACGGTATCGCCGGAGGCCTATGTCATGCTTCAGGGCAGACGATGGAAAGGGAACGTGCGCGAATTGGAGAATGTCATGGAACGTGCCGTGCTATTAGCCGGGAAAGAGCCCATTCTTCCGTGCCACTTGTTGTTGGAGTCCGATGGGCAATCCGTGTCTCCTCCCCCGGCCCCATCCGTGCCACAGCCTTCCGGGAACGGGTCCTTGTGGGAAATGGAGCGGGACCTGATTTTTCAAACTCTGGCTCGGGTGAGAGAGAATCGGACCCATGCGGCGAAAGAGCTGGGCATCAGCATTCGCACCTTGCGGAACAAGCTTCGAGAATATCGGGGAGTCGGTTGTCAGATCGCTCCGTAACCGGCCAACCGGCATGATGTGGGTAAAAATACAGCAGGCAGGTTTTGCCGGTCGGCAGATGTAGCTATATAGGTGGATAGGCTGAAGGCCATTAGGGGTTACTCTTCGAAGGTATTGAGTAGCTTGGTTTGTGCTTTGCAAGATCATTCATAACCTTCAGCCTTCAGCCTGAACCCCTGAGGAGGTGCTCTATGACGATCTTTGATCACACCATGCAATTGCTCCATCGTACTCTGGATTTGCGGCAAGCCAGACAACGGGTGATCGCCTCGAATATTGCGAATGAGGAAACGCCCGGGTATCGCGCAGCCGATTTCAATTTTCAGCATTCCTTGCAGGCGGCACAGAGGGGGAGAGGTCCCGTCACGCTCGCGGTGACTCAGAGCCAGCATATGGGTGTGCGCGGGGGCGCGGTGCAACAGGTCACGGGAGATCTCAACCCCGTGCCTGCCGGGGATCTTCCCTTGGATGCCAACACCGTGAATATCGAACTGGAAATGGCCAAGATGTCGGATAACGCGATGCAGTACAACAGCGCTGCATCGATCATGACCATCCGGTTTCGTCAGTTGATGGGGGCAATCCGCGAAGGGCGATAACTCATGATGATGAGGTTAAGGCTAAGTGAAATCGCTGCTTTTTTCAACTTAACCTCAACCTCAACATAAACTTTTCCCCAAGGAGGCTTTCATGGAGATGACCGACAGCATGGCAGTGTCAGTGACTGCCCTTGATGCCCAACGTCAACGGCTCAATGTAATTTCCAGCAATCTAGCGAACGCACAGTCCACACATACGGCGGGAGGAGGGCCCTATAAGCGTCGGGACGTGGTGTTTCAGTCCACGCCGGTTGCCAGCCCCTTCCAACGAGCATTTCGCCAGGTGTCGACGGGGCCAGGGGCTCATGCTCTCGATGGCGTCAAGGTACTGCGGGTCAAAGAAGATACCAGGCCCGGACAGGTGATCTATGATCCGCGCCATCCGGACGCCGATAAGAAAGGATTCGTCAAGATGCCTAATATCAATGTCATGGAAGAAATGGTGAATATGATCGGGGCATCCCGGTCGTACGAAGCCAACGTGCAAGCGATTAACGCAACCCGCGCCATGTGGAATAAAGCGCTGGAGATCGGGAGGTAGCCATGGACCAGATCAAAGCGATTGCCATTCCTGCATCGTCCTTCGTGGACAATGCCTCAGCCGCTCAGCCGTCCGGTGCTGCCCAATCTGGTGGATTTATGAATCAGCTGCAGCATGCGATCAGTAAGGCCAATGACATTCAGGTCCAAGCCAACCAGGCGACTGAAGCATTGATGACCGGTCAGACACAGAACATCCACCAGACGATGGTGGCCTTACAGGAAGCCGATGTGTCGTTCCAACTGATGATGCAGATCAGGAACAAGATATTGACGGCGTATGAAGAAATTCAGCGGATGCAAATCTGACAGGATGCTGAAAAGGGGTCGGGGTGACTAAGATGATCCCTGTGCTCGCGCAACGCGCGGCCTCGGAAGGCCCTCGTTGGACGCGCGCAAGGGGGATCATCCTAGCCACCTCTTAAAGTGATGGTTGGCTGCGGCTTGCTGGACAAACTTTTTGAGGTTTCTGCAGGAGCCGTTGATATTGTGCGATGTCGACTACTGAAGAGTAGGATTGCCTATGTTGTCTAAGTTTTCTATCAATCAACGCATGATTATTCTGGTGGCGCTGGCCGGCTCAATTGCCGGTCTCATTGCTGTCACGCTCTGGACACAGCAGCCTGACATGCAAGTGCTGTTTACGAACCTCAATCCCGAGGATGCGGCAGGGATTGTCGATAAGCTGAAAGAGACGAAAGTGCCGTATGAAACGACCGGCGGAGGGACGACCGTTCTTGTCCCCAGCGCGCAAGTCCATGAACTGCGATTGCAGCTGGCCACTCAGGGACTTCCCCATGGTGGTGGAGTCGGCTTCGAAATCTTCGATCGCTCATCGATCGGCGTATCCGATTTTGTACAGAAGCTCAATTATCGTCGCGCACTGCAGGGGGAGCTGGCACGGACCATCGCGCAAATGCCGGAAATTGAACGGGCCCGAGTCCACCTTGCCACCCCAGAGCGGCGATTGTTCTCCAGTGACGAGAATCGGGCTCGCGCCTCGGTCGTCGTCTCGTTGCGGAACGGGCAAGCTCTCGCCAAGACACAAGTCAACGGAATCGTGCACCTCGTCTCGAGCAGCGTCGAGGGCCTCCAAGTCAAGGATGTGACCGTGGTGGATGGACATGGGCGACTCCTCTCGTCGGCAGCCGGGGGGGACGATGCAGCCGGGTTGACCGGGTCGCAGTTGGAGTATCAGCGGACACTCGAAAAGGACATCGAAACACGCATCCAAACAATGTTGGAGCGGATTGTCGGGGTGAATAAAGCTGTGGTGCGGGTGTCCAGTATTCTTGACTTCCGAAAGATAGAAACCACTGAGGAGCGATACGATCCCAACAGTCAAGTCGTGAGGAGCGAGCAGCGCGGCCAGGAAAAAGCCAGCGGGGTCAACGGTGTCTCCGGCGGTGTACCAGGTGTCCAGTCAAATGTCCCGGAGGGGGCAAGCCAGGGCCAGGAGCCGGCTCAAACGAGTTCGAGCGCAAATCAGACCAAGAACGAAACCGTGAATTACGAAATCAGCCGGACGGTTTCCCGGGTCGTGGAGTCCACCGGCAGCATCAAGCAACTGTCCGTGGCGGTACTGGTGGACGGTATGTATGAAGGCGCGAAGGCCTCCGAGGATGGCAAGCCTGTCTCCGATGCGGCCAAGAAGTATATTGCGCGGCCTGAAGAAGACATGAAGCGCATCGAGGAAATCGTGAAAAAAGCCATGGGTTATTCGGCAGAGCGGCAGGATCAAGTCCAAGTGACCAACGTGCAATTCGACATCGCGACTGAAGAACTCCCGGCCCAAGGGATTGAGGCAGCGGCGGAGCCGACGAACTCTTTCATGCCTTATATTCGCTACGCCGTTGGAGGAGGCCTCTTTCTCCTGATCCTCTTCATGGTGGTTCGTCCCCTGATGGCGATGTTGGGAACGGCCGGGTCAACGGCCGATGGGTCCACGCTGGGACTTCCCGCTTCGGTGAGTCAGGTCGAAGCGTCGTTGGCGGGAAAACCACGTTCCCAGATCGTCGACATGGCTCGAGGGAATCCTGATGCGACAGCTGTGGTGGTCAAGCAATGGTTGAAGGCTGGTCAGTGAGGCGCAGGTAGCGATGGCGACACCACTCAGCGGCGAGCAAAAAGCGGCTATTCTTCTCAAAGCCATCGGGGAGGACGCAGCTGCCTTGGTAATGAAGAGCCTGAGCCCTAAGGAAATTCGACGGCTGGGGGTCTCCATGAACGCAACGGCCAATATTACAAGGGAAGAAGAATCATCCGTCATCGACGAATTTGAAAAGGCGAGCGAAACCGGCGACGTCGCCTTTCATGGAAAGGAATACATCAAAACCATTCTCTCCAAGGCGCTCGGCCCGGAAAAAGCAAACCGGATGATCGAGTCCATGACCAATAAGGTGTATCCGGGCCTCGATGCGATGAAGTGGGTCGACCCCAAGACTGTCTCGCAAATGGTCAAGACCGAACATCCCCAGACGATTTCCGTGATCCTGGCACACATGGATCCAGACCAGGCCGGCACGGTCATCAGGGACTTGCCAGACGCCCTCCGAGCCGATGTCGCCCTGCGCCTTGCGACGATGGAAGATTTGCAGCCGAGCGTGCTCGAAGAGCTCAGCGACGCCCTGCAGAGCTCGCTTGTCGCGAGTGCAGGGACTCGCGCGACGACTGTCGGAGGAGCTGAAGCCGCGGCCAATATTCTCACGACCCTCGACAAGGCTACCGAGGGAGGCATCCTGTCGAAAATCGCTGAACGGGATCAACAATTGGCCGATACGATCAGAGGGCTAATGTTCGTCTTCGACGACCTGGTGAAGCTCGAGAGCCGCGGTATGCAAGAACTGTTGAAGGAGGTCAGTAAAGAGGATCTTCCTGTGGCGCTCCGTGGAGCGAGCCCCGAAACCAAGGAGAAGTTCCTGAAAAATATGTCGAGCCGAGCGGCGGAGATGCTGAAGGACGATATGGATGCAAGGGGGCCGATGAAAGTGGCGGATGTCGAGAGGGCGCAGCAGAATATCCTCAAGGTTTGCCGAAAGCTTGAAGAGGAAGGGCGCATCGTCATCGCCAGCGGGAGCGAAGGGGAGGCCTTGCTCTAGATGGAACTGGCTTCGAATGGACAGACGACGCTCTCTCAGCAAGGCATGATTCCTTATGGTGGGCGCGAGAGTGCGATCTTAGTCGTCGACGATGAAGAGGCGATTCGTGAATTGTTGGTGAGGCTGCTGCAGCCGGCAGGGCATCGCGTGCGCGCGGTTGGATCGGCCAGGGAAGCCCATGCGGCACTAAAAGAATTTCCTGTTTCACTGCTGATCACCGACGTCAAGTTGCCGGATAAGGACGGCATCGCGTTGCTCCAGGAAGCCTGTGAACTCGATCACCGTATGATGGGACTGGTGATGACCGGATATGGAACCGTCGATCTCGCGGTGCAGGCGATGAAGGCAGGAGCGGCGGAGTTTCTCATGAAACCGTTTGAAAACAAGGTGCTCCAATTGACCGTCAATCGTCTCCTCGATCTCTACCACTTGCGCTCGGAGAATACGATCCTCAAACAGGCGGTGGTTCGCGCTTCACGGGTTCGCTGTCGCAGTCTGGCGCTGACCGATTTCGATACCGGTCATCGATTCGTCGGCGACCAAAGTCCTTCGGACTATGACCAGGGGGTTGCGGAGGGTGAACGACGAGCCGGCGCGCGAGTTGCGGAAGCCAGACGGCGGGAGCAGCAGCTCTTAGCCGAAACAGTTCGACGCTTCGATGACCGATGGACATCGCTTCATCAAACCGTCGAAGAGGATGTGACAGCCCTGGCTTTCAGTCTGGCGACACGGATCCTGCGGGATACAGTGATTGATCGGCGGGATGCCGTGCTTGGACTGTTGAGATCGGCCTTGGCGACGGTTCGAGAGGCGGGAGTCGTCACTGTCCGAACGCATCCGTCCGACGCGCCGATACTTGAATCGGCTCGCGCGGAGTTGTGCCGCGATCGGCCTGCGTCGTTCGCGCTGCATGTCGAAGGCGATGCGTCCTTCTCCCGTGGAAGTTGCGTGGTTGAATCCACGAATCGACTGGTTGATGCCTCGCTGGACCAGCAATTGCTGCGGCTTGGAGAGGTCTTACAGAAACGAGGCCGCCATGAATCTCGTCGAACTGATTGAGCAGACAGACCCTCTTGTCGTCTCCGGCCGTGTGGCGCAGGCCGTCGGGATCGTGATCGAAGGCTATGGCCCGATGACGTCGGTCGGGGAATTGTGCGATGTCACGCGTGGGGATGGAGAGGGGAACGTACAGGCTGAAGTGGTGGGGTTTCGCGGTGATCGTGTATTGCTGATGCCGCTCGGAGAGATGCGCGGGATCGGGCCTGGCAGCCGGCTTTTCATGAAAGGCCACGGCGCCTCGGTTCCGGTCGGCCCCCAACTGCTCGGACGCGTGCTCAATGGGCTGGGAGAGCCTTTGGACGGGCGCGGCCCTCTGATGACTGAACACCGATACCCGTTGCATGCGGCGCCGATCAATCCTCTGATGAGAGCCCGCATTACCGAACCGCTTGATCTGGGCATCCGGGCGATCAATGCCTGTTTGACTTGTGGTCGTGGCCAGAAAGTCGGCATTTTCGCCAGTTCCGGGGTCGGGAAGAGTGTCTTGCTCGGAATGATCAGCCGCTATACGAAGGCCGACGTGAATGTCATCGCCCTCATCGGGGAGCGGGGGCGTGAAGTCAACGAATTCTTGGAACGCGATCTGACCACTGAGGCGCTCAGCCGCTCGGTGGTCATCGTGGCGACGTCTGACCAGCCGCCGTTAGTACGGTTACGAGGCGCTTTGGTTGCGACGGCGATTGCGGAGTACTTTCGAGACTGCGGCAGGCAGGTGCTTCTGATGATGGATTCACTCACCCGGCTGGCCCATAGCCAACGAGAGGTCGGACTCGCGATCGGGGAGCCACCGACGACAAAAGGGTATACCCCCTCTGTCTTTACGATGTTGCCCAAGCTCCTGGAACGAGTCGGGACTTGCTCCGGTCCTGGTGCCATCACCGGGCTCTACACGGTGCTCATGGAGAGTGATGAACTTGCCGATCCCATTGCAGAGACGGCCCGCTCGATTCTGGACGGCCATATCGTGCTCTCACGGCAGTTGGCCGCGCGTAATCATTTCCCGGCGATCGACCTCCTGAACAGCACCAGTCGGGTGATGAAAGACATTGTGAGGCGAGACCATTATACGGCGGCCCGGTTCATGCTCGAGCTTCAGGCACGGTATCAGCAATCCGAGGATCTCATCTTGCTCGGCGCCTACAAGGCAGGCACCAATCGCGAACTCGACAAAGCCGTCAGCGCTCAAGACGGCATCAATGCCTTTCTTCGTCAGGATATCGAGCGATCTTTCTCACTCGATGCTTCGATCGATGATTTGCTTACGCTCGTGAAGGCGACAGCATGAGGCTCGGTGTGTTGCGGCGCTATCGCGCACAGGTGGAAGAGGTTGTACGGATGGACCTGTTCCGGTTGCGGCAGGAACTGCACGGTCTCGAAGCGCGCGCTCGTCTGAGTGAGGAACGCCTGAGGTGCACGGCAGACGAGTACGCGGGCAAGGCTGCTGGAGGACTGGCGTTGGATGAATTTCTTGTATGGCAGTCCAGGTTGACTGCCGACACGGCGAAGTCGGCGGCCGCGAGACGGATGGAGGGGCAGCTCCGTGAAGCGTGGGACCGGAAGCAGGGTGAGTTGCGTGAAGCCATGCAGGATCGCCGTACACTCGATCGTTTGGCAGAGCGGATACGCCAACAACGTCGCCTTGTGCAAAGCAGAGTCGATCAAATGGAGATGGATGAAGCGGCGCGGAGAACGACCATGATGTGACTTTAGCAGGGTGCTGAAAAATGAGGCGGGGTGGCTGGGACGATCCCCGTGCTCGCGCAACGCGCGGCTTGAGAAAGCCCTCGTTGGACGCGCGCAGTTGGGATCATCCCAGGCACCCCTTAGAAATGATGGTTCGTTGCCGCGCATAGAAACCAATGAAAATCAGATGCCGACATAAAGATGAAGCCGGTCAGCGTCGCGATCAGCATTCCCTCACGCAATCTTGTGCGTTGTGGTCTGTCGGTGCCGGCATCGGTGTCATTATCGCGCTGTTATGGACAACGGTCCAACCGGTTCCGGCCTCAGCTGAGCAGGGGCCGGCGACTCCCTCTGTATCAGCGGAGCCGGGTAAGGCCCAGGGGAGCGATTCTCTCACCCCGGCGAATGAATCGGCTCAAGGCCCGGCGCTCATTGTGCCGGAAGAAATGGTTGCCATGTTCCAGCAGCGAAAGCAGGATTTGGAACGTCGGGAGAGCGCCGTGCGTGCGGCAGAGGAGCGGTTGGCGATTCTCAAGACTGAAGTCGAGCAGATACTGAGCAGAGTCGAGGCGGCAGAACAGCGTCGTCTCGACAGGGAGAAGGCTGTGTTGAGTCAAAAGGGCTTACAAAGCGAACAGGCGGCAGACTTGCGCAAGCAACAGCTAGGGCAGCTGGCGAAGATGTATGAAAGCATGCCTGCGGAAGAGGCGGCCGCACGCATTGAACGAATGCCCGATCGAAAGGCATTGGAGATTCTCCGTTCCCTGAAGAGTAAGTCGGCTGGAGCCATCCTGTCACAGGTGAAAGTCGAACGTGCCGCAAAATTGACTGAAGAACTTCTCGCTGCTCCTTAGCCATTCCAGGCCGCGAACAGGGAAATTTTTACCTGCACACCCTGCATCTTGTTCCTAGTTTTCTCCTGTCAGTGCTTGATCCCTGTGTTAACTCCACGCCAAACCACACATCCAATCATTTCCGAGATGGCACAGAGTTTGAAATTGCTAGGCCCTGCACCCGGAACTTCTATGCCAGGTAGTTGGAGTTTGTCGCCACTATGGACATCGGATTTCTCATGCCTCCGTCCGGCTCACCTGCCGCTCAAACGAATTCAGGCGTATCGAGCGAGACTGATCAATCCCAGGAGTCTACCCAGTGCGGAGCCTTTTCTGTTGTTTTCGAAGATGTAGGAATGAATACCCTGGATGAAAAATCGTCATTACTTTCCGTCACCGATCCGATAGAGCCAGTATTAGCAAAAACGATGGAAGATGCTGCAACTGGTGCGGCGTTGATTGGTATTGCGGTTGCGTCGCTGCTTCAATCCGCAAACCTGCCAGGAGCGGTTTCTCCGGTGACCTCTGAATCAATTCCTTCTCCCCCGCCAGGGGTAAAGGCGCCTCAAGACGCTGTTTCGCAGGGAGATATATCTGCAGCTGTGCAAGGAGCCACAACAACTAGCTCGGAGGGGAGGGAACCGAACACGTTGCTTCCACAGGGGTCGACGGAGGCTGTGCCGGATGGCGATAGCATAGTGGGAAAAGTGTTTGTGCCGGTTGGTCTGCTACAAGCTGACACCGCAGACTCTTCCCCCAATAGACTGCTGCCACCGGCGCTAGTTCCCGCTCAGTCGAACGAACCCTCCACGACACAGGGCGACTCTCGAAGCACGGGTCAGTCAGCGATCCGAAATGGCGGGGGCGCTCCCAGCAATGGAGCTCCTCCTCTTCTGGAACAACCATCAGTTGATGCGCTTCTTCTCAACGCACAGCCATTGGATTCTCCGACCTCCGATCGTAGAGAAGCCGTTGTGATAAACGAGCAATGGAGCAGGAATCTTTCCCCTGCGGGCTATGTGCATGGGGTCATACAACTCCCTGGTCGACCTTCGATTGAAGGTGGTCCATCGGCGATGCTCCAAGCCCAGGGGAGTCAAGAGACCATGTTGCCGGGGCAGGCCTTAGTGGTTTCGATGGCTGGAAGCAGCGGAGAGGGAGGACAAGATCCATTTGGAGCCTCTGCACAGGGGAGGGGAGAAGGCACCCTATTCCAATTCACCGTCGGCGGAGTTCCGGAATCGATGGTGCGAGGTGCCCAATTTCAGTTTTTTAGCGACCAATTCACTCTGGCCCAGCAGGCACAGCCGTCATCCCAGGGAGCAGGCTCGCCTGCTGCATTGCCATTGCAGAATCAACTTAAGTTGGCGCAGGCCTTCATCGGTGGGAATCAGACGACGTCCATGACCCCGGTCCCCGGAATGGCTCAAACCGTTCACATGGTGCTACCGTCCCACGACTCGGGCCCACTTAGCGTGAGAATTTCCGTGACGGACCAGACCGTGTCTACACAATTCACCACGGATCGAGGTGATCTTGGGCAGGTTCTGCTCACGCGGCAGGATCAGCTCCAGCAGAACCTATCTAGATCTGGCTTGGAACTTGGACAGTTTCAGGTCCACATCAATCAGGAAGGGCGGCAAGAAGCATTTCCCGATCGGCAGTCTCGGCGAAACGGAGAAGCTCCGGACCGGCAGCTCGCATCGCAGGACCAGGGCCGGCAATCTCACGATCGAGAGCGGCCCCATGACCGGCCTTCGCGAACGTTGAGTCTGTTTGCATAGCAGGATGCTTCAGATGTCCGTTGGCGTTCTGAAAGGTTAAGGTTGAGGTCAAGGTTGAGAAAAACCTCAGCCTTCGACATGAGGGGACCGAGTAAGGTTTCATTTGAAAGGAGAATATTATGATCGACTTCACCGCGCTCAACAATTCGACGACTACGACTTCCCCACCGGCAACGGGCCCGAAAGAACTCGGCCAAGACGAGTTCTTGAAACTTCTCATTACCCAGCTGAAGTATCAGGATCCGCTCAAGCCTCTTGAAAATCAGGATTTCATCGCGCAGACCGCGCAATTCAGTCAGCTGAATCAAATGACCGATCTCGTCAGGTTGATGAAGCGGAGCGTGGAGCTACAGGAATCGACACTTGCGTCAAGCCAGAAGCCAAGCGTGCAACAGGCATAGAACAGTCCGCGTCGCTTGGCAGGACGGACAGGGATTGAAGAACCGGTTTGTGACTTCACCTTAAATAAGGAGACGAATCATGGGAATTTTGACGTCGCTTTTTTCGGCTGTCAGCGGACTCAATGCCTATGGCAACGCCATGTCCGTGATCGGAAACAATATTGCCAACGTCGGAACAGCGGGGTTCAAGTCGAGCCGGGCATCATTCGCGGATTTGGTCTCGGCTTCGCTTGGCGGGGGGTCGAGTGCCGGTCAGGTGGGATTAGGCGTGTTCATCAACGACATACAGACGAGCTTTACACAGGGCTCCCTCTCGAATACGGGGAACACGTTGGACCTCGCAATCGATGGGAGCGGGTTTTTCGGACTACGTGATAACACGGGAGTACAGTCCTATTCCCGCGCCGGACAATTTGAATTGAACAACCTCGGAGAGATCGTGGACCCGAGCGGTCGATTCTTGCAGGGCTATCAAGCGTCAGCAGCGGGAGTCATCCTGGGAACAGTGGGAAATATCACGTTGTCTACCGCGACGATCGCTCCGCAAGCGACCACCACTGCAGCGGTGGAGGCGAACCTCGATGCAACCGCCACCGTCCCGGCGGTCGCATTCGACGTGGCCGATCCCACGACATACAATTTCTCGAACGGAATGACCGTCTACGACACACTCGGTTCGCAGCATCAGCTTCGGTTGTACTATGTGAAAGCTTCGGCCAACACCTGGAATCTCCATTCTCAAATCGATGGCGGCGCCACGACGGCGCAAACCAATCTCGTGTTCAATTCAAGCGGCATATTGACAGGGGGCGGTGCGCAGACATTTTCATTGGCCATTGCCGGCGGGGCAGCCACCCCATTGTCGTTTGCCATGGATTTCTCAGGCA
>Ga0105242_10000631_pt1 | contig 27615 bp, 25 predicted proteins | sample KBSM24metaG_FD_81521 | JGI IMG/M metagenome (GOLD analysis project Ga0105242, IMG submission 81521) | Miscanthus rhizosphere microbial communities from Kellogg Biological Station, Michigan, USA - KBS M2-4 metaG | ecosystem: Host-associated > Plants > Roots > Rhizosphere > Soil | place...
CATTTCCTCTACGAAGGCGAACAGCCGTCGCTGCTCACGCTCATCTGGCGGCGCGGCGGGCCGGTGGTCGTGCTCTCGCTGGCCGTGATCGCGCTGCTGCTCTGGCGGGGCGGCGTCCGGTTCGGGCCGCTGGCCGCGCCGCAGCCCGCCGTTCGCCGGTCGCTCGCCGAACAGATTCGCGGCACCGGCCGGTTCGCGCTCGAGCACGGCGGCGGCGACGCCCTTCTCGGCGCTGCGCTGCGTGCGCTCGACGAAGCCGCGCTGCGGCGCATTCCGAACTACGCCACGCTGCCAACGGGAGACCGGGCGGGCGCGCTGTCGCGTCTGACCGGGCACGACAGGCACGCGCTCGGCAACGCGCTTCATGACGCCGGCCTGCACCAGTCACACGAGCTGCGCACATCGATCGCGCTGCTCGAGGCGGTCCGGCGGCACACCCTCCGCACTCGCACGAGGTCAACGCATGGAACTCCCTGACACAGATCCGATCCGCCGCGCCGCCACGATGATCGACAGCCTTCGCGGCGCGATCGCTCATGCCATGGTCGGACAGGCCGCCGTTGTCGAACAGGTACTGGTCGCGCTGGTTGCGTCCGGGCACGTGCTGATCGAAGGGGTGCCCGGCCTGGGCAAGACGCTCCTGGTCCGCGCAATGGCGCAGGCGCTTTCGCTCGCGCATTCGCGCATCCAGTTCACGCCCGACATGATGCCGTCGGATATCACCGGCCATGCCGTGCTCGATCCTTCGACGCGGGAGTTGCGGATCGTCCGCGGTCCGGTCTTCACGCACGTCCTGCTCGCAGACGAGATCAATCGCGCGCCGGCGAAGACGCAGAGCGCGCTTCTCGAAGTCATGCAGGAGTATCAGGTCACTCTCGAAGGCCAGACCCTGCGTCTGCCGAAGCCGTTCACGGTGCTGGCCACCCAGAATCCCGTTGAGACCGAAGGCACGTACCCGCTCCCGGAGGCGCAGCTCGATCGTTTCATGTTCAAGATCGAGATCGACTATCCGTCAGCCGCGGACGAAGTGGCCGTCGTCGTGCGCGCCACCGCGGATCAGGCGGGTGACGAGCTGCCGCTCGCGAATGTCGCGCCGTGCATGGACGGGAACGGCGTGCTCGAGCTGCAGCAGCTCGCGGCACGCCAGCGGGTGGACGAGCACGTGGTCGACTACGCCGTTCGCATCGCGCGTGCGACGCGGACCTACGCAGGGCTTGCCATAGGCAGCGGCTCGCGGGGCCCACTCGCGCTCGTACGCGGCGCGAGGGCCGTCGCGCTCCTGGACGGCCGGAACTACGCCACGCCCGACGATGTCAAACGCATCGCCTTGCCGGCGCTGCGCCACCGCGTGGCTCTCGCGCCCGATGCGCTGCTCGAGGGACGCACCGCCAACGATCTCCTCACGGAAGTGATCGACAGCATCCCGGCCCCACGCGCCTGAGAGCGGAACCGATGCGACCGCCCATCATCCCCGCGCGCCCGGCGATAGCCGCGCTGTCGGCGGTGGCGGTTGCCGCCCTCGTCGCGTTGCTGTTTTCATATTCCGTCACGGCCGTGTTCGAGGCCGCAATGACGGCGCTCGGCATGCTGGCTGCCGCAACCGCATGGGACTACGCACGGTCGCTGCGGGCATGGCGGCTCTCGTCGCCGACGCTGACGCGCCGGCTGCCCGTGGCGTTTTCTCTCGGGAAAAAGGCCCCGGTTGAGCTCGCGATCGAAGTCACCGGTTCACGGACCTGGCGCTGCGAGCTGTACGACTACGCCGACGCGAGCCTCGCCGTGGAGGGGCTGCCGATCCGCCTGGACCTGGCGGGCGGTACGTCGACGCAAACGCCGTACAGCGTGACGCCGACGAGGCGCGGCGAAGTCGCGTTCGCGCCGGCGGACATCCGCATCCGCTCGCGCTGGGCGCTGTGTGAGATGCTGGAGCGCATCGGATCGACCGACACGCGTCGGGTCTATCCGGACTTTGCCCCGCTGGCCCGCTACGCCTGGCTGGCCGGCGATCGGCGCCTGCAGGAAATCGGCGTCAAGACGTATCAGCTCCGCGGACAGGGCACGGACTTCAAGCAGCTGTCCGACTATCGTCTGGGCGACTCGGTCCGGCACATCGACTGGCGGGCGACGCTGAGGCTCGGCAAGCCGATCGTGCGCGAGTTCCAGGACGAACGCGACCAGTCGGTCATGCTGCTCATCGACTGCGGCCGGCGCATGCGCGCCGACGACCGGCAGGGAGCGATCGGCACGACGCATTTCGATCAGGTGCTCAACGCCGTCATTCTGCTGTCCTACGTCGCGCTCAAGCAGGGGGACGCCGTGGGCGTCATGACGTTCGGCACGCCGCCCGGCGAGGAGCGATCGTTCGCCCCGCGCAAGGGCGCGACGGCGCTGCCCGCGCTGATGGCAGAGCTCTACGGGATTCAGCCCACGCCGACGCATTCCGACTATGTGGCGGGGGCCCAGGCGCTCCTCAAGCGCAGCCCCAAGCGCGCGCTCGTCGTGGTCATCACGAACTTCCGCGACGAGAACAGCGCAGAGTTGGGACAGGCGCTGCGCCTGCTGCGGTCGCGCCATCTGGTGCTCCTGGCGAGCCTGCGCGAGCGAATCGTGGGGGAACTGATCGAACAGCCGCTCAGCACCGGCGACAACGTGATCGACGTCGCAAGCGCACACCTGTACGAACAGTCGCGGCGGGATGCGTTCAATCGACTGGCGACGCACCACGCGCTCATGGTGGATGCCGAGCCCGAACGCCTCGGTGTCAACCTGGTCAACCGGTATCACGCGGCCAAACGCGCCGGTCTCATTTAACGGGCCAGGTCACCTCTCCTAGAACTCCTGACGCGTGGGGCGGTACAGGATCTCGTTCACGTCGACGTCCTCCGGCTGGCTCATCGCGAACACGACAGCGCGCGCGAACGAGTCGGCCGGAATAGCGACCTCGTCGTAGAACTTTCGCATCGCCGCGGCGACATCCGGGTCGGTAATCGCGTCCGGCAGCTCCGTGTCGACCGCACCCGGCGAGATCACCGTCGTCCGGATGTTGTACGGCTTCACCTCCTGCCGCAGTCCCTCGGAGATCACCCGCACGGCGTGCTTCGTCGCCGAATAGACCGTGCCGCCCGGACGGACCTTGTGGCCGGCGACCGACGACACGTTGATGATGTGACCAGACTTCTGTGCCTTCATGTGCGGCAGAGCCGCCGCGATGCCGTACAGCACGCCCTTGATGTTGACGTCGACCATCCGGTCCCATTCGTCGATCTTGAGGCGCTCGAGCAGCGACTGCGGCATCAGCCCTGCGTTGTTGATCATCACGTCGATGCGCCCGTAGGCCTGCACGGCGGCATCCACCAGGGCTTTCACCTGATCGACTCGAGTGACGTCGGTCGCCACGGCCAGCACCTTGCCGCCGCCACGCGTCAGCTCGCCCGCGAGTGCCTGGAGACGATCGACCCGCCGGGCGCCCAGCGCGACCCTTGCGCCCTCCACGGAGAGATGCCGGGCGGTCGCTTCGCCAAGTCCGCTGCTGGCGCCCGTGATGACGACGACCTTTCCAGCGATGCTATTGGCCATACTGTTCGTCGCTGACCTTCTCCAACCAGTCCACCGCTTTTCCGTCGAGCCGCTCCTGGATGGCCGTGTGCGTCATGGCCGTCGCCGGCGCGGCGCCGTGCCAGTGCTTCTCGCCCGGCGCGAACCACACGACGTCGCCGGGACGGATCTCCTCGATCGGGCCGCCCCAGCGCTGAGCCCGTCCGCTGCCCGACGTGACGATGAGGGTCTGGCCGAGCGGGTGCGTGTGCCAGGCGGTCCGGGCGCCCGGCTCGAACGTCACGCTCGCCCCGACGACGCGTGCCGGATCCGGCGCCTGAAACAGCGGATCGATGCGCACGGTGCCGGTGAAGTACTCGGCGGGACCTTTCCCGGACGGTTGTGTACCGCTTCTCTTGATGTCCATGTCCTCGTGTCCTTCTCTGCTTGTTGCTGTCCTCAGCGGCCGGTCATCTTCCCGGTTTGCCCTTCTGCATTTTCGTCTCCCGGCCTCGACTCACCACAGTACCATCGCACGAGCCCGCGCATGCCTGTGACGGTTCGTGCCCTGCTGCCGTGGATCCTTGGTACGGCTCTCGTCTTCGTCGCGCTGATCGCGCTCGAACGGGGCGTGCTGCACGCCGGCGTCCTGACGCCCTTTCGCGGGCTCGAGCCGCTCTCACCGCTCTACGCCTTCTGGGCCCCCGCATTCAGACCAGGGAGCGTCATTTTCGTGCTCCTCGTGCTGTCGCGCGTGTTCCTGGTCCCACGGCTGATCGGCCCGCGCGTTACGACCATCGGGTTCGCCGCAGGCCTGATGATCATGTCGCTCGCGCTCCCGCTGGCGCTCTTTCTCGTGCGCGACGAACCTATCGCGCTCGGCTCGCAGTTTCTCATCTACCCCGGCGAGGAGTACTTCGACGACGCGAGGCACATCGTCGACCTGAGGGCGTTCATTCGACATCACACAGAACTGGTTCCGCAACTCAGCCTGCATGGCCGGACCCATCCGCCGGGGTTCGCGGCATTCCTCGCCATCGTCAGCCGCATCGGCGGTCCTTCGCCGCTTGCGGCAGGTGTCGCCGTCCTGCTCGTGTTCGGCGCCGGGACGCTGCTCGCCTGGGCGGCGTTCACGCTCGTGCTCGACCAGCGCGCCGCACGGATCGCCGCGTTGTTGCTGCTGGCCGCACCGTCGCTCCTCGACTTCGCGTGCACGTCGATGGACACCGTCTTTTTCGCGGCCGCCTGCCTCGTTCTTCTCTTCCTTTTTCGGAGCCTCTCCGATGGGGGGCGCTTGTGGCACGGCGTGTTGACCGGGCTGGCCCTCTACGTCGCAATGTTCTGCAGTTTCTCCGCCGCGCCACTCGGGTTGTTCGTCGTGCTCTACGGCGCCTTGCTCTGGCGGGAGCAACGAACGTGGCAGGTGCCTCTTCAGCTCTCGATCGCCTTTGCGAGCTTCGTGGCAGCATACGCGGCCGTCCGATACGGCGCGGGGTTCGATCTCTGGGAGAGCTTCCGGGTCGCGAGAGTGCAGAACGACGAGATCACGGGCACGATGATCGGACGCGGCGCCGCCTGGTATTTGCCGACCACCGTCGGCAATTTCAGTGCGTTCCTGATCGGCACCGGGCTCGCCATCGTTCCGTTGTTCGCCCGCGGCGGGAGCCGCGCGGTGAAAGACCCCGGATCGCGATCGCTCTTCCTGGCCACGAGCGCGACTCTGGTCGTGATCTGCGCCGGCGGTCTTTACACGATGGAGACCGAGCGGATTCTGATGTTCGCGATGCCGTGGTTGGCGGTCTCGGCCGTGGCTGCGGGGCCCTTGTCGGACCCGGCGGTCGTGCTGATGATGTGCGCCGGCTGGGCGCAGGCCTTCGCGATGGAGATGTTCCTATTTACGTTGTGGTAGACGTTCCGGTGCGATACTCCTGTGAGTTGAGGGGGTGAGTATGAAAGGTGCGCTCACGCTGGCAGTCGTCACGTCCTTGGCCGCCGTCGCTCTGCCGGCCAACGCGCAATGGCTCAACCATCCGACGCCGAATATCCCTCGAACATCGACCGGCAAGCCGGATCTCGCGGCGCCGGCCCCGCGCGGCGCGGACGGCCATCCCGACCTGTCCGGGCCGTGGACAGGGCGACCGGCGGCCTTCCGGGTGCCCGACGAAGCGCTCACCGAAAAATCGAAAGCGCTGATCCACGAGCGGGAAGAGAACTACCTCAAGGACCACCCCACGTTCAAATGTCAGCCCGCAGGGCCCGAGACGATAGCCGGCTGGAGGCGCTTCATCCAGACGCCATCGCTCATCGCGATCGCGTACGAGACCCTCACCTACCGCTTCATTTTCATGGACGGGCGCAAGCTCGAAGCCAACCCCGAACGCACGTGGATGGGGTACTCCGTCGGACGCTGGGAAGGCGACACGCTGGTCGTGGACAGCTTCGGATTCAACGATCGCACGTGGCTGGACGCGCGAGGCATGCCCCACACGGAAGCGCTGCGGACGACCGAGCGGTACGTCCGCCGGACGGTCGGACAGATGCAGGTCGAGCTCACCGTGACCGACCCCGGCACCTTTGCAAAGTCGTGGACGGTGACGTACGACCTGGAATTCCAGCCGGACACGGAGATGATCGAAGCGGTCTGCGAAGACAGGAGCCGCTTCGTCGGCCATTTGTCCGACTCCGAGAACGGTGCCGTCGCCGTTGCACCGCAAACACTGGCGAAGTACGTGGGCGTGTATAGCGGGCTGTGGATCACGCGACCGCGAACCGTCCGGATTCAGCTCGAAAACGGAACGCTGTACTTGAACGGGCTACTCGGAGAGAAAGTGCGGCTCATCCCGCACTCCGACACCACATTCATGGGAACCGACGGCCTCTCCTTCGACTTCGACCCGGAAGGAAGCCCGGCGGCGTTCATGGTGGAGCGCCACGTCTCCGGCGACTGGAAGTACACGCGACAGCCGCAGCGGTGAGGTGTCAGTCGCCGGCTCTCACCTTGACGAGGATGCCGTTGTTGTCCGCGAACCGGACGACGCCGGGCTCGTCCGCCGCCGGAGACACGCGCGCGCCGATCTCGCGCAGCCGGGACTCGAGCGCGCTGCGATCGAAGGGTGCGACCTTGATCGCGTAGTGGGCAATCGCCGGTGCCTGTCCTGGCGCCGCCTCTTCCAGTCCCAGCCGGGTCTTTCGCTCGAGCTGAAACCACACGCGCCCGTTCGAATCGCGGGGCTGTTCGCCGGCGGCGCCGTACACCAGCCGGTAGTACGGCAGCGACTTTTCGAGGCTGCTGACGCGCAGGAGCACGTGATCGACGCCGCGGGGCACGAGCGGTCCGTCGTGTTCAACGGGCAGCGGCGACGGCACCGCCGCCGTCACCAGGCCCGCCGGAGGCTGAAACAGCTGCAGCTCGAGCCGATCCGGATCGGGCCACATGCCGGTCGGCCCGGCCGCGGCGACGCCGAAGCCGGCCGCTTGCAGCGCGCCGGCCACGCCGGCCCGGTCGTACGTCGTCGCCAGCACGCAGTAGTGACCGATTGCCGGCATCCGCCCGCCGGCCGCGCCGATGGCGATATAGCCAACCTGTCGATCGGGCGGCAGATCCCCGAGCAGGACGAAGTAGCGCAGCGTGTCGCGCACGGGCTGCTGGTGCAGCGCGGACTTGAAGATCCGTGAGTAGAATCGCGCTGCTGCCGCGGGATCCGGCACGACGATGTCGAGATGTTCGAGGCCCAGGTTGTCGAGCGGCAGCGCCTTCGGCGCCGGCGCCTGCGCAGCGCCGCTGAGACTCAACACGGTGACGGCAATCCCGGCCGCGAGCGTGGCGCGAAACATCACCGTTCCTGTTGCGCCGCGCGCTCGAGAGAGCGCGCCGCGGAGAGCATGTTCGACATGCCGTAATTTCCCTCGTGACACGCGTACTCGAACACGCCGGCGCCGGCCGGCCGCCCCTTCAGGTCGAGCGCGGCGGTCCAGGGCGCGGTCCACGTGGCCGGATCGACGAAGGTGACCTCGTAGCGGATGGCGTCGCGGCCCGTGCGTGTGAAGCGCTCGATCAGGCGGAGCCCCGACGTCGCCCCGCGCGTGCTCGCCTTCAAGTTGCTCGTCTCGACGACCAGCGTCGTGCCCTCCCACCGGCCGCGCGCATTGCCCATGTACATCCGGATCGCCGGCGACAGCGGCGTGGCTCGCGGTGAAGGATCGAGCGGGATGACGCGGGTATCGTGAATCAGCTCGTAGACAATCGCGACGACACCCGGCCCCTGGACGATCCGCATGTTGGCGTTGTAGACGGCGGGGAACATCGCATCCGGGAACCCTCCGCCGTGGACGATGCAGCGGACGCCGAGGCCGTAGTCCTCGTACGAGTCGCATGGTTCGCCGCGCTGCAGGCTTCCGCACGACTGCGGCACGGGAAACGGCCTGGCCTGCGCCGTTCGCGGAGGAAGGCGCCCATCGGGCGGGTCAATCACATAGGAGGTGCGCCGCGAGGTCGTGTTGTACTCGCGCCAGTGCGGGATCGGGGCGCTCGGCGCGTCCACCTTGCCGGAGAGCACGTCGACCCGCGCCAGATCGCCCTCGTCGCGGACCCTGACGTCTTCGAGCCGCCGCGCATACTCATCGTCGGTCAGGAATTGCCGCGTGCCGAACTGCGGCGGCCGCTCGAAGGGCACGCCGTATTCGCCTTCGCTCGTCCACTCCCCCTGCAGGTCCGGGTCGCCCCACGAAGTGCGCGCGGTCTGCGCGGCGGTCGTCATGCTCGCTGCGATGAACAGACCGGCCGCCGTGATGAGGAACCACCGTTTCATCATGCTGGAACCCATCATCAGCCCCGGCGAGCCGCGACAAGCGCAAAAATCTGTCTAATTTGCTCTCAGGTCTACTACGTGCCGCAGAACGTGCGGTAGGGCCGATCGCCCGGGGCGGCAGGCGAACTGGACGAGCTGTAGAGGGGCAGGTCGCGATCGTGGTCGTAGGGTGTCGCCAGCACGTCGAGCAATCGCTCCATCGCGGAGTAGTCGCCCGCGGTCGCCGCCTGCAGCGCCTCCTCCACCTTGTGATTGCGCGGGATGAACGCCGGGTTGTGACGGCGCATCAAGGTCACGGCCTCGGCCGGCGACTGCGGCTGTCGTCCTCGACGCTCCGCCAGCCGGCGGCCCCAGGCCTCGATTTCCGGATCGGCATTCGCGGGATCCTCACCGAAGCTCTGGCGGGTCAGCGATCGGAAGGTGTTCGTGAAATCCGCAGACCGCCGCTGCATCCAGGCGAGAAGATCGTCGGCGAGCGCCTTGTCTGCATCCTCCTGTGTGAACAACCCAAGCTTCGCCCGCATGCCGTCGAGCCAGTGCTGCTCGAACAGCGCCGGAAACCGGTCGAGCGCCGCCGAGGCACGCTCCACGGCGCGATCGATGTCCTGGTCGAACAGCGGCAGCATCGCCTCGGCCAGCCGCGCGAGGTTCCACTGGGCGATCGCCGGCTGGTTGCCGTAGGCGTATCGTCCGCCGTGGTCGATGGAGCTGAACACCGTGGCGGGATCGTACGCGTCCATGAATGCACACGGGCCGTAGTCGATCGTTTCGCCGGAGAGGGCCATGTTGTCGGTGTTCATCACGCCGTGGACGAAGCCGACGAGCTGCCATTGGGCGATCAGGCGCGCCTGGCGCCCGAGGATCGCGTCAAACAGCGCCATGTGCGGGTCCGGCGAATTGGCTAGCTCCGGGTAGTGCCGTGCCCGCGTGTAGTCGGCGAGAGCGCGGAGCGCCTCCTCGTCCTCATGAGCCGCCGCCCATTGCATCGTGCCAACGCGAATGTGGCTCGCAGCCACGCGGGTCAACACGGCGCCGTCGAGCACGGTGTCGCGGTAGACGGGCTCCCCCGTCTTCACCACCGCCAGGCTCCGTGTCGTGGGAATGCCGAGCGCGTGCATCGCCTCGCTGATGATGTATTCGCGCAGCATCGGCCCGAGCGCGGCGCGGCCGTCGCCCCGCCGCGAGAATCGTGTCTGCCCCGGCCCTTTCAGCTGGATGTCCAGGCGGTCGCCGGACGGCGTGATCTGTTCGCCGAGCAGGATCGCCCGGCCGTCGCCCAGAGTGGTGAAGCGGCCGTACTGATGTCCGGCGTACGCCTGCGCGATCGGGCGGCCGCCGTCGGGCATGACGTTGCCCGCGAAGATGGCAGCCCCTTGCGGCCCATCGAGCGCGTCCGGCTCCAGTCCCAGCGCGATCGCGAGCGGCCTGTTGAATGCCGCGAGGCGCGGCTCGCGAACCGCCGTCGGCGCCGCATCCGAGTAGAACAGCTGCGGCAGTTCTTCGTAGGTGTGCTCGAGGCGCCAGCCTGCCATATGACCATCATAGCGGGCCGCGTGCGCGGGCCGCTCACATTGCGAGACGGGGATCGCGGCGGGCCAGGACGCCGCGGTGGGAGTCGGCCGCACATCCCGCAAACGCGTAGGTGTCGAATCGGTGGTCGACGGCGAAGTGCGGCACGTACTCGCCCATCACCTCGGCGAGCGGGCGAATCATGCTCGACAGCGTATGGGCGGCCGGCTCGAAGAGAAACGCCGTCCCGTCGACGTGATAGACCACCCACGCATGCTGGCGGTCGACTTCCGGCCGATCGTCACAGATCACGCGCCCGACGCAGAACTCGGCGGCGATGCCCAGCTCCGCGAGCTTGCGCCACGCCCACAGCGCGAAGTCTTCGCAATCGCCTCGTCTCCGGTTCTCGAAGACGGCGGGGTGCTGCCAGAAGTCGCGCTCGCGAAACAACTCGAGGTCGCTGACGTACTCGCAGGTCCGCAGCCACGCGACGATGTCGTCGATGGAGGCGACGCGGACGCTGCTCTCGCCTTCGAAGTATTTGTCGAACGGCTGGCGCGAGCCCGGCCCGAACACGCTCGCCGGCACCCGCATCGGCACGCGATCCCAGGGAGATTCGCGCCCGGCCAGGCGCGCGGCAAACTGCAGGACCGATGAAAGAACCCGGCGGAGCGACCATCCGCGTGATGCGGCCGGCATGTAAGCACTCAGACGCAAATTCCCGCGCAATCGTTCACGACCCCGCGGCCCAGTCTCGCATCTGTCTCTAAGTGGCTGCCGTGGAAGGCTTTCTCGCAATCAGCTGGTGCATGCGGCAATGCGCGACCACCGTGTCGGGCGAGGCGTCCGCCTCGCTCATTCCGGCAACGAGTTCGTCGAGGCGGGCCGTGGTCAGCGTGCCCTCGCTGACCAATCCCTCGGCAACCGCACGCAGGGTCCAGTTCCAGAATCCCTTGTGTTCGCCCGTCAGGTAGTGTGGATGGTAGGCGTCCGCGTGAACGATATCGAAGCCGGCCTCCTTCGCCCACGAATGAGCCCGCCGGCCACCCGAGTAGTCGACCCCGCGCTGGCGGCCTCCCTCCATGCAGATCTCGCGCAGCTCGACATACGCCGCCGAGTTCGGCTCGGCGTAGACTCCGCTCACGTCCGCTTCCTCGCAGACCATGACGCCGCCCGGCTTCAACGCTCTGTAGATCGCTCGCATCGCCTCCACCGGCTTGTTCAGGTGCACCATCAACCAGCGCGAGTAGGACATGTCCACGCTGTCAGGCTCGAACCCCGGCTCGTAGACATTGCCCAGTCGAAACTGCGCCGTCCGGAGTCCCGCTTCGCGTGCCAGGCCGTCGGCCACGGCGATTTGCTCCGGGTTCAGATCGATGCCGGTGGCGTGTGCTCCCTGACCGGCTGCCCACCGCGCCACGTAGCCAAGCCCGCAGCCGAATTCGACGAACCGTTGCCCCGGCGCAAAGCCCGCGCGCAGCAGCAACTCGCGAGTCCGGCCGTCGTGGATCTCGCTGATGACGCGCAACCGGTCGTGGTCGCTCCGGCCGGAGCCGGTCAGCAGGTATTTGTCGCCGATGGTCGTCATCGGGGCACAGCTTACAACGTCTCTCGAGATCGCCGTAGAATCGTTTCATGAGAGTCCTGGATGACGAAGTGCTCGGCGTCCTGTTCACTGAAGCGCGAACTCATCGCAAGTGGCTCGATCGTCCGGTCGACGATGCCACGCTCCGCCGCGTTTACGAACTGGCCCGATGGCCTCCGACCTCGGCCAACTCCGAGCCGCTCCGGCTGGTCTTTGTCAAGAGCGCCGCGAGCAAGGACCGCCTGTCGCCGGCCCTCGATCGAGGCAACGTCGAGCAGACGATGACCGCGCCGGTGACCGCGATCGTGGCGCACGACATGCGGTTCTTCGAGCTGATGCCGAAACTCTCTCCCTCCCGCCCGGAGATTGCGACGCGATTCGGATCGCTGCCCGAAGCGGTTCGCGAACGGCTCGCGTTTCAAGGCGGCACGCTGCAGGGCGCGTACCTGATGCTCGCGGCGCGCGCGGTCGGCCTCGATTGCGGTCCCATGGGAGGCTTCGACCGTGCCCGGGTCGACGCGGACTTCTTTCCGGACGGGCGGTGGAAGTCGAATTTCCTGGTCAATCTCGGATACGGCGATGCCTCGGCGTTGCGGCCGCGGGCTCCGCGCCTCGATTTCGACGAGGCCTGCCGGATCGAATAACGGACCGCTCAGGCTGGAGCCCGGCCTTCAGTCGACCATCCGGCGCCGCACTCGATCGCGGATCTCGGCGAGCAGCGCCTGCGCGCGCGGGAGATCGTCGGGCCCCAGATTGCCGCCGGCGTGATCGAGCACCCGATACAGACAGAAGAGGCACGTCCGCAGCTGCGTCAGCGTCAGCTCGCGGAGGTCGCGCGTCGGGTGGATCGTCCCCATCTCGAAACACTTCTCCACCGATCCCCAGTAGTCGAAGCCGTTGAAGCTCGCCGCAAACGAGGGGATCCCCGACCACCGATTCCAGTCGGCGTCGTCTCCGGGGAGGTCGTCCTCGGTCAGCGCTTCGTTGGAAATGGGGCGAGCCTGTCGAAACGCCCTGGGTCGATCGGTCTTCGAGAGCAGCCGGCGGACCCAGTCGAACAGAGTCATACGCGTCCGCCTGCAACGCCGCGTCCAACAGTCGCATTGGCACGTGCGCTGCACGAGGCCGCTCGTTGTCGGCAGACAGATGAAAGCGGATGGTGAATATGAGAACGACCCTCGCCTTAATGTGGACCGCGGTCGTCATCCTGTCTGCGTCGGTGGCTCAGGCGCAGCCGTCTCTGCCTGCAATCAGCCCATCCGTGACGGGATGATTACCGCGAGGTTGGTGAGCGAGGGCAACACCCACGCGTTCGCGAAGGCCGGCTATTCGCCCGCGACGCCGGGGTTCGTGACCATCGACGATGTCTCGCTAACGATCGATCACGGGCCGCGGTGAAGAACGGCCCAAGGGGAACTGCCGTGAAAACCAGACACGTCGTTCGGATGTTGACGCTTGCGGCGGCCGTGCTGATCGGATCGCGTGCGATCGAGGGCCTGCCCGATCAGACAGCCGGCGCGCCGGTCGACTCGGAGCCATCCCCGCGGGCGGGCGTCACCAGGATGCTGGACGATCCGGCAGGCACTCCCGTCAACAGCGGAGGTGCGGCAGGAGACATGACGTACCACGGCGGTCCCGTACAGCGAAACCAGAAGGTCTACACCATCTTCTGGAACCCCGGATCGCCGTTTCCGTCCGGCTACCAGCAGACGATCAACCAGTTCGTGCAGGATCTGAACGGCTCGCCCTACTACGCGATCGCCAGCCAGTACTACGATCAGACAGGAAACATCGGCACGACGCTGACGTTCGGCGGCACGTGGCTCGACACGACGAACCCGTTCCCGGAGACGGCGCTGTCGTTCTCGGACCTGATGGCCGAGGTCAACCGCGCGAAGGCGGCCAACGGCTGGACCAGCGACGCGAACAGCTACTTTCAGATCTATACCCCGATCGGCATCACCAGTTCGGTCAGCGGCATCTGCGGCCTGCACTGGTTCTCGAACCCGGCCGTCGGCCAGATCCTGTTTCCCAGGTCGGGGTGCATCCCCGCCGGCCCGTTTCCGAACGACGCGTTCGCCGACCCGGCCATCAACGTGTCCGCCCACGAAATCCTCGAGACAGTGACCGATCCGCTCGGCAACGCGTGGTACTTCCAGAATGTCTCCGGCGAGATCTCCGATCTTTGCAATTTCTCGTTTGCATCGCGCGCAGCGGATGGTTCCAACGTGACCATCGGTGGACACCGGTACCTGGCTCAGATGCAGTACAGCAACGCCTCTTCCTCGTGCGCGTTGTCCTTGCCGGTGCAGGTCGTCGTGACCGGCGCCGCAAGTGCCATCGGCGCTACCAGCGCGACCCTGAACGGCACCGTCGACCCGGACGGTCTGACCACGACCGCCTTCTTCCGGTACGGCACGTCGACGACTTACGGCGCGACGACACCTGCGCAAACGATCGCGTCAGGAAGCGGCGTCACGCCGATTGGCGGCGGCGCCATCAGCGGGCTCACCTGCGGAACGCTCTACCATTTCCGGGCGGAGGCCACCAACATCTACGCGGTGCACGGGTCAGACAATACCTTTACGACGGCCCCATGCGGCCCGCCGCCCACCACGACATGGACGTATCAGGATATCGGCGCGGTCGGCGTCACCGGCACCGCTTCGATGTCGTCGGCGACTGATTTCACCGTCAAAAGCGCCGGCGCGGATATCTGGGGCGCGTCGGACTCGTTCGGGTATTTCTATCAACCCTTCGCCGGCGATGGAATCCTCTCGACGGGCGTCGTGAGCGTGCAGTACACACACCCGTTCGCGAAGGGCGGCCTGATGCTGCGCGAATCACTCAGCCCCGATTCAGCGTTCGTGATCGTCGATATCCGTCCAGACGGTCAGATCGAGTTCATGACGCGCGCGCATGGCGGCGACCCCACGACGTTCCTGGCCGGCGCGTCGACGTCCTTCGGCGGTGCCGTTCCGCAACTGCTGTTGGCGCGAGCAGATAGCACCATTACCGCGTACGTGAGCGTCGCGTCCGGCTGGCAGGCCATCGGGGGCGTGCGGGATCCGATGCCGCCGAACATTCTCGCCGGCATGGCGGTCACCAGCCACGATCCGTCGACGCTGAACACGACAGTGTTCAGGTCCCCGGTGTCACGGAATTTCGCGCTCGGGCTGCCGCCGGAATGGATGGATCGGGACGTCGGGAACGTCGGGCTGCCGGGCAGTTCGAGCTATCAGGGCGGCGTGTTCACCGTGAAAGGCGCGGGCGCGGACATCTGGGGCACGGCCGATTCGTTCCACATGGTGCAGTTCGCGCCATTCTTCTCGGACGGCAGCGAGATCGTCGCGCGCCTGACGCATCTCGACAACACCAGCCCGTTTGCCAAGGCGGGCATCATGCTCGTGCTGGACGACAAGGCCGGCGCGAGCAATGCCCGCGTCGTGCTCGACGTGAGGCCGACCGGCGACGTGGAATTCATGATGCGCGCGAACGCCGGCGCGCCGACCCAGTTTCTCGCGACCGTGTCGGTCACCATGCCGATCTGGCTCAAGCTCGCGCGGTTGGGAACGGCGGTGAACGGCTATACCTCCACCGACGGCGTCAGCTGGACGCTGGTCGGCAGCGCCCAACCGGATTTTGCCGAGATGGAGGCGGCCGGCGGGATCCCGTTCGCCGGCCTCGTGGTCACGAGTCACGACACGTCGCGGCTCAACACCTCGACGTTCGACAAGGTGTCGGTGACGCTTGGAGGGCACACTCTGCCGGCGTTCTGGAATATCCATGACGTGGGCAACACCGGTCTCGCCGGCACCGCGTCCTACGCGGGCGGCGTCTTCACGGTGCAGGGCGCGGGCGGCGACATCTGGGGCACGAACGACGAGTTCCAGTTCGTCAACCAGCGATTCACCGGCTCCGGGAGCCCCCTCGATCAGTACCAGATCGCCCGCAGCGAGATCGTTGCGCGCGTGGTCAGCGTCGCGCCGACCAACCCGTTCGCAAAGGCCGGGGTGATGATCCGCGATTCGAACGATCCGTCTTCCGCCCACGTGATCCTGGACGTGCGCCCGACGGGCGACGTCGAGTTCATGACGAGGACGGCGACGGGCAATTCGACGACCTACATCTCCGGCACGAATGCGGGGGTTCCGGTCTGGCTCAAGCTGACACGCACCAGTTCGACCGTCACGGGCTACGTCTCAGCGGACGGCGTCACCTGGACGATGGCAGGATCGGCGACGACCCTGCTGTCCAATACGGAGACGGAACTGGGAATGGCCGTCACGAGCCACACGAGGGACACCTTGAACCGCTCGACGTTCGACAACGTGGAGGTCCGCGTCGCCCGATGAACGACGCGCCGGTGTGGCCTCAGCGGGCCGGGTTGTCGAACACGGCCGTCGTCGTCCGATTCGGATCGTGGCTGGTCACCGCGAATCCGGGGAATGGATGCGCCATCGGCACGTTGACCGAGCCAACAGCGATGGCGCTCGTGGGATCCTGCTTGTAGATCGCCGCGGTGAACACCGCACCATCCCGGATGAGTGACAAGTAGAACGGAAAGGTCAGGCTCGCTCCCCCGACGTACGTCGTCGCGCATCCGGCACAGAGCCGCGCCATGAATTCGACGTTGCCATCAGGCTTGGCGTCGAGCACGACACTCGCGGCATCGGTCGCGAGGCCATCGCGAATCATGACGCCGCCTTTGGCGAACGGGCTGGTGTTGTCGAGGCTGGCAATCCGATAGATGACAGCGTAGTGCGCGGATGTGATCGGCCCGTCATGAATGAACTGGAACGAGTCCGCGGTGCCCCAGATGTCGCCGCCGCCTCCCTGCGCCGTGATCGCGAAGCCGTCTGACGACGACGCCATCGTGGCGTTTCCGGCCCAGCGTGAATACCCGACGTCGTCTGTCCACCACGAGACCGGCAGCAGCGACAGTCCATCTGCGTGCACGGTCGTCAGCTGCGCCATGTCGTGGCTGGTCACCGCGACGCCGACGTTGTAGGTGCGCGGCAGCTCGAAGGGGACGGCCGGTCCGACAGCGGTCCAGTTGACGTGATCCTGCGACACCGAGCCGACGACGTTTGCGACAGTTCCGCCTCTGGTATCCCAGCTCAGCTGCAGCCACACAGGCAGCGTCACCTGCGTGCCGCCCAGGTACGACATCTCGCCTTCGGTGCCCGAGCGCGCCATCCATTCGACGTAGCCGCCAGGTCTGACGTCCAGGATGATCGCCGGCGCGTCAGCATCCAGGCTCGCCCGCATCATCAGCCCAGCCTTGGCGAACGCGTTGGTGTTCTGAATGTCGTCAATCCTGACAATCAAGTGTCCGGCTTCAGTACCATTGTTTCGATACAGGTACTGAAAACTGTCGTCGGTTCCCCAGATGTCGCGGCCGCTGCCTGTCAGCGTCCAGACGCCGTTATCCCGAGTGGCGCTCCCCGCCCTGCCCACGTCGCCGATGCTGACTGACGTCCACGTCGCAGGCGGAGCACCGACTTGCGCCGCGGATACACCTGGAATCATGGAAATGACGACGGCGACCAGAGGGACACCAAGCTGCACTGGGATTCGCTGCCGAAGCATGTGTGGCGCCTCCACAGCGCCGGAGTCGTCGCCGCGATAACGGCGAGCGCCGGAACTGGAGCATGAGGCGTGCCTGAACCGTCCGCGCAGTTCGTGGCCGACTCGCTCTTGTGGGACACTTAGAGACTACGCAGGAGGTTGGCGGGATGCGGATGAGATGGGGCCTTCTTGGCAAGGCGAGCATGGTGGCGCTTCTGACGGCAGCGGTGGCGCCCTCGATCGGGGCGCAGTGGCCGACGTATCCCACGCCCGGGGTGCCGCGCACGGCGGATGGAAAGCCGAATCTGGAGGCACCTGCGCCGCGAACCGCGGATGGCAAGGTGGACTTCTCGGGCATCTGGACGCGTGCCGGCGGAGGTGGCGGCGGCCGTGGGCGCGGCGGTCCGCCGGCTCCGACGACGACGCCCGAGGGAATTCCGCTGTCTCAGTTCGGCGAGGTTGCCGGCAGAGGCTATGAGCTTCCGCTCCAGCCCTGGGCGGCGGAGCTCAAAAAGAAGCGGATGGCCGACAACAGCAAAGACAACCCTGATGTCTGGTGCCTTCCGATCGGCCTGATGCAGTACCACAACCATCCGCAGCCCAGGCAGATGGTGCAGACGAAGAACCTCCTGCTGATCACGTACGAGTCCAACTACGGGCTGCGGTACATCTACATGGACGGCCGTCCCGCGCCGAACAACGAGCCGGTGCCGTGGTGGTTCGGCTACTCGCGCGGCTGGTTCGAGGGCGACACGCTCGTCGTCGAAACCACGAACTTCCGCGGCGACGAAAAAGCCGGCTGGCTCGACGTCAGCGGGAGCCCGTACACGGAGGCGTTGAAGATGACCGAGCGGTTCCGCCGCCCGAACTTCGGGACGCTCGAAATCGACGTGACCATCGACGATCCGAAGGCCTACACCAAGCCGTTCACGGTCCGAGTGAACCAGCGGATCATGGTGGACCAGGAGATGATGGAATTCATCTGCAACGAGAACGAGCGATCCACCGAACACATCCCGAAGTAACCGGGACGGAAACTTTGACCCGGCCTGTCACCCCTCCGAGTACTCATGGCTTTTACCGGAGGACACGATGGAAATCTGGGGACTTGGGCTTGGGGCGGCCTTGGCCCTCTGGCGATACTTCTTCGACGTGGACTGGGTGTTGAGGGTCAAGCTCCGGAAGCGCCGCAAGCGCAACAGCCGAGCCTGAAAACTCGCGGATCCCATCGATCTTTCGGGCGCCGGCCGCGGATGGCTATTAAGCTATGTCTTGATAGCGGTAGCGCGGGAGGGACTGTGCTGCACAAGACCGGGCGCATGGCCGGGTATCACATCGTGGCGCTCGACGGCGAGATCGGGCACGTGAGCGATTTCCTCGTGGATGAAGGCACGTGGACCGTCCGCTATCTCGTCATCGACACGAGCAACTGGATCGGCGGCCGCTCGGTGCTGCTTTCGGCCGGTGTCGTCATCGCGATCGATTCCGCGTCGAAGAAGATTCGCGTGAAGCTGACACGCGACCAGATCGAGCACAGCCCCTCGGTCGACGTGGCGGACATCGATCTCGAAGAAACGCTGCCGTCGATCTGGATTCTGTAGAACCCTAACGCGGCGGGGCGCCGTAGGTGGTCGACGTCCCGACAGTGAATTTCCGGTAGTTCGAAAACTCGGACACCCCGCTCATGCGTTCCTGCTTCACCAGGAACAGGCGGGCACTCCCCGTCCACGTCACCCGTGCCGGCAGCCAGATCTCGTCGTTGATCTTGCGGCGCTCGTACATCGCGCGAGCGCCTTTGTGCACCCGCGCGAACAGGCCCCAGCCAAACGACAAATCGTCGAGGGCCTCGATCTCGACGCGGGCAATCTCGGCATCCGCCTCGTTGATCCAGGCCCGTGCCTGGAAGTGCTGCATGATCTTCCCGTCGTCGGTCATCGGCTTGACGCCGGCGCGCGGCATCGCCGTGGCGACAATGGCATCGCGGCCGTCGATCGATTCCCGTCCGACGAGCCGGATGTCGTAGACGCGAAACAGATCGTCGATCGCGGCCTGCAGTTCGCGGCGATCCTTGTCCTGCTTCCGGCTTTCCTGATCGCGGCCGGTGGCGGTCGACACCGTTCTGGCATACGACTCGGCGGTCTTTTGCCGCGACCGATCCTCGCTCGCGAGCTTGTCGGTCGGCACCGGCCGGCCGTTTTCCTCGATCAGGCGGCGATAGCGGGCCTCGCCTGGCAAGCCCGGATACACCTCGAACACTTTCACCGAGGTGTCCGTGGTTCGGCCCTTGCCGTCCACCTTCGTCTGCGTCGCACGTTCGACGTAGGTGTACCCGCTCTGCCGCTCGTCGTCCGTGGAAAGATGGGCCTTTACGCGTGCGGTAAACGCCCCGGGGTCCGGGAGCGGTCTGTCCTGCGCCGCGACCAGCCGCACGAGCGCAAGTCCGCAGAACACGACGGCCAGGCGGTGCATGATTCGATTATCGCCGGAGTGGTCAGGGCGGCGCTAGACCTCAGCCATCGGCGACCACCCGGCGCGGGCGTCTGAAATGCTGCGTCGTGGTCACTGCGCAATGGCATTGGCCCCGGAGATCGGCGCGGCCGTGATAGGCGCGGCAACAGCCTCGCGGGCTACGGCCGGATGGAAGGCATAGACAAACGCCTTGAATTCGGCATGCAGAAAATCTGCGCCGAAGTTGTAGGTCTTCATTTCCCTGAACGCCTGATCAGCCGTCCACCCCTGCCCGGTCATTCGATACGCCGCGGTCATCACGCCCGTGCGATGGCGCCCCCCGACGCAATGCACGTAGACAGGTTCGCTGGACGTCTCATTCACGAGGCTCAGGAACTCGGCGAGCTGTGCGGCCGTCGGCGGCTCGTGCGTGGTCATGGGAATGTGGACGTACCTCATCCCAGCCTGTTCGGTCATCCTTTGCTCGTTGGGATCGGTGTCGTCGCTGGTCAGGTCGATGACGGTTTTCACGCCGAGTGCCGCGAGGTCCGTGTAGTCCTGCCCCTCGGGCTGGGCACCACGGTAGTATTTTTCAGTGACCCGTCCGAAGTTGTCGATGCGAATCGCGGGCGCGCCAGCAATGGCGCCGGCACGCGTGACTTCGGCGTGGACGAGGAACGGATACGTGAGGGCGAGCGCGACGATTAATGCAGCAGCCGAGGTGCCGCGAAGCCCGGGATTGAGACTCATGTGTGACCCTCCGGAGAGGCGATCGTTACGGCAAGAGCGCCGGGAGCAGCGCCAGAAGATTTCAGGGCAAATCCGATACCACGGCAAACCTCCGGCCCCGGCGTTCGACAACGGCTGCCCTGTCCTCGGGTTGCTTCATTCCTCCAGGATCGCGGACAGCCCAACTACACGCTTCAGTGCCCCGTGCGACTCACGAATACGGCCACGCCATGGCCCGGCAGCATCACGGGGCTGACGGCCCAATAGTCCGAGGGATGATGCACCACCGTCCGTCCGGCGATCGTCCCCACGGCCGAACCAAACACGACGTCGCTCAACCAATGGCGGTTGTCATGCAGGCGCGACACCGCCACATATGATGCGATGCCGTAGCCAAGAATCGCTTTCCGCCACCCCAGGTGCCGCTCGATCACCGTCGCCGTGGCGAAGGTAATCGCGGCGTGGCCGGAGGGAAACGACAGCGAGTTGCTCCCGTCAGGACGAAGACGCTGTGTCGACCATTTGAGCGGTTCGACGAGCATCTCCGTCAGGATCTGCGCCTGCACCAGGTCCATCCCCAGATGCGCGACCTTGGGCTGATCGCGCCACCGCCCGAACGCGTACGTGCCCATCGACAACGCGATCTGCGCGGGCGTACCACCGACGTATTTCCCGGGCGCCCACCAGTCATCGACCGTGTCGGACTGGCTTTGCAGGCGGGCGTTCACGGAGGCATCAGCCGGATGGGCGGCGAGCGCCAGCCCCCCGCCCAGCACAGCAAGATAGAGATTCTGCTTCTCGGGTAGCTGCTTGATGTCCTCTAAGAGATTGCCCGCAAGCGCGCGAATGCCGGTGTGGGCGGGCGTCGGCGGTTCCCTGGCATCGGCCTTCTGCTCTTGCGGGTCTGCCGGAACCGGCACGTCTGCCTGATCCGCCGCAAACGCTGCAGGCCCAGCGGCCAGCACCAGAACCACCGCGAGCGTCACCGTCGAACAGTGGGAGCCGCGGCCACCGTCCGGAAGCCCCATCGTTCGATGGTAGCACCCGGAAACGGCTGCCCCCTGTCACCAATCGCACAGCCGAGCTAGATGATTCTCACAGGAATCAGAACGGCAGCGGTTGGAATATCCTATCGGCGCCTCACGAGCGAGCCAATGCCGAGTCCCACCCTCGACGAACTGTTTCCTGGTCCCACCGAGTTGGCCGCACTCATGCGCCGGAAGGATTGGTCAGCCACGTCGCTCGGACCTCCTGACGGATGGCCGCACAGTCTGAAGACGATCGTTCGGGTCGTACTGACGTCCCGCTTTGCCATGTGGATGGGATGGGGCCCGGACCTGACGTTCCTGTACAACGATGCGTACGCCGCGATGACCCTCGGCGCCAAGCATCCCTGGGCGCTCGGACGTCCGTCGCGCGAGGTCTGGGCCGAGATCTGGCCCGAAATCGGCCCCCGTATCGAGCACGTCCTCCAGAGCGGAGAAGCCACCTGGGACGAGGACCTGCTGCTCTTCCTGGAACGCAGCGGGTATGCAGAGGAGACCTACCACACGTTTTCGTACAGCCCGGTGACGGACGACGCAGGAAGCGTGTGTGGACTTCTCTGCGTCGTCACCGAGCAGACCGACCGTGTGATCGCCGAACGGCGGATGGCTCTGCTGCGCGACACCGCGGCGGCCGTCGCCACGATCAACGACGAGTCGGAATTGTTTCGGGCGCTCCAGCGCGCGTTGGACGCCGACCTCCGCGATCTCCCGTTTACCTTGACGTATCTCTTCGATGAGGAGGGTCAGAAGGCGCGTCTGGTCTGTCACTCGGGTATCGCGGCGACTCACGCCTGGGCAGCGCGGGAGTTGGATGTTTCGCACGACACATGGCCGATGGGGGATGCCTTGACCCATCCTGATGGCCTGGTCGTCGAGCTGGCGGGCCGCATGCCGGACATCCCTCTGACCGCGTGGAGCGCGCCTCCGACGCAGGCACTCGTATTGCCAATCGCATCGCACGGGCAGCAGTGGTCGGGCCTGTTCATCACGGCGTTGAATCCGTTCCGCCCGTTCGACGCCTCCTATCGAAGCTTCATCGGTCTGCTCGTCGGCCAGATCGCAGCCGGTCTCGCCAACGCACATGCGTACCAGGAAGAGCGCCGCCGAGTCGAGGCGCTGGCGGAAATCGATCGGGCGAAGACGACATTTTTCAGCAACGTCAGCCACGAGTTCCGCACGCCGCTGACCCTGATGATGGGCCCGCTCGAAGATCTCGTCCTCGCCCCCCAGCAGATGCCTGGCGACCATCGCGACGCGATCGGGATGGTGCATCGCAACGCGTTGCGCCTCCTGAAGCTCGTGAACACGCTGCTCGACTTCTCCCGAATCGAAGCCGGCCGCGTGCGCGCGCACTTCGAACCGGTCGACTTGTGCACTTTGACCACGGACCTCGCCAGCACGTTCCGATCGGCGATGGAGCGGGCCGGCCTCGGATTCGACGTGCGCTGCGTGCCGTTCGGCGAGGCGGTGTACGTCGATCGCGACATGTGGGAGAAGATCGTCCTGAATTTGATTTCCAACGCGTTCAAATTCACCCTGCACGGACGCGTTGCCGTCTCAATCGGCCTGCAATCGGGCCGTGCGCTGCTGGCCGTCGAGGACACGGGCACCGGCATACCGCAGGACCAATTGCCGCACGTATTCGACCGCTTCCACCGGGTCGAAGGCTCGCAGGGACGGAGCCACGAAGGATCGGGCATCGGGCTCGCCCTGGTCCACGAGCTGGTGAAGCTGCATGGCGGCGAATTGGGCGTGGTCAGCGAGATCGGTCGGGGTAGTGCCTTTACCGTAGCCATTCCCCTCGGCTCGGCGCACCTCCCTCCCGACCAGCTTGTGCCGGCGACCGCCACACCTGTCCCGCGCGCTGCCGCGGCCTACGCGGAAGAAGCGCTGCGATGGCTGCCGCCGGAGGCGGGCGCTTCGACACATCCCGAGGCGGAAGCCGAGCACGGCGAGAGGCGGTCGGCGAGTGTCGGGCATGTGCTCCTTGCAGACGACAACGCGGATATGCGCGACTACGCCCAACGCCTGCTGTCGCAGCGCTGGCGCGTGGAGGCGGTCGGTAACGGTGTCGCGGCATTGGCCGCCGCGCGCAAGACGCGACCTGACGTCATCGTCTCCGATGTCATGATGCCTGAGCTCGATGGGTTCGGGCTGTTGCGGGAGATCCGCGCCGACGAGGAATTGCGAACCATACCCGTGTTGCTGCTGTCTGCACGCGCCGGCGAAGAAGCCCGTCTCGAAGGGCTCGCGGCCTCTGCCGACGACTACCTCGTCAAACCGTTCTCGGCCCGCGACCTTCTCGGCCGGGTCGACGCGCAAATCCTGAAGTCGCGAACCCGGGCGATTGAGCGTCGACACGCCCAGCGCCTCTCCACACTCTTCGCACACGCGCCTGTCGCGATCGCGGTACTGCGGGGCCCCGAGCATGTTTACGAGTTGGCCAACGAGCACTACCTCCGCCTGGTCGGCGGACGGCCGGTGGTTGGCAAGCCCATACGCGAGGCACTACCGGAGCTGAACGGTCAAGGCATTTTCGAGCTGCTCGATACCGTACGGCGGACAGGCGAACCGTATATCGGGGAGTCATTGGCCGTGACGCTGAATCGCGGCCCTCATGCCGAGCCGGAACGAGCGGTGTTCGATCTCGTCTATCAACCTGTGTTCGATGAGGCCGGCCGCGTCGAAACCATCGTGGTCGTCGCCCATGACGTGACGGCGCTCGCCACCGCAAAACAGGAGGCCGAGGCGGCGAACCGCCTGAAGGACGAATTCCTCGCCACCCTCTCGCACGAGCTTCGCACGCCGCTCAATGCCGTGCTCGGGTACACGCAGATGCTGCGGGCAGGCGTGATTGCGGGCGACAGGATTTCCTCGATTCTCGAGACCATCGAACGGAACGCGAAATTGCAGGAACAGCTCGTCAGCGACGTGCTGGATGTGTCCCGGATCATCACGGGCAAGCTGCGTCTCGACATCCGGCCGGTCAACCTCGCCGATGTCATCCAAAGCGCAATCGACACCGTGGCACCGGCGGCCGCCGCGAAAGGCGTGAAACTGCAACCGGCGCTCGAGCAGCCCGGCGTGCCCGTGGCCGGGGATGCGCAACGGCTGCAGCAGGTGGTCTGGAACCTCCTCTCGAACGCCGTCAAGTTCACGCCGCGCGACGGCCGGGTGCAGATTCGTCTGCAACGCGTCAACTCGCACGTCGAGATCGCCGTCAGCGACACGGGAGAAGGCATATCGGCCGAATTTCTCCCCCGCCTGTTCCAGCGTTTCCAGCAGGCAGACGGCACCTTCACGCGGCCACACAGCGGCCTCGGGCTCGGCCTGGCCATCAGCCGCCATCTGGTGGAGGCGCACGGCGGTCATATCGAAGCCGCGAGTCCCGGGAAGGGCTTCGGCACGACGGTTCGTGTGGAGTTGCCGTTGATGATCGCGCACGACCAGGCATTCGTCTCGCCCGATCGCGTTCATCCCTCGATCGACGTGCACGCAACGACCGATCTCACCCTCCCGGATCTCACGAACATTCGCGTCCTGCTCGTTGACGACGACGTCGATGCCTTGCAGATGGCCAGGGACGCGCTCACCGCGGCCAGGGCAACGGTGGTCGCCGCCTCGAGCGCGCAGGAGGCGCTGGAGGCGTTCGACCGTGCCACGATCGACGTCCTCTTGCTCGACATCGGCATGCCGGAAGTCGACGGATACCAGTTGCTCGCGCGCATTCGACAGAGCGCGGACGAGCGTCGGCGGACGCTGCCAGCCGCCGCGTTGACCGCGTACGCGCGCTCCATCGATCGAACTCGGTCGCTGAAGGCCGGGTTTCAGATGCATTTATCGAAACCTGTTCAGCCCGCCGAACTTGCGGCCGTCGTGCTCGCGCTTGCCTCGACGAGCGCCGCTCACCGTCGGCACGACCGGACAATGTAACCTCGTCCGCCGCCCCGACATCCTTGAACGGACGAGTGGGCGCCGGACCCGGATGCCCGATAATGAGGGGGTGTCCGCCATGTCCCACGCGATGAGTGCGCGGGCCGCACTCCGGCTGCCGCGCGTCCGAGGCCGTCGCGCGCGCCGCGCGACCGTGCGGCTGGCGCGACGCGCGTTTCTCGCCATGCGGGCCGCGCCGTTGGCCGTCCAGATAGTCGTCGGCACGGTCCTGGTGGTGGTCGTCTGGGCGGGCGTGAACTGGATGGTGCAGGTAGGCCGCAAGCCCGCCGAGGTGTTCGGCGCGGTCGGCGACTCGTTTGTGAAGGCGCCCGCGCAAACCTGGCGGGAATACGGCCCGCTCTTCGACGAGCACTCCACGGCGGTCATCACGCCGGAATTGCTGGCCGCTCTGGCCCAGGTGGAGAGCAGCGGCAACCCGGTCGCTCGGACCTACTGGCGGTGGCGGTTCAGCTGGAATCCGTTCGAGCTATACCGACCGGCCTCGAGCGCCGTCGGGATGTTTCAGCTCACCGATGGCACGTTCGCAGAGGCCCGCCGCTATTGCATCCACGATCACGTCGTCGTCGAGGACGGGCCCTGGGACGATCCTCATTCGTGCTGGTTCAACGCGCTCTACACACGCGTGGTCTCCGCTCATGCAGTCGAGATGACCGCCGCGCTGCTGGATCGCACGGTCGCGCGGATCCTCGCCCGTCACCACATGAACGCCTCGCTGCTGCAGCGGCAAAACCTCGCGACGATCATCCACCTGTGCGGAGACGGCGCCGGGGACGAATACGCGCGCCGCGGTTTCCGATTCCGAGTCGGCCAGCGGTGCGGCGACCACGACCCGCGCCGCTACCTTGCGCAGGTTAACGCGCTGAAGCGTCAATTCGCCCGGATGGCTGCGGCGGACTGACACGTAGAGACCCCGTTCCTCGGCGACCATCACGCGCGCCCGACCCACCGTTCGCGCCCTGGTTTTACCGCAATCTTGACGTCGCTTTTCTGTCCGCTCGACGCCTTGCGGGCCAGGGATCGGAGGATCGAGGCCTTTGCGGAAGGCCCCAGACGAGAACGTAGACGAGGTGCAACGCGGCCTCGAGCTGACGCCCACATCTGCGCAACAGCTGCTTCGTCGACATTCTCGGTCGCTCTTTTTCGCTGCTGTCAACCACTCTGGCCTGCGCTACAACTGACACTTCACGATGAGCGTTAGTCCCGTTCGATCGATATCAATCGTGACTGCGCCGTCTGGAAATCCCGCCGACGCGCAGAGCGCCCGCACGTCGCCGGCGGACCGATGGATCAGGAACCAATCGGCCATGTACTCGATCCAGGCCTGGTATGGATTGCCCGAGCTGACGTTGGTGAACAGCAGCTGTCCGCCTTCCCGCAGAAGCCGGCTGCGCGTTTGCCGAAGCACGCTGATGGCCACGCGATCGGGCAGATAGTCGAACAGCCCTCCGGCGACCACGAGATCGAAGCGCCCGCTCTTTGCGGCACCCGGAAGTCCACGCACGACGTTCGCGCACACCAGGGACAGACGGTCTCGGATAAGCGGCAGGTTGCTCGCGCTGAACGCCAGCGCGTCTTCATCCTGATCGAGCAGTGTCGCCTGGAACGGGTACCCGGCGAGCGTGCTCTCCATCTGTCGAAGGTCGGGACTCCCACCCGCCGCCAGCATCAGGATTCTGGGAACTCCCGATATCTTCGGCCGACTCACCGCCGTCAGCAGTTCTCGAGCCTGGATGTCGATCTTGTTACGGTGCTGCTGCGCAATCGGCGAGCTCAGCGCGTATTGTTCGAGGAAGTAACAGAGCCGGCCGGAGGCCGCCCGGTTGCGCTGCTGCACCAGGTACTCGACGGTCTCGAAGTCTCCGGCGTAGCCACGCGGCCATTCCTGGAGTCGTCGAACGAACGGTGACCCGGCGTGCACACTGCGTGCGCGTTGCAGAACACCGAGCAGCTCGGGCCTCCCGTGACCGCTCGCTTCAAGGCGAACGATTGTGACGACCAGCCGATGGGTGAGCGAGATCGCCAGATGCAGGCCTTCAGATGCGGGGATGTCCGAGAGTGCCCCGAGACACACGATGTCTTCGACGATAGCCTCGAGGTCGCGAATCGATGTGTCAGCGGGATTAGCGGGTGCGGCCTGGCGGTGCCTCGCAGATACGATGCTGTCAAACTGTAACAATTCGTTCGCCATATCAGCCTCTATCGGGCGGGGGTATCGTGATATCGCCGCCAATACTAGAGACGGACGGGCGTGCGAAGTTCCTGCGGGCGGAGGCGTACGATACCGCGCCACGGCAGCGACTCCGCGGATCGACCGAATACCCGGCTCGAGGTCCAGCTAGTGGTTGGGAGGAAGGTACGGTCTGCCCGGTGCATGCGACGGCCATTGCACCCATCGACCGTTCGCCGGCTTCCGGCTTGCGCCGGCAGCATA
>Ga0105242_10000634_pt1 | contig 27589 bp, 22 predicted proteins | sample KBSM24metaG_FD_81521 | JGI IMG/M metagenome (GOLD analysis project Ga0105242, IMG submission 81521) | Miscanthus rhizosphere microbial communities from Kellogg Biological Station, Michigan, USA - KBS M2-4 metaG | ecosystem: Host-associated > Plants > Roots > Rhizosphere > Soil | place...
AAGATGGCGCGGTGATCGCTTCGAGAGGGACATTGAGTTTTTAGTTAAAGCGCCCATCAGATATGGCAGGCTATCTAACTCGGGAACTTACACGATGGTTTTCTCGCCGAGCGTTTCGAAGGTGGGTACTGCCAAAGTTCTGAGGTGCTCGCGGGTCATAGAAGGTTCAGCGGACCTAATTACTGAAGCCGAACATCTGTGGGCAGCGGAACGTCGGCAAAATCAGAGTGATAGAACAATTTCTTCCAGCTGGGGCTGCGTAGGGTTACTTGTTTCACCGGCCGCAGCGATACCTAACCACTTGCTCCACGAATGGACTCGGCGAGTATCACGAGATCGCCTCTACAATCAATTTCAACCTACGAATCTAGACTGGCCAATCGTTGATGCGAGCGGCATCCTTCACATCGAGTGGCCAAGACTTGAGGAATCGAATGAGCCCTTGGCGTTGGATCTGCTATTCGCAACGGCCAATGAACCTACCTATGAAGGAGATCCTGGCTCATACCCATCGGTCGAGACGATTGCACTTGCTTGGAAACGATCTACGGAGGAAAAGCCCAAGGACAAACGTGAGTCGTATTTTTGGGAGAACCGCAAAGCTCAAATTACCACTTTTCAAGATAGAGCAATTGAGCGCATCCTGCGGCCACGGAGCGGGTGTCTTTCGCTCCTTTTCTAAATGCTCATTTGTCATTCAGCACAAACCTGTTCCTTGACGAGTCGCCGGTTGTAATCTCAGAGAACGTTTCCTCAATACGAATCCAAATTCTGATCTTTGAAAGAATTGTGGTCCACGAAACCTTGTCACGCTATAGTCACGTGACTCGATGAAAATCGATCGCAAAGCGTGACAAAGAGTGCAATCTAAGTTGGTCCAATAACGGCGGCAAGTTGTAGGAAATGTTAAAGTTATGGGACTGGATGTCAAAATCTGCGCAAACCCAAGGGCGCTTTCATAACCCCAAGGTCGGCGGTTCGATCCCGCCCCCTGCTACCATATTCTTTTTCAGTATCAATAACTTACAGTAAGCACCCGCAAAGTCATTATTGCTGATTTGCCGACATTTGCCGAAATTGAAACCATTTCGATACTGAATCCTTGGCATCTGGTTGGCGGCGCCTCGGTGAGAATCAACAACTTGGACCTTCTCAAAAATGAGACCGTGGGAGCCGTACTTTTACCCTCTGATCTCTTTCTTAAAACCTTAACTTCCCATAGTAGAGTCGAATAACGCTTTCGAAACGAGGAGGTCGGTGATGGCCAAGCCAAATCGAGACTAGAATGCTCACAATCAAACTTCGGTAGTTATAGATATACCGACGTTCTATTCTCGAAAAGGATTTTGGTCTGTGAGCTCTTCGGCGCAAAGGAAGATTCTCGATCTTGCCAACAAAAGCGGTGGCCTCATCCGTCCGCGTGATCTCCAACACAAAGGGCTGCAACAGGACAACCTCTGGCGATTTCAACAAAAGCTGATAGACTCGAAAGATTTGGACGAGGTTTGCCATCCCCGGTTCATTTCTCGGCGAACATCCAACAATTGTCCAGGCCACCCTGCGTCCTCCATAGGGAACGGTGTCCACTTGTCTGACAGAAGGACGTTTCTTTTCAGATAGCTGCGGATCGAGTGTGTCGAGTTTTCCTTGCTGTAAAACGTGGCCAATCAACGTTCGGGTGCGTGCAGCGGGTCTACCAACTTTTGTAGTCGAACGATGTCACAAAGGATGCGGAGTTAGACCAGGCTAGGCAAACACTGGCCCAGGTGATTCTCTTTTCAGAGGCCCAGCATTTCAGTAAACGTGCATGTTGTCGTGGCGGATGGCCCACTGAACTACCTCCCTTTTCAAGTTCAATCCGCGCTTCACAAGTGCGAACCACTAATCGCAAATTTCGACGTGTTAATTCGCCGTCGGGCGTCTGTGCTTGGTCAATTGCATCAGGAAACTGAGCGAAGATGACAGCCTTCACAACTGCTAGCGGTTTTTGGTGATGCTGCTTTTCCTACTGACTTTGCTCAACGAAAAGACTCTACTGTTCAGATCGTGTCAACAGGAATCTCTCAATAACGATCGTTGGCGTCACGCAGCGCGCGACATCGAAGTTGAACGGCGACAAATGTGATTCGTCATAGCTTCAGCAGCTTAGTTTACACACTACAAGAGTTGAACAGTTTGCGCGAGTGGGCGAGTTCAGCTTCTCTTATTGCGACTGGCTTTGATGCCTCGAAGATAAAATTGTAGAGCACCGATTTATCAAAATATCCGATTTTGTTTGAGAAACAGATGGCACCATCAGCTGCTTTAAACGAAGCGCAAAACACAATCCGAAAAAGCCGAGTGGCGCTCATTCACCTTATTACTGGGCCGCGTTTACCATCCATAGCAAGGTGATTATGCAACCTCGCCAATCAAAAATGCGTGTGTATATGGCAACGATTGTCGCGTTACTCCTGGGCACTTCCGATCGTTGGTCTACCGACGTTACAAATTCGGGAGTCATCGAAGTAATTTAGTTGTCAGGAGGTACGACACTTGGTGGAGCGGGAAGTTTAAAAGTGCTGAGGTCGCCTGGGCCTTGCGGAACCGCCTGGCCACCTGCTGCTTCAACTATTCCTTTGAGTCCGAGCCCTGCTATGAAAGCTTCGTAAGTAACCTCTCGATAGTTGAACTCAGCAACGGTTTTGGGATCCGTTACAAGCAGAAAGCCTTTGATTGCAAGTAATCCCGCTACCGCTCCAAGCACCATTCCCGCCACGGCGCCGATGTATATTCCATCCGCTCTTCTCTCGAAAAAGAGGATCTTTCCACCGCTTTGTGCGAATTCATGTGCCAATCCACCCAATCCGCCAACCGATACAGCCGTCCAGAGAAGCCATTCGTTGCGTGCGCTGATTCCCGCAAAGAGGCCCAGAGCAATTGCGAGCGCTGCAGTGATAATTATCGAGGCGAATTCTATTCGTGAGAGTTTCGGCTGACTCGAAATCAGCGGTGGAATTAGTTTTGTTGAGGGTGACATGCTTAGTTTCCTTCTTCAATAGATCAGTAATCAAGGGGTTGCATTAGCATTTCAATCCAAACCAGGAATGTTGTACTTACGCTTCTGGGCAAACCCCCATCGGAACGAACTCAGGACGAAGCCTTTGTTCTTTCCGTCCTCGCGTCCCTGCTGGGTGCCAAATGACAATCCAAACCACATGTTTTCCGCCACACGTCGTTCGAGACCTACTGAGTAACGTCCTGACGTATCCCAAACTTTTCCCTTCTGGCGTATGCGTTGAAAAACGCCTTCGACGTTTGCCGAAGCATTCTCGTTACCGAAGCGCCATCTTCCACCCAAAAAGAAACTGTCCTGAATAATGAACTTACCTTTAGTAACCGGGTCCGGCGCCTGCTCGAGATTCCGATAACGGGTATGGACGATGAACTGCGAATTTTTTTCGAGAGCTGGAATGCCTTCGAAGCCGTAAGCCAACGAGGTCCAAAAGCCAGCACCATTCCACTTGAGGTCTTTCGTCTGACCAGTGGTACTAATCCAACTTGGAGCTGCAGCAACGATCCAACTAGACCTGTTCCAGTTTCTTTTACGCGCTTCTGCGCGGCACTCATCAGCACCTTTGATGTTGCCGGCTATTGCTTCGGCCACGAGTTTTTTGTGCTCCCCCTCGTTGATGATGGTCTGGGTATCCGGATTGATTGTCGGAGGGGCAGGCAGCTTGAGCCTGTCAGCGAAACATGTGAGTAAGTCCTCATCAGAGTGTGGATCTCCTGCGTCCCACAATGTCATGCGAAAACCCAACGCTAAACGAACCGACTTGTCGTCATCGCTGGCTCCTTTTGTCGTGCCAAATGAAAACTGAGTGCGTGCGAGAAATCTGGTCTGGTAACTTTCGTTGTATTTTCTGAGTGTCAGTGATGGGCCAGCAAACACGAGGTAAGGTGCCGTATCGAGCGCAACTCCCGATTGAAAGTTGCCGTTCTCATCGACGCCATTCAATAGCGATGAGGCAAATGCACGTGGTGAAGTCGGACGTGCAACCGTTTGCGGTGTTAATCCCAGCACTGTGAAAGCCGGAGACTCGGGAACCGCAAGATCGGCATCCGAAAACTCAACCGGTTTGTCTTTGACTTCGTCCTTGGTCACAGCCAGCGGCGTCGGTGCGGCGGCCGGAGCTGGTGAGGAGGCGCCGGATAGTGCCGCGTTAGGGGGTTGAGAAGTGGGTGGGTTGGCGTCGACGGAGCCTGAGTTAGAACCACTCGTGAGGTTCACATTGGTTGGTAAAAAAGTGAGAACCAGGTTGCCATTCTTGAGTTCGACACGAGGAGTCGAGCCTGGTTGCACAGATAGCCAAAACACCAACCGTTCAGCACTGCTCTTTTCGTTATCAACCATTAACTTAGCGCCTGAGCCATCGGAGAGTTTGTACGAAGGTACATTCGATGCTGGCACTTGGATGTAGTAACGATTTTGAGCATCATCACTCGAGAAAACAGCATAGTCCGCTGTAGGCTCGCGGAATGTGAGTGTCAGAGTTGCCAATGGGCTCGAAGCGTTGCTAATGCTCTTTGGTGTCGAGGTCTGACCCCACGCAAACGCCGCGCTGAACGTGACGGTCAGGCATGAAAGCAGGAATTGGGATCTTAGTGTTTTCATGATCTACTCCACGATGAAACGAATGAAACCAAAGGGTAACGGAGCGGTCATTGGACCAGTCTTGGTGTCGGTGCCTACGACCTTACCGTCTTGAATCACACGGATAAGAACTGAGAATTGTTCGTTAGGTGCACCTGTTGGAGAAGCAATAGCGGCTTGCCAGAACAGGGTCCGCTTGTCGAGTTGAGCGACCGGCATCGGAAGACTGAAGATATCGAGTACCGTGTCGCTGTTGACGCCGGCAGCGAACTTTTGGGGATTCTGACCAGTGGGGTCGTAAAGAAAGAACTCGTACTTTGCGAAGTGGGCGAAGCCGACCACGATTTCCACCTGCGGAATAGTACCGTTCGCTTTTAAGATCGCCTTGTTAACTGCCATTTTGATTTCCTCCTCATGTCTGCTGTCATGAACAAATTTGCGGAAACTCTCGCTTTGGAGTGAGCTGGTAGGGGTTCGTTAGAGGAGACTCATCATTCACGCTTCTTTGTCGCAGCAATCCTCGAGGGTTGCATGCGATTGTTTTGGCGCCGATGGTTCCAACACCGAATCCTTGTCATAGGTGTCACTCCTAATCCGTATGTCGAAAGTGACATTTTCATTTCGACGTGACTGGACTCTTTTTGTTCTTACCTAAGAAGACGGTGAGGTGCTAAGGCTGAGGAGGGGTGGTCCAAACTGCTGATAGAGCAGTTGATAAGCAGCGATTTGAAACCTATGTGGGCTCGGACGAAGAAACTGCAGGAGTTAATGACCCCGATTGTGGGGACTAGCTTTACTACTGACGGGAGAGGTTGAAAAATCTCCTATTCAACATGAACTGCGAAGAGCGATTCCACCAAGGGTAAAGTTGTACTGCAGCTCGGAAGTGTCTGGCGCTGCGAAACTCGATCGCCTCATTAGCAATAGGACTTCTTGCTTAGGTTAACGGACAGCGATGTTACAAAAGTTGACTCGGAGGGCCTTCCGTTATATCGTTCCACCGCTCAAAGCCACATTGATTTGTAAGCCAGCTCCTCGCACTTAAGTCTTAATATCCTTGAAAGATTTTGCTCGGTTGAAGCTTTCTCAAATAGCATCAAGTTCTTGTGTACTTTCTGAACACCGATGTGTAAGTACATAGTGATTTTAGGTGTGAATAGCACTAGATAAGTCAGGCCAAGTGTTGACCTCAGTTTTGTGCGTCGGTATCTGAGAGTGAATGCAGCGTTGGACTCGATCGCGAGGCTTGGGTTCTTGGTGGCTTTGTAATCTTCGGGATGGTCCTTGGCAGTGAATAATTTGGAATAGAACCCTGCTGAAATTCTCTTTCCGCTGTCACGCCCGTACAAGAACCGAGGAAATGCTTCATCTCAACACGGATCATGTTACAGAGTAAATCCGTTTGTTCGAGCTTACCTTAGATATCCTTCACCAATGATGAGTTTGTCCAACCCATTCACCAAAAAGCCGGGAGGTACCTGTGACTGCTGATACCGACAATAAAAAAAAGAAATCAGAATGGCTGATAATGATCTACCTAGCAGGAGACAACAACCTAAGCGCAAGTTCAATCGCCTTACTTCAAGAACTGGAAGCCGCCGATCGTAACCGGAATGTACGCGTGTTAGCCGCGTTTGATTCTGCGACTCCAATTCCGCAAGGTGCACGCTACGTTGAGATAAGAAGAAGCCGCGATGAGCCTAGCGCATTCTCGAAAAGAATGAACTGGCCACTACATAACGACTTGTTGACGCCGGGCCACATTGTTGTCACGCCTGACTTCTGTAAGCCCTTAGGCACTCCGCATAACCCAACTCAGGACACTGTGGCTACCGCCCTCGGTCGATTCCTTGAATTCGCGCGCGAACACTACAGGGCAAAGAGATACATGTTGATTCTGTTCGGTCATGGCTTACTCGTGGCCGGTAACACTTTTCTCGCCGACACGCAGCCTCCGAGTTTTCTCAAGTTAGATGATTTTGCAAATATTCTTCGCAATCATTTCAGTCGAAAGATTGACATTCTTGGCTTCGACAATTGTGTGATGAATGGAATCGAAACCGCCGTTCAACTTCATGGACAAGTGGATTTCACTATAGGCTCGCAAGGTTTGATGCTTGCGAACGGTTGGCCATTCCGAAAGATCGTTGAGGTTGTTGGCGAATATCCCTACTTGGACTCGCAATGGTTGGCTGAAGCGATCTTGCGGGTCTGCGCTCGCAACCTTCTGGACTTCACCTTTATGGAGCGTTCCTCAGAGCAGGCGATTTGCGATGTGACCAAGTTTGGACGAACAGGTCCGATAGTCGCCGCCATGAAAGAGTTGACAAAGGCGCTGAGGTGCGGTCTCAAACTAAAGCCAGACGGTAGAGTGAGGTTTCCGATTGTTCGCGATGTGGTGCGCCTGGCCAGATTGGAAGCCCAAAACTACTTCGGCGAAGTGTTTGTCGATCTCTATGATTTTTGCGAGTTGTTGATACGAAAGTGCAATGAGGTGATTGATAACCTCAGTAGTCTTGCTTCTGTGGTGACAACGCGCAAGGAAAGCTTTAAAACAGTGCTCCTGCAATGGCCGGATTTACAGCAATTACAAAATATAGCAACTAAAGCATGGAGAGTTCTCGAAGTCTTCAGGACACAGGGGATCGTTCCGAAAGCTTACTATGTTGGTCCTCAGGTTCAGTACTCGCATGGCGTCTCCGTATTTTTCCCGTGGTCACTGCCTGAAGGTCCTATTACCTTTGAACCGGTTGAGGGCAGCGGAGCTGACCCTAACGAGTTCGATTTCAAAACGCCATTCGAAATTTACAGCAAGTATCTTTTTGCGGAAGAGCATTACGGTGATTGGTCTCGTTTCCTTGATGCATTTTATAGAGCGACTCTCAGAGACATCCGGCGAGTAGAATTTGAATACAACGAAGCTGCGATTGATGTGGATCTGTTTTTCGAAGATAAGGCTATCGGAGGCGAACGGGTCGTGCCTGCGGTCGACTTGCAAAAAACTTCCTCGGACACCGGTGAAGACGATTGTAACTGTACGACCGTTAAGAACTACCCGCGCCGGTTTTATGTATCCCCGGCCGATTGCCTACGACTGATGCCTGTATTTGGATTACCTGGAAAACCTGATCCTAACGATGAAAACATAATTTTCAGTCCGGGAGATAAGAAGGTCTCTTATCTTGGCTGGAATATCCGAGGCCTGGTGGCAGAAGTCATCGGATTACCCCAGGATAGCGCAGACGACTGTCCTGAGCAGCCTTACTCGGATGATGTTCCTGAACCAGGAAATACTTATTAAGTAATTCGCATCATTGTTAGAGATGCCACCTTCCGAGCGGAGAGACTGTCATGACGGAAAATGAAAACAATAATGACGAAAGATCTGCTGATCGTACCTCAAAGGCCAAATGGAAAGTCATGGTGTACTTGGCGGGTGACAATAACTTAACCCCCAACTGCATAACTGTGTTGCAGCAGTTGGAAGCAGTCAAATACAACGATGATGTTTGTGTGCTCGCCTGTTTTGATTCCAACACTCCCTGGCCTAAAGGCTCTCGTTATCTCGCTGTTAACGGTAAACGTCACAAGAATGACGACCACTTGGATTGGGAAATCTACAACGATCTTATTATTGTCGAAAAGCGAGGACACAAAATAATTCCGCCGGACTTCTGTCGTCCTGACAACCTCAAGGGCGAACCTATGAAGAAGACGGATGTCGCCGTGGGTCTCAAACGGTTTTTGAAGTGGGCCATGGAGACCCAACAAAAGGCGGACCATTATCTGCTAGTCCTCTATGGACATGGCCCACTAGTCGCCGGAAATACATTTTTGACCCAGGATAATCCCGTTAGCTCCGTGCACATGAAGGACCTTCCGGGACTACTCAAGCCTTTCGGTAATGAGTGGCCGAAACTAGACATCCTGGCATTCCAAAACTGCGGGATGAACGGCATCGAGACGGCTTACGAGATCAAGGACCACGTCAATCAGATTATTGGGTCCCAGGGACTGGTGCTCGCCTATGGTTGGCCGTATGACCGGATTGTTAGTGCGGTCTTAGGAAACTGCAATGAATCGCCGCTGTCTATTTCTGAGCAAATCCTGAAAGTTTGCGCGCGTCATTTAATCGATTTTTCGGTAATGGATCGCTCCTCTGAGCAGTCAGTGTGTGATCTGAGTAATCCGCGACACATAGCAGACGTGACAGACGCTATCAAAGAACTGAGTGAAAAACTGCAGGCAGCTTTGGAAATCACAGAACTTACAGCGCCAGAAGATGCCGTAGAAAACCAAGGTGACCCAACACAAAAAGTGGTGAAGAACCCGGTCATCTGTGACGCGGTGAGCTTAGCTCGTTTGGAAGCGCAGAGCTACTGGGGGGAGACTTTCGTTGACGTCTCGGACTTCTGCGAACGGCTGATCAAAAAATGCAAGAGAGCCATTGCCGCCCACTACAAAGTTATCAGCAGCATAAAACTCGACGCCGATTTAGCCGCCCGACTTAGTGAGACTGAGTTAGTGCAGACGCTCACCAGCATTATGACGAGTTGCAAGAAAGTCATAGAGAGTGTCGAAAAAATGGTGCCCTACTCTTACTATATTGGCCCTGAACTCCAGTACTCGCACGGTCTTTCAATCTACTTTCCGTGGAGCATGCCTCGCGAACCGTATTCATTCTATTTTAGCGAAGAGCACGATGAACACGTATTAGTAACTGCATTTGAAACTTACAGCGGTTACGAATTCTGCGTGGCGTCGAATTGGCACGCTTTTCTGAAATCGTTTTACCGCGCGACGCTCAGAAACGTACGCCGAGCCGAACAGGAGTACGAAGTACTGAGCAACGTGCACGACCAAAACTTAAATGTCAGGCTAGCCGAGGGAATGGTTCGTGCAGACTACGCTCCCAAGGAGTATGTTCTCTCCACAGATTATCTTCAGAAGACGGATTCTAATAGCGGGGCTGACGATTCTAATCTGATGTCCAACGTTAAGAACTATCCCCGCCGCAACTATCTGTCTCCTTCAGATTGCGCGCGCAGTGTTGATACCGGAGGTCGTTTGGTTGTGGGCTCTGAGCATTACCCCAATACCCGTTCGACACCTGTTTCCTATCTTGGCTGGAACATCTGCGACTTCGTGGCCAATGTGATCGTGAAAAAGTCGACCTCCGGAGACGGGAGTGGAGACGATTCGGGCGGATCACCTCCAGATAAAGTCTAACTAGGATCAGAACCTGCCATCCCCACGGCAGACGACGATGAAACAGCCGTATCAACTTATCTTCTGCTGCCTTCTAATTCTTGTTTCCTTCTCTGACTTACCAAGTTCGGTGCGAGGCTCAGACGATCTGGTGAGTCAGAGGACTGTCGAAGCTCGCCGTGCAAAACTAACGCAGTTACTTACCGAGCGCGACCGTTTTCAGGCCAACGGAGAACGCGTCCCGCTGGTCCAACTGAGCAATCAGATCGCTTACCTACGCCTCAAACTAGGTGAGTTTGACGATGCTCTTAAGGAGTCGCGCGTCGCCCTCGAGACTGCCCGAAGTATCAGCAGCAGCGATAGACAACTATTGGTTGATACGCTCACTCTCGCTGCGCGCATTCACATCGATCGCACCGAAAGCCCAAGTGCCATTCCACTAGCCGACGAAGCCTTGAGCCTGAGCCGCGAAATGGGATATCGCAAAGGCGAAGCTCAGAGTCAGCTACGACTGGCCGAAGCGTACTTTGAGTTAGATGAACGCGACGAAGCAGCGTCCATTAATGACCAGGCGCTGTCTATCTGGCAAGAACTGCAGGACAAACGTGGGGAGGGTTTATCGCTGGTAATGCAGGGAGATCTCCTGATGATGGACAACAAACCTGAAGAAGCGTCAGTGGCTTTCAAGAAAGCAGAGGCTAATTGGCGTGAGCTTGGGGAGCCAGTTGAACTTGCCACCGCACTGGTTGACCAGAATTTTCTCGCGATTCGGCAGGGGCAATTGCAAAACGCATTGGCGTTGCTCAACGAAGCGCAAATATTACTTGTTGAGGAAGACGCTGAACCTTATTTGGCTGGAAAAATAGCAAACAGTTTCGGTGAGATCTACGAAGCTTACGGTCAGTTAGATATAGCGCTGAGTTATTTTCGGGAATCGCTGTTACTTTTCCGAGATGTCGGTCATGACGTAAAAGGATCAGTCACCGCAGGTATAAAAGTCGGACGTGTGCTAGCCAGTCTGAATCGGTTTGAAGCGGCGAAACAACAAATGCAGGAAAGCTTGGCTACTGCTCTCGTGACACACAATGCGCTGACGATCGGACTGTGTTACGAGGATTTCGGCAGAGTCTGGCTCCAGGCTGGCTCATACGAACAAGCCCGACTCGAATTTCTAAATGCCATCCCTTATTTTATTCAAAGCAAAAGTTACCGCCCCCTTGCGCGTACCAATATGTACCTGGGCCAGACTGAACACCTGCTCGGGAACTTTGCCCGTGCCGGTCAGGCTTACGAAACTGCATTAAGCTTCTTCACTAAAAATTCAGATTATACGAATGAAGCGGCACTGCGTTTTGGGCTGGGCAAGCTTGCGTTGAAGCAAGGCCGACTGGACAAAGCAGAAGAAAATCTCAGCCGTTCAATCCAATTAACGGAAAACCTGCGTGAGAACGCTTCGAGTAAAGATCTCCGCAGTTCATTTCTTGATTCAGTTCATGATCGTTACGAGACTTACGTGGAATGGTTGATGACCCGTTACGCACGCGATCATAATCAGCAGTACGCAGTTGACGCATTCGAAGCTGCCGAAGGCGGACGCGCCCGAGCACTACTCGATTCGCTTTCGCGTTATCAGCGAGAACTGCGTCAACCAAGTGACCCCTTCCTCTTGCTTAAGGAAGAACAACTACAAAAAAGAGAGCAACAGCTTGTTGACCACAGAGACAGCCTCCTAAGTCGTGGGGGCACGGAAAAGGAGAAAGCTGAAGACAACCAAAACCTGAGAGACGTCCGTTCACAACTAGAGACGCTCGATGCGCGAATTAACAGCAGTGAAAAGTTCAACGATCTGCTGCGATCAAAACCGCTGTCTTACGAACGCATACGCTCGGAAATAACAGACTCTGAAACATCATTACTCTCTTACTCACTCGGGGATGGTAAGAGCTTTGCTTGGGTGGTTACTAAAGACGGGCTCAAGACCTTTGAACTTTCCGATAAACAGACTATCGAAAACGCCGCTAACGAATTGATCAAGCTAGTGCAGTCGCCACCGGCAAACGAAGCTGAACAAATTGAATTGCAAGCCGCGATCGATAGAGTTAGTCGTTTGGTTATACAACCTCTCTTGGGGAATCTGCAGACGTCGCGTTTAATCGTAGTTGCAGATGGAATCCTGCAATATGTTCCATTTCAAATTTTGAAGATCTCGGCCGCTGCGCAAGACCCAATGATCGCCAGGTTCGATATTGTAAATGCGCCATCCGCTTCAGCGCTGGCTATTGTGCGACGTGGCAGACTGCGCCGGCAGCCTGGCGCCAAACTCTTAATCGGATTTGGCGACGCTGTTTTTTCCTCCGAATACGCACCGCAGCCAGTAAAGGCCGACACGAAATCCGCAGCGGAGAGGTCCCATGAGAGTTCTAGATTCCGTGACCTCCCACGTCTTTTTAACGCTAAACGTGAACTTCGTGCGATTGGCCAGCTAGCCGGCAACAACTCCACCTTTTACACTGAGTACAATGCCACTCGCGAGAAGTTTCTAAATACTGATCTGAGTCAATTCCGAATTGTACACGTCGTAACGCATGGCGTACTTGATGACCAGCAGCCAGAGTTATCCGGATTAGTGCTCTCGTTGGTTGACGAGCATGCACGCCCCATCGATGGTTTTGTAAGTCTCGCTGATATCTACAAACTCCACGCACCGGTCGATCTGGTTGTATTAAGTGCTTGTCACACAGCGCTCGGTCAAAAACTTCGTGGCGAAGGTCTGATTGGTCTCACGCGTGGATTTATGTATGCGGGGGCATCCGGAGTCGTCGCCAGTCTATGGAAGATTGATGATCGGGTGACTGCCGAGTTAATGGGGTACTTCTATACCAACATGCTAGAGCGCGGCATGGGACCAGCAGCCGCTTTGCGTGCAGCTCAAAACGAGATTAGGTCGCAACCAAAATGGAGTGCTCCATACTACTGGGCAGGCTTCACATTCCAAGGCGATTATGATCTGACCATGAGATCCGAAGTCGCCACCAGCTTCGCTTACCAACAATGGCTTGCAGTTTTTACGGTGCTTTGTGGGTTGGCAGCCGCAGCCTATTGGTTCAGGCGTGCTCGCCGATCGTGAATCTACTGGACGTCGAATCGAAAGTCACCAGGGATTTCGCGTTCTTTTCCATCGGGCGCAACTGCCACCAGCTTCAAAGAATACTGTCCGCGTGGCAGTTGACTTACTGGTATAACGACCGAAACGGTGTTGCGGTTGTATTCCACAACCTTTGCGGGCGTGACCTCGGTCTGATTGTCCAGTTCGGCGCGATAGCTTGAATTTTTCTCGTCGCTCGGAAGTAACAACGAGAGTCTTATTTCCTTGGCATCGGAAGGTATTGTGACTTTGGTTGGCAAGCTTCCTTGCTCGCGATTTATGATACTGCTTGCCAGGGTTGGGCCAACGAATGTTTTTCCTTGTGGGAGAGAGATGAATATCGTGGCGACAATTACGACGACTGCGACTGTGCTAGCAGTTGCAATCCACATCGGGTGTCGCTTGAAAAAGCGTTGCAGTTTTTCCCAAAAGGTAATCCTTGGTGGTGTAAGTTGGTCTCGCCGAAGATGCCTTAATGCCATTGCGAAAGCATAACTTTCCTTACCCTCAGGAGAAGCAAGAAAATTACGTTCGAACCAGTGACGTTCCTTCGATGTCAGATCGTCTGCGCAGTACTCTTCAATGAGCTCGCCTTTTGATATCTCGAACTCCTCGAAAAGATTGTCTTCGACGATCAACCGCTCTTCTAGGCGTTGTTGCTCATCTCCCTCGAGCTTCCCTAGAAGGAATTGTCGGACTCTTTTTTGGTCATCTTTGTTAAGCGCCATCAGAAACAACTTCTTTCCGGCAGCCGGGAGACACCTCAATAACTAATGTGAAAATCCCCCAAACTGTTTCACTCCTCTAAAAGCCACAGACACTCCTGAATACAGGGCCGCAAGCGTGCCTGGATGTGACATACCTTTATTCTAAGGGCATTTAGAGTACAGCCCAATTCTTTTGCAAGTTGCTGACGCACTCGAATTTTTTCCTGTTTTTCGTGTGCATGATATCGCAGGATCAAACTCCTTTCTTCCGGAGTCGTGAGTCTCTCAAGACACTGATCAAGACAACTTGAGCGCTGCTCCAACTCGATGGAGTCCGGAATTGGAGGTGGGTTGGGAATAAGCCCGGGCTTCACTTCGAGGAATATCTTTTTAGCGATGCCATGAATATAAAGAGATGGGTCACCCACGTAAGATTCAAGAAGCGTATCGATTTTGAGCGCTGCTACATTGAAGCTTTCGTCGACCAGCTCTTCCGGATCAGGACAGCCTTTCGCGGCAAAAATCCTGACTAGACGAAACTGGATCGTTTGGTACTTCTTCGCAGCCTTTTCCCGATCAGGATCAAACCACATAAGCAGCTTGTCAAAAGCTTCCTTACTTGGCGGTGCTCTTTTCTTTATATGAGACAATTTCGATTCCAGCTGAGTTTTCAGGCGAGAAAGAATCCGTCAACTGCAATTGGTCTACCTTGGGAGTCCAAAGATAAACCCGGTAAGCGAGAGCACCGCTCAGCGTAATCACTTCCGTCTGGTGCTGTCAATTCGAGACACTTTAGACTAGGGCTCAATCTGTCTTGACGACACAGCTTGTAACGAGAAAAAAGCAAAGCTACTAGATCAACAGTCAGTGAGGAACCTGTTACAAACCAGAATAGGCAAGTCCGGGGCGCTCGTGGGCATGTTCAAATTCGACGGTCAAGCAACACCCTATCGCAGCGTGATCCGGTCCAAGATATGATCGTGTTTTCTAATGAAGAAGACCGTGGTAGGCGTTTCTTGAATTGGTCCAGCGATCTTGTCAAGGTGCACCGCGTGAAGGGATGGCTTACACATCGAGCAACATGTCTTCCTCCACGATAAAAAGATTTCAGACACAGTGCGATATCGCATCTCAACTAGAAGATTAGCGCTGGCTATCAGTATGTAGTACGCCGGAATAAAAGCGTGGAGCGATTCTCGCTGCTTTGCTTAGAAAGCTGCGGACTCTTGAGGATGCTGTAGAGAAGTAGTTGTGGCGAGATTTTGCCGAGATTCATATCGAAACGTACTTCTTATAAACCGCATAACCGCATCTTTTCCGACCGCGACGTGTTGTTTTATTGAGTTTATGCGTGAGATGAGGTTGGCGCAGGTGGTTCTCTATTCTTCATAATCCCAAGGTCGGCGGTTCGATCCCGCCCCCCGCTACCAAAATCCTCAATCGCATCAACTACTTAGAGCAAATTGAAAAAAATCGAACTCTCGTCTGTTGTTGTAAATTTGCTGTAGTTTTTCTCAAAAACGACGGCTCTTCTCGTTTCAAAACTTCAAAAACACTGAGCTTTTTGTATAAGTGCTGCGCAATATGGACCATGCTTGGGAGCACCACTCCCACGCTCTGCTTGTTTCGTGTAGCCGTGTTTAAGTGCGGCGAGTCTTCATCTGTTTGAAGTGGATGATGCCAACATGTTCGCAGTCTTTATCAACACGTAGTTGAACTCAATTGGTCTAAATTTGTGTCCGTTCACTACGTGCAAATACTCGTCCGAATCAAGAGTTATCACTCTATTGCGAGGCGACACACACCTTTAAGATAAATCCAAGGTGGACAGGAGGTTGGATATGAAAACGAAAGTATTGATCGGATATGACGGTTCCGAGAGTGCTGACTCAGCGCTCATGGATCTACGAAGGGCAGGGCTTCCGCATGATGTAGAAGCGCTCATCGTATCGGTGTCAGAAGTGCTTATGCCACCCTCGGCGATGGGAAGTGGCATCGTCGGATCCTCTCCAGGGTCGGGAAGAGTTGCTGCAGTTCTTGCACAGGTGGAGTCACAGGCAGTAGAGCAGCTCAAAGAGGCGAAAGAGTTCGCAGTGAAAGCGCGTGATCGCGTCCGCTCTTACTTTCCCGATTGGGAAGTACAGGCGCAATGGCTCACCGGTACGCCGTATACAGAATTGATCGACAAAGCGGACGAGTGGCAAGCAGATCTAGTTGTTGTGGGTTCACACGGGCGCTCAGCAATTGGTCGTTTGTTACTGGGTAGCGTATCGAAAAATGTGGTCACCGATTCACATCACTCAGTACGAGTGGCGCGAGGAACGATTGATACTGACGACTTGATTCCTAGAATAATGATTGGTGTCGACGGATCGCTGGAGGCTGAGCACGCAGTCTGGGCCGTCGGCAAGCGCCTGTGGCCGGAGGAAACCGAAATTCGAATCATCGCTGTCGACGATGGCACTTCCCCCGCAAGAGTTTCGAGCGTTCTTCCGTCCGCCACGTCGTTGATTGAGCGCACCGATCAACAGTTCTGGGCGCCGGCCCGAATGGTCGAATGGGCGCAGAATGAGCTGAAAGCCATCGGCTTGAGCGTTTCAGTGGCAACCGAGAAGGGAGATCCGCAGCGAGTCCTTATCGAGGAGGCACGAAAATGGGATGCCAATTCCATCTTCGTAGGTGGTCGGAAGTTCAGTGGCGCGTTAGAGAGATTCTGGCTTGGCAGTGTTTCCACTGCGCTCGTTACAGGCGCGCATTGTTCCGTAGAGGTCGTTCGTAGCTTAAACTAATCTTCCTTGTCTAATTGTGCAGCGCAGCGCCGGGCCAGGAGCGCCCGGCCGTTGCAGAAATCCATTCTCTGACTCGCACTCCTAATTCGAATCATAAGCACAAACATCGTTGCGCATCGCGCGCTCGAAAGCGAGCACATAGTTCTTGCCAATGGTTTCTAGACCAAATCGAAGATTGCCAAGGCGGCGACTAACGTGAAAACACTTGTCCTGTTGCGTGATGTCTCGCTATCCGATTGACGGTTTTTCGTCTAACTTAGTTCAATTGACAACGAGAAACGCCCCCAACAACAAGGTTGAGCTTGTGCTGACAACCCAAAGAATTGAAGGAAGGAAAGTAACCGATGGCAACACGTTATTACAGCTACGATCCGCGGGCCGAATGGGAACCAGTAGAGAGATGGGAAAACGAAGGCGGAAGGCTCGATCAAAGCATGACTATATTCTCGATTCTATCGGTGACGACTATCGTCGGCACATTGATGTAGATATTCAGATCAGAAAAACCGGTAAACGGGATGATATCTCTCGCGTCGGGCCACTACTTCCCTCTAACAACCAACACTATCAATTGGACAGAACTGGTCGCGCATCACGAGCTTTCAGTCTGACATTTATGCCAGCTCGAATGCGGGCGGTGAGGTTTGAAATATGAAGCTACTAATTGCGGTGGATTCGGCAGCTTCGGCCGAAGTGCTAGTTCATGCGGTGGGAATTCGCCCGTGGCCCGAGGGCACAACGGCACAGGTGCTTTCAGTCGTGGCAGATACTGACGTCCCTGAAGAAGTGTGGCGTGAGCAAGGCGGTGGCAAGTCTGCTGTGCAACGGGAAATGAAACTGCGAGGGGAACAATTAACTCCCATCGCGAAGCGGTTGGAAGAAATCGGGATTAGTCCCGAAGTGGTGGTCGCGCGAGGCGACGCGCGACATCTGATTCCATTTTTTGCACGGAAGTGGTCTTCGGATCTGATTTTCGTCCGCGCTCACGTTCAAAAGGATTTTGCTCACTGGATGCTGGGCAGTGTTGCCAGAGCGGTCTTAACATCCGCTCCCTGTTCGGTCCAGATCGTCCGTATTGGTGAAGGAAGTGCAAAAACTCTGCATAGTGTGAGAAGAGTCCTACTCGCAACTGACGGCTCGGAAACTTCATTGAAGGCGGCCCGTGAGCTTTCCAACCGGCCCTGGCCTGAAGGAAGCGAATTCAGGATCCTGACTGTTGAAGAGCCGTGGCTGATTAAACCCAGCAGCGTAGTAACCAATACTGATAGCGCCGAACAGGTTCTTGCTTCCGCAGGATTGAAACCTACAGTTGTTATCCTCTCCGGTAAGCCGAAAGAGGTCATTTTAACTGAGGCGAAGAAATGGAATGCTGATCTCATCGTGGTGGGTTCACACGGGAGACGTGGATTCAAGAGATTTCTGTTAGGAAGTGTATCCGAGGCAGTGGCAATGAATGCGCACTGCTCGGTTGTTGTGGCCCGTGGTTCGGCTCGAGCAGTCAAGAAACGCGGGCAGCAAGTTGAAGGTGCATATGATCGCGAAACGTAAGGAGAAGGTTATGGCCAAGGAAACGAACATCTATATCACTCAGCCCGATAACGATCGGCTGACACGCTTGATCGAGATCGCTCGCGAGCGCGAAAGCGACGCCAATCGTGAATACCTTACCAGGTTGGAGGAAGAGTTGGACCGTGCAGAGGTGATCCCGCAGAAGGACATTCCAGCAGATGTGATCACGATGCGATCCACGGTGCGTCTGAAAGATCTCGATACCAGTAAGGAGACGACTTACAGACTGGTGTTTCCGACGGAAGCGAATTATGACGAGGGCAGGATTTCAGTTCTGGCACCTATCGGAACGGCGATGCTTGGTTCTCGCCGTGGCGACGTGATTGAGTGGCTAGTGCCGTCGGGTTTTCGGAGGTTGAGCGTTGAAGAGGTTCTTTACCAGCCGGAATCAAACGGCGACTATCATTTATGAGTTTCTTTTTGGTGGACTTCACATATGCGATTCATTTCACCTTTATTTAATATTCCATTTAGTCGCTGGGCCAAATTGCTTTTCGGACTAGCTTTTGTCGGAATTGGGGTAGCGTTCACAAAACAGGCAAATTTGGGACTTGGCCCTTGGGATGTACTCGGCGACGGCTTGGCCCAACTCATAGGAATAGAACTTGGCACCGCGTCCGTCATCATCGGAGTCCTCGTCCTTTTGCTGTGGATACCGTTTCGTGAAAAGCCTGGAATCGGAACCCTCTCAAACCTTTTTCTGATCGGCCTGTTCATGAACGCAGCTCTTGCAGTAGTTCGAGGTGCAAACGGAGTTTTGCTGCGAAGCGTGTGGTTAACGGCTGGATTGCTACTGATAGGATTAGGCAGTGTTTTATACCTCGCGAGTCAATTTGGCGCTGGCCCGCGAGATGGACTGATGCTTGGCTTGAGTAGAATGACAGGTTCGAGCGTTCGTCTGACTCGTACTGCTCTCGAGATCGCTGTTCTCGTCGTCGGTTGGCTCTTAGGCGGGCCAGTGGGCGTGGGGACATTTGTAATCGCTCTGACAATGGGACCAGTGATCCAATTCATGTCCCGCATCATGGGTGAAGAATTAAATCGAACAAACCATCGTCCATCGAGTGTGACATTCAGGACTGCTGGGTGAATTAAAGCGATAGCATTCAATCAAAGCAATTTTTGAATGTGTTAGAGCGAAGAGAAGTTCTGTACGGTTAGCCGACTCTGACAGAAAGCATTGAGACCGAGCCCCCATCGAATCCCTCCACCGGAAAGCTGACATTCTCCCCACGCCTTTGTTGCGCGACGACGTAAAAGAGAGGCAGATAATGCTCAGGTGTAGGAATTGACAAAGCAGCGTCATGTCCCAGCGCCTCGTAAGCAATTAGTGGTTCATGTTCGGGAGCGAGCAGCAGCTCACGTGCTCGAACCTCAAAGCGCACCGCCCAGTCGAGTGGCTGGATTTGACGACGGCCCCAAGCGTAAGCGTGTAGGTTATGTACGATGTTGCCACTTCCTGCAATTAGCACTCCTTCATCACGCAAGCCGTTAAGCTTTTTTGCTAGTTCGTAATGAAACTCTGCGGGTTGGCTCTCATCAATGCTGAGTTGAATTACAGGTACGTCTGCTTCTGGAAAGACATGACAGAGCACCGACCACGTCCCGTGATCAAGACCCCAACGCTCGTCTAATCCGACTGGGACTGGCGCGAGTAACCTTTGAATGCGGCACGCAAGCTCAGGCTCCCCCGGCGCCGGGTACTGGACCTCGTACAACTCTGGAGGGAAACCGCCGAAGTCATGAATAGTACGCGGCGCAGGCATTGCAGTCACCAGAGTGGCGGGTAGATACCAATGAGCCGAGATTGAGAGTACGGCACGCGGCCGCGGAATGTGTTTGCCAATGGTGGCCCAACCGGTGGTCCAAGGATTACTCGCCAGAGCGTTCAATGGGTTGCCATGCCCAAAAAAAATGGCAGGCATAGGCTTAGTCATGCAATTACTCCTCGCTTCCAATGACGAAGTGATGCTGTTCTCAGATCTTTCGCTCGGCTTCATTCACTTTCGTTTTATTCTCTTCGGAACCCGCGCGTGCGACCGGCAGCTGCCAGCCACGTCGGATCGCGAACAGGCGAAGGCTTAAGCAGATCAGTGCGCCTAATATTGCGGCGACTCCAGGTGCCAAATGTAGTTGATGACCGATCACGACTGTGATCGCACCAGCCAAAGCCGCAACTGCGTACAGATCTGCGCGTAGCACCTGGGGAATCTCCGCGACCAAAATATCGCGCATCATTCCGCCACCAATTCCCGTCAGCATTCCGAGCAGCGACGCCATCACAGGATTCAGCCCATATCCCAGAGCCTTCTGCGTACCAGTGACGGCAAAAAGCGCCAGCCCACCAGCATCGAAAAGCAGCACGAAGTTGCGCACTCTCGACGATCTCTGGCTCCTTGGAAACCAAATAAATATTAGCAAGCCGCCGAGTACCGACGAGGCCATGTAACGCCAATCTTTAATTGCAGCCGGCGGCACCGAATTGATCAGAAGGTCGCGAATGATGCCACCTGCGCTGGCTGCTGCGAATGAGAGAACAAGCACACCGAAGATATCAAGACGCCGCTTGACTCCGACAACAGCACCGCTGAGTGCAAACACAAATGTACCGATCAGATCGAGCACTAGGAGAGTGCCCGTCGCGTACTCTTTAAATCCCGCCGTCAGGTCGTTCAAGATTTCAATACTCCGACCAAAAAGGTCATCGCACTCCACTCTATCGAGGAGTTATATGGGCCAACGTTTACTTCAAACCTCTACTTCAACTGCGTTGGTCTTGGGTACGGTTATGGCGATTGCGACTATCGCTACAATCACCATCAAGACATTGAAGAGTAGAGCAACGGTGGCCGCGAATCGAATAGCGACATTGTCAGTCCTTCCGAGAAACCAATCTGACATCGCCGTGAAACTGGTGCCGCGTTCGCTGAGCGCAGTGAAGAGCGCCGCCGAGATTGCGACACCGAAGGCTGCGCCCAGAGATGACGCCATTTTATAAATGCCAGATGCGGCGCCTGCCTTGTTATCCGGCACATTCGAGAGCGCCGCGTCCGTGGACGGTGTTGCATAGAAGCCCAATCCGATCCCAAATAGTGTGAAGCCGACGAAGGCAACGATCACATACTGACTCACCAGCAGGAAAGTGAAAGTTGTCAGCAAAATTCCTGCGGCAGTAATGGCGCACCCCATCAACATCGGCTTTCGCGCGCCCATTTTCTGAAGAAGCTTTTCCCCAACCCGAATGGTGCTCAGAATCGCCACTAGATATCCCACCGTCAGCAATCCGGATTGTAATGAGGATAGTCCAGCTCCTTGCTGAACAAGAGCCAGGGCGACGAGCAATGTTCCGGCTGCACCGTTAAGCAAGAAGTTTGAGAGTGTCGCACCCGTATACGTCTTGTTACTGAACAGAGTTAGATCCACAAAGCTATTGGGATTGCCGGATTCAACCTTGAAGAAGACTGCTGTGGCGATTATGAATACGGCGGCCAGCGCGAGTAATGTCGGGCTGATCCATCCGAGAGTGGATCCTTGGCCGATGACAATGTTCAAGGCGACCATGGCAACAATAAAAGCGGCAAAGCCGTACCAGTCGAAGCGACTCTCTTGCTTGGACTCGACCTTACTTTCGGGAGTGCCTCTGATCAGTAGGAAGCTAAAGATCGCGACAATAATTGATATCCAGAATATCCAGCGCCACCCGAGCGAGGAGGCAACAAGGCCACCGAAAAGCGCAGAGACTCCGGAACCACCCCACGAGCCGATAGACCAGTAACTGAGCGCCCGCTGTCGCTCCTTGCCGTCGAAGTATGCTTTCATCAGGGCAAGTGTTGCCGGCATGATGCAGGCAGCAGAAAGCCCCTGAACGATGCGCCCACTTATTAGAAATATGACGGTGTTGGGTGGTGAAATCGCGATCAAGAACGAACCAACGACGCCAAGGATGAGTCCGACATAGGTGAGTTTCACACGACCCAATCGATCGGCCAGACTGCCAGCAACGACAATGAAGATGCCGGAGAAAAGGGCAGTGATACTAACTGCGATGTTGGTAAGACTCTCACTGATCCGTAGATCATCACGCATCGTAGGCGCGACATTCAGCGTAGTCTGAGCGAAGAGCCAAAAGGTGACGACTGCAAGAACGATCCCTAAGATGAGTTTGTCCGTGCCTCTATAGTCATCGGAAATTGGAGCCGCTGTTTTGGCGACCATGACGATACCTCACTTGGTCAGATACGTGAGCGCAGCAACGACGAGAGCTTGGGTACCTATGGACAGCGTCGGTTCGATCACCGGCGCAAAAAATTCTGAGTGATTGACGGGAACATCCTGTGCGACGCGACCTTCTTTGAGAGCTTGATCATACTTCTGCGCATCAATACACCCTACGCCCCAGTAAGTGTAAGGCGCACCCAACTCATTCGGGATGTAGCTGAAGTCCTCGCTTGCGGTCACCCGTCCCAGGTCAAAGACAGTTTCTGATCCGAAATAACTCCGGAATGCAGTCGTGATTTTTTCCGTAACCTCCGGATCATTCTCAGTGAGCGGATATTGATCGTAGTATTCAAACTCAGGCGCGCGTGCCGAACCGGACGCATCACATTCAGCCCTGACTATACGCTCGATGCTATTAATCATTCGCTGGCGCAACGCCATGTCATAAGTGCGAAGATTGAGGAGAAGCACTGCCTGGTCCGGGATGATATTACTCTTCGAGCCTGCCACGCTGCTGCCTACCGTCAAGACTGCGAACTCGCCGGGCTTCGTTTCACGCGAAACAATTGTCTGCAAGCGAAGTACAACTGAGGCGGCGAGCACTACAGGGTCAACGCTGTTATTTGGCATAGACCCGTGCGCTCCTTTGCCAAAAAGAGTGATGCGAATGCTGTCACCGGCGGAGAGAACCGGCCCAATCTGAGTGCCGATGGTTCCTGCCCGGTGGGCCAACACGTGTTGCGCGAATGCAACATCCGGTTTCGGAATCCGATCGCGCAAGCTGTCAGCCACCATCGCCTGTGCTCCACCCGCAACTTCTTCGGCCGGTTGAAGCAACGCAACGAAGGTTCCGTCCCACGAATCACGCGCGTTGCTGAGCAGTTCCGCTGCTCCCAGCAGACACGTCACGTGCGCGTCGTGGCCGCAGGCGTGGGCCACGTTTACTGTTTTCCCAGAATCATCAATTGTCGTGAGAGTCGAGGCGTAGGGAAGGCCCGTGTTCTCCTTAACGGGAAGGGCGTCCATGTCGGCGCGCGCAAGTACAGTCTGGCCTTCGCCATTTCGAAGTACGCCGACAACGCCGGTCCTACCCAGTCCCTCGATGACTTCGTAACCCAATTCTTTGAGTTTCGATGCTGCGAGCGCGGCCGTTTTTGTTTCCTGAAAACTGAGTTCTGGTTGGGAATGGAGCTGCATGTAAAGAGGCTCCTGCCACTTTGAAGTCGCTTGAACGTTGGAGAGCACTTGCGTGATTGCAGTCATTAGACTTTCGTGACCTGGTTTTTCAATCATCGTTTTTCCTTTTCGAAGTCTAAGGCTCCGCAACCATCGCTGTGTTGTCCCCTCATAAGCCTTTGTGCAAAAGCACCGCCTCACTTTTGGATTTTCGCAGGCGCAAATTCAATAGTTCAACCATTACCGAAAAAGCCATTGCGAAATATATATAGCCCTTAGGAATGTGACGATCGAAACTTTCGGCAATCAAAGTTACGCCAATCAACAATAAGAACGACAACGCAAGCATCTTGACAGTCGGATGCTTTTGCACAAATCCGCCGATTGGTCCTGCGAACAACATCATGAAGACAATAGAGACAACTACTGCACCGATCATGATCTCGATCTGGTCGACCATTCCCACGGCCGTAATTACCGAGTCTAGTGAGAACACCATATCCAGAATGGCAATTTGCACGAGAACGCCTGCAAAGGATGCGTAAGTTTTCGACGTTTTGTGACCTGCCTCGCCTTCCAGTGAACCATGAATTTCATGGGTACTTTTACCGATAAGAAATAGCCCGCCGATGAGCAAGACAAGGTCGCGGCCAGAGATTTCTTGTCCGAGCGCGCTGAAAATTGGAGCGGTCAAACCAATCACCCACGACAACGAAAATAGCAGAATGATCCGCGTTAACAGTGCTAATCCAAGTCCGATGTAACGCGCGCGTGATTGCTGTTCGGTCGGAAGTTTGCCGGCTAAGATCGAGATGAAGACGATGTTGTCAATGCCGAGCACCAGCTCTAAAACGGTGAGAGTTGCAAAAGCGATCCAGGCTTGTGGGTCAGAGAGAAGTTCCATTTTAACGATTCTCCGTGGGTTCGGTAGGTAGTCCGTCTCACTTAGACGAATGTCTCTTCATTAACACGACTCGCAACCGAACTGCAGTGTGCTTCACGTCAAGCTCTGTCCAAGCTGAACCTTGAGCATGGTCTCTGCGCTTGTTCTACACTAAAACAAAAAAGGATGAAACCTTCTTCACGACGACTAGGTTTCATCCTTAATACGGATAACTATGCAATGCAGTGTTTAGTTGGAAAAAGTAGCGACTTCACATGCGAAAGAGTGGTGCCGTTTCATGGAAATATTATGACGACATTCGTCAATCAGCCTTGGAACTCTACAATGCTGCTTCGGCAGTGTGGCTTTTTGTCCGGTGCGAGCGTTTCCACGAAGTGCTGAACCTCATTTCTCGTTTATCCTCTTGCTCGACACACGAGCTGCAAAGGTAGTAGCGATGATCATCTGGACTGTTGTGCTTGATGAGACGATTCTCAGAATGACACCTCTTACAATGCAAATCAGATCTATCGCTTGACGACTCGTGCATAAATTCCTTCCTTTCTAACGTTCACGCATCTTGAGATTAAGTTTTAATCTTCCTTTCGAAAACGGGGTTTCCACTCACTGCTTAGGGTAGATACACCCAAATCATCAAATGGGGTTGTGAGGTGTGTGTGAAAGGCTAGGAGAAGCAAGTGGTAACTCGCAGGTCGATCGAGTGTTATCACTCTGCGGAAAGTTGACCCTCCCAATTAGAGTAAAACTGCTGATCGTTGTGGGCGACTGAACTTCCCGGATAAGAGCGGGCATCTGGGAGGTGCCCGCTGGTGGGCGAATCCGGTTGAATGTTCTCGCCACAACGATCGGCGTTAGCTTTCCTTCGCAGTCTCACAAAACTCAATTCAGTTCCATCGCGGAAATTATTCCAATCAGAGCATCAGAGCTCAAAAATGAGGGACGTGAAAACACTTGTCCAGGCGAGTGAAAACACGGTTTTGTGCTCTTTGAATTCACCCTATGCTGATGATCGTATTGAGGACAGGGAGCTGAGGCACTCAATACATTCATAAACTCGAAAGGTAAGGAGAAAAAGAAATGTCTAGCGCGGTAGGGATTGAAAAGGGAATCACACTCACACTTCAGGTAAACGAAGACGCACAGGTTGCAGAAGCATTGTCACGGGTGTTGGCCGATACGTTCACTCTGTATTTGAAGACACACAACTTTCACTGGAACGTCACTGGGCCAATGTTTCATACGCTACACCTGATGTTCGAAGAGCAATACAACGAGCTTTGGGTAGCTGGCGATGCAATCGCCGAACGAATTCGTGCACTCGGCCACGTTGCACCCGGTTCGTATCGAGAGTTCTCGAAGCTGACCTACATCCAGGAGGCTGATGTTGTACCGAGTGCCACCGAAATGATCGCTGAGCTGCTACGTGACAATGAAACCGCTGCTCGTACGGCCCGCCGGGCACTTTCGATTGCGCGCGCGGCGGTTGACGCACCAACAGAAGACTTGTTGACGCAGCGCGTGAGGGCCCATGAGAAAGCCGCGTGGATGCTAAGAAGTATGTTGGCGAAAAGTGCGCCATCAATAACAAACGAAAGGGTAGGTCAATGATGAGGCAAAACAAACTGAGAATGCAGAGACGGCGTCGCAGCAAATTCTTTTGGTTATTCATGGCGGCTGCAGTCAGTGCGTTGCTGTATACGGAACAAGCCGCTGCCCTCTATGTGCTTTCGACCCTGGCGATCTGCGGATTAATGTTAGTGGTAGCGTTTTCGAATTTGGAAGTCAGAGATGCTGAGATGGAGAAAGCGGCTATCCAAGAAGGCACCGTGGAAATCAATGCGAACCCCAGGGAATTGAGTCAAAGAAAAGTGCGATCCGCGTGACGACCGGCGGCGTCGCTGAAATGACAAAGAAATCAACGGTTAACAAATACGTTTCCGATGAAATCAGACTGGAGAAGGGATTCACATGTCGGTTTACAACACAATATTAAGAAGCAAAAAGGAAATCGCCGATGGAACAATCGCGTTCTATTTTGAAAAGCCGGTCGGGTTTATTTTCAAGGCTGGACAATTTGGTGACTTTACTCTGATCAATCCCGTCGAAACCGACACCGAAGGCAACACGCGAGGCTTCTCGTTGGCGAGTGCTCCTTATGAAGCAGATCTCATGATTGCTACTCGAATGCGTGACACCGCTTTCAAACGAGTATTACGAGCAATGGAGATCGGAACAGAGGTTTTGCTGGATGCTCCTTATGGTTCATTTACCCTTCACAATAACCCGAAAACTCAAGCCGTCTTTCTTACAGGGGGCATCGGAGTTACACCCGTTAGAAGCATCGTGCTGCAGGCGGCTCATGACAATCTTCCTCATCGGGTTTTGCTTTTCGATTCCAATCGAAAGCCGGAAGACGCTGCTTTCCTGAACGAGTTGGTGGAGGCACAGGAAAACAACCTGAACCACAGGTTTATCGGCACGATGACTGAAATGGAAAAATCAGGCATGAAGTGGAATGGTGAGACTGGGTACGTTACTAAAGCGATGCTTGAGAAGTATGTGGGTGATCTTACGCTCCCTATCTATTACCTGGCTGGTCCTGCCTCAATGGTAACAGCCATGCGTAAGACGCTGAATGAGGCAGGAGTCGACGATGACAATATCCGGACAGAAGAGTTCTCAGGGTACTAAGTATGAACATCAAGATAAACAGAGCTTACGAGTAACAAGGAGAGATTCATGTCGCGAACTCGAGTAGTTGATGAGAAAGATGGAGAAGGCAACACAGCTTTAATGCGTGCCGCCCTTGACGGGCAAAGTGAGACTGTTAAAGCGTTACTGCGGAATGGGTCTGATGTAAATGCGCGAAATCGTGAGGGACGTACTGCCCTAGTGTTCGCCGTTGTCAACTACCATCTTTCCACTGTTCAAGCGTTGTTAGATTTTGGAGCGGACGTCAACAGTCAGGCTAACTGTGGTTGTACGCCTCTCCTACTTGCGGCAGGTAACGGTGATATTGAAATTACGCGAGCATTGCTCGCGCGTGGCGCTGATCCGGAGACCATCTGCAATCCGGGTAGAACTGCCTTGGTGGTTGCAACAGAACGCGGCTATAGCGGTATCGTTGAATTGCTCAAACGTGCCTTGTTCCAAAAGACTTTGGTTGATGAGAAAAGCGTTCGCTCGAACTTGCAAAGCACAATAGGAGTCGGTGTTCTGGCCGCAACAAAATGAAGGAAG
>Ga0105242_10000637_pt1 | contig 27514 bp, 25 predicted proteins | sample KBSM24metaG_FD_81521 | JGI IMG/M metagenome (GOLD analysis project Ga0105242, IMG submission 81521) | Miscanthus rhizosphere microbial communities from Kellogg Biological Station, Michigan, USA - KBS M2-4 metaG | ecosystem: Host-associated > Plants > Roots > Rhizosphere > Soil | place...
GGGGATGTCGGGCTCCAGCCCCGGCGCCGCCATCCGGTGCAGTACCACGGGCCGCTCCGGGGAAACATCCCGCAGCGCGGTCAGGTAGTCGGCGTCGTGCAGCGCCTCAAGCGCCTCCTCGACCTGCTCGTCGGCGGCGTCGGCGGCAACGGCGCGGACGCCGCCGTGGCAGAGCAGGCCGCTGCGCAACTCGGCGAGGCGACGGTTGCTGTCCTGGCCCTCGATCAGGCGCCCGCCTTCGCGAATCCAGTGCGAGCCGTCCAGCGGGGTGCGGCCGCGCCGCTGCTCGACCATCAGCAACTCAGACATCAGGCCTGGTCCTCCTGATCCAGCAAACGGCGCATCCGCGGCCCCAGGTGCGAGAAGCCGTTGCGCTCGTAGAAGCCCCGGGTCGAGGCGATCGCGGCGAAGGTCTCGCGCGGCAGGCCGACCTCGATGCGGCCGACGCCGCGCTCGCGGCAGAGGCCCACGATCCCCTCGACCAGGCCGGCGCCGACCCGGCGGCTGCGCCACTCCGGGTCGACCCAGAGGTCCTGGATCGTCGCGTAGGGGCCAGGGACGTGGATCGCCCGCCCCCAACTGGCGCTGAGCACTCCCACCACCTCGCCGCCCTCGGCTTCGGCGACCAGCAGCGCGGCGCCGGCGCGGTCGGCCAGCGCCGCCTCGACCTCCGCGCGCAGCTCAGCCGGGCTCGGCTTGCGGCCGCCGAGCTCCTCGAGCAGGGCCTCGACCGCTGCCACGCAGGCGTCGGCGTCGGCGTCCCCCGCTTCGCGCACGCGCCAGCCGGGGCCGGCAGTGGCCCCCCGGGCGGCGGCCCGGTCCTCGATCGGGACCGCGTCGCTCATGTCAGTCCCGCGGCCTGGGCGCTCGGCTCGAGCTCGACGCTCCAGGCCTCCTCGGAGTCGCTGCCGGTCACCGTCTTCGCGATCGCCGCCATCGGCGCCCGCGCCTTCAGCAGCAGCTCGTCGAACTCGTCCTGGGCGTCGGACTGCATCACGATCGCGCCACCAGCACCGATCGTGGTTCGGCCGGGCCGCATCACGATCGTGCGAATGACGATGCTGAGGTCGGTGTTGCCGTCGAGGCCGAAGTAACCGATCGAGCCCGAGTAGACGCCGCGCGCCTCGCGCTCGATGTCGTCGATGATCTCCATCGTCCGCTCCTTCGGTGCCCCGGTCATCGAGCCGCCCGGGAAGCAGTGGCGCACGCACTCGACGGCGCTGCGGCCCGACTCCAGGGTGCCCTCGATCGTCGAGACCAGCTGGTGGACGGTGGCGTAGGGCTCGACCGTCATCAGGCCGGGGACGCGGACGCTGTCGACGTCGCAGACGCGGCCGATGTCGTTGCGCAGCAGGTCGACGATCATCAGGTGCTCGGCCTGGGTCTTTTCGTCCTGGCGCAGCCATTCGCGGCGGCGCTCGTCCTCCTCGGGGTCGGGTGAGCGCGAGATCGTCCCCTTGATCGGCCGCGCCTGCACCTTGCGCTCGCGATCAACCGAGAGGAAGCGCTCCGGCGAGGAGCTAACGATCGCCCGCTCGCCGAACTTCAGGTAGGCCGCGAAGGGCGCCGGGTTGTCGCGCCGCAGTTGTCGGTAAAGGTCGAAGGGGTCGGGGCTGGCGTCAGTCGAGATCTGGTCGGTCAAGCAGACCTCGTAGGACTCGCCAGCCGCCAGTTCGGCCTGGCTGCGGGCAATGTCAGAGAGGTACTGGATCTCGCCGCGGCCGCAGCGGAAGCTGACGTGGTCACCGATTGGCGCGGCGGGGGCCGCCGGCTGCGGCGGATTGGCGACGACGTCGGCCACCACGGCTTCGGCGGTGTCGAGCCAAGCCTCGACCGCCGGGTCGTCCGGCTTACCGAGTGCGATCAGGTGGGTCCGTCGCCCTGTGTGGTCGACGGCGACGATCCGGTTGGCGAACATCAACATCGCGTCGGGGAGGTCGGAGCTGTGCACGTTCGGCGAGCCGCAGTCGGCCTTGCACTCGTAGCCGAGGTAGCCGACGTAGCCGCCGACCAAGCCGGGCTGCAAGCCGGCATCGAGGGTCAGCTCGTGCTCGTGCAGGCTGCGCCCGAGCACGTCGAAGATTGAGCCGCGCTCGACCGTCTCTCCCTCGCCGCGCTCGAGGCTGATCTCACTGGCGTCGACGTCGTAGCTGAGCAGGCAGCGCTCGGCGCCAGCGCTGGCGCCCATGTAGGTGTTCTGGCCGAGCCAAGTGGGGGCGTCGGCGCTGTCCAGCCAGAAGGCCGGGTCGACGTCGGCGAAGAGGCGTTCGAAGACGGCCTCCGTATCGGGCTCGCCTTCCAGCGAGCGGGTGCGCAACTCGAGCCCAGAACGGGAGGCGCCCGACGCCTGGGATCGCCGGGCGCCCCCCACCGGGCTGGTGGTCCCGCGCGCCCCTGCGCGCGAGTGGCGGCGGGGGTGGCCCGCTGCCAATGCGTAGAAGTTCTCGACGATCGCCCGCCCGTACTCGGTGGCGACCGACTCGGGGTGAAACTGGACCCCCCACATCGGCCGGCTGCGGTGTTCGATTCCCATCACGACACCGTCGTCGGCCCAGGCAACCTCCTGGCCGTCGGGACCCATCGGTCGAGTCAGCGCCAGCGAGTGGTAGCGGACGACCGAGAATTCCTGCGGGATGCCGCGGAAGATGCCACGGTCGCTGTGGCGGACGCGGCTGAGCCGGCCGTGCATCGGCATCGGGGCGCTATGGACGCCGCCCTCGAGCAGGTTGCCGATCCCCTGGTGGCCGAGGCAGATGCCGAGCACGGGGATCTCGCTGTAGCGGAGGATGTCGCTGCAGACGCCGAAGTCGTGCCACCGTTCCGGCCGCCCCGGGCCAGGCGAGAGCACGATCGCGTCGAAGTCCGAGCGCGAGAGCACCCGCCAGGAGACGGCGTCGTTGTTGACCACCACCGGCTCCTCGCCCGAAGCCGCCGCCAGCAGGTGGAAGACGTTGTAGGTGTAGGAGTCGTGGTTGTCGACGAGCAGGGTGCGCATCAGGCCGCCTCCAATCCGAGCCCGCGCTGGCCCTGGTCGAGCACCGCCCGCACCACCCGCTCGACCTCGGCCGGACGCGCCTCCTCGGCGTACCAGCGCGCGAAGTGGGAGACGTAGCGGGCCAGCGGCAGCACGTCGAGCTTCTCGACCGAGCCGCGCAGATGGCGCCGGTACATCTCCGCCTGGACGACCGCCCAGCGGTAGTCGGGATCCTCGGCGGCGACGTCGCCGCGCAGCTTTGCCTCGCCGCCGCCATGGGCCTGGGCGCGGGCCAGGTCCCAGCCGAGGCTGCTGTCCTCCCAGAGCAGTTTGTCGGGGTCGAAGTCGACCCGCTTGGTGCTCGGCTGGAGCAGGAAGTAGCCGAGCGTCACCTGCGGGGAGATGCGTCCCGGAGCTGGGTGGCCGGCACGCACGCCGGCGCGCTCGGCGTCGGCACCGATCTGCTCGTCGAGCCACTCGACCAGGTCATCGATCAGCAGCGCCCCTTCCTTGCTGGAGGTGATCGTCTGTCGCTCGCGGGCGACCATCCCGTGGAAGACGTCGTGGGTCGGCGGGCCGCCGCCCTTGCGGCTGGCGTAGCCGTTGCCGTTGGCGACCCCGAGCACGTCCATCAGCTGGCGCCGGCAGGTGACATGGGAGACCCACTCGTTGCCGCAGACCTGCAGCGAGACCATGTCGTCCAGCTCCGGCGCCGCCGCCCAGTAGGCGAGCGCCCGCATGTGCTGGGTGGGCAGGCCGTCGGCGCGGACCAGCGGCATCTCTTCGAGCTCCTCGCGGCCGGTTTCGTACATCACCATCTCGTCGCCGTAGCGCCGCACCAGCTTGCCTTCGGCGAGGCCCTGGTTGGAGAGCTCAGCGACCTCGGGGAGGAAGTCGGACTCGAAGATCACCTTGTCAAAGGCGATCCCCAGCCGGGACAGGGTCTTGCGCTGGCCGCCGATCACCCAGGCGCGGGTTTTCGACCACAGTTCGAGTGCACCCTGGTCGCCGCGCAGGACGCTGACGATCAGCTCGTCGGCGCGGTCCTTATATAGCGAGGACTCACGGGCCAGCGAGTCTTCGGCGCCGTCGTCGGTCGGCCCGCCGCCGCCGTTGCGGCCGGCGGTCACGTAGTCGGCGTAGCAGGCGCCGACGAAGTGGTCGCTCTTCTCGCCGCCCTCGGGCCAGACCTGACTGTCGCGACCGCTCTGCACGACACCGGCCATCGCCTCGCCCATACTGCGGCCAACGTCGCAGATCAGGCTGCGCCGTTCGACCCGGGCGCCGGCCTGCTCGAGGGCGGCGCCAATCGCGTGACCGATCGCGAGGTTGCGGAGGTGGCCGATGTGCAGCGCCTTGGTCGTGTTGGCGCCCCAGAAGTAGACGGCGTAGCCCTCACCGGCGGCGAGGTCAGCGAGCGCGGCCTCGCCCGCGTCGCCTTCCTCGAGCGCCGTCCCAGCCCGTTCGACCCAACTCCGCTCCAGCCGCAGCCAGACCCCGTCCTCCTCGCGCGCCACCTCAGCGACGTTGGGGTCGGCGGCGATCCGGTCCAGAGCGGCGAGCGCCTCGGCGTCCTCGGACCAACCCTTCACCCGCGGTACCAGCATCAGGTCGTAGCGCTCGTGGGGGCGGTACGGAGCGCGCGGCGCCCAGCGGATCCTGCCCTCGCCCTGAACGGCACTGTCGTCGAGATGATCGAAAAGATTCGCTGCCATAGCCCCCGTCGTCCGGTCGCTGGTTTACGGATGCACCAGCCGGGGCTCGAACCCGGATCTACGGCTTACAACGCCGTCCCTTTAACCGATTAAGGCACTGGTGCGGGCTATGGATTCGACTGACCAGTAACCCTTTAGTAGTCGAATCGGGCGGCAGCATAACACCAGTTCTCGTTAATGGTCAAACTATTCAACTAATCGGCTGCTTGCAAGCTGGTTCTACGCGCGCCCTGCCTCGAGCAGGCGACTGAGAAAGCGTTGCGTCTCCGCGTTCCGCGGTTGGCTCAGCACCTGCTCCGGCGCGCCGATCTCGGCGATCCGCCCTTCGTGCAGGAAGGCGACCTGGTCGGCAACCTCGCGGGCAAAGCTCATCTCATGGGTGGCGATCAGCATCGTCATCCCCTCCTCTTTGAGGTCGCGGACGGCGCCCAGCACCTCCCCCACCAGCTCCGGGTCGAGGGCACTGGTCACCTCGTCGAGCAGCAGCGCCCGCGGCCGGCCGGCGAAGGCGCGGGCGATCGCGACCCGCTGCTGCTGGCCGCCGGAGAGCCCGTCGGGGCGATCGTCCTCGCGGCCCTCGAGCCCGAAGCGACGCAGCAGCTCGCGGCCGCGCTGCTCGGCCTCGCGGCGACCGATCCCGTGCGCGCGGGTCTCACCGAGGACGACGTTCTGCAGCGCCGTCAGGTGCGGGAAGAGGTTGTAGGCCTGGAAGACGAGGCCGAGCCGGCGGCGCACGCCGACCGCCGAGACCGCGGGGTCGGTGATCACCTCGCCGTCGAGGAGGACGTCGCCGTCGTCGATGTCCTCGAGCAGGTCGATGCAGCGCAGCAGCGTCGACTTGCCGGAGCCGGAGGCGCCGATCAGGGCGATCGCCTCGTGCTCGCGGACCGTGAGGTCGATCCCGCAAAGGACCTCGCGCTCGCCGAAGGCCTTGGTGACTTCGCGGACCTCGAGGACCGGGGCGCCGGGCGCGGGCGCGCTCACCGCACCACCCCCTCGGGGCCGCCGATCCGGTCGACCACCCGCGCCAGCGGCACCGTTACCAGTAGGTAGAGCACTGCCGCCGCGATCAGAGGCGTGAAGTTGAAGGTCTTGTACTGGACGATCTGGGCGATTCGGAAGGCCTCCAGCGGGCCGAGGATCGAAATCAGCGCCACTTCCTTTTGCAAGGCGACGAAGTCGTTCAGCAGCGGCGCCGAGATTCGCCGCAACGCCTGCGGCAGGATCACGTGCCGCAGCGCCTGGCCCTCGGTGAGGCCGATCGCCAGGGCGGCCTCGCGCTGACCGCGGTGGATCGAGCGGATCCCACCTCGGTAGACCTCGGCGACGTAGCCGCTGTAGGCGAGGGTGAGGGCGATCGCGCCGAGCACGACCGGGTCGGTCGGCAGTCCTTCCAGTTCCAGGGCCGGCACGCCGAAGCCGACCAGGAAGATCAGCAGGATCGAGGGTACGCCGCGGAAGAGGTCGACGAACAGGGTCGCCAGCAGCCGCAGCGGGAACAGGGCGGGGTTGCGGCTGATCTTCAGCAGCGCCAGCGCCAGGCCGATGGCCAGCACCGCCGCCTCGATGATCACGAACAGCTTGACGTCGAGCCAGAAGCCTTCCAGCACTTCCGGGAAGGACTCCTTGAAGATCGACCAGGAGAAGAAGGTTTCTCGCACCGCCGGCCAGCCCGGGCTGGTGAGGACGAGGGCGGCGAGACCGCCGAGGATGAGCACGCTGGAGCCGACGGCGATCGCCTGGCCGCGACGGGCACGGCGGCGCTTGGCAGCCTCGCGCTCGAGGCGTCGATCGCTGATGACGGCGGCTTCGGACAACCGGGCCGGGATTCTGAAGGCGGCCGGGGACGACCCCAGGGGGTGACGGGCCGCGGTAGGCGTGGGAGGATCGCGCCATGTCGCGCCGCGGGCAGGTCTTCGACAACCCCGTTACCGGCGAGCGGGTGGTGGTGCTCACCGACCCCGAGGACGATCCCCAGCGCCCGCTCGTCGCCCACCTCACCGTCAAGCCGGGCGGTCGCGTCGCCACCCCGCACCTCCACCCTGCCCTGCGCGAGCGATTCCACGTCCTCGCCGGCCGGGTCGGCTTCCGGATCGGTGATGAGGAGCGCGAGCTCCGCCCGGGCGAGGCGGCCGAGGTGCCGGCCGGCGCCGTCCACGATTGGTGGCAGGTCGGCGCCGAAGCCGCGCAGGTAGTCGTCGAAGTCGACCCCGGCGCCCGCTTCGTCGAGATGGTCGGGACGATCTTCGGGCTCGCCCGCGACGGCAAGAGCGACCGCAAAGGCGTGCCGCGACCGCTGCAACTCGCGGTCACCGCCTCCGCTTACCGGGACACGATGGTGATCACCTCGCCGCCGCCAGCCGTGCAGCGAGCCGTCTTCGGGGTCCTGGCACCACTGGGCCGCGCCCGCGGGTTGCGCCCAACCTACGAGCAGTACCTCAGCTCCGACGTCGTGGTCGAGCCCGATCCGGCGGCGCTGGCGATGCTCGACGGCGAAGGCCGCCTGCGCTGGGCCGGCTGACCCGGAGCGCTACTGCAGTTCGGGGGCGCCGGCGGCCTGACTCATCCAGCGCTGGGTGAGCTGGTCCAGCTGGCCGGAGCTACGCAGCTGATCGACTGCCTTGGAGACGCAGGCGGTGAGCGGCGAGCCTTTGGCAAGCAGGGCGCCCCACTGGTCGCCGCCGGCGGCCGGGAACTGACCGACCACGGTCGCGTCGGGGACCTGAGCGGCGGTGATGTAGAGAGCGGTCGGCAGGTCGACGACGATCGCGTCGATCTGCTTGTTCTTCAGCGCCTGGACGACGTCGTTGGAGCTGTTGAAGACTTCCGGTTTGCTGCTCGGATCGATGCCTTCTTCGGCGGCTTCGAGGCTGGTGGTGCCGATCTGGACGCCGAGGTTGGCGTCCTTCAGATCGGCCAGCGACTTGGCGTTCGCCGCATCGGAGTCCTTGAGGGCAACAACTGCCTGGTTGGCGGTGTAGTACGGCGCCGAAAAGTCAACCGCCTTTTCGCGGACCGGCGTGATCGAGATCTCGTTGACGTCGAAGTCAAAGTCCTTGGGCCCGGGCGCAAACGAAGAGTTGAACGGCTCGACCGTCCACTTCACCTTTGCCGCCGGGTAGCCGAGCTGCTTGCCGATCGCGTAGGCGACGGCGCTCTCGAACCCTTCCCCGTTGGCCGGTTCGTCGTCTTCGAAGTAGGGCGGGTAGGCGGGGTCGTCGGTGGCGACCGTGAGCACGCCCTTGCTATGCGTGGGCAGCTGTCCCGGCTTGCAGTCAGCGGCGCTGGCCGTGCTCGAATCGTCGGACTTGCTGCTGCCGCAGCCAGCCAACACGGCAAGCGCGAGCAGGGCGACGAGGACGATGGCAACGAGCGGCTTCTTCATGAGATCCCGCTTGGGAGCGCGTGATCCTAGCTACTCGGCCGAGTACTGGCGGTGCCCTGCGTACTTTTCCCACGCTATAGGGAGGGAAAAGTACGCAGCGCTCTTCCGGCCCCTTGAACCACGGCCGCAATCGGGGAGTATCAGCGGTATGGATCGCGAGGAGTTGCGCGCCGTGCAGGCGCCCTTGAAGGAGCGCTACGAGACCGAGCCCGCGGCGGCGGTGGTGACGCTCGCCGCCAGTGGCAGCCTCGGCGAGGGTGTCTCCTGCTCGGTCGACACCAGCCGGGCGATCGCCGAGGCGGGCCTCCACCCCGCCTCCGGCGGCGACGGGACGCTGCTCTGCTCGGGAGACATGCTGCTCGAGGCGTTGGTCGCCTGCGCCGGCGTCACCCTGCGCGCGGTTGCCACCTCGCTCGGCATCGCCGTCGAAGGCGGCAGTGTCCGCGCCGAGGGCGACCTCGACTTCCGCGGCACCCTCGCCGTCGACCGCGACGCACCGGTCGGCTTCCGCGCGATTCGCCTCAGCTTCGACCTCGACACCGACGCCAGCGAAGAAGAGCTCGCGACCCTCCTCAAACTGACCGAGCGCTACTGCGTCGTCCTGCAAACGATCGCCAACTCGCCCGAGCTCGTGGCGAGCATCTCGCGCGACTGACTGCGGCCGCGCAGGATAGTTCGCGGCGGGTGGCGAAATCCATGGGATCGTGGCCACCGAGCGCCTGACCCGGACGCTGCTGTTGCTCACCTTCGTGACCGGGATCGTCGACGCGGTCAGCTTCGTCGGGCTCGGGCAGGTCTTCGCGGCGATGCAGACCGGCAACGTGATCTTCCTCGGGCTCGGGATCGGCGGCGCCGCGGGGGCGCCCGTCGGCCTGCCGCTGGTGGCGTTGCTCGCCTTCCTGCTCGGCGGCCTCGGCGCGGTCGTCTTCTCGCCGCCGGGCGGGGCGCCGGCGCTGCGAACCGCCCTGATCGCCGAGGTGGCGCTGCTCGGCGCGGCCGCGCTGCTCGCCCTGCTCACCGACCCGGCGCCGCGGGACGCCGGCGCCTACCTGCTCGTCGCCGTGCTCTCGCTAACGATGGGGCTCCGCAACACGGTTGCGCGGCAGATCGGCGGTCAGAACCTGGCAACCACTGTCCTCAACCTGACCCTGACCGCGATCACCGCCGTCGCGCCCGGCACCGCGGCCAGCGCCGATGACCTCGGCCAGCGCGCCGCCGCCTTCCTGGCGATCGCCGCCGGGGCGGCGGCTGGCGCCCTGCTGCTGCAGGCGAACGTCGGCCTCGCCCTGCTCGCCGCCGCCGTCCTCGCCGGCGTCGCGCTCGCCGGCGCCGGCCCCGCCGCCGAGCCGCAGCCATCCTGAGAGTGCGGTCAGCGCTGCGGCAGATCCCAGCCGAAGTAGACCTCGGCCTCGGCGATCCGGTCGCCGTCGAAACGCAGGACCTCGGTGTTGCGGAAGCGGCTGGCGTCGGGGCGCGTCCCCTCATAAGTAACCACCACCTCGTCGCCGGCCTCTAGCAAGCGGACGAACTCGAACTCGGTGCCGTTGCCGGCGTGCGGCCAGCAGCGCTCGAAGTAGCCGTCGCGATCGAGCTGTGGATCAGGAGGGCTGTGGAAGCTGAAGTCCGCGGCGAGCAGTTGCTCAACCGCGTCGCGGTCGCCGGCCGCGAAGGCGAGGTAGAGCCGGCGGGCGCGGTCGACGCGGCTGGAGCCGGTCGCCACGGCCAACCCGCCTCAGGCGCGCTCGAGGACGACCACGGGGATCTCCCGGCTCGTCTTCTCCTGGTATTCGTCGTAGGCGGGCCACTCGGCGATCATCGTCTTCCAGAGCCCGGGCTTCTCGTCGGCGCTGGCCGTGCGGGCCGTCGCCGTGAAGCGGTCACCCTTCACCTGCACCTCGACCTGCGGCTGCGCGGACAGATTCAGGTACCAGGCCGGCGGCTCGTCGGCGCCGCCTTTGGAGGCGACGATCACGTAAGAGTCGCCGTCGCGCCCGTAAATCAGCGGCGTCGTTCGTGCCTCACCGGAGCGGTGGCCGGTGGTGGTGAGAAGCAGCGTCTGGGTGTTATTCCAGTCGTGCCCCTCGTCGCCGTCGGTGGCCCGATAACGATCGACGTGTTCTTGCCCGAAGAGAACGATGGGTCAAATCCTAGAGAGGTGCCGACCTCGGCTCGGGCGCTCTACGGGTTCGCCTGATGTTCAGCCGCCCGCTCGCGCACCTCGGACTTCTCCTCGAGGCTGAGGGCGCCGGGGTGGCCGTCGCCGGGCCAGGGGCTGAGCACCAGCAGCAAGACCGCGTCGGTGCGGGCGGCGATCGTGCGCCGCTCGCCCGGCTCGAATTCGAAGAGATGCCCGGCGGCGGCGCTGACCGGCTCGCCCGCCTGCGGCGTCACCTCCACCTCGCCGTCGATCACGACCAGGCGCCCACGCTCATGCACCTCGTGCTCCTGCAACTCCTCGCCGGCCGGCAAGCGCAGCACGATCGTCCGCGCGTCCTCGGCCGAAGCGAGAATCTCCGGCTTGCGCGGCTCCGTCTCGACCGCCTTCAGATCCCAGCTCCTCATCGACCCTCTCCTCTCGTCGCGCCGGCCCGCCCGGCGTGAGGAGATCGTACCCGGCCCCCGATGGGCTTAGACGACGCTGCGGGACGCCCCGGCCGGGCGGCGGACGCCGGCCACCGCGACAGCGAGGCGGGCGGCCTCGATCCCGCTTGCGACCGAGACCTCGGAGAGCAGCCCCGGCGCGGCGGTGCTGTCGCCGGCCAGGAAGACGCCGTCGCCGCGGTCGATCGCGGGACGGTCGCGCCAGCTCGTGCCGGGCGGGTCGAGGGCGCCGGTCCGCGCCTCCATCACCTGGCGTCGCCGCCAGACCTCGCGCTGGCGCCAGTCCGAGACCGAGAGGTCGAGCAGCCGCTCCAGTCGCCCGGTCGCCAGCTCGGTGCCCTCCCCCGGCCGCACCGGCATCTGCGCCTGGATCAGGCTCTCGCCCTCGGGCGCCAGCGAAGGGTCCGGCGCGGTGAAGCGCTCAATCCAGCCCGCCTCGTCGAGGTCGGAGACGACGAACGGATCGCCGCGCCGCTTCTCGAGCCCGAGGTCGAGGCAGACCGCGTGGCCGCTCGGCCACTCCAGCGAGGAGTCGCCGAGCAGCTCACGCGCCGGCGCCAGCTCGGTGGCGACGATGACGGGCGCCTCCGGCAGCCGCTCGACCCGCTGACCGGTCTCGATCTCAACGCCGAGCTCGCGGGCACGCCCCTCCAGGGCGGCGACCATCGCGCCCCAACCGCCGATCACGTAGCGGGCAGTTGGCGGCGGGCTGAGCAGGACCCGCACCGTGTGCCCCCAGACGAAGGCGGCGGAGAGCTCACCGGGGTCGTGGTGGAAGGTGTAGACGCCGGCCGCGGCGGAGAGCATCGCCGCGGTGCGCTGGTCGGTGAGCGAGGCGGCCCAGCTGCGGAAGTCGCGGTCGACCGGCGCCTCGCGGCCGCGTAGGCGCAGGACCGAGGGGACCGTGCCGAGTGGCGGCGTCCGCCGCACCGAGCCTTGCCAGCGAAAGCGCAGGCCGCCGAGCGGCAGGCCGGCACAGGGTAGCAGCAGGCCACGCTCGTCCAGCCAGTTCCAGACGAGGCCGCCCTTGTAGATGACGTGTGGGCCGAAGTTGGCCTTGTAGGGACCGCCAGTGCTACGGGCCCGGCCGCCGAGCTGCTCGTGCGCCTCCAGCAGCCGCACCTCCACCCCGGCCTCGGCGCCGGCAATAGCCGCCGTCAGGCCAGCGAGCCCGCCGCCGACGATCGTGATCCGACTCATTGCGCTCCCGCCTCTCGTTCGCCTCTGGACATCCTGGCAGCCAAGGTAGGGGAAAACTGGTCCTATATACAGTTCCAGTTATGGCCTCAACTAATGGTCCAGTTGGCAGCACTGGGCTGCTGCTGGAGATCCGCCGCGAGAGCGCGGCGCCGCCGCTGCACGAGCAGATCGAGCGGGCGATCCGCGACCGCGTCCGCGATGGCCGCCTGGCGCCGGGGACGAGGTTGCCCTCGACCCGGGCGTTGGCGGCCGAGCTGGGCCTCTCCCGCGGCGTCGTCAGCGAGGCTTACGGCCAGCTCGCCGCCGAGGGATACCTGCGGATCAGCCAGGGCGCGCCGGTGAAGGTGGCGCGGGCGGTGCGGCCATTGCGCCAGCCGACCCCCTCCCCGTCACTTCTGCCGGCCTACCGCTACCACTTCGACCCGGCCCTCCCCGACCTCGGCGGCTTCCCCCGCGACCACTGGCTGCGCTCCTTGCGGGTCGCCTGGCGGCAGGCGCCGATCGACGCCGTCGGCTACCCGGATCCGCGCGGGCTGCCGGCGCTGCGCGAGTCACTGGCCGACTACCTGGGACGGGCGCGCGGGGCCGCTGCCGATCCCGAGCAGATCGTCGTCTGCACCGGCTTCACCCAGGCCTTCTCGCTGCTCTGCCGCTGTCTGGCCGAGCGCGGGATCACCCGCCTCGCCCTCGAGGACCCGGGTTGGCACCGCCACCGGCTGATCGCCGAACAGGCGGGGCTGGAACCAGTGCCGGTGCCGGTCGATGCCGAGGGGATCGAGGTCAAGGTGCTGGCCGCGAGCGGCGCCAGCGCTGTCGTCGTCACCCCCGCCCACCAGTTCCCGACCGGCCGCGTGCTCGGCAGCGAGCGCCGGGCGGCGCTGATCGAGTGGGCGGAGGCGAGCGAGGGACTGGTCATCGAGGACGACTTCGACGCTGAGCTCCGCTATGACCGGGCCGGGGTCGGCGCCCTGCAGGGACTGGCGCCGGAGCGGGTCGCCTACATCGGCTCGGCCAGCAAGCGCCTGGCACCGGGGATCCGGCTCGGCTGGGCGCTCCTGCCCTCGTGGCTGGCCTGGCAGCTGACCCCCGCCAAGGAGCTCGCCGACGCCGGCAGCGAGGTGGTCGGACAGCTGGCCCTGCACGACTTCATCGAGCGGGGGGAGCTCGACCGCCACCTCCGGCGCACCCGACTCAGCTATCAGCGGCGGCGGCAGGCGCTTCTGGAGTCGCTGCGGCACTGGCTGCCCGAGGCGACGCCGGGCGACGGCGCCGCCGGCCTCTTCGAGTTGGTCGGCCTGCCGGCCGGGACCGACGAGGCCGCCCTTGTCGCCCGGGCCGCCGAGCTCGGCGTCGGCGTTGAGGGCCTCGCCGTGCACCGCTTCGGCACCGGCGGCGATCCCGCCCTGGTGCTCGGCTTCGCCTCCCTCCCCGAGCCGGCGATCGAGCGTGGCGTCCGCCTGCTCGGTGAGGCGCTGGCGGAGGTGCGCTAGGCCGCGGTCGCGCGCAGGTAGGCGACGATCAGCGGGTGCGGCGCCCCGGGCGCCGAGGAGAGCTGCGGCACGAAGAGCGTGGCGACGTAGAAGCGATGGTCGGGCAACTCCAGCACCCGCGCCTCGCCATCCTGGTCCAGTCCGACCACCCGCAAACCACCCTCGTCGAGCAGCCGCTGGTGCTCGGGGTTGAGGCCGAAGTTGCAGTAGTAGCGCTCGCACGCCACGGTGCCGCCGTAGAAATCCGCCGCCCGCGAGCCGGCGACGAGCTCGACCGCCATCGTCCGGCCCGCCAGCGAGCAGGACAGCTCGCTGATGAACAGGTTCGACGCGTAGGGGTCGTACTCGGCGTGCTGGGCGTCGGCGAAGTCGAGCGCGTTGCGCGCGTACTCGATGACGATGTGCTGGAAGCCGCCACAAGTACCGAGCAGCGGCAGGTCACGCTCGCGGGCGAACCGCACCGCCCGTAGGGCGCCGTCGAGACTCCGGTAGGGGCTGCCGGGCGCGCACCAGAGCGCGTCCTCGACCAGCACCTCCCCGGGGTCGGTGTCGAGCAGCGATTCGGTCGGGTGCCAGCGCACCTCAACCTCGATCCCGAGCGCCGCTGCGGCGTGCCCGAGCGCGGCATCGGTCGCCGTGTGCGGCGGGAACTCGGGGTCGTAATCGCCGATCACCCCGATTGAAATCGCGCCCTCCACACCGCGATCGTAGGCGAAGGAACCGAGCCCTCAGCCGGAGTGGAGCAGCCCGGAAAGCAGCTTTCCCACGCCCGGGCTGATGCCGTAGCTCGTCTTCCGCCGGTGGACGACCCGTTTGCCCGTCTTCTCGTCGATCACTTCGAGGATCTCTTCCTCGCTGCTTCGACCCTTGGCGAGGGCCGTCTGCAGCAGCGCGACCGCAATAGTCCCGACGATCACGATTTCTGCCCCGCCGAAGATGAAGGCCTTCTGTCCGACCGCATCGACGACCTCGCGCACGGTGTCGCTGGTATCCGGGTCAGCGGCCGCAACGATCAGCGCCGTGCGGGCCAGCTGCTCGACGTCCTCGACCGCCGCGTACGGCTCCTCCTCCAGCTCGGCGAGGAAGCGCTGCACCTCCTCGCCCGACACCTCTCCCGCGCCCAGCCGCTCACCCAGCGCCAACGCCGCCTCCAGAGCCTCCTCACGCGTCAGCCCCTGCACGCGCTCCAACAGATCGTCGCTCAAGTCGTTCATCCAGCTCCCTCCTCGGTTTGTCTCCAACTGCCGTTCAGCGCGAAAGGCGCCCATAGGAAAAGATGCCCGTACTCGGCCGCCAGCGCCAGGCAGGTACGACGATGGGCCTCGGCGACGTCGACCTGCGGCTGCTCGCCAAGGGCCTCGTGGAAGCGCTCGAGGAAGCGCAGGGCGCTCGGCGCGTTGACGTCCCACAGCGGCGCCAGGATCGTCCGAGTGCCGCCCGCGAAGAGGGCGCGCTCGAGGCCGAGGCGGGTGCCCCCGCCACCCGCAAACGACCGCCCCGACGAGCAGGCGATCGAGGCGACCGAGGCGGGGGTCCGAGAGAGGCCTTCGAGGTCGCCGGCATCGATCATGAAGCGACGCAGGTCGGGGACCGCGTCGACGGGAAGCGGCGCGCTCGGCAGCTGCCCTTCGGCGGCGACGCAGAGGCCGCGGCCGTGGGCCCGCGGGGCGTGGGCGCCGTGGCCGATGAAAACGAAGCGCTCGCAACCCTCGATCTCGGCCAGGAGCCTCTGCTTGGAACAGTCGACCCCGGTGAGCGAGGTGACCGGCGCCGAGCCCAGCGTCGCCTCGATCCGCTCCGCCGCCGCCTCCGCGACTTCGACGAAATCCACCCTGTCGCCCTCCTTGCAGACGGTCGCGATCAGGCAGGAACCGGCCGCGGCGCCCTCCGCCGCGCCACCGCCGACCGCGCTGCCTTCGAGACAGCGGCAGACGACGGAGAGATTGGGGGCGATGCCGATGCTGTGGCGCTCGAGGAGCAGGCTCCCATCCGATCCCCAGGCGGCGTGCAGGGGCAACCCCAACAGGGCCGGGGAGGGGAGCACGCAGACGTGCTCGCCCGCTCTGGCATGCGCCTCGATCGCTTCCCCGAGAGCGGCCAGCGCCGGCCTCGCCACGTCCTCGAGGGACTCCATCTGCGTTGCGGTAAGGGCGGTCGCCGCCCGGGCGGCGAACTCGGTCGAGATTCGGCCCAGCTCGGGAGCCTCGATCGTCAGCGACGTCAGCCCGCACTCGCCGTCGGGGCGCAGCCAGAGGGCTTTGACCTCCTCCTCGTTTTCGAGCAGGAGGAGGAAGAGGACGCGCAGCGACCCGGCGGCGTTCCGCAGCCGCTCGAACAGGTCGGGCGCGTCCCCGTCCGCGAGCCCGCGCATCTCGCGGCCGTTGAGGAACTCGAAGACCGCGACGCAGTCCCGCGGCTGTGCCTGCCCGGCCTCGAGGGCCGACCAGAGGGTGTGGAGGAGGAACTCCTGCACAACGGCGTTATCGACCAGGTACGGCATCGCAAAGCCGACGCCGGCCTGGTCGGGCACGCCGCTGTCGAGCGCCTCCAGGACCAACTGCATCAGCGCCCAGGCTTCGGCGAGCGACGTCTCCGGCAGACGAGCCTCCAGGTAGTCGACATGCCAGGGCAGGCCGTCGCCGAACCTCGTGCGCAGGTCCGCGACGATCTCCCGTGCCCGCTGGCCGTCCCCCCGCCGCAGCTCCCACTCGCCCAAGCAGACCGCCGCCGTCACCTGAACCGCGGCCGGGCAGGAAGGGTCCGGGCTCCGCTCGCCCTCCTCGAGGATCGCGACAGCCCTGGCGATCGTCCGCTCCGCCACCGTGGCGGTGCGGGCGTGGTGGAGGGTCGCCGCGGCGACCAGGGCTTGCAGCCGCGGCAGTCGCTCAACCAGCTCCAGCGCCTCGGTCATCTCGGGCAGCTGGACGCCGGGCCGGGCGGCCGCCCGCGCCGCCGCCAGCACCAGAAGGGCCTCGACCCGCAGCGGGATGCGGTTCGTGGTGAGGCGATACCGCGCCGCCGCTTCCGCGTGGGGAAGCGCCTGCTCGGGCAAGCCGGCGTCGACGTAAGCGCGAGCGAGCGAGACCAGCATCGACACCCACTTGTCAGGATCGTCGCGGTCGGCTTCCCCCAGGGCCGCCTCGAGCTCCGAGATCGCCTCGTCGAAGAAGCCCAGCTCCCGCAGCACGATGGCGCGGTTGCGCCGCAGCACCAGCCGATCGCTCTCCGTGGTCTCCTCGCAGGCCTCCATTAGCGCCCCGACCTCGTCGTAGACCTGCAGTGCCATCGCCCCGAAGTGAAGATGACGGAAGGCGTTGCCGATCTCGTTGAGGACCCCGTAGTGCTGCTGGCAACCGATTCCCTCCTCGAGAAGGCGGTCGAGGTGGCGACTGACGATCTCGACCGTCGCCAAGTAGTCGAGGTGCTCGTTCATCAAGGCAGCACCGTCGATCGCCATTTTCGCAAGGCGGCTCCACTCCTCTCGATCAGCGAGGTCGTCCAGCCCCGCCAGTACGAGCTTCACCGCCTCCTCGCGACGCCCCGCCCGCATCAGCAGGTTCGTGATCATCCTCGGCAGGGCGTCGGCTACGTCCGCGTCTTTCCCCGCGGTAAGCGTCCGCAGCCGCGCAACCAGCTCCTCACCCTCAACGTCCACCAGATCGCCAAGCGAAACCTCCAGCGGGACCGCTTCCCACTCCCGCTGGTAGCGATCCCCCCAGCCGAGGTGGTCGAACCAGGCTTCGATATCGACGGACAGGTCCTCCTTACTCGCTGCGAGGAGCATGTGAGCGGCATTCCAAGCCTCCTCGAAGCCGACCGTTCGGCGCAGCACCGACGCCTCGAGCAGGATCGACTCCGGCATCTGGACCCGATCCGTCCGCGAGAAGACGAACAACAGCAGCGAAAGGGCGACCCAGTGTTCGGCACGGGGGTTCGGCAGGCCGGCCGCCACGTGGGCGACCGCGCAGAGGTACTCGTGGTGAAAAGCTCGGTCGAACCGTGAGGTGTCCTCGATCAGCTCCGGGTAGTAGTCGATGCAGCGCTCGACCAGTTGCGCCCGCACCTCCTCATCGATGCACTCCACCGGCACCTGCGCCTCGACCCGGGAAAGGACGGTCGCGATGCCGCCGTGGTGAAAGGCGTGGGTGAAAAGGCCGTCGATCAAGCCAACCGCGAACTCGGTCAGCAGGAGGCGACTCAGCTCGGCCTGCTGCTCAACATCGAGGGGTGGATCGGTGATCAACTGCAGCGGCGAATCGCCCGCGACCGCTCGCCGCAGCGAGAGCAGCACCAACGGCTCCTGGTGCGGCATCGCCCCCTCCTCGGTGCGAGCGGGCTTCCGCTCCCCATTGAGGAAGTCCAGGGCCGAGCGCACGTAGGCGTGCCACCATTCGGTCACGGTGGCGACGAGGGCCTCCAGGTCGGCCCGCGGCAGGACCTCCGCCTCCTCCAGCTCAGAGGACGCTCGCAGAGCCTCCAGGTCCTCGGGACCGAACCCGACAGTCGCGATCAGCCTCTCTGCCCCGTGAAAGACCGCCATGGGCAGCCTAAGAGCTATCTCGAGGTGACACACATGACACCTGACCACATTCAATCGCCCGGAGACGAGGTCGAGCACCGCTCCGGCGTCAGTCGGGAACGCGATAGCTCTTTGAACCGGGAACCGGCAGGTGGTCTTGCACCGCGGACACCGCACCCCAACGAACGAGCCCTCTTCCATCGCGCCACCCTAGTTCAGATAACACGGTGAAAGTTTGATCGGAGGTGAACAGTTGACGAGTGCTCCGGCGAAGGCCCACTCTCATCGCCTCTTATCCACTGATGACAACGGCTGACGCAGTAGGCTGCGGGCCGTGATCACCGCGGAGGAGATCGGCGAGATCGCGACCTTCTCGTCGCTCGCCCCCGCCGACCGTGAGCGGCTCGCCCGCGCCTCCGCGGATATCAGCCTCAGCGCTGGTGAGTTTGCCGCCCAGGAGGGCGACGAGCGGGCGATCTTCGCGGTGCTTGACGGGCGGATCGAGGCCGTCAAGGCAACTGACGGGATCGAGCGGGTGGTCGGTGAGCGGCACCCCGGCGACCTCTTCGGCGAGGTGCCGATCGTGCTCGGGACCGGGTTCCCGGTCGGCTTCCGCGCCGCCGAGCCGACCCGGGTGATGCGGATCGACGCCGCCGCATACCACTCGGTTGCCGCCGTCGCCCCGGACGTGGCCCGCGAGATCGGCCGACTCGCCGCCCACCGGATGGGCGGCTCGCGCGGCCTGCAGGGAATCGCCGCCGACCCACCGCCGCCGCGCGCGATCGTCGTCGGCCACCGCTGGGACCCCGACTGCACGGCGCTGCGCCACTTCCTCGACCGCAACCAGATCACCTTCCGCTGGATCACCGGCGGGTCACCCGAGGACGCAGCGCTCTGGGACGGCCCCCTGCCCGACCCCGAAGACTGGCCGGCGATCCGGGCCGTCGACGGCAAGACGGCGGTGCGGCCGAGCCTGCGCCGGGTCGCCGAGCTGCTCGGCGTTACCACCGAGCCGGCCGCCGCCGTCTACGACACGGTGATCGTTGGCGCCGGACCGGCCGGTCTCGCCGCCGCGGTGTACGGGGCATCCGAGGGCCTGCGCACGATCGTCGTCGAGCGCGAGGCCCCGGGCGGCCAGGCCGGCACCTCCTCGCGGATCGAGAACTACCTCGGCTTCCCCTCCGGCGTCTCCGGCGATGAGCTGGCCAGCCGGGCCCTGCAGCAGGCCCGCCGGCTCGGCGCCGAGATCCTCGTCACCCGCTCAATCAAGCGGATCGACGCCGCCAACCGCGAGCTGCACCTCGACGGCGGCGACGTACTGCGAGCTCGCACGATCATCCTCGCCTGCGGAGTCAGCTGGCGGCAACTCGAGATCGAAGGCCTGGCCGAGCTGGTCGGCAAGGGTGTCTTTTACGGCGCCTCCCGCAGCGAGGCGCCCAATACCCACGGGCTCGACGTCCACATCATCGGCGCCGGCAACTCTGCCGGGCAGGCGGCGCTGTTCTTCTCCACCCACGCCCGCAGCGTCACGATCCTCTGCCGCGGCGACAACCTCGAGAAGAGCATGTCCCAGTACCTGATCGACCAGTTGGCGGCTCGCGCCAACATCGAGGTCGCCTTCGGGGTCGAAGTCGGCGCCGTGCGCGGCGAGGGGTCGCTGGAAGGAATCGACCTCCGCGACGTCTCCTCCGGGGCGGCGACCGGCGCCGACTCCTCCGGACTCTTCATCTTCATTGGCGCCGACGCCGAGACCGAGTGGCTACCGCCGGAGATCCAGCTCGACCAGCGCGGCTACGTGCTGACCGGCGCCGAGATGCGCTCGGGGGCCAATTGGAGCCTTGCCCGCGACCCATTCCTGCTGGAGACGAGCGTGCCGGGAATCTTCGCCTGCGGCGACGTCCGCTTCGGCCCGGTCAAGCGAGTCGCCGCCGCGGTCGGCGAAGGCAGCATGTCGATCGCCTTTGTCCACCAGTTCCTGCGCGAGGCCGAGGCGGCCGAGGCGCCCGTAAGCGGATGATCGGGCCGGCGATGCGACGCCGACCGGGATACGCCATCACGATTTTCGCGGTGGTCTTCCTCTGGGCGTGCCCCGCGGCGGCATCGCTCCCGCATCCCGAGCCGAGGATCCTCAGCGCCTCATGGGGCACCGAAAACGCGGTCGGGTGCCCGAACGGGGAACAGGGCCTCGACAACATCCCGGTCACCTTCAACTGGTTCATCCGCCACGCCTCGATCCAGCCGGCTGACTTCCAGATCGTTCGCAACGACGGGACCGTCGCAATGCCCACCTGCGCGCTCCAGTTTCCGCCGAACGAGCGGGACGAGGCTCAGACGGTGAACCTGATCGGCGACTTCGGTGATTCCAAGAGCGGCCCGACGCCGGCTGCGATCCGGGTGGTCGGGGCGCTGCAAGGCAAGCCCCCGGGCGCGCACCGCTGGCGGCCGATCGGGCAGCTGCCCAAGGTCGACGTCGATCCGCTCGCGGGCGGCCCGTACATCGTCGACGCCTGGGCGCTGATGCCGAGCATCTATCGCAATGACCGCAACCGCTGTCTGGTCGGGGAAACCTTCGTTCGGGTGATCTGGTCCAACGGCCTCACCGCATACCCGACCGGGGAAGAAGTCGGCGCCCCGGTCACCGCCTCCTACCGCGCCATCTACAGACTCCCAAGCGGCAAGACCGTCGCCGTCGCCCCGCTCGAAGTCGCCGACCTCCACGACCATGAAACCTCGTTCAACGCCGACAACATGCACGACCTCTGCCTCTCGCATCCCCCACGCGAGGCGAGCCTCAGCGGCGTGACGATCGCCCCCAACCTGATCGAGGACCCCAACGGCGACCCGAACCTCGCCCAGAAGTTCAGAGTGCCGAAGCAGGGACTCCTCTCACATCTCATTCACTGACTATTTCTGAAGCTCGATGGTTCGCTGGGCGATGGTCACGCCGTTGGCCTTAACCGTGAACTCGGCCGATCCGCTACCAAGCCTTTCGATGGCACGGGGCGTCAGCTTCAGCCTCACAGCCTTACCTCCTGAGATCGAGGTCGGCGGCAGCTCGCGACTTACCGAGGCCTGCCGCCCAAGTCGCCGAGCAGCAAGGACCGCCCGGCACGCGATCAGTCCACAGGTGACCTCGGCCGACCCAGTCGCGGAAAGCGAAGCTCTGAACAGTGGTGGCGCGCCACAAGTGACGCTCGGCGACCGGGTCGCCCTGACGATCCTGCCGACGGTCGCGGCCGCAACGGTGGCTTCCGGTTCGACCTTGTCGACCGCGTAGTAAGCCTCGTGACCGACTCCAGCGAACACGGTTCCCGAACCGTAACGTCGGTCGACCACCCGCAGATAGCGACCCGCGAACGCGGGGTCGAGCAGGGTCGCGCCCGCGGGACCGCAGCTGCGTTCCGGGCCTTCGTGATTGACCTGAAGGCAATGATCGCCTGAAGCGGTCGTGCAGATCAACAGGCTGAGGTTGTCGAAATCGTCTGCCCAACCCCCTTCCCACCCGCCGGCCACCGGAGTCACGACCTCATTGCCCCGCACGCGGCCTTGGATCGACGGCGGAGTCGCTTCGCGCAGCTCGCCGTTCCACACGGGCGTGACCAGATCTCCTCCACCCCAGAAGACGCTCCCGGGCGGGGCGCCCCCGGTTTCGAAGCTGCCCTCCGCGAACCGAGCGCAGTCGGTGAGGCCCACCCTGCACAGCTGCCAGGCCGGTGAGGAGCCGTCATTCATCACTACACGGCCGCTCCCATCCGGGTTCAGCAGGACCTGAAACGGAAGGCCTCCAAGGGCGCCCGCTGAGGATGCATTGAATGCGGGCACAGCGAACAGGATCCCGACAGCGAGCGCAATAACCACCCTTCCCCGCACGACCCCAGGGTAGTCGATTCCCGGACCCGCCAGACGAGGATCAGGGCGAGGCCGAGGCGCTTCTCCAGACGACATGCGGAATCGCAGCTAGGGTGAGCTTTCGTCGATGAACGCGTACAGGAGGCACTTCCGATGAACGCTCTACTGGCTCGCCGCCCGTCGCCGGCCATGGTTGTCGCCCTGGTCGCCCTGGTCTGCGCCCTCACCGGCACCGCCTGGGCAGCCCTGGGCAAGAACAGCGTCGGCACCAAACAGCTGAAGAACGGCGCGATCACCGCCGCCAAGATCAAGAAGGAAGCTGTCACCGCGACGAAAATCAAGAAGCACACGCTGACGGGCCAGAGCATCGACCTCGCCAAGCTTGGGACGGTCCCATCGGCGACGAACGCGACGAACGCGGTCAATGCCGTCAACGCGACCAACGCGGAGAAAGCGACGACGGCTGGCACCGCCAGTGCGCTGACGCCGCTTGAAGCGGTCCACTACGTCGGCACTTCCGGCGAGCCGCCGTTCGGCAGCAACGCATCTAACGTCCCCTCCAGCGAACTCGAAGGCGAAATCCCGGGAGTGACCCTGCGATCGGTCGGCTTCTACAAAGACCACGAGGGAATCGTCCACCTCGAAGGCGACGCCCTCGTCGGCACCGGCACGCCTTACCCGATCATCTTCACCCTGCCACCCGGCTTCCGCCCGGCGGACAAGACCGTGGTCACTTTCCCCAACCTGGAAGGCGAACAGAGCATCTCGATCCAGGGCTCGAACATCAGCAAAGAAGGCACCGACTACAGCGGCGACGTCCTCTTGATCGGTGGAGGCTCGGACAACCTCGCCAGCCTCAACGGCATCACCTTCCGCGCCGAAAGCTGAGGCCCGCGGGCACTCGCTGCCGCTCCCCCGAGCCGTGGATGCCACCCGATTCGAGGGTGCTCCACGGCTCGCTCGGCATTCTGTTGCAGGCGCGCGCCAGCATCGCTTTCGCCGAGCGCCGTCAGCCGGTAGAGCCGTCGGCGCGGCCGCTCCTCACCCTCCCCGAGGCGCCGTGAATCCCACTCGCTCTCTACCCAGCCGATCTCCTCGAGTTCGGAGAGCAGCGGGTAGGAAGTGCCGGCAGGAATCCCGGCAGCCGCGCAGAGCGTCAGGCCTCGATGACTGGACCCCGGGTCGCGCAACATCACCGCGATGATCGATAGCGCTTTGGCACTGGGCTGCCGATCCATCATTCGGGCCCTCCATCGCCGCCGCCGCACGACCCGTCCGTCGACTTCGACTGGCCCCCGTCGGGGTCGCCGCGGGAAGGCTCTGCCTCGCGGCGGAGCTGCTCCCTCATTTCAGCGAACCTGTAAGCCCGCATCATCGGATTGGAGCTGCCCATCGCACGCAGCACGATCTGGCGACGCACCGCCTTTTCCTCCTCGCTCATCTCGTCGAACGTGTTTTCGAACGCGTCGGCGAGAAATGCCAGAGCCCTCCGCAGCGGCCGTCGACGCGCCGTCCAGCGCAACCGCACCGCGAAGACCAGGCTTGCCAGCGGTCTCTCCGAATAGGCCTCGAAGTCGGCTTCGATCTCCTCCCGCCAGCGGTCATGAGCCTCCGGTGGCCAGCGCCGCAGCAACCGCCGGAGGGCGCGGTCGAGCAGAGCCCGGCTCACCAGGGAAAGCACAGCCGACGATTCGCGCGCGAGAAGGCTGCCCAGGACAGTGCCGACGATCGCAACGACTAGCGCCTCGATCATCGCCTCGATGCCCTTGGCGGCTGCACCTCTAAGCGTCTCACCGCTCCTCCCACGACCCTTCTGCAAAGCACCCGACGAAGTCAACCAGCGACCGGCGAACCAGGCTGTACGACCCTCGTCTTGAGCCGCTTGGGGCGTGGCCATGCCGTGCGCCATACGAGGGCGGGCTTGCTATCGGGGAGACAGGATTTGAACCTGCGACCGCTCGGCCCCCAGCCGAGTGCGCTACCAGACTGCGCCACTCCCCGTGGGGTCCTGCATTCTGACGGATCGGCGGGCGGGCGGCTACGCTGCCCCTGCGCGCGGTGGTAGCTCAATGGTAGAGCCCTAGCCTTCCAAGCTAGTTATGCGGGTTCGATTCCCGTCCGCCGCTTCGGGGCAGGGCTAAAAGGGGCGGCCGGTGGCGCCGATACCTGCCGTCGATGTCGTCCTCGGAGACTCGCCTGCTCGCCCTGCTGGGCCTCTTGGTGGCCGCGGTGCTCGCCACGGTGCTGCTGGTTCGCGGCGGCTCCTCCAGCTCGGGCGAAGTCGGGGAAGGGCCGCCGAAGGCGACCAAGAGCGTCGCCGGCCGCATCGACTGGCCGCAGTTCGGGCGGGTCCCGGAGCGGACCCATTACCTGCCGGCCGAACCGGGGCTGCTGGACCCACCGCTGAAGCCGCTCTGGACGATCAACACGCACGCGCTGATCGAGTTCCCGCCGGCGCTGCATGCCGGGGTCGCTTACGTGATCAACAAGTACGGCAACGGCAAGGCGGTGCGGGTCAGCGACCGCAAGGTGCTCTGGGAAATCAACATCCGCCCCAGCGACAAGGGCAAACCGAACTTTGTCACCGCGCCGGTCTATTACGAGGGCAAGGTCTACGGTGCCTTCCTCGACGGCCACCTCGCCGCCGGCGTCGCCAAGAACGGCCACCAAGCTTGGGTGAAGGATCTCCACGCCCACCTCGAATCCTCTCCCCTGGCCGTCGACGGCTCGCTCTACCTCGGCACCGACACCCATGAGGTCGTCGCCCTGCGCGCCTCCGATGGCAAGACCCGCTGGGTCTTCCACTCCCCCGCCGCGATCAAAGCCAGCCCCAGCTACCACGACGGCCGCGTCTTCGTCGCCGACTACGAGAGCGGCATGTTCGCGCTCGATCCGACTCGCGGCAAGCTCGACTGGCACACCAACACCAGCAAGGTGGCGCCGTACGGCAAGGGCGGCTTCTTCTCCTCCCCCGCCGTCGCCTACGGTCGCGTTTACGCCGCCCGCGACGACGGCACCGTCTTCGCCCTCGACGAAAAGACCGGCAAGGTCGACTGGTCCTTCCCGACCGGCGGCGCCGTCTACGGCTCGCCCGCGATCGCCGCCGTGCCGGGCACCCCGCCGACCGTCTACATCGGCTCCGAAGACGGTCGCTTCTACGCGCTCGACGCCAGCACCGGCAAGCCGCGCTGGACCTACGACGTCGGCGGCCCGGTCCCCGGCACCGCCACCGTGATCGGCCGCACCGTCTACACCTCGAGCTTCAAAACCAACGAAACCGTCGGCCTCGACGCCGTCACCCACAAGCCCGTTTTCCATCTCGATCAAGCCGGCTACACGCCGATGGTCTCCGACGGCCGCCGGCTCTACCTGATCGGCTACTACGTCCTCGTCGGGCTCGAACCGAAGAGGCGGTGAGCCGACCCGGCTAGGCTGCTCGCGCATGGGCGCATTTCGCTACGAGGGTCACCGGATCGAGTACGACAGCTACGGCGACGGCGAGCGCACGATCGTGCTCGTCCACGGGCTGCTGATGAACCGCCGCATGTACGAGCGACTGGGGCCGGCGCTGGCCGAGCGCGGCATCCGCGCTGTCTGCATCGACCTGCTCGGCCATGGCCGCTCGGATCGCCCCGAGGACCTGCGCCTCTACTCGGCGCCGCTCTTCGCCCGCCAGGTCGCAGCGCTGATCGAGCACCTCGGCCTCGACTCAGCCGTCGTCGGCGGCACCTCGCTGGGCGCCAACGTCTCCCTGGAGCTGGCGGTCAGCCAGCCGGAGCGCCTCAAGGGCCTCTTCCTGGAGATGCCGGTACTCGACCACGCCCTCTCGGCGGTCGCCGGGGCCTTCACGCCGGTGATGCTCTCGTTGCGCTTCGGCCGCCCCTTCTTCGAGATCCTCTCGCGCACTACCTCGCTCCTCCCCCGCACCAACTTCCTGCTCGACATGGGCCTCGACTGGGTGCGCCAGCGCCCCGGCCCTTCGCTCGCCGTGCTGGAGGGGTTGCTGCTCGGGGAGACCGCCCCCCACCGGGAGAAACGGCGGCTGATCGAGCAGCCGGCGCTGGTCGTCGGCCACCCGCGCGATCCGGTCCACCCCTTCAGCGACGCCGGGATGCTGCTCAAGGAGCTGCCCAACGCGCGCCTCGTCGAAGCCGACTCGCTGATCGAGTGGCGGCTGACGCCGAAGCGCCTCGACGCCGAGCTGGCCGCCTTCGTGGGGGAAGCGTGGAGTCGGTAGGCCCGACCAGCCGCGTGCTCTCCCCCAGCCAGCTCCAGACGCTCGGCCACCATGGCGAGGGTCGGACCGCGGCGGTCGGCGAGACGCTGTTCGAAATCGGCGACGAGACCTACCCATTCATCGCGATCATCGAGGGCGAGGCCGCGGTGCTCGACGGGGCCGGTCGCGAGATCGTCCGCCACGGCGCCTCCGGCTTCCTCGGCGAGATGAACCTGCTCTCCGGGCAGACGGTCTTCCTCACCGCCGTCGTCACCGAACCGATGCGTTACATCGCCGTCGACCGCCAGGTCCTCCGCGGTCTCCTCTTCGAGGATCCCGAGCTCTCCGACCTGCTGCTCTCCGCCTTCATCCAGCGCCGCGAGATGTTGCAGCAGCGCCAGGGGGTCGGCGTCGAGATCCTCGGCCCGCGCGAGTCGCCCGAGACGCGGGCGCTGCTCGATTTCGTGCGGCGGATGAAACTGCCGAGCTCCTGGCGCGACCCGGCTGAGGACCTTGAGGCGGCGGCGCTGATCGAGGAGCTGGCGCCAGAGGAGCTGCCGCTGGTGCGGCTGCCGGGCGGGGCCGAGCTGCGCCGCCCCGGCCACGGCGAGCTCTCGCGGGCACTCGGCATCGGCCTCGAACTGCAGCCGCGCGAGGAGGTCGACCTGCTCGTCCTCGGTGGCGGCCCGGCCGGGCTCGGCGCCGCGGTCTACGGCGCCTCCGAGGGTCTGGAGACGCTGGTCGTCGAGGGCACCGTGCTGGGCGGCCAGGCGGGCACCTCGCGGCGGATCGAGAACTACCTCGGCTTCCCGGCCGGGATCAGCGGCACCGAACTGATCAGCCGCGCGATCACCCAGGCCCGCAAGTTCAACGCCCGCACCGCCACGCCCTACCGGGCCGAAGCGCTAGTGCCCGGCGAGGAGCGCCACCTAGTGCGGCTCGAGGAAGGCCACGAGATCTCGGCCCGGGCGGTGTTGCTCGCCACCGGCGCCGAATACCGGCGGCTGCCGGTTGAGGGGCTCGAAGAGTACGAGGGGCTGAGCGTCTTCTACGCCGCCGGACCCCCCGAGGGGCAACTCTGCGGCGGCCAGCGGGTGGCGGTGGTCGGTGGCGGCAACTCGGCCGCCCAGGCTGCCGTCTGGCTGGCCCGCGGCGGCGCCCTCGTCACCCTCCTGCACCGCCGTGCCGACCTCGCCGAGACGATGTCCCAATACCTGATCGAGGAGCTCGAGCGCTACGGCGTCGCGGTCCGCGACCGCAGTGAAATCGCCTCCCTGCAGGGCAGCGAGGGGCGCCTCGAGGCGGTGACGCTGACTGACGGCAATCAGCTGCCCTTCTCGTTCCTCTTCCTCTTCCTCGGCGCCTCCCCCTGCACGGGCTGGCTCGGCGAGACCGTCGCTCGCGACGCCGACGGCTTCGTCCTCACCGGCGAGGAGGCCGGCGCCGACGGCCTGTTGGAGACCAGCGTCCCCGGCGTCTACGCCGCCGGCGACGTCCGCGCCGGCTCGATCAAGCGCTGCGCCACCGCCGTCGGCGAGGGCGCCACCGTGGTTCGCTTCGTGCAC